>Ga0137415_10002255_pt1 | contig 19211 bp, 15 predicted proteins | sample CZODoug3_1_1_16f_FD_183082 | JGI IMG/M metagenome (GOLD analysis project Ga0137415, IMG submission 183082) | Vadose zone soil fungal communities from Angelo Coast Range Reserve, California, USA - CZODoug3_1_1_16fungal (Hybrid Assembly) | ecosystem: Environmental > Terrestrial > Soil > Vadose...
CGGGTGCTGGCCGCCGTGGCTCCGGACCTGGTACGGCCCGGTGGATCGCCGCCGGGCTGCACCTCGTCCTGCAGTTCCCGCCGGGCGGCCCGGACGACGCGACGATCACCCGAGCGGCCAGGCGGCACTCGCTGGCGATCGGGCTGTTGACCCCGAACTGGATCGACCCCGGGAGACGTCCGAGTGGCCTGGTCGTGGGATTCGCCGCTCCGGCCGATCACGCGTTCACCCCGACGCTCGAGGCCCTGGACTCCATGCTCACCGGCCTTGAATCCTCAGAATCCTCAGAATCCTCGCCGCAGCACTAACCGTCCGCGCCGGGGGTCCGGGGAACGGACCGCTACCAGTTGGCATTCGAGCGCGGCGGGCACAATGTTGATCAGCGCCATACGAGGTCCGGCGAGTTCGCAATGCCTCCAGCAGTGCTAAGAGCAAGGGAGCCGGGTTGCCCGGGCAGGAGGACCTTCGCCGGCCGGGGCCGTCGATCGCTGCCTGCACGGTGGTCGGTCAGGGCAATGCCGCAGCCGCCCGGCGGCTGGCCGAGACCTATCGAGCGCACCATCCCGACCACGAGTTCGTCGTGTTGTCGCCGGACGCTCGTACCCCCGACCGGCTCGGGCTGGACCGGGACGAGTTCCACCGGTTAGCCATCCACCACGGCGGGGACGACCTGGCTGACGCACTCGCCCCACTGCTGCTGGCCCGCCTGCTCGACGAGTACGACATCGCGGTGCTGCTCGCGCCGGAGACCGAGGTGTACGCGCCGTTCGCGGACGTGACGCGCCTCGCCGGCGAGCACGGCCTGGTCGTCACGCCCTCGGTGTTGACGCCGCTGCCGCTCGACGGCGACGAACCGGTCGAGGTGCCCGGCGTGTATGACGGATTCCTCGCGGTCGGCGCGGCGGCGCGCCCATTCCTCGAGGGCTGGGCCGAGCGGGCCCGGCAGCGTCCGCCGCGGTCGACCGGCGGCGCCTACACCTGGCCCGATCTGGTCCCCGGTCTGTTCACCGCCAAGGTGGTCGGTGATCCCGGACTTTCCGTCGGGTTCTGGAACCTGCACGAACGGCCTCTCGGCGACGGCGAGCACGGGCCGAGCGCGGCCGGGAAACCCTTGCGATTCGCCGGTTTCCGCGGCTACGCACCGCAAACGCCGTGGCTGCTCAGCTCGTTCTGCGCTACGAGGCCGCGGGTGCGCCTATCGGCGGACGCCGTCCTGCGGCGGCTCACCGACGACTACGCCGCTCGGCTGGACCAGGCCAACTCAGCCGGCTCCACCGCAGACGTCTACGCCGTGTTGCCCGGTGGCGAACCAGTCACCATGGACATGCGCCGGCTCTACCACGAAGCTGCGGTGCGGGCCGACCGTCCAGACCCGTTCGGCCGGCCCGCGCAGAAGCTGCCCCCGCACCCTTTCGGCGATGATGGCGGCCTGGCGTTTCGGCAGTGGCTGGCTGAGCCGCCGTCGCCGGCGGCCGCATCGAGCGGCCTCACCCGGCTGGCCGTCGGCGTGTGGTTCGGCCGGGGTGATCTCCAGGCCGCCTTCCCTCGCCCGACCGGCAAGGACGGGCCGGGCTACCGCCGGTGGTGTGCCACCCATGGGGTCGATGAGGGGCTGCTGCCGGACTGGGCGTTGCCGCATGTTCCGCCGCCGCCGGCGCCGCCGGTGGACGAGTTCGGCGTGAACGTCGCGGGCTACCTCACCGCGGAGCTGGGGCTCGGAGAGATGGGGCGGGTCGTGCAGCGGACGATCGCGGCCGCGGGCATCCCGATGACGTCGGTCGTCGAGGAGCATTCGTTGGCCCACGCCGTCCGCACCGGGCTCGGCGTCCCGGAAACCGTGGGCCGCCCGCGATTCGGGATCAGCCTGCTCGCGGTCAACGCCGACTTCACCCAATTGCTGCTGGACCACCACCCCGAGGTAGGGCACGATCGCTACCGCATCGGGCTGTGGGCGTGGGAGCTGGAGGACTTTCCTGCCCTCATGCACGAGGGTTTCGCCCTGGTCGACGAGGTGTGGACGCCGAGCGAGTTCGCCACCCGGTCGATCGCCGCGAACTCGCCGGTGCCGGTGAAGACGATCCCGGTCCCGGTATTCGATCCCGGCCCGCCGTCCCGGCCGCATCGGGCCGACGGCGACCCGGTGCGGTTCCTGTTCCTCTTCGACTTCAACAGCACCGGAGGCCGCAAGAACCCCTGGGGCACGGTTACTGCGTTTCGGCGCGCATTCGAGGGCCGCGACGATGTCCGGCTGATCGTGAAGGCGACCAACGGGCACCTGCACGTTCCCGCGTTGGAGCGGTTGCATCGCGCCGTCGGCGAGGATCCGCGGATCGAGGTGCTGGACACCTACCTCACGGTCGGCGAACTCGACGCCCTCTACGCGGCGAGCGACGCGTACGTGTCCTTGCACCGCAGCGAGGGCTTCGGGTTGACCGTCGCGGAGGCGATGGTGCGGGGGTTGCCGGTGATCGCGACCGACTACTCGGCGACCACGGAATTCTTCGTCCCGGAGGCGGGCTGGTCGATCCCGTACCGGATGGTCGAGGTCGGCCCCGGCTGGGCGCCGTATCCAGCCGGCGGCCACTGGGCCGACCCGGATCTCGACGCCGCGGCCGAGGCCATGCACGCGGTCGCCGACCAGCCGGCCGAAGCCCGCCGCCGCGGCGCGGCCGGGCGCGAGCACGTGTTGCGGACGCGGACGGTGGACGACGCGGCAGCATGGATCCTTCGTCAGCTGCAAGACGTCCACCACGCTCGCAGGCCCCAGATCGAGGTGGTGCCACCACCGGCACCGCCGCGGCACCCGGTTGTCGCCGGTACGCGGCGCATGTTGCGGCCGCTACGCCGGCTCGCTACTCCTTCCGGGTAACGCCGACCTATTCGATCGCGCCTGACTCGCGTAGCTGCGCCGTAGCGTCCGTTCCGTAGCCCAGCTCGCCGAGAAGAGCCTCGGTGTCGGCGCCCCGTTCGGACGGCGCTCCGGCGGTGGTGGGCGTCGTCGAGAAGCGCGGGGTCGGCGCGGCCACCGTGGCCCCGGCGACGTCGACGTAGGAGCCGCGCGCGATGTTGTGCGGGTGGTTCGGCGCCTCGGCCAGCGTCAGCACCGGCGCGACGCAGCCGTCCAGCGGCGCGAAGATCTCGGCCCACTCGTCGCGGGTCTTCGTCGCGAACACGTCGGTGAGCAGCTTGGTCAGCGCCGGCCACTCTCGGCTGTCGTAGGGCGACGGGGTGGACTCGGCGTCGGCGTCGGCGTCGGCGTTCAGGCCGAGGGTCTGCACCACGACCTGCCAGAACTTCGGTTCGAGCGCCCCGAGCGCGATGTAACGTCCGTCCGCGCAGGCGTAGCAGCGGTAGTTCGGCGCGCCGCCGTCGAGCAGGTTGGCGCCGCGGACGTCTTGCCAGCCGCCGACCGCGAACAGGCTGCGGGTGATCGTGCCGAGGTAGGCGGCGCCCTCGGTCATGGCCGCGTCGACCACCTGGCCCTCACCGGTGGCGCGCGCGTGCGTCAGGCCGGCCAGCACACCGACCGCGAGTGACATCGCGCCGCCGCCGTAGTCGGCGAGGTAGTTGACCGGCGGAATCGGCGGGCGGTCGGCCGGGCCGATGCCGTGCAGCATCCCGGAAATGGCGAGGTAGGTGATGTCGTGGCCGGCCGTGCTCGCGAGCGGGCCGTCCTGACCCCATCCGGTCATGCGGCCGTAGACGAGCCTGGGATTGCGGGCGAGGGCGGCGTCCGGGCCGATGCCCAGCCGCTCGGCCACGCCGGGACGAAAGCCCTCGACCAGCACGTCGGACCGTTCCGCCAGCCGCAGCAACACCTCGGCCCCGCCCGGACGCCGCAGGTCGAGCCCGATCGAGCGGCGACCCCGCCCGGGCGCACCCGCAGACAACGCATCCATCGCGTCCGGGACGAGCTTGTCGATCCGCACGATGTCGGCGCCCAGATCGGCGAGCAGCATGCCGAGGAACGGCACCGGCCCGATCGCCGGCAGTTCCAGGACTCGCACACCATCGAGAGGACCAGGCATCAGAACCCCAGGCTACGGCCGACGATCTCCTTCATGATTTCCGTGGTACCGCCGTAGATCGTCTGGACGCGGCTGTCGATGAATGCCTGCGCTATCGGGTATTCGCTCATGTAGCCGTAGCCGCCGTGCAGTTGCAGGCAGCGGTCGACGACCTTGGTCTGCAGCTCGGTCGTCCACCACTTGGCCATCGCCGCGGTCGGGATGTCGAGCGTCTCGGCGTTGTGGTCCTCGATGCACCGGTCGATGAACGTCCGGGCGATGGTCACCTCGGTCGCCAGCTCGGCGAGCAGGAAGCGGTTGTGCTGGAACGTGCCGATGGGCCGGCCGAACGCCGTGCGCGACTTGCAGTACTCCATCGTCAGCTCGAGCACGGCCTCGGCGGCGGCCACGGCGGCGACGGCGATCGTCATCCGCTCGCGAACCAGGTTCTGCATCAGGTAGACGAAGCCCTGGCCCTCCTCGCCGAGCAGATTCTCGGCCGGCACCCGGGCATCGGCGAAGTACAGCTCGGCTGTGTCTTGGGCCTTCAGGCCGATCTTGTCGAGGTTGCGGCCCCGCTCGAAGCCCGGCGTGTCGCGCTCGACGGCGATCAGCGACAGCCCGCCGGCGCCCTGCGCCGGATCGGTCTTCGCGGCGACGATCACGAGGTCGGAGTGGATGCCGTTGGTGATGAACGTCTTCTGCCCGTTCAGGACGTAGTAACCGCCGTCCCGGATCGCCGTCGTCTTGATCGACTGCAGGTCGCTGCCCGTGCCGGGCTCGGTCATCGCGATCGCGGTGATGATGTCGCCGGTGCAGTAGCCGGGCAGCCAGCGCTCCTTCTGCTCCTCGGTGGCCAGCCGTTCGAGGTAGGGCAGGATCAGGTCGACGTGGACGGGGAAGCCGAGCCCCGTCGCCTGCGCCCGGATCTGCTCCTCCCCGAGCACGACGTTGAACCGGAAGTCGCTAGCACCGCCGCCGCCGTACTTCTCGTCGACGGCGAAGCCGAGCAACCCCTGCCGCCCGGCCTCGCGCCACGCCTCGCGGTCGACGATGCCTTCCTTCGCCCACCGCTCGTTGTTCGGGACGGCGTGCTTGGCGAAGTACGTGCGGCACGTCTCGCGGAATGCGTGGTGCTCGTCGGCGAACAGTGTCCGCGCGAGCCCACTCATTCGAAGTGCTCGCCGTTCTCGGCCTTCTTGCGCAGCAGCGGGCTCGGCGTGAACCGCTCGCCGTAGCGCTCGGCGAACTGGTCGGCGCGAGCGACGAAAGCAGCGATGCCGCGTCCGGTCTCGCCTTGGTAGCCGTTGATGTACTGCAGCACGCCGCCCGTCCACGGTGGGAAGCCGATGCCCATGATCGAGCCGATGTTCGCGTCGGCCACCGTGATGAGGACGTTCTCCTCCAGGCAGCGCACCGACTCGACCGCCTCGGCGAACAGCATCCGCTCCTGCAGTTCGTGCAGGTCGACGTCGGCCGGATCGCCCTGGACCGGGAACTCGGTCGCTAGCCCCGACCACAGTCCCGTGCGCTTGCCGTCGTCGCCGTAGTCGAAGAAACCCTTACCGCGCAGGCGTCCGGGCCGGCCGAGCTCGACCATGCGGTCGACGACCTTCTCCCCGGGATGCGCCGGGAACACCCCGCCGGCCGCTTCGATGGCGTCACGAGACTCGTTGCGGATCTTGACGAACAGCTCCATGTTCAGCTCGTCGGTGAGCTGCAGCGCGCCGACCGGGTAGCCGGCCTGGGTCGTCGCCTGCTCGATCGTTGCCGGGTGCACGCCCTCGCCCAGGAAGGCCAACGCCTCGTTGACGAACGTGCCGATCACCCGGCTGGTGAAGAAGCCGCGGCTGTCGTTGACGACGATCGGGGTCTTCTTGATCTGCGCGGCATAGTCGAGCGCGCGGGCCAGTGCCTCGTCGGAGGTTTCGTCGCCGCGGATGATCTCGAGCAGCGGCATCTTGTCGACGGGGGAGAAGAAGTGCAGACCGATGAAGTCCTTCTTGCGCGCGACGCCCTCGGCCAGGCCGGTGATCGGCAGCGTCGAGGTGTTGGAGCCGAGCAGGGCGTCCGGCGCGACGATCGACTCGATCTCGCCGAACACCTGGTGCTTGAGCTCGGTCTTCTCGAACACGGCCTCGACGACCAGGTCGCAACCGGCGACGTCGGCGGCGTCGCCCGTCGGCGTGATGCGGGCGAGCACCTCGTCGCGTTTCGCCTCGGTCAGCTTGCCGCGGGAGACGGCCTTGTCGAGCAGCTTGCGCGAGTAGTCCTTGCCCTTCTCGGCCGCCTCGACCGAGACGTCCTTGAGGACGACGTCGATGCCGTTTCGTGCGGTCACGTAAGCGATTCCGGCGCCCATCATGCCGGCGCCGAGCACCGCAACCTTCGTCGCCTTGCGCTTCGGGTAGCCGTCCGGACGGGAACCGCCGGCGTTGATCGAATTCAGGTCGAACCAGAACGCCTTGATCATGTTCTTGGCGACCTGGCCGCGGGCGAGGTCGACGAAGTAGCGCCCCTCGATGCGGAGCGCGGTGTCGATGTCGACCTGGCTGCCCTCGACCGCGGCGCACATGATGTGGTGCGGGGCCGGCATCGGCGCGCCCTTGAGCTGCTTGCGCAGGTTGGCCGGGAACGCGGGCAGCATCGCGGCGAACGCCGGGTTCGACGGCGTGCCGCCCGGGATCTTGTATTTGGGTTGGTCGTAGGGCTGGGTGGCCTCGGGGTTGGCCTTGATCCAGTCGCGGGCCTTGGCGATGAGCTCGCCCGGCGTCGCGGCCAGCTCGTGCACGATGCCGGTCTCGACCGCCGCGACCGGCTTGAGCCGCTGTCCCTGCAGCAGCAGCTTCATCAACGCATCGGCGATGCCGAGCAACCGGACGGTGCGCACCACGCCGCCCGCGCCGGGTAGCAGGCCGAGGGTTACCTCGGGGAAGCCGAACTGGGCCTTGGGGTTGTCGAGCGCGATGCGGTGGTGACAGGCGAGCGCGATCTCGAGGCCACCGCCGAGGGCCGCGCCGTTAAGGGCCGCGACGACCGGCTTGCCCAGCGTCTCGAGGGCGCGCAGGTCGGCCTTCACCTGCTCGACGTACTCGTAGAACTGCGCGGCGTTGTCGTCGTCGACCTCGATGAGCCGGCGCAGGTCACCGCCGGCGAAGAACGTGTCCTTGCCCGACGTGACGATCACGCCGGTGATCGAGTCCTTCTCGCTGAGCAGGCGCTGCACGGTCGAGGCCAACGAGGCCTGAAACGCCTGGTTCATCGTGTTGGCCCGCTGGTCGGGATCATCCAGGGTCAACGTGACGATGCCCTCGGAGTCCTTGTCCCACCTGATCGTCTCGGTCATCAGACACGCTCCACAATCGTCGACACGCCCATACCGCCACCGACGCACAGCGTGGCCAACCCGCGCCGCAGATCGCGGCGTTCCAGCTCGTCGATCAGCGTGCCGAGGATGATGGCCCCCGTCGCGCCGAGCGGGTGGCCCAGCGCGATCGCGCCGCCGTTGACGTTCACCTTGTCGTGCGGAACGTCCATATCGCGTAGGAACTTCATGACGACCGCGGCGAACGCCTCGTTGACCTCGTACAGGTCGATCTGGTCGGCGGTCAGCCCGGCCTTGGCCAGCGCCTTGCGGGCGGACGGCGCCGGGCCGGTGAGCATGATCGTCGGCTCCTGGGCGACGACCCCGGTGGCCACGATGCGGGCTCGCGGGGTGAGGCCGTTGTCGCGGCCGGCCTGCTCGCTGCCGATGATCGTCAGCGCGGCTCCGTCGACGATGCCCGACGAGTTGCCGGCGTGGTGCACGTGGTTGATCTTCTCGACCCAGTGGTACTTCTGCTGGGCCACCGCGTCGAATCCGCCCATGTCGCCGATCGCTTGGAAGGACGGCTTGAGGCTGGCCAGCGACTCGAGGGTCGTGCCGGGACGGGGGAACTCGTCGTGGTCGAGGATCGCGATGCCGTTGCGGTCGACCACTGGGATCACGGAACGGCCGAACGCGCCGTCGGCGATGGCCTTGCCGGCCCGGGTCTGCGACTCGACGGCGAACAGGTCGACGTCGTCGCGGCTGAAGCCCTCGAGGGTGGCGATCAGATCCGCGCTGATGCCCTGCGGCACGAAGCTCGTCGCGTAGGAGGTCTCGGGATCCATCGCCCAGGCGCCGCCGTCCGACGCCATCGGCACGCGCGACATGGACTCGACGCCCCCGGCGAGCAGCAGATCCTCCCATCCGGAACGGATCTTCTGCGCCGCGGTGTTCACCGCCTCGAGGCCCGACGCGCAGAATCGGTTGAGCTGGAATCCGGGCCCGGACTTCTCCAGGCCGGCGGCCAGCGCGGCCGTGCGCGCGATGTCGGAGCCCTGATCGCCGATCGGCGAGACGACGCCGAGGATGAGGTCCTCGATGCGGTCAGGATCCAGGTTGGGATTGCGCTTGCGGAGCTCGTCGATCAGCCCGACCAGCAGGGTGATCGGCTTGGATTCGTGCAGCGAGCCGTTCTGCTTGCCCTTGCCGCGCGGGGTGCGGATTGCGTCGTAGACGAAGGCTTCGGTTGCCATTGATGACCGTCCTCGGGGGAGCGACGTGGGACGAATATCTCGTCCGTGACAGTATCACTGGCACAGTAGCGCGGATAGGATTGTGATCGTGACCACCGCAGCCGAGCCCACCGTCGAGGAACTGACGGTCGACGAGCTCGCCGCGCGTACCGGGATGACGGTGCGCACGGTCCGCTTCTATGCCGGCGAAGGGTTGCTGCCCGCGCCCGAGCGACGCGGCCGCATCGCCTACTACAGCGCACAGCACCGCATGCGCCTGGACCTGATCCGGGAGCTGCAGGACCACGGTTACACGCTGGCGGCGATTGAGCGGGTGCTCTCTCGGATCCCGCTGGACGCGTCGGCGGCCGACTTCGCGATGCAGGCGGCGATGCTCGCCCCGTGGACTCCCGAACGCGCCGAGGAGCTCGATCGGGCGACACTTGAGCGGCGGGCCGGGCGGCGGCTGTCCCGGGACGAGCTCGACCTGCTGATCGCGCTCGGCGTCGTCGAGCGCGTCGACCGCGACCGCTTCCGCACCACGTCCTCGACGCTGGGCATGGGGCTGGAGATGATCGACCTGCCGGTGCCGGCCGCCGTGCTGCGCGAGGCCGCCGCGGTGATCGACGAGCACGCGACCGCGGTCGCCGAGGGCCTGGCCGAGGTGTTCCGCCGCGGCATCTGGGAACCGTTCCGGCGCAGCGAGACCAGTGACCGTGACCAGCTGGCGGCCGTCGTGTCGCGGCTGCGGCCGCTGGCCGTGCAGGGTCTGGTCAGCGCCTTCGGACGGGCCCATGATCGGGCCGTCCGCCGCACCATCGCCGATTGACCCCGGCTTTGGACGTCCGGGCTTGATCATCTCTGTTCCGAGGCGGCCCGCCGGCCGGGCCCCCACCACGTCGCCCGGCCGAACAGGTGGAGCACGGCCGGCAGTAGCAGGCTCCGGATCACGAACGCGTCGAGGAACACCGCGGTCGCCAGGCTCAACCCGAACAGCTTGATGCCGCGGTTGTCGCCGATGACGAAGGAAAGGAAGACGCAGATCATGATCGTTGCCGCGGCGGTGATGACCCGTCCGGTCGAGCCGAGTCCCTCGATGATGGCCCGGGTCGGGTCACGGCGACGCTGCCATTCCTCGTGGATGCGGGAGACGAGGAAGACCTCGTAGTCCATCGACAGCCCGAAGACGATGGCGAACAGCATGACCGGGATGAACGCGTCGATCGGCCCGGGCGTGACACCGATCAGGCCACCGAGCCAGCCGTGCTGGAAGACGGCGACGACCACACCGAGCGACGAACCGATGGAGAGCAGGTTCATCGCGGCCGCCTGCAGGGGGATCAGCAACGAACGGAACACCACGAGCAGCAGCACCGCGGACACCGCGACGACGACGGCGATGAACAGCGGCAGCTTGTCGCGAAGGACGTCGGCGAAGTCGATGCCGGTGGCGGTGGCTCCGCCGACGAGGATCCTCGATCCGGTGCTCTCGGCGATCGGGGGCAGCCGGTTGTCCCGCAGATCGCGCACGAGATCGGTGGTGGCCGCGTCTTGCGGGGCCGAGCGCGGGAACAGCTGATAGGTCACTGTGCGGTCCTGCGGACCGATCGCCGGGGGCGACACCTGGGCGACCCCGGGGGCCTGTCGGAGGGCGGCCGCGATCCGGGCCGTCGTCCGGGCGTCGGCCGGCTGCGCGACAACGATCAGCGGGCCGTTGAAGCCCGCACCGAACCCGTCGGCGAGCAGGTCGTACGCGCGGCGGGTGGTCAGGCTCGTCGGGTCGTTGCCGGCGTCGCTGGAACCCAGCCGCATCGACAGCGCAGGTGCCGCGAGCACCAGCAGCACGGCGAGCGCCCCGACCAGGGCGGTCCACGGGTGGCGTCCGATCAAGCCGGCCCACCTCGACCACGCGCCGACTCGTTGTGCGGAGGCCGTCCGCCGGCGCCGCGGGGCGCCAAGACGTGCGCCGAACCAGGACAGCAGCACCGGCAGCATCGTCAACGACGCGATCATGGTGCACAGCACGGCGATCGCGGCCGCGACCGCGAGCCCGTAGAGCAGGCTGACTCCGAGCAGCACCAGGCCGAGCAACGCGACGATCACGGTGCTGCCGGCGAAGAGTACGGCCCGGCCGGCGGTGTCCATCGCTGTGGTGATCGAGGCGTCGACGTCGGCGGTGTCGCGATAGGCCTGACGGAACCGAGTGAGGATGAACAGCGCGTAGTCGATGCCGACACCCAGCCCGATCATCACGCCCAGTTCGGTGGAGAAGTTGACGGTGTCCACGATGCGCGTGGCCAGCAGGCCGAGACCGACGCCCGTACCCAGTCCGAGCAGCGCGGTGACGATCGGCAGGCCCATCGCGAGCAGCGAGCCGAACGTGATCAGCAAGACAACGATGGCCGCGGCCAGACCGATGGTGGTGGCCGCTCCGAGCGAGGGCTGCTGGGCCTGCTGGATGGCAGGTCCACCGAGCTCGATCTGCAGGTCCGGCGAGCGGACGGCCTGAGCCGTCGTGATGACCCGGGTGACCGCCGCCTTGGGCAGATCGGCCGCCGACTGGTCGAACATGATCGTCGCGAACGCGGTGTGCCCGTCGCGCGCGATCGCCTGCGAGCCCGGCGAGAACGGGCTGGTCACCCCGGTCACGTGCGGCTGGTGCGCCACCTGGGCCAGCATCAGCTCGAGGCGACCCCGGACCTGCGGATCGGCCACCTGGCCGAGGGGAAAGTGCATCACGATCTGATCGGTGTCGCCGGCTTGGGCCGGGAAGTCGCGGTGCAGCAGGTCGGCGGCGTGTTGCGAGTCGGTGCCGGGCAGAGACAGGTTGGTGGCGTAACGCGCACCGACCTGGGTCGCGGCGCCCGTCGCCGTGACCAGGAGGAGCAGCCAGGCTGTACATACCACGATCCGGTGGGCGACGCTCCAGCGGGCGATGCGGGCTACGACTCTGGCGGAGGGCCGGGTCATGGCATCGCGGTGAGGTCGGCCGACCGGTCCCACAGCAGCTTCGCCAGTGCCGGATCGTCCGCCTGCGGGTTGACCTTGGCGTTCGGGTGGAACCGGTCGAAGTACGTGCCGTGGTAGCTGGTGACATCGGGCGCGCCGGCCAGCCAGACCAGCGGCCGGGCGCCGTCAGCAGCGCTGATGCTCAGGCGGCGCCGCAGGCCGCCGAGCTCGAGGAGGCGCGCCGGCCGCGTACCGGCGGCGAAGTTCGTCGCCACCCCGCCGGGGTTGAAGCACGCCGCCCAGATTCCCGTGCGCCGAGCCAGCTCCCGGGTGAACAGGACGTTCATGAGCTTCGTCGTGGAGTACGCGATCCAGCCGCCGCCGTAGCGGCGCCGCTCCCATTCCAGGTCGTCCATCCGCAGCCGCCCGAACCGGTTCCCGAGGCTGGACGTGGTGACGACCCGGGCTGCGCTGTCCCGCAGCCGCGGCAAGAGCAACGTGGTGAGCAGGAACGGAGCGAGGTGATTCACCTGCAGGCTCGTCTCGTGTCCGTCGACGGTGATCTCGCGCCGGGGAAACAGCGCACCGGCATTGTTGGCCAGCACGTCGATCCGCGGGCACCGCCGCAGCAGGGCGTCCGCGACCCGGCGGACGTCGTCGAGGCGGGCAAAGTCGGCCCTGAGCGGCTCGACACCCAGCTCGGCGGCGATGGCGGCGGTGCGGGTCACCGACCGGCCGATCGGCACGACCGTCGCGCCGGCGGCGGTGAACTGTCGGGCGGCGGCCGCCCCGATCCCGGAGCTGGCGCCGGTGATCACGACGATCCTTCCGGCCAGGTCGGCGGGCACGTGCGGGTCGGGCATGCGATGCTCCCGAGGTACGTCGTCCAATATGGTACTGAGTACCATACAGGATGCAGTCCCGAGCAGTATCGTGTTCGCATGGCACCGACCACCGGCAACCCGGCGCCGCTGCGCGAGCGCAAGCAGCAGCGGGCCCGCGAGGCCATCGTCAAGGCCGCGTACGAGCTGTTCGCCGAACGTGGTTTCGACGACGTCACGGTGTCCGAGATCGCCGAGCGGGCCGAGGTCGGACGCACCACGTTCTTCCGCTACTTCAGCGACAAGCAGGAGGTGCCGTTCGCCGACGACGCCGACGTGCTCGCCAAGCTGATCGAGCAGATCCGCCAGCAGGCCGAACTCGTCCGACCCATAGGGGACTCGCTGCCCATTGCTCTGCAGGTCCTGCGGGGGGCGCTTGCCACGCCCATCGCCGACTGGTCGGCCCACCCCGAACGATTGGCCACCCAAGCCCAGCTACTGGCGCGCCACCCAGACCTGCACGCCCGCCACCTGCTCAAACAGCAGCGTCAGGCGCGCGAGCTCGCAGGCGTCCTGGTCGACTACGCGGCGACGCCGGTCACCGCGCATCTCGCCACCCAGCTCGCACTCGCCTGTCTGCACGCCGCCGCCCAGCTCGCTGACGTCGACACGGGCGACGAACCCGACACGATCGACGCCCTCTTCAGCCGACTGCAGGCCGCGGCGCCGTAAACGCTGAGGTGAGCTACTTGCGGTTGACGCAGAGCTGGTCCTCGCGCGGCGCGCTGTTGTCCTCGGGGACGGCGCAGATCGGCTTGAGTTTCTTTGCCACGGCGGCGCCGAGCAGCGGGAGCGGCTGGAAGGCCTGCTTGGCCGGGACGGTCACCTCGACGTAGACCGCGCGGTCGATAGCCGTCCAGACCGTCGCGTTCTTCTGCTTCACCGGAAGCCAGTACACGCCGCCGAGGAGATAGACCTGCGCGACCGGGTCGAATCCGGCCGGACGCGACACCCCGCAGCGCAGCACCACCGCCGGATCGCCCCAGGCGACGACGTTCGGTGAGTCAGGCTCGGCGTGGACCACCCGCGGCGCCAGCTGACCCAAAGTGATCGGCAGCGCGCTGAGCACCTGGGCACACGGCGACTCGGCCGCGGCGTTCGCCGGAGGAGCCGAGACCGCGATGGGAGGCAGCGGCCCGGACGACTTCGAGGCCGGCTGGCCGGAGTCCACGTCGCGGGCCAGCGCAAACGCGACGATCACCGCCACCGGCACCGCGATGGCCGACGCGATGAGACCGTTGCGGCGGCGGGTTGAGTCGATCGGTGGAGCTCCTTACAGGTGGACGACCGGGCAAGTCAGCGTACGGGTGATGCCGTCGACGGCCTGTACGCGGGCCACGACGAGCTTGCCGAGTTCGTCGACGCTGTTGGCCTCGGCGCGCACGATGACGTCATACGGACCGGTGACGTCCTCGGCGCTGGTGACGCCCGGGAGGGATGCGATCTGGCCCGCAACGGCAGCCGCCTTGCCGACCTCGGTCTGGATGAGGATGTACGCGTTCACGGTTGCCATCGGCGCGCCCTTCGGTGCTCGCATCGTCAGGAAGGTAGAACGTATCGCAGGCACCCACAGTCCCTTGCCACCGACAGTGAGGCCCACGCATAAGTGAGGCCCACATGAGTAAGGACGACGCGATCACCGTTTCTGACGTCGGGGAGTTCGGCCTGATCGCCCGGGTCACCGCGGAGCTGACCCCCGCCGACACGACCCTGCTCGGCCCCGGCGACGACGCTGCGGTCGTCCGGGCCGCCGACGGCCGGGTCGTCGCCACCACCGACATGCTCATCGAGGGCCGGCACTTTCGTCGCGACTGGTCCACGGCGAACGACATCGGGCACAAGGCGGCCGCCCGCAACTTCGCCGACATCGTTGCGATGGGCGCGGTGCCCACTGCGCTGCTCGTCGGGCTCGCGGCGCCGCCCGACCTCGAACTGGAGTGGGCGGACGGGCTGATGGCCGGCCTGCGCGAGGAGTGCGGCGAAGTGGGCGCCGCTGTCGTGGGGGGCGACGTCGCCGCCGCCGACGTGATCACTCTCGGCGTCACGGCACTGGGCGATCTGCAGGGACGCAATCCGGTGACGCTGGACGGGGCGCACCTCGGCGACGTGGTGGCGGTCGCCGGGCGGCTGGGCTGGGCCGATGCCGGATTCGCCGTGCTCAGCCGGGGCTTCCGTTCACCGGTGCAGATCGTCGCCGCACATCGTCGCCCAGAGGTGCCCTACCGCGAGGGTCCGCTGGCCGCCGAGCTCGGCGCGACCGCGATGACCGACGTCAGCGACGGGCTGATCGCCGACCTGGGTCACATCGCCGACGCTAGCGGCGTCCGGATGGAGTTGCGCGCCGATCTGGTGCCGATGCCGATGAAGCTCAAGGAGGTCGGCGCCGCCCTGAACACCGACCCGCTGGTGTGGGTGCTCACCGGCGGGGACGACTACGCCCTGGTGGCGACCTTCCCGGCGAACGTGCAGCTGCCGGATGCGTGGACTGTGATCGGCACCGTCGTCGAGGGGGAGGGCGTCCGGGTGGACGGGCGGCGCTGGCCGACCGGAGGCCACGAGCACTTCCGTCGACCCTGACCCGGTTTTGGCCGGATGGACCGCATAGCGCGGTTCGGGCGGCCAAAACCCGAACTACGTCGGTGCTGGTCGATACGGTGGACGCGTGTTCGTGATCGAGCCGCACCCCTTCGACGATCCGCGCGCGGTCCACCTGATCGCCGAGCTGCAGGCCGAGTACCTGATCCGGTACGGCACGCCCGACGAGACGCCGATCGAGCCGGGCGAGTTCGACCCGCCGGCCGGGCTGTTCCTCATCGGGATGCTCGACGGTGATCCGGTGGCCGCCGGGGGCTGGCGCCGGATCGCGCCGGGCGTAGGGGAGATCAAGCGGATGTACGTCGCGGAACGGGCCCGTGGTCGCGGCTTCTCCCGGCTGATGCTGGCCGAACTGGAATCGACCCTCGCCACCGAGGGATACGAGCGGGTCGAGCTGATGACCGGGCTGGCCCAGCCCGAAGCGATCGCACTGTACGAGTCGAGTGGATACGTGCCGAGCGCGTCCTACGGCATGTACGCCGGCGAACCGAACGCGCGCTTCTACGGCAAGCCGCTGACGGTCGAGGTCAGGCGCGGGTGACCTTGCCGGCCTTCAGGCAGGACGTGCACACGGTGATGCGCTTGCGGGTGCCGGGAGCCACCAGCGCGCGAACGGTCTGCACATTGGGGTTCCAGCGCCGGTGCGTGCGCCGGTGCGAGTGCGAGACGGACATGCCGAAGCCCGGGCCCTTGCCGCAGACATCGCAGACGCTGGCCACTGTGGCCTCCCATGATGTTGGATCCGTACGTGAGAACGCCCGGCCGACAGCCGGGCAGTGTCCAAGTCTAACCGCGCCGACGCGCACGAACCAAACCGGGCGCCGGCTCAAGTATCGTACGGCCGCCCGCATGACCTGGGATCTGCTGGAGGCGGTGGACGTGCTGGACGAGTTGGACGGCGCTGCCGTCCGCCGGTGGAGCATCGCCGCGGCCGAGGCACTGGCCGAGCATCAGGACGAGATCGACCAGCTCAACGTGTTCCCGGTGCCTGACGGTGATACCGGCACCAACCTCGCGCTGACCCTGCGGGCCGCGTGCGACGCGCTGGCCGCCGACGCCGCGCCGAGCGCCGCGGCCGCCCTGCGAACGCTCGCCCGAGGGGCGGTGCTCGGGGCACGCGGCAACTCCGGGGTGATCATGTCGCAGATCCTGCGCGGCTTCGCCGTCGCCGTCGACGGCTCGGTGTGCGATGCCCGGGGGCTGCAGGCCGCGCTGCGCCAGGCGGCCGACCACGCCTACGCGGCGGTCGCCGAGCCTCTCGAGGGCACCATCCTGACGGTGGCTCGTGCTGCCGCCGATGCCAGCGCCGCCGTGGGCGCCCCGGCGCTCGCCTCCGTCATCAAGGCCGCCGTCACCGGGGCGTCCGACGCCCTGGACCGCACCACGGAGCAGTTGCCCGCGCTTGCCCGGGCCGGGGTCGTCGACGCCGGCGGACGCGGTCTGGTCGTGTTGCTGGACTCGCTGGCCGGCGTCGTTACCGGGGTGCGGGCCTTACTGGCGCCACCGCGTCGCTCGGCCCGTCCGCGGTCGGTGCTCGAATCGGCCCGCGAGGCCGGCAGTGACCGGTACGCCTTCGAGGTGCAGTACCTGCTGGACGCGGACGACTCGTCGGTGGCCTCGCTGCGTACCGAGCTGGGCCGGATGGGCGACTCGCTGGTCGTCGTGGGCACCGGTGACGGCGTGTGGAACGTCCATGTGCACGTGAACGACGTGGGCGCCGCGGTCGAGGCGGGCGTCGAGGCCGGACGTCCGCACCGCATCACCGTGGTCCGCTTCGCCGATCAGGCCGCGACGCCGCCGGTGTCGCAGCGCACCGGCGTGGCGGTCGTGGCCGTGGCGCCCGGCGAGGGGCTGGCCCACCTGTTCGCGGGCGAGGGCGTGCACGTGGTCGGCGGCGGTCCGGGCGACAACCCGTCGATGGCCGAGGTGCTCGCCGCGGTGCAGAACTCGGGCGCCTCGCACGTCGTGCTGCTGCCGAACGCCTCGCAGGTCACCGCCGTGGTCGACGCTGCGGCCGAGCAGGCCCGTGAGGACGGCATCGAGGTGGCCGTCGTCCCGACCAGATCGCCGGTACAGGGCCTGGCCGCCGTGGCCGTGCACGACGCCGCGCGCCGCTTCGGCGACGACGTCGTGGCGATGGCCGAGGCGGCCGCGGCCACCCGCTGGGCCGAGGTGACCGTCGCACAGCGCGAGGCGCTGACCAGCCTCGGACGGGTCGAGGCGGGCGACGTCCTCGGGCTGATCGACGGCGAGGTGGTCGAGATCGGTACCTCCGTCCGGGACGTCGCCATCGCCACGCTCGACCGCCTGCTGGGCGTCGGCGGTGAATTGATCACTATCCTGGCCGGGCGCGACGCCGATCCCTCGCTCGCGCTCGACCTGCGGGCGCACATCGCCGAGGCGGCGCCGCTGATCGAGGTGGCCGTCTTCGACGGCGGCCAGCCGCACTACCCGCTGCTACTCGGGGTGGAGTGATGGCAACCCTCGACACCAAGCTGGTCGACGTCGTCGGCGGCCGCACCGCCAAGGCATTGTCGAGCGGGTTCGACATGGAGACGGTCGCCGACCTGCTTCGACACTATCCGCGGCGGATGGCCGAGCGCGGTGAGCTGACCGACCTGGCCTCGCTGCGCGTCGACGACGAGGTCACCGTGCTGGCCGAGGTCCGTTCGGCGAAGGTGATCGGCCACCGCAGGCAGGCCGGGCAGCGGCTGGAGGTCGTGGTCGGCGACGGTAAGGGCACGTTGCAGCTGACGTTCTTCCGGCAGACCTGGCGGCAGAAGGAGCTGACTCCGGGCACGCTCGGGCTCTTCGCCGGCAAGGTCAGCGTCTTTCGTAACACCCGCCAGCTCACCCACCCCGACTACCAGGTGGTGGCCAAGGACGGCTTCGAGCAGTTCGAGGCGGACGCATTCGCCTCGACGCTGATCCCGGTGTACCCGGCCACCAAGGAGATGCGTACCTGGCAGATCACCAACACGGTCGCGCTGGTGCTCGACAGCCTGGACCCGGTGGCCGACCCGATGCCGGCCGAGGTGCGCGCGAGGCACCAGCTCGTCGAGCTCGCCACGGCACTGCGCACCGTCCACCGGCCCGAGACCTGGCAACAGTGGCACGCCGCCCGCAAGCGCCTGAAGTGGGACGAGGCGCTGGGCGTGCAGCTCGCCCTCGCGCAGCGCCGGGTGGCCGCGGCGGCGAACCCGGCCACGCCCCGGCCCGGCGTCGCCGACGGCATCCTGGCCGAGTTCGACAAGCGGCTGCCGTTCGAACTGACGGCCGGCCAGCGCGAGCTCGGCGCGGTCTTCGCCGACGAGCTGGACCGCCCGCATCCGATGCACCGGCTGCTGCAGGGCGAGGTCGGTTCGGGCAAGACGGTGGTGGCGCTGCGGGCGATGCTGCAGGTGGTCGACTCGGGCGGGCAGGCCGCCTTGCTGGCGCCGACCGAGGTGCTGGCCGCCCAACACGCGCGCTCGATGCAGACGCTGCTGGGCGATCTGGCCCAGGCCGGCCAGCTCGGCGGCGCCGAGCGTGGCACCCGGGTCGCCCTGCTCACCGCGTCATTGCCTGCGGCGGCCCGGCGCGCCGCACTGCTCGATGCGGCCAGCGGTGCCGCCGGCGTCGTGGTCGGCACGCACGCGCTCATCCAGCAGCACGTGAGCTTCGCCGACCTGGGGCTGGTCGTCGTCGACGAGCAGCACCGATTCGGCGTAGAGCAGCGGGATGCCTTACGCAGCAAGGCGAAACAGCCACCGCACCTGCTCGTCATGACGGCCACCCCGATCCCGCGCACGGTGGCCATGACGGTGTTCGGCGACCTGGACACCTCCGTGCTGCGCGAGCTACCGCTCGGGCGCTCGCCCATCTCGACCACGGTGATCCCGGTCGGTGAGAAGCCGGCCTGGCTGGACCGGGCCTGGCAACGCATCCGCGAGGAGGTCGAGGCCGGGCGGCAGGCTTTCGTGGTGTGCCCGCGCATCGGTTCCGGCACCGAGATCGATGCCGAGCTGGAGGCTCAGTTCGACGACGTCGAGCTGCCGGAAAGGCGCCCCCCGCTCGCCGTCAACGACATCTTGGTGATGCTGCGCGACGGCCCGCTGCACGGGCTGCGGCTCGCGGTGCTGCACGGCGGGTTGGTGCCGGACGAGAAGGACCGCGTCATGGGCGGGTTCGTCGCCGGCGACGTCGACGTCCTGGTGGCGACGACGGTCGTCGAAGTCGGCGTCGACGTGCCGAACGCCAC
>Ga0137415_10002256_pt1 | contig 19205 bp, 15 predicted proteins | sample CZODoug3_1_1_16f_FD_183082 | JGI IMG/M metagenome (GOLD analysis project Ga0137415, IMG submission 183082) | Vadose zone soil fungal communities from Angelo Coast Range Reserve, California, USA - CZODoug3_1_1_16fungal (Hybrid Assembly) | ecosystem: Environmental > Terrestrial > Soil > Vadose...
CCGACCAGGGTGGCCGCAATGTAGACCCATCCCACGAGCGCGAACCCCAGCCAGAACGCGCGCCTGGGTCCCTCGCGGTGCACGGCCAGCAGCATCGCGACGACCAGCAGTGCGATCAGCCCCGAGAACACCGCGCTTTCCCACAGGTCCGTTGCCTCCCGCAGCGCGGCGAACGCAAGCGCCAGCACCACGACCAGAACCAGCAGGCTGGCTATCGAGAAGCGGAGCCGGCGCATGGTGCAAACTCCGGCGAGCGAAAGGAACGAACAACTCGCTTCGAGGGCAATCTTAATAGCTTCGTTGATTCAGAGCAAGGACTGAGCATCGTGTTGTCCGGTACCAGCCCGGATCAGACGCAAGAGCGCGCGCGATCTCCATCAAGCGTTGCTGCCCGAGTGCAAGAGTCCCGGCGGGGCGGCTCTCAAAATCGCTTAGCCCGAGCAAACTTAACTGACGCCGTGCCTCTATGTAGATCGCGCGTTCTTCCTTTAGGTCGAGGCCCAGCATGGCGCTCAAATGGCCCTTGTTGCCACGAAGATGGGCTCCGAGCGCCACATTCTCAAGCACGGTCATCTCGGCATCCATCTTCACATGCTGAAAAGAACGGGCGACACCGACAGCGGCGACTTGCCTTGCGCCTCGTCTGTATGTGCGGTCTCCGAGCAACGACACCGTTCCGCTGACCGGCGCCAACGCTCCGGACACCAGATTAAACAGCGTGCTTTTTCCAGCTCCGTTGGGACCGATCAATCCGACGATCTCGCCAGCGCGAACCTCAAAGCTCACGTCATTGACCGCAACCAGACCGCCGAACGTTCGTCGAACAGCATCGATCTGAAGGATCGCCTCACCAACCCTCGGCTTGGACCGATGATCGAGAAGACTCTCGGAAGTAACCGACGGAACGCTTTGCGGCTTGGTCTGTCGCCGAGAGTAGCGGACTAAGAGACCCCATATTCCTTGCGCTGAATACTGCAATAAAATGACAAGGATCGCACCAAAGACCACGATCTCATAAGTGCCGACCGGCGCAGAAAGGACGGGCAGCAATCGCTGAAGCAGATCTTTCAAGATCAGGACTGCTGCCGCTCCGATCAGGCCGCCCCACACGGAACTCAACCCGCCAATAACGGCCATCAGCAGGTATTCGATGCTCGCCATGGCCGAAAAGGGTGTCGGGTTCACCGTCCGCTGCATGTGGGCAAACAACCAGCCAGCGATACTCGCGAGCAAGGCAGCCGTGACAAAGATTTTGAGTTTTTCGCGAGCGGTATTCACGCCCATCGACTCGGCAAGCGCTCCGCTTTCCTTAAGAGCCCGGAGGGCACGACCCGAACGTGACCGCATAAGGTTTCCGGTGATGATGATCGCAATCAGCACGATTGCCCATATCAGCCAGAATATGCGTCGTCCCTTGTCAAGCGCGATCGGACCCAATTGGATGGGGGGAACTCCGGTCATCCCGTCGTATCCGCCCAGGAAGTCAAGATTTCCAGCCAGAAAATACAACGCCAATCCCCATGCCAAGGTGCCGAGGGGAAGAAAATGCCCGGATAATCGCATTGTCAGCTCACCGAGCACGACGGCCGTGACGCCCGTGACACCGGGCGGTGGTGGTGGTGCCGGCGGCGGCGACGCCGGAGGTGGTGGCGCCGGTGGTGGTGGCGGCGACGCCGGTGGCGGTGCCGGCGGCCAGCCGGCGCTGGTACTGAAGGCCGGTGATCTTTATTTCGAGAATATGTTCAACGACGCCACCAGAATTCTTGAAGGTGGGGTGTGGCACAACAACGTCCCGGTGGGGAACCAAGGCAACGGCACCGACGGCAGGTACATAGCCGATCTCCAGTTGGTTCAGACCGGCCTGACCGCCGATATGGCTGCCGGCGCTTTCACGGGCGACCAGCTTACCCATGTCAACACGGTGCTGGCCGACATAACGACCGCTATTGCCGCAGTGCCGGGCGCCGTCAACAATGACGCCGCTGCCGAAGCCACTTTGCGCACGGCACATCTGGACATCATCAATACCATTGAGCACGATCCGATCCTCCAGGCGCTGAGCATCAAGGACGACAATCCGGGGTTCAACTTCGCCCCGCCCGAGTTGGCCACGCCGTTGAACGCCAACACGCCCCACGCAACGTTCGCCGAGCTGGGAGCCATATTCGACGACGCCCAGTCCAAGTCGCTCGGGGGCATCAACGCCGACAACTTGCCGGCGATTCAAGCCGACCTGCAGGCGGTGCATGACGGACTTCTGACGCTGATGCAGGACCACCCGCAGTTGTTCGGCGGCGCGACCGAGGTACACGCGACCACCATCATCGATCAGATCAATCTTCAGCTGACCAACTTCGACCATCAATACGGGTTCAATCCCGATGCAGCGAAGGCTACCAACGATAATTTCCTCGACATCACCGACATCGTTGCCGGCGATCCCAACCTTGCGAACATGGCGTCCGCTAACGGCGTGACCGGATGGACGCCAGCCCCGTTTACCGACGTCGTACCTACGCCTTATCAGGACAATGCTGCCCAGACCAACTTCTGGGCGGACTTCATCGCCTCCGGCAACACGCTTGGAGCCAAGGCCGAGCAGCTGGTCTCCACGGGCACTGCAGTGGACATCCAGGCCTTCGTCCATACGCTGCAAGGCTGGGAGAGCAATGTCACCAACTTCGACGCGGCCCAAGGCGGCGTCTTCCAGGCACGGTTCGACAACGAACTGCTCGGGAACGACTCCACCGTGGGTGCCGACGTCGCGGAGATGATCAAGGGCCTTCTGACTCACAACGCGGCACTGGTCACGGCGGCGGCAGAAGGGTTCCATGCCAATGCAATGGACGTCAGTGGCAACAATGTTCCCCTGAACGGCGGTACCTTCAACCCTGACGGCCTGACAGTGGCCGATGCGCTCAGCACGGCTACGGCTCCCTTGCCGCCCGCGCCGGTGACGCCGCTGACACCGGCCGACACTGCCGTTGCCGTTGCAGCCGCTGATCCGGCCGCCGCTGCACCAGCGGCACCCGCGGCTCCGGTCGCTGCCGCCGCAGCTCCTGCCGCGCCGGCGACGGCAGTTGCAGCCGCTGACGCCGGTCCGACGGCGGTGGAGATACACCATTCGCCGGCTGAAGAAATGGCGCTCCACTTTCACCACATGTGGGGATAACGCCGCGCCAGCATGACCTCCAGCGTCCCATCGCATCATGGGGACGGACGCTGGAGGTCAGCCGAGGATAGTTCAATTCAGCTCGGGTCTTGCTGTTTGAACCGTCAATGCGCAGCGGCGGACGTCCGCTTAAATAAGAAGAAGGATTCTACGTTCGCCGATTTCGGCGAAACGTGATGTGGGGCGAGTCATTTGTGTGACAACAACAACGGCTCTTGGCGGCTCGAAATCGATAGCCGTGCAATGCGATCCGGCGCGCCGGGGCATGCTAAGCGTGAAATTCAGCTGGAACTCGCGCATCGGATTGATGTCGCAAGTTGCCGCCTCCCTGATGGCGGGGGGCACGCATGAAACAGCGCAAGACGGACTACGGCACGATCATTCTGCACTGGCTGCTGGTCGCCGCGTTCGGCGTTGCATTCGCCAGCGGAATGCGTATCGCGACCGAAGCGCCCGAACGCAGCTGGATCAATTTGTTCGATGCGGTTCTCCCCCAGAATGTGTGGGTGATGCATATGCAGGCGGCCGTGGTGCTGGTCGCGGTGGCGCTCGCATACACGATCTATATGGTTCGGTCCGGTCTCGGGAGCCGCATACGGTTGGACAAGGTTCGCTTGCGCGGACTTTTTGGTCGAGGGCAGGCAAGACGGGGTGCCGTCAACATCGTCCTGTACTGGGTCTTCTTCGTCGCGATGCTGGTGCTGATGGGCAGCGGCGGGCTGATGTATTTTGGCCATTTCGCTGGCGACGATGTCGCAACGCTGCACTGGTACGCAACCTGGGTAATAATCGGCTTTGCCGGCCTTCATATCCTGTCGCACCTCAGGATCGGTGGAGCATCGCAGTTGCTTCGCATCTTTCGGCCCACCGGCCTCTCAGCGCCGCCACCGCAACTCGATGCCGTCGAATTGCTGACGTTGCTGGCCGAGCAGTCGGCACGGCTGCAGCCGGAATCCGAACGTGCCGATCAGATATCCTCCGAGGACTCTGTGCAGCCAATGCAGCGGCCCAGAGATACCGTTCGTGGTCGGCCGGCTGTACGGAATCCGGCCCCGCATCCCCGGTCGGAAGCCGCGGCAAAAAAAGGCAGAGTTTCAAAGCCGCGAAGCCCAACGTTGCAATCCAATCCTTTCGTCGTTGCCGCGGCCGTCGCGATCACCGGCGCATCGATTATCGTCGCCGCCGATCAGTTGGCCGTCGATGCCCTGCGGATTCACCGCATCAGCAGTGCCGATGCCCCGATCCTCGACGGCGACACGTCCGATCGAGCTTGGCGAAACATCCAGCCATTCTCCGTGACGACGAACCAGGGAGGGAATTTTGACGGCAAAGGGGAAACGAGAATTGACATTCGCGCGGTGCACGACGGCACGTGGGCCTATTTCCTGTTCACGTGGGAGGATCCAACGCGTTCGCTAAAACATCTGCCGCTCATCAAGGAGATCGACGGATGGCATCTGCTTCACGACGGCTATGAGACCGGAGACGAGCACGACTTCGATGAGGACAAGTTTTCGGTCCTACTGACCACTTTGGATGTGACGCTCGCGGGCGACCGAACTTTCCATGCGAGCCCCCATCCGATTCCCGACCAGCCGGCCACCATGACCGGCCGCGGCCTCCATTTTACGTCCGAAGGCGTCTATGTCGATGTGTGGCAATGGAAGGCCACAAGCAGTGGTTCGACGGGCTGGATGGACGATGCTCACTTCGGTCCACCGCTGGATGCAACGCCCATGCAGGTGCGCAATGTTGTCCCGTACAAAGGCGGCTTCGCGCCAGACCCGGGTGTCGCGAACTATTCCGACAATTTTATCATGAGTGAGGAGCCCGCCGGCGACGGCAAACGGATGATCATGCCGCGTCGGCTGCCTAGAGATCTTGCGGCAATAACCGCAGCAATGGGGGAGATTGACATCGATCCAAATCATGGCGAGAGCGACGGGGCGCGCTGGTTCATGACCGAGGCGGAATCGTTGCCGTACTCATCGGAACAGGACGCCCGCGTCCCGGTGGGGACGGTTATCCCGGGGGTTATCATTGCCGGCGAGTTCTCGGGCGATCGCGCTGACATCCGATGTGCGGCGCGATGGGCCTCCGGGCACTGGGCGCTGGAGGTGGCACGCCGCCTCGACACCCACAGCCGATACGATGTTCCGCTTCAGACCGGAATCTTCATGCGGGTCGCAGCCTTCGATCACAGTCAGATCAGGCACACCCGGCACGTCCGGCCAATTCGTCTTGAGGTGGAATAAATGCGGAAGATTTGCAAGGTGACGCTGAACAACGAGCCGTTCCTGGCGAATTGCGGTGACCTGCTGCTCGACTGGGCGTTGACGAATGGTATTGACCTGCCGCACGACTGCCGCGCCGGGGTTTGCGGCGCCTGCCGTGTGCGCCTGGTTGAAGGCAGGGTCTTTGGCGGCCAGGAGCAGGGCGACGACATGATCCACGCCTGCCAGGCGCGGATCGTCTCCGATCTAGCGATCGTCACCGAACCCGTCCCCGACCAGGTCTCGATGTCGGGCCATGTGACCGAAATGGTTCGCCTCGCGCCTGACGTTGTCGGCGTAACCGTTGAACTGCCGAAACCGCTTCAGTATCTTCCCGGTCAGTTCAGCAAGGTGCAATTTCGAGGATTCCCGGCGAGGTCTTACAGCCCGACCTATCCGCTGGAGGGTCGCGCCAACGATCGCCTGTTGAATTTTCACATCCGGAGATTCCCTGACGGAATTGTATCCTCAGCGCTGGGCCGAAATATCCGCATCGGGCACCGCGTGAAAGTAACGGGGCCGTTCGGCGGCGCCTTTCTAAGGCCAAATCATTCCGGCAGCATTGTTCTTGTCGCCAGCGGCACCGGTTTCGCGCCGATGTGGTCGATCGCGGTCGCAGCCATCCTGGAACGGCCGCAGCGGGAAATGGTATTCGTGGTCGCGGCGCGAAAGCTTCAGTCGTTGTACATGCACAGCGCGTTGTGCCGGCTGGCGCTGTTTCCCAATGTCACAATCATTCCGACCGTATCGGAGCAGCAGAGCGTCTCGCCCGCCATTCGCAGCGGACGGCCAACCGATCATTTGCCAAACTTGTCGCCGAACGATGTCGTCTACACTTCAGGCGCGCCGGCCATGACCGATACTGTGGCACGGATCGCCAGAGCTGCCGGCGCCAAGTGCTATACAGACCCGTTCGTACCGAATCCCAGACCGGTCGAACAAGCCAAGGCTCGTTGATGGCCCGTTGACGATCAAGCCCGCTGACGAAAGCGATTCCCAATGACGCTCTCGCCGCGAGGTCCGGTTACTTGGTCTTTCCGTCCTTGTCGTATTGCGCGAGGAACGCCCATAGGTCGTTGACTTCTTTTTCGTTCTTGATGCCGGGGAATATCATCTTGGTACCGGGAATCTTGGCCTTCGGGTCCTTGATGTAGTCCTTGAACTGGGCCTCGTTCCAGGTGATGCCGGAATTCTTGTTGGCGTCCGAGTAGGAAAAATCAGGCGCGGTGCCGGACTTGCGGCCGTCTAACCCATTGAGCACTGGGCCGACCTTGTTTTTGGCGCCTTCGCCGATCGCGTGGCAAGCCAGGCATTTGTTGAACGACGTCTTGCCGGCCGCGACGTCCTGAGCCAGCGCGGCGGATAACTCTGCCGACGATGCAATGACGACCAGTGCGCTCAGTATCAGTTTTTTCATTGTGGGCCCTTTGTCGGTTTCCGGGTGGCTCTGCGGCCGGCTGTTTGTGGCATAGGGTGCTCGCGGTGGACAAGCCGCGAAACAAGTGCAGGTTTCATCCTTGCCTACGTCTTTCGGATAGCTGGCATTCTCGGCGCGTCCATCTCGGCAAGCTACCCAAACCAGTCGAGATGTGCTTGATTCGCCATGACAAATCGACAGGCGCGGGTGCAGTTGCGTGTCAGGCGTGGATAGAGAGAATTACACATGACCATCATGATGCCCGCATCGGATGAGGCGGTGCTGGTACGTCGCGACGCTATCGTTGCGGCGTTGCGCGCGATCGTGCCCGGCGAGGGCGTGATCGACAGTTCGGCCGAAATGCTGCCCTACGAGTCCGATGGCCTGATGGCGTATCGTCAGCCGCCGATGGTCGTCGTGCTCCCGGACACTACCGAACAGGTGTCGCAGGTTCTGAAATATTGCTTCGAACAGGGCATCAAGGTGGTGCCGCGGGGCGCCGGTACCTCGCTGTCCGGCGGTGCGCTGCCACTGGCCGATGCTGTGCTGCTCGGCCTCGGCAAGTTCAAGCGCATCCGCGAGATCGATTTCGACAACCGCGTGGTGTTGACCGAGCCGGGGGTGACCAATCTCGCCATCAGCCAGGCGGTCGCCCACGCCGGATTCTATTATGCGCCCGACCCGTCATCGCAGATCGCATGCTCGATCGGCGGCAATGTCGCGGAGAACTCCGGCGGCGTGCATTGCCTGAAATACGGCATGACCACCAATAATGTGCTGGGCTGCGAAATCGTGCTGATCACAGGCGAAATCATCAAGATCGGCGGCAAGTCCGCCGAGACCAGCGGCTATGACCTGATGGGGATCATCACGGGATCGGAAGGCCTGCTCGGTGTGATTACCGAGGTCACGGTGCGGATCCTGCAGAAGCCGGAAACCGCGCGGGCGTTGATGGTCGGTTTCGCGCAAGTCGAGGCGGCCGGCCAATGCGTGGCCGAAATCATCGGCGCCGGCATCATCCCGGGCGGCATGGAAATGATGGACAGGCCGGCGATCCACGCCGCCGAAGCTTTCGTCCATGCCGGTTATCCGCTCGACGTCGAGGCGCTCTTGATTATCGAACTCGATGGTCCCGGCGTCGAAGTCGATGAACTGATCAGCCGCGTCGAGGCAATCGCACAACGCTGCGGTTCAACGACGTGCCGGATTTCCAATTCTGAAGTTGAGCGGAATTTGTTCTGGGCCGGCCGCAAGGCGGCATTTCCAGCCGTCGGACGGATCTCGCCTGATTATCTCTGCATGGACGGCACCATCCCGCGCGGCAAATTGCCGGAAGCCTTGACGCGAATTCGCGACCTGTCGGCAAAGTACGATCTGCGCGTCGCCAATGTGTTTCATGCCGGCGACGGCAATCTGCATCCGCTGATCCTGTACGATGCCAACAAGCCTGGCGAGATGGAGCGGGCCGAAGCCTTCGGTGCCGATATCTTGCGGGTCTGCGTCGAACTCGGCGGCGTTCTGACCGGCGAACATGGCGTCGGCATCGAAAAGCGCGACCTGATGCCGGAAATGTTCAGCGATATCGATCTCAACCAGCAGCAGCGGCTGAAATGCGCGTTTGACGCGCAAGGCCTGCTCAATCCCGGCAAGGTATTTCCAACCTTGCATCGCTGCGCCGAACTTGGCCGCGTGCACGTCCACGGCGGCAAGCTCGCTTTCCCTGAACTGCCGCGGTTCTGAGCAGGCGCGCCGGCATGCATGGCGCCAGCGTTACCCGACCTGGAACACCTCGTAGTTAAGGCCCGGCTCGGTCAGCCGTCCGGTGGCCACGCAGACGACATCGTTCAACCAGGCATAAGCCTTCGCGCCGGTTTCAAACAACGGCGTGGTCCTGAAATAGTAGCGCCCAGGATCGATCAGATGCCGCCGGGCCGGGTCGCGCACGTCGGCCAGCAGGTCCGCCGGGAAGATGGCGCGCCCGGCATAGGTCATGTGGATTGTGGCACCGTCGTCGGTCCGCAGGATCGCCCGAGCGTTGATCACCATCGAGCCGTCCCTGCGGATCAACATCCAGTCCGCTGACCCGGGTACGACCGCACCGTGCAAACGCGCGCCAGCGAATTCGCCTCCGGAAGCTGCATTGAATACCCGACGCCCCAGCGGGCCATCCCCTCCGTCCAACCGGGCGCCGAGCCCGGCCCGCATCGTGAACAGGTGGGTCAGGCCCGGACCTGCTACCGCTTCACCCTTGTTTGACGATACCGAATTGTCATTGGGCTTTCCTTTCTGATCGAACCCGGACTGCTACACGCAGTTCTAAGTACGGACTTAGAATGTAGCATCTAGGTCTATTTGTCAAACCCAGCTATGACTTGGCGATGGAGCCGGAACGATTCCACTACGACCTCGAGAATTGCTCGATCAAAAGGGCGCTCGACGTGTTGGGCGAGAAATGGACGCTGCTGGTGTTGCGCGAGGCGATTTACGGCGTCCGCCGGTTCGACGACTTTGCGCGCGCGCTGAAATGCGGCCGCGGTGTCCTGAGCGCCCGGCTGAAGACATTGACCGAGGCCGGGATCTTGAAGCGCGTCGAATACAGGGAAAACGAACAGCGCGCCCGCGCCGAATATCATCTCGATGAGAAGGGCATCGATCTGTTCACGACCATCTATGCGCTGTCGCAGTGGGGGGATCGCTGGATGCCTCCGCCCGGTGGTCCGGCGGCCAAAGTCACCGATCGCGGATCCGGCCGCCCGGTGAAGGTCGTCCTGACCAGCGAGCCGAAGCTGAAAGCGCTGTCGATGCGCGACCTCAAGATCGCGCCGGGACCTGGTGCGAAACGGATCAAGTAACAGCTCATAAGCGAGCGCGCGATCAGCCGGCGGAGAGGGGCATGGGGTAGCCCGACGGGCTTGTTGTCAACGCGCCTGTCTGCGTCTACTGGACCGTCTGCATGCGCGGGCGATGAGCCAACCGGAGCCTGGTCTGATATCGTGGACACCCCCAGAATACGTGACGCCAAGGATGTCGAGCAGGTCGTGCGCGCAGCACTTGCCAGCGAGCAACCGCTGGAAATCATCGGCCACGGCAGCAAGCGGCTGATCGGCCAGCCGATGGCGACCAATGCGCTGTTGGATTTATCGGCGCTGAATGCGGTGACGGCCTATGAGCCGAACGAGTTGATCATTACCGTCCAGGCGGGCGCGCCGCTGGCCGATGTGCAGTCGCTGATCGACTCCAAGAATCAGCAGTTTGCGTTCGAGCCGGTCAACACCTCGCAGCTCTTGGGCACGCCAGACACCGGAACTATCGGCGGGATGATCGGTGCCGGCCTCGCGGGTCCTCGCCGCATCAAGGCCGGTGGCGCTCGCGACCATCTGCTCGGCGCCCATGCGGTGTCGGGTTTCGGCGACAGCTTTAAGGCGGGCGGCCGGGTGGTGAAGAACGTCACGGGCTATGATCTTTGCAAACTGCTGGCGGGGTCCTGGGGCACGCTCGCGGTCATGACGGAAGTGACGTTGAAGGTGATGCCGAGGCCCGAGAGCGAACGCACGCTGGTACTGCGTGGAGTGGATGACGTCGCCGCAAACCGGGCGATGACGGCGGCGCTTGGCTCACCGTTCGATGTGTCCGGGGCGGCGCACGTACCGAATTCGGCATTTCGAGCTGCGGCGGAGGCGGGGCCATTGGCTGACCTCGGAACGGCGCGAGAGGCCGTCACCTTGCTGCGGCTGGAGGGCATTACCGCCTCGGCCGGCCACCGCGCAGCCGCGTTGGCCGTGGTTCTCGCGCCGTTTGGGACGGCGGAAATTCTGGAGGATGCATTGTCCGCGGCGGTCTGGAGTTCCGTTCGCAATGTCCAACCGTTCGCGGCCAATGGTTCGCTGGGAGAGTGGCAGGTGTGGCGAATCGTCTGTCCGCCGGCTTCCGGTGGCGTGCTCGGTCAGATGCTGGCGCGGGACACCGGTGGCGATGTAATCTACGACTGGGGCGGCGGCCTGATCTGGGCGGCACTGCCACCCAAGCCGGACGCCCAGGCCGCGCTGGTGCGCCAGCGCGTCAACGCCGTCGGCGGCCACGCCACATTGATTCGCGCCTCCGAGCAGGTGCGGCGCGAGGTCGATGTGTTTCATCCACAGCAGGACGGCCTTGCCGCGCTCGGTGAACGCGTCCGCCTCAGCTTCGATCCGAAAAACATCCTCAATCGCGGGCGGCTGACGCGAGGGTCTGCGACATGAAAACCGAATTCAGCCTTGCGCAACTCGCCGATCCCGATATCGCGGAAGCCGACAAGATCTTGCGCGCATGCGTGCATTGCGGGTTCTGCACCGCGACGTGTCCGACCTATGTGTTGCTCGGCGATGAACTCGACAGCCCGCGCGGCCGAATCTATCTTATCAAGGAGATGCTGGAAAAGAACCGGCGGCCGACCCAAGAGGTGGTCAAGCACATCGACCGCTGTCTCTCCTGCCTCGCCTGCATGACCACCTGTCCGTCGGGTGTGAACTATATGCATCTCGTCGATCAGGCGCGGGCACGGATCGAAAGAGACTATACGAGGCCGCTAACCGAGCGGGCGTTGCGTGCGGTGCTGGCCTGGGTGCTGCCGCGACCCGGACTGTTTCGCGCCAGCATGGTGCTGGCACGGTTTGGCCGGCCGCTCGCGGGCCTGCTGCCAACATCCAGAGCTGCATCGGCATCGCCGACTTTATCGCGGCGAATCAGGGCGATGCTGGCGCTCGCGCCGAGCCGCCTGCCGAGCTCAGGGCCATCAGGCGGAAGTGTTTTTCCGCCCCTGGGGACAAGACGCGGACGCGTCGCGCTGCTGCAGGGCTGCGCCCAGCAGGTGCTGGCGCCGCGCATCAATCAGGCCGCGATCAATCTGCTGACGCGTCACGGTATCGAGGTTGTGCTGGTCAAGGACGAGCAATGCTGCGGTGCGCTGACCCACCACCTCGGACGCGACGGCGACGCTCTGGCACGCGCGCGCGCCAACATCAGCGTCTGGCTCGAGGAGGCCGAGCGAGGCGGTCTCGACGCCATTCTGGTGACGACATCGGGTTGCGGTACGGTGATCAAGGACTATGGTTTCATGCTGCGCGAGGACCGCGATTTCGCTGCGGCCGCCGCGAAGATTTCAGCGCTGGCAAAGGATATCACGGAGTATCTCGGCGGCATCGATCTGCGTCGTCAGCAGCAACACAGCGATATTGTTATCGCGTATCACTCGGCCTGTTCACTGCAGCACGGACAGAAAATCACACAGCTTCCGAAAGAATTGCTTTCCAAGAGCGGATTCGTGGTGAAAGATGTACCCGAGAGCCATTTGTGTTGCGGTTCGGCGGGGACGTACAACATTCTCCAGCCTGACATTGCGAGCCGATTGCGCGATCGAAAGGTCGCCAATATTGCGATGGTCAAGCCGGACATGATTGCCGCGGGCAATATTGGATGCATGGTGCAGATTGCCAGCGGTACGTCAGTTCCTGTGGTGCACACGATTGAGCTTCTCGATTGGGCGACAGGCGGTCCCAGGCCAGGATTGAGCTGATCTATTGGCCCCGCATGTAAGCGGACTATCCGAAACGCTCGATAGACATGGATCAGCGGCAACAGGAGGACCACGATGGCTAAAGGCAAGAAGAGCAAAAAAGGCAAGAAGGCTAAGAAAGCCAAGAAAAGTCTGATGACGGCGAAGAAAAAATCCGCGAAGAAGGCTGCCAAGAAATCGGCGAAAAAGGCCAAGAAGTCCGCGAAAAAAGCTGCCAAAAAGTCCAAGGCGGCAGCGCCGAAAAAATCAGCCAAGAAAGCCAGCCCCAAGAAGCGCGCGGCAAAAAAGAGGGCTGCCGCGCCGAAGCCTGCGGCGATGCCGACCCCGGCACCTGAGCCCGCCGCACCGTCGACGGCAAGCTGGGCCTCTCCCAGTCCCGCCGCATCAAGTCCCGCGCCGTCATGGGGACACTCGAGCGATTCGTCGAGCCCATCCTCCTCGAGCGAAGACGAAGAGAACTAGCCGAGCGCGTCCCCGATTATTTGCGGGTCCCGTTTTCAAAGGCCGCAGCGCCCGCCGCTGCGGCCTTTCTTTGTGAGGAGAGCGATATCGTTTTGTGAGGAGAGCGATATGCCCGAGGTCGCAATCCGGATTCCGCCGACACGTCTGATTCGGGGGTGGTCGGTTGAGGTCGCTCGCCCTCCGTGTCCGAAATGCCCGCCAGCCGACTTAAAAAGGGTCAAAATTGTTGTCGGAATGCAACACCGGCCGACAACATTTCACAGAACCGCCATAACGCCTAAAAAGTCAGCAGATGCTTGACTTTTTTGCTTCACTCAACCGGCGGGGCGTTCCAGATTGTGGTCAGCTTAAGGAATTCTGTTGCAGCCGGTTGCCGCTTACCTCTGGGGGCGTTGGGAACCGGACTGATCTTTAAATTGTGATGGGGATGGTCATGAAGAAATTGGTTCTGGTCGCAGCGGCGCTCGCGATTTCGGGTTCCGCGTTCGCTGCGGACTTGCATGTGAAGGCCGTCAAGGCGCCGCCGCCGCCGCCGTTCGAGCCCTGGGATTTCGCCTTCGGCAGCGCGATCATGAACGACTACATCTTCCGCGGCGTCACCCAGTCCAATCACAAGCCTTCGGTCGCCGCCTATTTCGAGCCGCGCTACAACATCAATAAGGACCTGCAGCTCTACATCGGCACCTCGTTCGAAAGCATTTCCTTCGCCAACCGGGCCGCTGCTGAAGTCGATATCTACGGCGGTATCCGCCCGACCTTCGGCGCATTTGCCTTCGATATCGGCGTCTGGGGCTACCTGTATCCCGGTGGCACCTGCCAATTCGGCGGTACCGGGTTTGATTTCGCTGGGCATTTTCAAGGCGCGGAATGCGCAACCAACGCCCTGCTCAACGGCAACACCATGAAGAAGGATGTCAGCTTTTTCGAGGTCTACGGAAAGGGCACCTACACCGTCAATGACAATTGGCAGTTCGGCGTGACCGAGTTCTACACGCCGAGTTTCCTGAACTCAGGCGCCTGGGGCAACTATTCTTCGGTCACCGGCAAATACATCGCCCCGAGCACGATCTTCGGCAGCAGCGGCGTTGGTATGTATGTCTCCGGCGAGTTCGGGCGGCAATGGTTTGGAACCACCGACAGCTTCTACGGTACCGCGGTGTTCCCGAATGGCATCCATTATGCTGATTATGACACCTGGAACATCGGCATCGGCTTTACCTACAAGGTGTTCACGCTGGACCTGCGCTACTCCGACACCAACCTGTCGAAGGGTGATTGCAGCGTCTTCACGGGTGCTTTCAATGCTCAGGTCGGAACCACCACCGTTACCGGGAACAATCCGTTGGGGACAAGTTCGAACTGGTGCGGCGCGGCTGGCATCGTCAAGCTCTCGGCCGACCTGACCGCGATGACCAACCTGAAGTAAGTCATTCTCTTGAGACTTTTGGGGCGGCAGAGCGATCTGCCGCCCCTTTTGTTTGTGAGGCCCCTGAATGAGACGGGATTGGCTGCAGGCGGCGATCCGTCGTAACGATCACCGGAATATTCTGGCGGGAGCCGTTGCAGGCGTAGGAGCCGCCGTCGCCATCGGCGGGATGGAGTGGTTCTCGCTCGCGTCACACTATCCGCTGGTCATCATCCCGTTTGCGACCTCGATCGTGCTCGTCATCGGATCGCCGGAAGCGGAGCCGGCGCAACCGCGCGCCCTGATCGGTGGGCATATCGTGGCAACCCTGGCCGGGCTCGTAACGCTTCACTTGACCGGGCCGAACGCCTGGGCGGCCGCGGTCGCGGTTGGGCTGGCCATTGTTGCGATGTATATCACCGGAACGTTTCATCCGCCGGCCGGGATCAACCCTCTGCTGGTGGTTTCCAACAATCTTCCCTGGTCATTCTTGTTCGCGCCCGTGCTTGCCGGCGCGGCGCTATTGACCGCATTTGCCTATGTCTGGCACCGCTGGATCCGGCAGCGGCCGTGGCCACAACGCTGGTTGTAGTGCGCATCGCGCGAGGCCGAGAAGCGGTCGTTATGACGGTCTGACGTCTTCGCGCCGGTTCTGCAACGCGAATTGATCGCCGTCACGGGCAAGCTCCACATTGCGCTGATGGAAAGCCTCAAGCGTGGAGCGATGACCGATCGAGACGATGGTGGTTGCCGGCAATTTCTCCTCGAGCAGACGATACAGCGCCGCCTCCGAGGCTTCATCGAGCGAGGCGGTTGCTTCATCGAGGAAAAGATATTGCGGTGCATGCAACAGCGCGCGCGCGAGTCCAAGGCGCTGTTGCTCGCCCAGCGACAGCATTCGGTTCCAATGCGCTTCCTCCGTTAGCTGCGGCAGGAGTTGAGGCAGGCCGACCGAAATGAGAGCATCCTTGACCCGATCCGAATCAAACGCGCTGGCTTCCGCAGGGTAGACAATCGCGGCCTGTAGCGAGCCCAGCGGAAAATACGGCCGCTGTGGCAGCATCATCAGCTTGGCCTTTGCCGGGATAGCAATCGAGCCGGTCCCGAACGGCCAAATACCGGCGATGGCGCGGAACAAGGTCGACTTGCCAGCGCCGGACGGACCGGTGACCAGGGTGCGTTCGTTGCCGCTAATGCTGAAGCTGTCAGCGCAGACCAACGGCGTTCCGTTGGGCAACCGGACCAGAAGCCGCTCCAGGTCGATTTTGTCGCTGCCAGTCGATGACACGACGTCGATCGAAGAGGCTCCGGTCGCCAACGTTGCGGCGCTGGCAATCGCCATCTCAAAGCCGTCGAGGCGCGCGACGACCGCCCGCCATTCCGCCATCGTGCGATAAATTGAAACGAAGAATGACAACGCGCCTTGAACGCTGGAGAAGGCGGACGCCGTCTGCATCATGCCACCGAGCTGGATCTTATCCGCAAAATAAGCCGGCGCCACCAGGATGTAGGGGAAAATGACCGCGGCTTGCGAGTAGCTTGAGGTAAACGCCGTCAGCCGCTTGGTCCTGCTCATGATGGCGTACCAGTTGGCGACGACGCGGCTGAAGCGCTCTGAAAGCCGTTCCCGCTCGGCACTTTCGCCGCGCAACAGCGCAATCTGCTCGGAGTTCTCGCGCACCCGAACCAGGTTGAAGCGGAAATCGGCCTCGAAGCGCTGCTGTTGAAAATCAAGGCTGACCAGCGGCGAGCCGATCCACTGCGTCAGCGCCGTTCCGAAGATGGCATAGATCAATGCACCCCACACCAGATAACCGGGGATTGCGAACTCGCTACCGAAAACATGCAACGGAGCCGCCGCGGAGAGACCCCACAGGATGATGATGAAAGACGCCAGCGTCACCACCGAACTCAGCAAGCCGATGCCAATCTCCAGCGTTCGCTCGACGAACAGCTTGACGTCGTCGGTCATGCGCTGGTCCGGGTTGTCGGCGGCGTCGCCCTGGAGCTGCATGCGGTAGTGGTTCGCGCTGTGCAGCCACTCGCCGAGATATTTGGTGGTCATCCAGCGCCGCCATCGGATCTGAAGCCACTGATTGAGATAAAGCTGATAGACGACAAGCACGACGTTGGCCGTCGCCAGCACGCAAAAGAAGCCGATTTCCCAGACGAAAACGTCCCAATTCTTCTCCTGCAGCGCATTGTAAAAACGGTTGTTCCACTGGTTCAAGAGAACATCGAGGCCGACCCGCGCGAGCTCGATCGCAATCACCGCCGCAAGCAGCGTCCGGCCGGCGAATTTGTCTTCTGAACGGAAATAGGGAGCAGCGATCCGCCATACGGTCGCGAGCGTCGAGCGGATGTTGTTCACAGATTGTCATCTCCGGGAAAAGGGCTTCAACGCCCTGAAAGAATGGAAGAATTGGAGGTATCTAGACTAAAGTTGTAGATTTCATGGTCTGCGTCCGCTTGTCGCGACCTCCGGGTAGACCCTAGCATGGGATAACGGCGAGGGGCGGGGGGCCTGCGCACTTCGCGAGGTTGTGAGCGGATTTGGTAAAGCCCAAATTCGCGGCTGATTTCGCGCATTGCAAAAGACGCCCCCCGTGATCGCGCCAGCCGAGCCCGACCGCCACGCGGGTCGGGCGCCGCATAATGGCGTGGGGAGGAACCGCAATGTGGAATCAAATCTATAACCCGCTCGGCAACGCAACGTTGTCGACCATCGCCGCTGCTATTCCTGTGGTCACGCTTCTGGTCTTGATCGCGAGCGGAAAAGTGAAGGCGCACATCGCGGCCGTCATCGCGCTGATCGTCGCCAACCTCATCACGATTTTCATCTACACCATGCCTGCCGCCATGTCGGTCAAGGCATCGCTGCTTGGGGTGGTGGTCGGCTTCTTTCCGATCGGCTGGATCGTTCTTAATGTCATTTTCCTTTATCGCATCACGGTCGAGACCGGACGCTTCGAGTTGCTGAAGCGCGCAATCGGCGGTGTCACCACCGACCGTCGGTTGCAGCTCTTGCTGATTGCATTTGCGTTTGGCGCGTTTTTCGAGGGCGCATCCGGCTTTGGTACGCCGGTCGCGATCACTGGCGCAGTTTTGATCGGTCTTGGCTTCTCGCCGCTCGCGGCCTCCGGCCTGTCGCTGATCGCCAATACCGCCCCGGTCGCTTATGGCGCGCTTGGGACGCCGATCCAGGGTCTCGCATCCGTGACCGGATTCGATCCGTACATTCTTGGCGCGATGGTTGGCCGGCAATTGCCATTCTTCTCGCTGCTGGTGCCGTTCTGGCTGATCTGTGCATTTGCGGGCTGGCGCGGGATGATCACGATCTGGCCGGCCATTCTCGTCACCGGCGTATCGTTCGCGATTCCGCAGTTCGTGATCTCGAACTACGTCAATCCATGGATCGTCGATATCGGTGCATCGCTGGTCTCGATGGGCTGTCTCATCCTCTTCCTCAAGGTCTGGCAACCCAGAGAACTGTGGCTGTCGCCGGCGCTGCGCGGCAAGGATGAATCGGCGGCGACAATGACGGCGCCGAAGGCCATCGACAAGACACCGCTGACCCAGGCGCAGCTTTGGGGCGCGTTGCTGCCATGGATCATCGTCTGCGTGGTGATGCTGATCTGGGGCAATGGTGCGTTCAAGACCTGGGCGAATTCGATCTTCGTTTGGAACTACGAAGTCCCGGACCTCGACAAGATGATCAACAAGGTGCCGCCGGTGGCGGCCAAGGCCACAGCCGAACGCGCCGTGTTCGGATTCACCTACTTGTCGTTTACCGGATCGGGCATGCTGATCGCAGCGATTATCTCGGGCTTCCTGATGGGCTTCTCGCCAGCCAGGATGATTGCGGAATATGGCCGCACCATCAAACTGTGCGCGATTTCGCTGATCACGATTTCGGCGATGCTGGCGATCGGTACGCTGACCCGGCTGTCGGGCGTCGATGCGACGCTCGGTTTGGCGTTTGCCGCGACCGGCGTGCTGTATCCGTTCTTCGGCACGCTGCTCGGCTGGTTGGGTGTGGCGCTGACGGGTTCGGATACCGCCTCCAACGTGCTGTTCGGAAACCTGCAGAAGATCACCTCGGAACAGTTGAATCTGTCGCCGATCCTGATGGGCGCCGCCAACTCCTCCGGCGGCGTCATGGGCAAGATGATCGACGCGCAGTCGATCGTGGTCGCTTCCACCGCCACCAACTGGTACGGCCACGAAGGCACCATCCTGCGTTACGTGTTCATGCATTCGATCGTGCTGGCGTGCCTTGTCGGCCTTCTGGTGATGCTGCAGGCCTACGTCTATCCGTTCACGGCGATGGTCTTGAAGTAAGACATCGCACTGGCGATACGATAAGAAATCCCCGCGGCCGGTGCCGCGGGGATTTGTTCATGAGGGCACAGATGAAATCCGCGATCACGGTGGCAGCTATCGCGATAGCAGCGATCGTCAACAGGTCGGGTTGGGTTGCTTCGTGCAACGTTGACGCGTTGGATCCAGGTATGTCCTTCGCAGCGTTGACGGCCATGGGCTGCATTGTAGCAGCGGACTCTGGCCCCTGCGACCTGCAGAGAGAGCAGAAGGCGTACTCAGATCCGATCGTCCCGCCCGATGTGACTACCTGGAGCGCCGACCCTGATTGCGCAACTATTCGAATCTTCTGGCCAAAACGCAAGGGAAGAAATTTGACGCAAGAAAACTGCATGCAAACATTCTGATATTGTTCCCACCCCGTTGGAGGACCCGCTGCGCCATATCATTTCGTTGGTTGGATTGTGGTTGCTGAGCATCAGTACTTTCGGCCAAAGCCAAACCAATCCGGTTACGCAGTTGGCCGACACCGTCTCAAGCCGAGACGGTGAGACCCAATTAATCCAGCAGATCGAAATCGACTTGTTGAAAGCGGAAAGAACTAC
>Ga0137415_10002257_pt1 | contig 19197 bp, 17 predicted proteins | sample CZODoug3_1_1_16f_FD_183082 | JGI IMG/M metagenome (GOLD analysis project Ga0137415, IMG submission 183082) | Vadose zone soil fungal communities from Angelo Coast Range Reserve, California, USA - CZODoug3_1_1_16fungal (Hybrid Assembly) | ecosystem: Environmental > Terrestrial > Soil > Vadose...
GGCATCTTCACGGTGTCCCCGTTCGAGACGATCGACCAGGACGGCGTCGGTCGACTCGTCCGGATCGCCGCCGAGGAGGGCCGCGCCACGAAACCCGAGCTCAAGCTCGGCGTGTGCGGTGAACACGGCGGCGACCCGGAGTCGATCCACTTCTTTCACGGCGTCGGGCTCGACTACGTGTCCTGCTCCCCGTTCCGCGTGCCGATCGCCCGCCTGGAGGCCGGGCGGGCCGCCGTCGGCCCCGCGTAGCGGTTACTTGATCTGGACCTTGTCGCCGGGGTTGAGGGTGGCGAAGAAGCGCTGCGCGGCGCCCGCGCTCAGGTGCACGCAGCCGTTGGAGGCGGTTGCCGGGTTGCCGGAGTGGAAGGCGTCGCCGGGGTAGAAGAACACCGAGTACGGCATGGGGGCGTGGAACTCGGTGCTGTAGAAGTGGGCGTCCTTGGACAGCACTGAGAACGTCCCCTTGGGCGTCTTGGCGCTCTTCGATCCGCCACGTGCGGGCACCGGCCCGTAGGTGATGTGCCCGGCCCCGTCGGTCAGCCACGCCTGCTGCTTGGACAGATCCATGCAGGCCTTCGCGCTCGGCGAGCAGGGACTGCCCGAGTGTGCGGCCGGTGCGCTGGCCGCCAGTTCGGTCACCACCGGGGTGGGTGCCGGGCTTGCCGCAGTGGCAGTGGCTGTTGCGGTGGCTGTTGCGGTGGCTGTGGTCGTGGCGGTGGCTGTTGTCGTTGCGGTGGCGGCGGCCAGTACGGCCGCGACGGCCAGCGTGAGCGGCCCCGGTGCCCGCCGACACACCGACCGGAACCATGCACTCGCGACCATCGGCTGCCCCTCACGCTGCTGTGAGCCCGGATCCGGACGGTGGACCGGCCAGGACGGAGTGTGACACGGCAGAACGCCGCAACGGTGTCGTTGATGTCACCGTCCGTTCAACGAGTTCTCAGCAACCGCGAGCGCGGGCAGTTGTCTCGGCAGAATTGGTCGTCGAGGCCGATGAGTTCGGCCGGCTCGCGCGGTCTACCGGTCATGAGCGAAACCACCGCACCCCCGACCACGACCCTGTTGAACATCGGCATCGTCATGTTCACCGTCGCCGACCAGGACGCTGCCCTGGCCTTCTACACCGAGAAGCTCGGCTTTGTGGTCCGAGGCGACACACGCTTCGGTGAGCACGGCGAGGCGCGTTGGCTCGAGGTGGCGCCGCCCGGGTCGGGGGCGCGGCTGGCGCTGAACCCGCCGATGCGGGATGAGCCCGGCGGCGGTTCGATCGGGGTGGAGGCGTCGGATGTCCCCGCCGAGCACGCGCGCCTGAGTGCGATCGACGGTGTCGACGTCGACCCGGAGCTGATCCGGGTGCCCGGCGCACCCCTCATGTTCATGCTGCGCGACCCGGACGGCAACCACATCGTGATCGTGGAAGCGCCACCCGCCGCCTAACGGGGCACACGGGCCCGCGCCCGCATCCGGCCGGCACACGGGTTGTGGTTGTGGCACACGTGCTTCGGACGCTGCACCCGAGTTCTAACTGGTGTGCCGTGACCGCAGGGCGTGTGCCCGCGACAGGAGTCGTGTGCCGGCGCCCGCCCACGGGTCCGAGTACCCAGTCAGCGGGCGCTCACCGCGAGCGTGGTGTCGACGAACGCCCTGGCCGCCGCCGTGATCGTGCCTGAGCGGTGCACGAGCCACTGGGGGAGCAGTTCCGGCGGGTCGAAGTGGTGGATGCCGGCGCCGGCGCGGCGGGCCAGGTCGGCCCAGCCGTCGGGCATCAGGCCGGCGCCGATGCCGCTCAGCACCATCGGCAGCACCATGCTCCGGTCGCCGACCTCCGCCGCGACGGTCATCCCGCCGACGGTGACGGAGAGCCGGTCGAACAGGGCGCGCACCGCGGTGGCCGGCGCCTGCACGACGAACCGCATGCCGTGCAGCACCTCGCGCCGCACGGACGGGCCGGCGTCGTCCAGGGTGCCGGGCGGCACCACCAGCAGCAGCTCCTCGTCACGCAGGTAGTGCGCGACGAGGCCGCGCCCGGCCGGCCGTTCCGCGCTACCGCACACGCCGGCCTCGCACCGGCCCTGCAGCACCATCGCGACGACTTCGGCGGCGGACAGCGCGGAGGTGGTTGCCACGGTGACCCCCGGGTGGCGTTCGCACAACTCGGCGATGACCCCGGTGACCGGCTCGAGCCCCGAGGAGGAGGTGGCCGCGACCTCGACCCGGCCGGTGACGCCCTCGCCGAGGGTGCGCGCGGCGGCCCGCAGCGCGTCGAGGTCGCGCAGCACCAGCCGAGCCCGGTCGACGAGCGTCTCGCCGGCCGCGCTGAGCACGGCGGTGCGCCCGACCCGGTGGAACAGCGTCACCTCCAGCTCGTGCTCCAGCTTGCCGATCGAGCGGGACAGTGACGGCTGGGCGACGTGCACGGCGCGGGCCGCCGCGCTGAACCCGCCGTGCTCGACGACCGCGACGAAGTACTCCAGCTGCCGGCGCTCCATGCGTTCTTCTTACCGTTGGTCGATAGCTGAACGCTATGGATGCGGTGTTATAGATGTCTTGGACGTAGCGGTGGGTCAGGGTGTCCACTTATCGCTAACCCCACGGAACGGAGGTGTCGCGGAGTGTTTACCACCCGGCCGACTCTGCAGGGCACGTTCGGCATGGTCTCCTCGACGCACTGGCTGGCCTCGGCGTCCGCGATGGCGGTCCTGGAGGACGGCGGCAACGCCTTCGACGCGGCGGTGGCGGCCGGGTTCGTGCTGCAGGTCGTCGAGCCGCACCTCAACGGCCCCGGCGGCGAGGTGCCGATCATCCTGGCGCCCGAGGGCGGCCCGGTGCGGGTGCTGTGTGGGCAGGGATCGGCCCCGGCGGGCGCGAGCGTCGAGCACTACACGGGGCTCGGCCTCGACCTGGTGCCCGGTACCGGGCCGCTGGCCGCCGCGGTGCCCGGCTCGTTCGACGCCTGGCTGCTCCTGCTGCGCGACCACGGCACGAAGTCGCTGGCCGACGTGCTGCGGTACGCGATCGGCTACGCCGAGCACGGGCATCCCGCCGTCGACCAGGTCGGCGAGACCGTCGGTACCGTCCACGAGCTGTTCGAGACCGAGTGGACCACCTCCGCCGCCGTCTACCTCACCGACGGGCGCCCACCCAAACCTGGCGCGCTGCTGCGCAACCCGACGCTCGCGGCCACCTGGCGCCGCGTGCTCGCGGAGTCGGGCGGCGGGAACGGGGCGAGCCGCGAGGCGCAGATCGACGCGGCCCGCCGGGTCTGGCGCGAAGGGTTCGTCGCCGAGCACCTGGCCGCCTTCGCCGCCCGGCCCACCATGGACACCTCGGGGGAGCGGCACACCGGCACCCTCACCGCGGCCGACCTCGCCGGCTTCGAGGCCTACTACGACGAGCCCGCGACCTTCACCTGGAACGGCTGGACGATCGTCAAACCGGGGCTGTGGAGCCAGGGCCCGGCGTTCCTGCAGCAGCTCGCCCTGTTGCCCGACGAGGCTGACGAGCTGGACTACGCCGCGCCGGACCACGTGCACCGGCTGGTCGAGGGCACCAAGTTGGCCATGGCGGACCGGGAGGCCTGGTACGGGGACGCCCCGGCCGCCGAGGTCACCGTCGACGAGCTGCTTGCGCCCGAGTACTCGGCGGCCCGGCGCGCGCTGGTCGGCGAGCGGGCGTCCGAGGAGCTGCGCCCCGGCAGCCCCGGTGGCCGAGTGCCCCGGCTGCCCACCGAGGCGCTGCGGGCGGCGAACGGCGAGCCTCGGCTGCCCGCCAGCGTCGGCGCGGGGGAGCCGACGGTCGCCAGGAACGGCGCCACCGCCGGCGACACCTGCCACGTGGACGTCGTCGACCGCTGGGGCAACATGGTCGCCGCGACGCCGAGCGGCGGCTGGCTGCAGTCCAACCCGGTGGTGCCTGAGCTCGGGTTCCCGCTGGGTACCCGGTTACAGATGGCCTGGTTGGAGCCCGGTCTGCCCAACTCGCTCACCCCGGGCCGCCGCCCCCGGACCACGCTGAGCCCCTCCCTGGCGCTGCGCGACGGCAAGGCGGTCATGGCGTTCGGCACCCCAGGCGGCGACCAGCAGGACCAGTGGACCGTGCATTTCCTGCTCGCCGTCGCGCTGCGGGAGAAGGTGCGCGGCGGGCTCGATCTGCAGGGCGCCATCGATGCGCCGAACTGGCACACAGAGAGCTTCCCGAGCTCGTTCTACCCGCGCGAGATGTACCCCGGCAGCGTGGTCGTCGAGTCGCGGATCGGCGAGCCGACGATCGCGGAGCTGCGGCGGCGCGGGCATCGGGTCACCGTGGGTGAGCCCTGGTCGGAGGGCCGGCTCTGCGCGGTGGCCCGGGATCCGGAGAGCGGGGTGCTGGCCGCCGGCGCCAACCCCCGGGGCATGCAGGGATACGCCGCCGGCCGCTAGCCAACAGAACGCCGCAGCAGATCGGGGAGCTCGCCATGGATCTCCGGCATCGAAGCCAGCACAGCCACCCCAGCCCCAGACCCAGGCCCCGCCGTGGCTCGAACGCGCTCGCGGCGGCAGTCGCCGCGGTGCTGGTCGGCGCGGCGGCGCTCGCCGGCTGTGTGCCGATCCAGCCGGTGGCCACCGGAGTCACCCACAGCGACGACCTGGGCACCCCGGTCGGCGATCAACCGGTGCGCCAGGGCGGGCACCTGGTGATGGGTCTTTCCGCCGAGCCGGACCGGCTCGACCCGACGACGTCGACCTCGTTGTACACGCGCTATGTGATGAGCTCGATCTGCGAGAAGCTCTACGACCTGGACGCGACCGGGTCGATCGTGCCCCAGTTGGCCACCGGGTTGCCGACGATCTCCCCGGACGGCCTGACCGTCACGTTCGGCGTCCGCACCGGCATCCGGTTCGCCGACGGCACCCCGTTCGACGCACCGGCCGTGCGCGCCAGCCTGCAGCGGCACCTGAGCCTCAAGACCTCGGCCCGCCGCACCGAGATGGGCCCGCTCACCAGCATCGACGCCCCCGACGCCGGGCGCGTCGTGCTGCACTTCAAGCAGCCGTTCGCGCCGATCACCGCCGCACTGGCGGACCGCGCCGGCATGATCATGTCGCCGGCCGCGCTGGTCGCCGAGGGGGCCAACTTCGGCGACCATCCCGTGTGCGTCGGCCCGTTCAAGTTCGCCGGGCGGGTGGCGCAGACCTCGATCGACCTGGTCCGGGACCCGCTCTACTACGACGCCGGCCAGGTGCACCTGGACGCGATCACCTACCGGATCATGCCCGACACGGTGGCCCGCGCCGCGAACCTGCGCTCGGGCGACATCCAGGTGGCGAACGAAATCTCCACGCAGGACGTCGACGCGCTGGCGCGGGACCGCCACCTGCATGTCCTGCAGTCCGGTTCACTGGGCTACTGGGCCGTCACGATCAACATCGGCAACGCCGACGGCGCCGGCACCCCGCCGAAACCGATCGACAGCCCGCTGGCCCGCGATCCCCGGGTGAGGCAGGCGTTCGCCGACACCATCGACCGCACGACGCTGGTCGCGACGGTGTTCAACAACTGGTTCGAACCCGCCTGCTCGCCGATCGAGCCGGGCACGCCGTACGCCTCGCCGGCCAGCACAGCCTGCCCGCCCTACGACCCGGCCCGTTCGCGGGCACTGCTCGCCGAGGCCGGCGTGCCGATCCCGCTGAAGGTGGCCATACAGGTCACGAACACCCAGGACCAGCTGCGCTACGCCCAGGCACTGCAGGCCAGCGTGGCCGAGGGTGGGTTCGACCTCACGATCGTGCCGGTGGAGTACGCCACGTTGCTGGACGTGCAGAAACGCGGAAGCTTCGCGCTGCTGCTGCTGGGCTGGTCCGGCCGGATCGATCCCTACGGAAACACATCGGCGTTCCTGGCCAGCCGGGCGGCGGCGAACTACGGCGGCTACTCCTCCCCGGAGCTCGACGCCCTGCTGACCGAGGCGTCGCGGAGCACGGACACCGCCGCGCGGGCCCAGCTGTACGGCCGGGCCACGCAGGTGATCCAGCGGGACAACCCGATCGTCTACACCTACCGGCTGCGCGTCCTGACCGTGCACTCCACCCAGCTGGCCGGCATCGAGGTCTACTCCGACGGCGTGGTCCGGCTCGCCCGCGCCGCCTTCCGTGCTGATCTCCGTACCGGCCCGGAGGGCTGAGCAGTGGGCCGCTACCTGTTCCACCGCCTGTGGCAGTCCGCCGTGACGCTCGCGCTGGCCTCGGTCGTAGTGTTCGCCGGCGTGCGCGCGCTGCCCGGGGACCCGGCGCTGGCGATGGCCGGCGAGGAGGCCGACCCCGAGGCACTGGCCGCCCTGCGGGCCCAGCTCGGGCTGGACCGGCCGCTGCCGGTGCAGTACCTCAAGTTCCTCGCCCAAGCGCTGACCGGGGACCTCGGCCGGTCCACCCGCACCGGCATCCCGGTCACCCAGATGATCGGTACCACGCTGCCGGTCACGGTCCAGCTCGCCGTCTATGCGATGATCATCGCGGTGCTCGCCGGGACGGCCGGCGGCGTGCTTGCCTCGGTGTATCGGGGGCGCTGGCCGGAGTGGCTGGCGAACGGGTTCGCGCTGGCCGCGCTGTCCGTGCCGACGTTCTGGTTGGGCATCCTCGCCGTCGTGTACCTGGCCGTGCAGCTGGGCTGGTTCCCGGCCTCGGGCTACGTGTCGCCGCTGCGGGACCCGCTGCGCGCCGTCTACTACCTGACGCTGCCGGCCACGATCCTGGGCATCGCGCACGCCGCCGTCGTGCAACGCCAGACCCGCTCCTCGATGGTCGACGCGCTCGCCTCGGACTACGTGCGGACCGCCAGGGCGAAGGGCCTCGGCCGCGCCGCCGTGGTGTTCCGGTACGGGCTGCGCAACAGCCTGATCGTGGTCACCACGGTCGTCGGACTGCAGCTCGGCGGCCTCATCGCGGGTGCGGTCGTCACCGAACGGATCTTCGGCCTGCCCGGGATCGGCAAGCTCACCCTCGACTCCGTCTTCACCAGGGACTACCCGGTGCTGCAGGCGGTCGTGCTGGTGATCACCGGGTCGTACATCGTGATCAACCTGCTGGTCGACGTGCTGTACACGGTGATCGACCCTCGGATCCGCGTGTCAGGGAGGACCTTGTGACGACGCTCGCCGAGCCCGTGGCCACCGTGCCCATCCGGTCCGGGGGCCGGGTGCTGCGCAGGCTGGGGCACAACCCGGCCGGCGTGCTCGGCGCCGTGCTGTTGCTCGTCGTGGTGCTGGCCGGGGTGTGCGCGCCGCTGCTCGCGCCCTACCCGCCGGCCGAGGTGCACTTCACGACGCCGTTCCAGCAGCCGGGCACGGTCGGCTTCGCCTTCGGCACCGACGACCTGGGCCGCGACGTGTGGTCCAGAGTCCTCTACGGCACTCGGACGTCGCTGGAGGTCGGGCTGCTCTCGGTGTTGCTCGCCGTCGTCGCCGGGGTGCCGCTGGGGCTGGCCGCCGGTTACTGGCGGCGGCTGGACGCGCTGGTGTCCCGGCTCGCCGACCTCATGCTGGCCTTCCCGTTCCTGCTGCTCGCGGTCGGGCTGGCGGCGATCAACGGCGGCGGGCTCGGCAACGCCGCGATCTCGCTCGGCATCGCCAACATCCCCATGATGATCCGCGTGGTGCGCGCCGAGACCCTGCGGCTGGCCGACTCCGATTTCGTGCTCGCGGCGCGGTCGATGGACGCCGGGCCGTGGCGGATCCTCGGCCAGCACGTGCTGCCCAACGCCCTGTCCTCGATCATCGTGCAGGCCACGGTGATCATGCCGGCCGCGGTGCTCGGCGAGGCGGTGCTGTCGTTCCTCGGCCTCGGCATTCAGCCGCCCGCGCCCAGCCTCGGCATCATGCTCTCCGACGCCCAGCAGTACCTGTTCCGGACGCTCTGGCCCGGCGTTTTCCCCGGTATCGCGCTCGCGCTGATCTGCCTGGGCTTCAACCTGTTCGGCGACGCGCTGCGGGATGCCCTGGACCCCAAGACCGTGAGCGAGGGCCGCTGATGGGCACCGGCGCCGGAGGGCCGTTGATGGGCACCGGGTCGACCGACGGCGCCGGCGCGCCGCTGCTGGAGATCGCCGAGCTGCGGGTGGCGTTCGGCGGCACCGAGGTCGTGCACGGCGTCAGCCTGCGGGTGCTGCCGGGCGAGCGGGTGGCGGTCGTCGGCGGGTCCGGGTCCGGCAAGTCGACGACCGCGCACGCGGTGCTCGGCCTGCTGCCCGGTGGCGGCCGCGTCACCGGCGGCCGGATCCTGCTGCGCGGGGAGGACGTGACGCACGCCGGCGAGGCCCGGCTGCGCCGGCTGCGTGGCCGGGAGGTCGGGCTGGTCCCGCAGGACCCGATGTCGAACCTCAACCCGGTGCTGCGGGTCGGCCGGCAGGTCGCGGAGACCCTGGTCGTGCACGGCAAGGCGAGCCGTCGCGAGGCGCCGTCGCGGGCCGTCGAGATCCTCGCGCAGGTCGGCCTGCCGGAGCCGGCGCGGCAGGCGCGGCAGTACCCGCACGAGTTCTCCGGCGGCATGCGCCAGCGCGTGCTCATCGCGATCGCGCTGGCCTGCCGCCCGGAGCTGCTCATCGCCGACGAGCCGACCTCCGCGCTCGACGTCACCGTGCAGCAGCAGATCCTGGACCGGCTGGACACACTGACCCGCGAGCTGGGTACCGCGATGCTGCTGGTCACACACGACCTGGGGCTCGCGGCGGAGCGGGCGGACCGGGTGGTCGTGCTGGCCGAGGGCCGGGTCGTGGAGAGCGGCCCGACGCGGGACGTCCTCACGGCTCCCCGGCACGAGTACACCCGGCGGCTGGTGGCGGCGGCGCCCTCGATCGCCGCCGGATCCGCGTCCGGGCCGGCGCGGGCGGCGGAGACCCCGACCGGGCCGCCGCCGGTGCTGGCGCTGCAGGGGGTCTCGAAGGAGTACCCCGGCCGGGGTCGGGGTGGCCCGCTGCGCGTCGTCGACGATGTGTCGTTCGAGGTCAGCAGGGGTCGGACCACATCGGTTGTCGGCGAGTCCGGGTCCGGCAAGACCACCGTGGCGCGGATGGTGCTCGGCCTGGTCCCGGTCAGCTCCGGCACGATCCGGCTCGACGGCGACGACATCGTCGGCATGCGCGGGCCCCGGCTGCGGGCGGCGCGGCGGGCGATGCAGCCGGTGTTCCAGGACCCCTACGGCTCGCTCGACCCGATGTTCTCGGTCGAACGGCTGGTCGCCGAGCCGTTGCGGATCTTCGGGGTGGGCGACCGCACCGCGCGGGCCGCCCGGGTGCGCGAGCTGCTCGACCAGGTGGCGCTGCCGGCGACCACCGCGCAACAATTCCCCAACGAGCTGTCCGGTGGGCAGCGCCAGCGGGTCGCGATCGCCAGGGCGCTGGCCCTGGACCCGGCGCTGGTGGTGTGCGACGAGGCGGTGTCCGCGCTGGACGTGCTCGTGCAGGACCAGATCCTGCGCCTGCTGCGGACCCTGCAGGAGCAGCTCGGCGTGAGCTACCTGTTCATCTCGCACGACCTCGCCGTGGTGCGGGAGATCTCGCACGACGTCGTCGTGATGCGGCAGGGCCGGGTCGTCGAGCAGGGTCCGGTCGAACAGGTACTCGGCTCGCCGAGCACGCCCTACACCCGCCAACTGCTCGCCGCCGTCCCCACCACCGCCGTCCCCGTCTAACTCCGCCGGCGCCGCCGGCTCTGCCTCCGACCCGGGTGGCGCACACACGCGCTCCGGCCGGGGTGGCGCACACACGCGCTCCGGCCGGGGTGGCTCGCACACAACCGCTGGTCCCGGCACACGTCGTCTCGATGCGGCACACGCGTTCTAACTCGTGTGTGGCGTCCGGACGGTGTGCGCCAGGTACCGAGGGTGTGTGTGAGCCGCCGGGGTTGGGGTGCAGCGGCGTGCTCGTCCACACACGGGTCCGGTTGCTCGCACACAGGTGCTGGTCCGTGCACACGTCGTCTGGATGCGGCACACGAGTGAGAACGCATGTGTGGCGTCTGAACGGCGTGTGCGAGCCGCCGACCCGCCGACCCGCGCGCCACACGACGCGCGCCACACGACGCGCGCCACGGACCCGCGAGCCGCCGACCCGCGAGCCACCGCCGCGAGCCACCGCCGCGAGCCGCGCGCCGCGGACCCGCGAGCCACTGCCCGCGAGCCACTACAGCGCGAGGGGCCGCGTCAGGCGGACAGGGGACCGCGTCGGGTGGCTCGTTGCCGGCCGGTTGCGCTCCTAGCGTCGCGGTTATGTCCACCACATCGATGGCCGGCGTGCACTCGCCCCGGTCCGAGTACGACCCGTACACCGACGCCGCGCTGCTGGACCCTGGCCCGGTTATCGGCACCTGAGGGATCTAGGGCCGGCGGTCTGGCTGCCCCAGTACGAGATGTTCGCGCTGACTCGGCACGCCTCGGTGACCCGCGCGCTGCGGGACTGGGAGACGTTCTCCTCCGCGTCGGGCGTGATGATGAACGAGGACATGAACCAGGTGCTGCGCGGCAACACGCTGTGCAGCGACGGCGTCGACCACGACGCACTGCGCCGCGTGGTGATCAAGCCGCTGCGCCCCCGTGAGCTGGCCACGATCACCGAGGACATCACCCGCGAGGCCGAGCAGGTGGTCGACCGGGTGGTCGCGACGATCTTCGCGATCACCAGCGCGGTGGCGCTGTTCGCCGAATACCCCGACCAGTGGGACCTGGTGCGGGCGGATCCCTCGCTGATCCCGGGCGCGATGAACGAGGTGCTGCGGATGGAGACGCCGATCCAGGACTTCTCCCGGCTGGCCATCGCGGACTACGACATGGACGGGGTCGCGGGCGATCGTGTTCTACGGCGCGGCCGGGCGGGACGAGCGCGAGTACCCGGACCCCGACCGGTTCGACGTGCGCCGCAACCCCACCAACCACCTGGCTTTCGGTACCGGCCCGCACGTCTGTCTCGGGGTGTACTTGGCCCGGCTGGAGATGGCCGCGCTGTTCACCGCGCTCGCCCGCAGGGTCCGCCGCTTCGAGCTCGGCGAGAGCACGCGCGCGCTGCACAACATCCTGCGCGGCTACGACCGCCTCGACATCACCGTCCGATGACCCACCGGTTCCCCACGATCCGCGAGTCGGGGATTTTGTCAGGGTGAGTCGCGGATTTTGTCAGGCGCGAGCCGCCGTCAGTAGCTGCGCCCGACCACCGCCATGGTGTCGTCGGCCGTGGTGTCCCGCGGGATCTGGCCGTCCGCGGTCTGCAGGCAGCGCACCGTGACGGCATCGGTGGCCAGGGACTGCTCCCCTTCGAGACCGAGCAGCCGCCACGGGATCCGCGCGAAACCGACCTGCGCGGCCTCGCGGGCCTCCTCGATCGACTCGGTCTGAACCGTCCGGTTCGCCAGCCGGGCTGTCGCGGCGGCCAGCAGATCGTGCTGGATGGTGTCGAGCAGCTCCGGCACGACCCGGGCCGTCGCGGTGGCGTCGGTGGGCAGCCGCTGTCCGGTGTCGCGCCGCACGATGTCGAAGCGGCCGGCCTCGACGTCCCGAGGCCCGATCTCGATTCGCACGGGCACGCCCTTGAGCTCCCAGTCCGTCACCCGCCGGCCGAAGCCCCTGCTCACGGCGTCGTCGACCCGTGCCCGCACGCCCGCGCCGCCGAGCTGGGCACACTGCTCACGGGCGGCGGCGAGCACGGCCGCGTCGTCCTTGACGGCGAGTACGACCACCTGGATCGGCGCCAGTCGCGGGGGCACCACCAGGCCGCTGTCGTCCCCGTGGCCCATGATGAGGCCGCCGACGATCCGGGTGCTGCTGCCCCAGGACGTGGTCCAGCAGAGCTGGCGTCGACCCTCGGCGTCGCTGAAGGCCATGTCGAACCCCTTCGCGAAGTTCTGCCCCAGCTCGTGGCTGGTCGCCATCTGCAGTGCCTTGCCGTCGCCCATCATGGCCTCGCACGTCATCGTGTTGATGGCCCCGGCGAAACGTTCGCGAGCCGTCTTGACGCCGACCAGAACCGGCAGCGCCAGCACCGAACGCAGGAAGTCTCGGTAGACCTCCAGGTGGATCCGGCGCGCATAGGCGGCCGCGTCCTCGTGGGTGGTGTGCGCGGTGTGTCCCTCCTGCCAGAGGAACTCGCTGGTGCGCAGGAACAGCCGGGGCCGCATCTCCCAGCGCACGACGTTGGCCCACTGGTTGAGCAGCATGGGGAGGTCACGGTGGCTCTGGATCCACTTGGCCATCAGCTCACCGAAGAGGGTCTCACTGGTCGGGCGAACGACGAGTGGCTCCGTGAGCTGCTTGCCTCCCGCGTGGGTCACGACGGCAAGTTCCGGGCTGAACCCCTCGACGTGCTCGGCCTCGCGCTTGAGGTAGTCCTCCGGGATGAAGAGCGGTAGGTAGACGTTCTCGGCACCGGCCCGCTTGATCCGTGCGTCGATCTCCGACTGCACGCGCTCCCACAGCGAGTAGCCGTACGGTCGAATCACCATCGTGCCGCGCACGGGGCCGTTCTCCGCGAGCTGTGCCTTGTCCAATACGTCCTGGTACCAGCGAGGGAAGTCATCCGCCCTCGGGGCCAGCACCGAGCCTCGGCGCGAGGTTGCCATGGCGCGCGATGCTACTTCTCGGTGTCTCCTGCCGCGCTCGAGTTTCGGGCGCGGTGCGGACCGGTTCGGGAGTCGGGCGGGCTCGGGTCGAAGAGGTGGTCGTGCTACGTTTGACTTATGATCGACGAACATCGAACGATGTCATTCACCGGGCTCGCTGTGGTGGTCACAGGAGCGGGTTCCGGGATCGGTAGGGCGACCGCACAGGCGTTCGCCGCCGCCGGCGCCGACGTGCTCGCGGTAGGGCGGCGGCTGGCCGCGCTGACCGAGACCGCGGCGGAGCAACCGTCGATCGTGCCGTTCACGGCGGACCTGCGCGACGAGGGCGCCGCGCCGGCGATCGTGGCGGCGGCGCTGGACCGGTGGGGCCGGCTCGACGTGCTGGTCAACAACGCGGGCGTGTTCGCCGCCATGCCGCTGGCCGAGGCGACGGCTGCCCGGATCGACGAGCTCGTCGCCACGAACGTGACGGCGCCGAGCCTGCTGGCCAAGGCGGCGCTGGCCCCGCTGCGCGAGCACGGTGGCGCAATCATCAACGTGTCGAGCACCTTCGGCCACCGCCCGATCGCCGGCGCGGGGCACTACGCCGCGACGAAGGCGGCGATCGAGCAGCTCACCCGCAGCTGGGCGCTGGAGCTTGCACCGGACGGCGTCCGGGTGAACGCCGTGGCACCCGGGCCGACCGAGAGCGGCGCGCTGGCCGCCGCCGGACTGCCCGAGGCGGTCATCGAGCAGGTCAAGGCCGAGGAAACCGCGCGCATCCCGCTCGGCAGGCGCGGCCAGCCGGGCGAGGTGGCTGACTGGATCGTCCGGCTGGCCGACCCGGCCGCCTGGGTGACCGGGCAGGTGCTGGCGGTCGACGGGGGCCTGGGACTGAACTGACGGCAGCGGGCGTTCGTTCGTCGACGTCTGGTTAATGTGCTGTCGGAGCGTGCGGCACGTCCGTGTGTTCTTCGGCCGAGGACGGGAGCGACGTGTGGTGCGGGTGCTGGTCACCGGAATGTCCGGCACCGGGAAGTCCACGGCGCTGCGCGCGCTCGGACAGCGGGGCCATCGCGTCGTGGACACCGACAGTGACGAGTGGTGCTACTGGACGACGCTGCCGGACGGGTCGCGGGACTGGGTGTGGCGTGAGGCGGCCATGACGGAACTGCTCACCGGGCACCGGCACGGCTCGCTGTTCGTGGCCGGCTGCAAGACCAACCAGGTCGACTTCTATCCCTGGTTCGAGCACGTGGCCCTGCTGAGCGCGCCGGCGTCGGTGCTGCTCGAGCGCATCGCCAGCCGCACGACCAACAGCTACGGCAAGTCCGGCCAGGAACGCGAGACGATCCTCGGTGACCTTGTCGAGGTCGAACCGCTGCTCCGGAGCTCGGCTACGGTGGAGATCGACGCCTCGGCCCCGCTGGAGGCGGTCGTCCGCCAACTGGAGGCGCTGGGCTGAGCGGCCGGCCGCCGCGCCGGCCTAGCCTCGGTAGTCTCGCTCGTCGCGGTCCAGCGCACGCCACTGCGCGTTGAACACCTCGCGCCCCGCCTCGGGGCCCTTGGCGAACTGGAACGCCTCGCGGCTGGACTGCAGCGCCGCCCGCTCGGTCACCGGTTGCAGCGGCTGCCCGGTCTGTTGGGCGGCCAGCTGGATCTCGCAGGCCCGCTGCAGGGTCCACAGCGCGGTGAACGCCGCCGGCACGCTCGCGCCGAGGGCGAGCAGGCCGTGGTTGCGCAGGATCATCAGGTCGTGCTGACCGAGGTCGGCGACCAGCCGGGGCTGCTCGTCCGGGTCCACGGTGATGCCCTCGAAGTCGTGGTAGGCCACCTGCTGGTAGATCTGCGCGGCGTAGAAGTTGTTCCAGTCCAGCCCGTCGCGCAGGCAGGCAACCGCCGACCCGGCCGTGGTGTGGGTGTGCATCACGCAGTGCGTGTCCGGCCGGGCCGCGTGCACCGCGGTGTGGATCACCAGGCCGGCGGCGTTCACCGGCCAGTCGCTGTGGCCCACGATGTTGCCGGCCAGGTCGATCTTCACCAGGTTGCTGGCGGTGACCTCGCGGTACATCAGCCCAAACGGGTTGATCAGCAGGTGTCCCTCCTCGCCGGGTACCCGCGCGGTGATGTGGTTGAAGATCAGCTCGACCCAGCCGAGCCGGTTGAAGATTCGGTAGCAGGCCGCGAGCTCGACCCGCGCGTCCCACTCGGCCTGCGTCATCGCCTCCGGACGCCCCCGCCCGGGTTCCACCTGCAGTTGTGCCGTCACGTACGCCTCCTCCGACTCGTGCCTCGCGCTGCACCCACTGCCAGCGTGGTCCTGATGGCCCGCCCAGGCAACGCCGTGGCTGAGAGGACCACGGGCTCGCCGGACGCTGCGGCGCACGGCTAGCCGGTTCGTGAAGGTGCCTCACCAACGAGTGGCGGAGAAATCAATGGGCCTCGGTTGGAGGGTGCGGACTCTTGCTGCCAATGCGCGGAGGCGACGTGCCATCACGTCGGCGGGTAGCCGCTTGCGGTCGCCGTGTCCGGGCAGCAGCCATTCGAAATGCAGCTGCTCGACCGATCGCGTGAGCGAGGACGCCAACTCCGTGATGGAGTACCAGGTGACGTTGTCGACGACTTCGAGGTCCGCTGTCGTGCGCGACCAGTAGATGCTGTCGCCGCTGAAGCAATAATGTCCGTCAGCGACGTAGAGCACACTTCCTTCGGTGTGTCCCGGTAGCGGGTAGGCGATGACCGCGTCGGCGACCTCGATCGGATCCGTGCCGCGCATGACGCGGTCGGCATCGGGGGCGGCGGCGAGATCGCCCTCATGGATCCACAGCCGCGCGCCGAACCGATCGGCGTAGCGACGGCCGTGCGCGGCATGGTCACGGTGGGTCAGCAGGACGTCGGTCACCGGGCCGAGCGCCTCGTACCTCGTGGCAAGCGCCTCGCTCCACCGCGGTGTGTCGATCATGATGAGCTCATTCGGGCGCCGGAGTAGATAGGAGTTGGCCCCCGCGGTCTGGGTGGAGTTGTGGCCACACAGATAGACGCGATCGTCGAGGGGCATCGGGAACGGGTCATCGGTCGCGGACAGCCGATCGGACTCATGCCTGATGGAGCGGGTCGGACAGGCGAACGCGGCGGCGTGCAGGCTCAGCAGCTCCGCGTTGTTCTCGGGCTGTCGCACGAGCGTCGACCGGCCGTCGACCTCGCTGATCAGATCCGGAGCGAGCTGTCGAGCGGCATCGCAGTTGAAACATCGGTTATCCACATACCATCCGGCAGACGGCGAATCGACCATGACTAACTCCTGCCCTGCACGATGGAAGGTGATTTTAGAGTAGGGCGAGATCGCGGTTCGCGCACATAAGAACCGTCTCGGGAAACGGCAGATAGCGATACTTGCCATACGTCAACCTCATTCACGAAAAATGAGGTCGGGGCGGGGAGTCGAGATGATCGTGAACAGCTGGCGGGTGGGGAGTGGCCCGTCAGGCCTGACCGCGGCGCTTGTGCTCCTCGTGCAGCAGCCGCTGGAAGTGCGCGGCGTTGGTCTGGCGCAGCCTGGTCGCGGCGTCCACCACCGCCAGCTGCTGGTCGTGCGCCCGTTGCTTTGCCGCGTCGCGCGCCTTCGTACGGCGGCACAGCCGACAGAGTGGGGTGTAGCCGCCCGGCGTGAGGTGTTCCCGAGCGTGCTGTGCCCCGTGTCGAATCACGTAGTTCACCCAGGTGGTCGCTCCGGCGAACAGCACCAGGAGGAACCACGGGCCGAGCGAGCTGAACCCCGCCCCGAGCACGAACAGGCCGAGCGCCGCGATCAGCAGCCGTCGTAGGACCAGCTGGGCCGTCTCCCGATGGCTGCGATATCGAGGAGGGTCGGGATCCGGCGGCGGCAAGATGGTGTGACCGGGGTGCTTCCAGCCGTGAGAGTCCAGGAACGTCTTGTCTGCATCGGTCAGGGTTCGGTCCGCCGCGCAGCCAGGGCAATCAGCCGAATGCAGTAGAGAAGTGGGTCCGGATGCCGGGTTGGCCATGGTGGTCTCCGCCTGTCGTGTGGTGGCGGTCACTCCATCGCGGGTCCGGCGGAAGGCGTTACTCCGCCCGGCGGAACCCGCTCTCAGTTCGGACAGACGAGTAGGCGATTGCCCACGTCAATGACGTTCCGCTGGTTCCGGCGTGCTCCGCTGCCGCTGGTTCAGCGGGTGGCGCATCGTCTGCAGGGCTGTTCATCCCGGTAGCTGCGGGCTTGCAGGGTAAACAGATCGCGATAGCTCCCGGGTTGGGCCATGAGCTCGTTGTGGGTGCCTTGGGCGGTGAGGTGCCCGCGATCGAGGACGATGATGTGGTCAGCGTTGCGAACGTTGGCGAGGCGGTGGGTGATGAGCACTGTGATCCGTTGTCGTGGTCTGTTCTCGGTGTTGGTGCGGGTACTGGTCTGGGGGCTGGTGGGAAGTCGGCGGAGGGTGTCGAACACGGCGTGTTCGGCTTTGGCATCGAGTGCGGCGGTGGGTTCGTCGGCGACGATCAGGCTGGCGTCGCGGTAGAGAGCGCGGGCGACGGAGATGCGTTGCCATTGGCCGCCGGAGAGGTCTCGGCCGCTCTGAAATCGGCGGGAGAGCATGGTGTCGGGGCCGTCGGGTAGGTCGGCGAGCACGGCGTCGGCGCCGGCGCGGGCAGCTGCCTCGGTGAGGCGGTATCCGTCGGGGTCGGGGGTGTGGATGCGGCCGATGCGGATGTTGTTGGCGGCGGTCATGGGCCATTGGGTGGGGTATTGCATGACGACCGCGATGTGGGACTGGAGCGAAGCGGGGGCCAGGGTTGCGATGTCTACTCCGTCCCAGTTGATGGTGCCGGCGTCGGGCAGGTAGAGGCCCGTGAGAAGTTTGGCGAGGGTGGATTTCCCGGAGCCGTTCTCGCCTACTAGTGCGATGACCTGGCCGGCCCGCAGGGTGATGGTGATGTCGGTGAGCGCGGGCGTGGCCTGTCCGGGGTAGGTGAAGCTCACCGCGTTGGCCTCGATCACGGTGGGCCCGTCGGTTGAGGGCACGGTCGGGGGCGCTGTGGGTGGTGGCTCATCGACTGGATGGTCACGAGTGTGTGTGATGGCTGGCGTCGTGCGGGAGCGGGCGCGGGTGTCGCGCAGACAGGCCAGGTACAGGTCGTAGTAGAGGCTGGTCTCGTAGAGCCGGTTGGCGGTGAACACGGTGGTGGAGACCGCGCTGGAGGAAGTGCGCATGGCCAGCGCGGCGGCGCCGGCCAGTGCGAGGGGCAGCGAGCCGGTGTAGATGAGCAGCCCGAGGACGGTGTAGGCGAGTGCGGTGGCGACACCGGAGATACCGCGGCCGAGGATCCGGATGCGGGCGGTGTGGATGTTGAGGGCGAGGGCTTCGCGTTCCAGGGAGCGGGCGATTCGGCGATGTTCGGCGAGTAGCACGGGTTGTGTGGTGAACGCGCGGACTTCCGCGGCGTCCTGGCGGTCGGTGATGAGGCCGCCGGTAACCGCGAGTCGTCGGGTGCGGGAGGTCATCCTGAGGAAGTGCTCGTAGGTTGCTTTGGCGGCGCGGATGTTGGCCCATCCTTGGGGGAATGCGGTGAGCAGGACAACCGGGGCGAGGGCGGGGTGCAGGATCGCCACGGTGGTGACCGCCGCGGCCATGGCTACCAGCCCGGCCAGAAGATCACCGGTGTAGCTGGTAGCGCCGCGGATCTGGCTGATTCCCATCGCGGTGGTGTTGCGGATCAGCTCGGTGAAGTCGGCATCGTCGAAGGCGACCAGGTCAACCGCCAGGATCGCGGCGTAGAGCTCGTCGGCCGCGGCCCGTTCGACCTGGGGCGCGAGCGCGGACTGCAGCGCCCCGACCACCGCGGTGAGCAGCGCCCCGGCGGCCTGGGCGGCAACCACCCAGCACACCGAGGGGAGTGCGGCGACCAGCCGGGCCGGAGTTGGCCCTTGTTGCAGCAGGTGGGTGAACACGTTCGCGGTGGCCAGCAGCCCGAACGCGGTACTGAAGCCGGTGCCCAGCTGAGCAAGTACCGCCAACACCGTCAGCATCCGGTTGGCCCGCCACGCCCTGCGGGCGATCACCGCGGCCATGACCGGGACCGCGCGGGCTATCCGGGTCAACCGGGTAGCAACCACGGCTTCGTCGATCTGCGCCCAGTGCGGAACATGGGTTTCCGCAGAGCCAATCAGCTCTTCGTCGACACCGCCTCGGTCGGTTGCCGGCTGAGCGGGTGCCTTGGCCTGGGTACTCGTCACAGCAGCCCACTGTCCCGCCTGGTACCGACAACCTGAGACAGTTTCCGGATCTGTTGCCCGGATGGGGGACCAGAGGCGCCGCGACAAGGGCGCGCCTACGGAGCATCATCCGGATCGGCGCCCGGTGCCCCGGGCGAGGTGGGCTTGCGGTGAGTACTGATAGCGCGACCTTCTTTCTTGGCGGACTTTGCTTCGAAGATATTCGGGGTCCCCGCGCCACCTATCCATTAGCCGCGGATCTCGGTCCGCCCGACGATACGACCGGATTACACCCCGGGTGAACAGTGGCCCCTGACGAGCTCGAAATCCCTGCTCAGCGCGGCTGTAGACCGGAAGTCAATACGTTGTCTACATCTCCGCGCTAAGTTCGGTGCAATATATTCGATCGCACGGA
>Ga0137415_10002258_pt1 | contig 19195 bp, 7 predicted proteins | sample CZODoug3_1_1_16f_FD_183082 | JGI IMG/M metagenome (GOLD analysis project Ga0137415, IMG submission 183082) | Vadose zone soil fungal communities from Angelo Coast Range Reserve, California, USA - CZODoug3_1_1_16fungal (Hybrid Assembly) | ecosystem: Environmental > Terrestrial > Soil > Vadose...
GCCGAGATCGGCGCCACATTCCGCGGAAGGTTGTACCAGAGGTGCAAGCCGCGCGATCCCGCATAGGCTACTGTGAGAACCGTGTTTCCTGTGAGCGCTCTCTCAATACTTAGGGTCCTGTCCTGGAGGTAAGGAAGAGTCCCAGGCCGGAAGGGATCACTGATACCACCCCCCACAAGGTAATTCGGAGGATCGAGGTAGCCGGAGACGAATGGATTATCGAGAGAGGCGCCAGCAGGAGGTGTATTTGGAGCCGCAGATGGCGGTCCAAGATACACGCTGGTCGAAGCCTGGGGTCCCGATCCAAGAACTGAGCCGCCGGTGTTGGTTGTGTAAATAATCCCATACCCTCCACGGACTACCGTCTTCTCTCTGATTTGCCAGGCAAAACCCAGACGCGGCGAGAAGTTGGTTAATTTTGTGTCTGTCTGGTTTCTGGAATTACCGCCTGCACCGGCAAATTGGAGCGCTCCTGGCAATCCAAGCACTGGGTCAGGTTTCGTGGGGTCGAACCACGCAAACTGATTATGGCGATCGGTGAATCCTGTGAGAACGTCATAGCGCAATCCGAGATTCAGAGTGAAATTGCTTCTCACCTTCCAATCGTCTTCCAGATAGCCGTCGATGTTCTTCTGAGAGGCGGCGAGCGATGGATCTTTCGTGATCTGTCCACCGCTTGGAAGACCAAGGAGCATTGAGGCAAAGCCCCACCCCGCATCAGTTGAAGAGACACTCGGATCCGGCCCCTGGACATATCCTCTGCTGAAGGAAAAGTTTCCAGCGGGCCACGTAGGCCTGAATTCGTTGAAGTAAACAAATAAGTAATCGAATCCAGCCTTCCATGTGTGCGCGCCTTTGTTCCAGGTAAAATGGGCCTGCCCTTCGTAGCTCCCTTCCGCATCTGTGAAATCGGCAGATGAAGTCGGCCCAAGAGGCGATTCGTCGCCGATGGTAAAGGCTGGGAAGATCTGCGATTCGACACGGTTCACAAAAGAGCCGGGAAGCCCAAGGCTGCCTGAGTTAAAGCCCTGGCTGTACATCTGCGTCTGATTCAATGTCCGGTCAAAGTTGCCGCGAAATTCACCCACTAAATTCGGGCGGATGGTCCAGGTATCGCTGACGACCCCGGTCCATGCAGTGTTGAGAAAAATCCCGGGATCTCCATTCCCGCCGGCCTGCGGAAAAGCCAGCGTAACTGTCGGAGTACTGGCATCCGAGGAGTTGCGTCCAACCCGCACAAACGCTTTATGATTGGCGCCGATATTCTGGTCCACACGCGCCACAAAATTGTCATGGCTCGTCGTGCGGGTCGGCGAAGCAACGTAGTTGTTGTAGATTCCCTGGACGCCCGTGGTGTTCGGCAAAGGATAGTATGAGAGCACTTTCTGCGCGATGCCATTGATGCGATCCGGACAGATCACATTGAGGACACCGTTGCACGAGAACTGGCTTCGAGTCCACTTATTTGTCGATCCTGAGACCAGTGCAGTCGTATTGGGGTCGTAGATCTTGATCTGCTTCCCGCTCTGGTCGACGAGGCCCGAGAAATCCCCCGTACGCATGGCCGCGGTCGGCACGGAATTGGTAATTGCGTCCGGTCCGATACTGGGACTCCATTCAATATTGAAGAAATAAAAAGTCTTGTTTCTCCCGTGGTAAATCTTGGGAACTTCGAGAGGACCGCCAACACTAAAGCCATACACGTTACTGTGCGAGGGAGCCCTGGGCAAATGGACATAATTGCGATACCAGCCGTTCGCGTTATAGACCGTATTGCTGTTGTACTCGTAGGCGCTGCCGTGGAAGTCATTGGTCCCGGACATTGTCGTGGCCGTGATGACGCCGCCACCCGACATTCCGTATTCCGCAGAGAAATTGTTGGTAATGAGCTTGTATTCTCCGAGTGACTCTGTCGGCGGAGTAATGGCAATGTCACCCGTCGAACTATTGACCTGTGTGCCGCCATCCAGCAGCACATTGCCGGTATTCGCCATGCCTCCGTTGATTTGTGCCTGAAGAGCGGAGTTCTGTTCCGGAAGAACGCCGGGCGACAAAAGATCCAGGTTGTAGCCGCCGCGGGCCGGCAGTTCGAGTATCTGCTGCCGCCCGAAAGTCTGCCCCAACTCCGAATTTTCTGTCTCCAGCTGAATAGCATTTGCCTGGACCGTAATCTGCTGCGAAACAGCACCCACCTTTAAATTGAGGTCTACATTCGTAGCTAGATTGACCGTCAGATTCACGCCCGAAACAACTGTCGTCGAAAAACCGTCTGCTTCGGCCATGACGTCATATGTCCCATGGGCCAGATACGGGATCGTGTAATAGCCGTTACTGTTCGATACGGTGGACGTAACGGTCTGCGTCGATGCCTCGCGCGCAGTCACCTTGGCATTCGCAACCACGGCGCCTGACGCATCACGCACCGTCCCGGTGATGGTGCCCTGCTCTGCCTGTCCGTATGCATGCCGTGCAAATCCTGCAAGAACGAGAAGCGGTAACAGAATTGCTGTCAGAACTACTCGAAGCCGTTTGCTAGCGATGGATCGGACCAGAACTGCCTCATTGCCTCCATTGCTGTGCCGCAGGAGACTTGGTTGGCTCATAAACTCCTCCTCAAAAGCTGGCCGTGTCTTCGTTTACGAAGATCAATCGTTGTGCTTACAATCTGCCAAACATTTGAGCGCGAGACAGCACAGTAGTGTCAACGTTAGCCTCTCCTCTAACGTCACGTTAACCATATTATTTTGATAAACTTACGAATAGCACCGTTTCTAACTGGTTCGCTACCGGGCGCTTCTATTCGCGAGGCATCTCCAATGTCGAATTCAGCTGCGAAACAAAATCCGACCGATTCGCGGAGAAACGCGCGGCAAACTCCCACCTGCCTCCCCGATGCACGGTTCTGACAAAAAAATGATTCCAACCGGCACGTAACCTTAAGCCCTCCGCAGTCGCGGTAGACTGACCTCCTGGCTTGTCCAGGACCTTCGATTCGTTGAGCCATACCTGGACGGCATCCCGCTGTGTGACCTCAAAGTCAACGCGGGGCAGATCAGGTTCGAGCAAAAGATCTTCCAAGGAGCGCGGACTGTATACCCAGAAACTGAGATAGGCTTCTGCATTCTCTGACGAACCGGACAAATTCATCTGAGACAAATCGAAGGTCCCCGATTCCTGGAACACCGGCTGCCACTTTCTACCCCCGATCGTGTCCTGGGTGCGAAAGCCATTGTTCCGCCAAGGCTCCTGCGGCGCCTCTGTAGAAGATGTGGGGAAATAGCCGCAGGCAAGGACACGCACGAGAACACCTGTTCGGAGCAACGGCTTGCCGGAATCCATTCCTGCCTTCAATGGGAGTCCCAGATTCGTGAGAATTGTCCGGTTGATCTTTTCCGCCTTTATGGAGTGTGGCTGCGAGGGCAGCGTCGTGAGCAGGAGACGCCCTGGCCCCATAGACTTTTCCGCTAGCACTACACCGGAAGGCTTGGTTTCCCGCTCGGAGCGCAGCACCATTGCCGTCTTTGCATATTCAGGCTGGTTATTCCAGAGGAGCCAGTTTGTATCGCAAGCCCGCAGCAGTACTCGACTCTGGGCGATCAATGGCCCAGTCAGTCCCATATCCGTGATTCCGGGTGGCTGCTGGCCGCAGAAATAGAGGTTGGAAGGTTTAAGTCCGGACAGGGTAGAGTCCGTTGCCGCTGGCAACAGAGACGACGCTCTGCGTGAAGTAATTTCAAGGGGCGCAGGCAGCAGCTGGTTCAAGATAGGGAGAGTATTCGAATCCGCTCCCCACACGAAAACGGTTCCGCCTCGTTGCAATGTGTCAGAGAAAATTGTGCGGGCGTCAGCCCCAGGCGGATTCGCGCCATCTATGAAAAAGACCTCAGGGGCATTCGAGGACATCAGCAGTTCCGGCGGCACTCCAACATCCTGAAGCCCGATGGCAAGGCTGCTGTGGCCTCCGGCAAGAATACGCGCGGATAAGATCGCAGGAACCGGAGATGCGGGATCGATGTGCGCTGGAGCAGGCTGTCTGCTCCATTTTCCGGAAATGGGCGGCTCTGCTGCGGCATCTCGAATCGCCTCGAACAAAGGCCACGTTTGATAAAGTGGCAGCGCGGCATCATAGCCGGGATTGAGCGTCGACGAATACGGCCCAATACGCTGAGGCTGCACGCCCGGTTTGCCTTCAACCGGCGGCGGAAAAAAAATTCCATCTGCCGGTTGCGGCGGCCTGGAAGTATCCTTCATCCCAAAAGGCAGCGGCTGAAGAGCATACCAAACGAGGTTGAAAACACTGCGATAGATGGCCTTATTTTCCCGCTGCGCGATCAGAGACTGGTAAGAGGAGATAGCAACGCCTTCCATGCGCCCCTCAAACGACTCATACGCCCGCTCGCCGTTCGTCTCTGCTACCTGAACGGGAGTTCCGTAGTAGGCATTTCCTGCTTCACCAACACCCCAGGGCTTCCCAGACGCAGCGGCCCGTTGCATGGCTCCGGCCCCTCCATAGTGGACGATGTATACGGGCAGCACTCCCTGGCCATCATCCTCACCATCGGCGGAGATCCACTGACGCGTTGGATCGAGTCTTCGACATATATCGGCCCAGATGCCATAGTGACGAACCAGTTCGTCCACCATGCCTGGAGGATTTCTCATCACTCCACGAACAATCGGTATGATTTCGTTCGAGACACTCCAGCCAAAAACACTCGGATGATTGCGATCACGCAGTACAAGCCCTGCAATATGGCGCTCCGTATCTTTCCAGAACACTGGATCGTCCAGCTTGGGGCCTCCGTCACTGGCCCAGATAGCTGTTTCGTCGAGCACAAGGATACCCATCTCATCGGCGACATCCAGATAAAATGCCGGATAGGGTTGAGCGTGAAGCCGGATAGCATTCAGGCCTGCATGATGCAGCGCCGTAAACCACGCCCAGGCATATCGACGTGTCATCTGCGGAATGCCCATGAAATGCCATGAATCGCCGTGGAGAATCATTGGATCCCCGTTGAGTAACACAGCGCTGTCCTTCAGGGTGATCTGCCGCCAGCCGAACCGCGTATATTTTCGGTCGACGGCGCTTCCGTTCCGGGATATCTGCACAACCAGGCCATAGAGAGATGGCGAGGAGCAGTTCCACGGTTTGAGCCGATGGTCGACTTTTGCCTGCAGCGTAATGCTCTTCGTTCCATGCGCGGGCACTTTTAGTTGCGCATGTGGCAGTTCGAGTGAGGAGTTCGATTCCAGCTCCGAGCTTGGCATCGCGGAGGTCAATAGCGCATCGCCGGCCTTTGATTTCCAGAGAAAGATCTGGGTGCCGACAACTACATCGACTTCCTGATCGCCGTCATTTTGAATGACGACATCCGCCTCGAGAATGTCCTTATCAACATGCGGCTTGATGTAAACATCCGCCACTCGAACGGTAGGCAATGCAAGAAGAAAAGCATCCTGCCAGATACCGGCAATGTGTTGGCCCCAGAATGACCCGCCCTGATATGTTCGTCGTCCGTAATCGCCTTTTCTGTCAAAGAGAGAGGACTTGCGTATTCCCACCTGTATTTCGTTTGCGCCGGTGACAACAGCATCTGTCACATCGAATTCAAATGGTAAAAAGATGTCGAAGTGCGAACCGATTGTCTTGCCGTTGACGACGATCTCTGCATATCCGGCAACTGCATCGAAACGAAGAATGATCCTCCTTCCCTTCCAATGGGCTGGAACGGTCACAGTCTTCGACAGCCACCCCATCGAAACCTTTTCCCACGCCGCGGGGTAACTGGGATAGCAGCGAAAATCGCCGCCCTGACCTTGATGATCCGCGAAGCTGTTGACATTCCATGGAGAAGGCACCCAGAGCGGGGTCTCATCCCAGTCCTTAGCCTGCTCACGGACCAGCTCGGGCCCTGGGTCGCGGCCTTGTTGAAAATCATCAGGCAAAGCCACAGGTCGAAACTTCCAGGCGCCGTTAAGGCATACCTCATCGCGATGTGGCCGTTCCGATGGCTTGACGAACCCCTCCGAAGGTGCGAAGTCTGCAAGAAAGGAGTTGAGTGGCGCAGGTGCGATGGGATGTGTGTTCGATATCGAACCGGCCGTTACCAAAGCGCCGAATGATGGAGCAGTGGCTGATGATAGTGCGATGCTTCCCAATCCGCCGAGAAAGCTTCGGCGAGATATCGGATACAGCTTTTCATGATTCTCTGATTTCACTGTCATCTTCAGATCGGACTACTTCCTCGTTTTCATGTCACAGCTCTCTTGCTGTTGTTACTTCCCATGTCGAGACAGCTGTGACAGGCAGAATCGCTTGTCGGCAAATCGGTCAGAATGTCATCAGGAACTGAAGCGCGATGGTGCGGCCGTTCCCGTTATCGGAGGTGACTAATCCGAACTGCGAATTGTTCGGATTCATCTGCCCCCCGCCGACAGCGGCCACCCGCTGATGGTTAAAAAGATTCATGACATCGGCCCGCGCTTCATAGGAGAAGCGATGCTCACCAGGATTAAAGACTCGCGCCACAGTACCATTCCAGTTGGCGAGTCCCTGGGCGCGCACGCCTTCCACGTGCAGGGGAAATACGCGCAGGTTGTAGTTGTTGGGCAGGCAGCTCGTCGGACTCGTGCCGCCGCTGTAGTAGCTCACAAATCCGGTCCCGGAATAGGTGCAGGTCGTGATGCCGTTCGTTGTTGCGGCATTGGCTGTCACTGATTGGGTGTTGAATCCCTGGACAGTCGCGATTCCATTCGACTGGTTGTAGATCGTTTTGTGCAACCGGATACTACCCGGGTCTCCGATGAAGAAGATGTTGCCCTGGCTAGAGGCGGAACCATTTTGTCCGAATATAAGCAGATTGCCGGGATTCGCCTCAAATGTGGTGGAGAGAGTAAAGCCGCCGAAGACTGTGCTCTTCCATCCCTCGGTTGCAAACCGCATGTTCCGTCCGAAAGGCAGCCGATAAACTCCCATGCCCGTAAGGCGCCACGGAGGGCTCAGCACAGTCGACTCTAAACTGGGCCTGGTATCGAAGGGTTCATCATAGTAATCCCGGTCCCTTTGAAGGTTCTTTTGAAATGACATATTGGCAACCAGCCCATTACTGAGCCGCTTGCTAATATTTGCCTGGAATTGTTGGAACTGTGAAGTACCGTTCGAGTAGAACATCTCCAGTTTTGACATCTGCGGATAGGGACGCACAAGATTGGCAACCTGAATTGTTCTCGAGTTGATATAGCTGCTCTTCGTAAGCAGGTTGTAGTAAACCGGATCGCTTTGCGCCAGGCTTGCCATGTTCGCAATGTAAAAGGGGTTCGGGACATTGGCGCTAAGAATCTGGTTCATTGCCGAATTCGGCTGCGTCCCTCCAGTAAAGAACTTTGACGGCACCGCAGTTTCAGTCAGGTAGCCCCCTGTATAGGTGCGGGCGGAGTTCTGGTTTCCGTCCAGCGTGATGCTGGTGGTACGCGAGCCGGCATAAGCCAGTTGCACAACCATGGAAGAGCCGATCTGGTGCTCGACGCTGAACTGGACACGCCAGGAGCGGGCCGGAGCACGGTTGTGATCGTAGATCCCAATGCTGGCCGAGCTCCCCGCATAATAATCCGCTCCCAGCGCGCTTCCGACTGCGGAGACAAACCGCGACCCATTCGTCGCAGGGAACGGATCGGACATAGGTGATGTGCCCTGCACAAAGTCCGTTCCGAAGACAGTGGATGATTGCACCGGCCCGGTGACGGCGCTGAATCCGTTATTGTTGAGCGTTGCATTCTCATTCAGAATATTGAGTGTGTCATAGAACAGCCCGACACCTCCGCGAATGACGGTCGTTGGGTTCACCTCATAAGCCGCTCCAATTCTGGGCAGGATTCTCCAGTTATTCACCCATTGGCGGGTAGATGCGCCGTTGACGCCGGCATAGATTGGGCCGCCCTGGATAGAGAGATGATCCGGCATCACAGCCCGCTCAGCCACGGTAGCGGAGGCCAGTGTTGCCTGGTAGGCATTGTCCGCGATCGATGCAAATGTCAGATTGGCGTTCGGGTTCCAACCGACGATCTGTCTGTTATGTTTCTCGGTCGGTCCGTACTCAAATTCAAAACGGATTCCGGGAAGGATGGTCAGCTTACGCGACTTGCGCCACGTATCTCCGATATAGAAGGCATAATATGGATTGCTGCGAGAGGACGATACGATTTGCGCCGCTGTGGCGGATGTCTGAATGCCTAACAGGAACTGCGCATAACTCAGCCCTGACGCTGTCGAGGGATATGTCCCATCCGATCCATTATTCTCTTGCACGTAAGTATTGTCGAAATTGAATGTGCCGGAAGGCCCATACGGCCCCACCCCGCTTGATACCGTCTGATTTCCTGGCCCGCCTCCAGCTGCGTTTTGCAATCTCCATTCTGCCCCGCCTCGAATCGTATGACTCCCTTGAACACTCGTTATGGTTCCGCGAATTGCAAGATCGCGAAAGTGAGTCATATTTACAACCATGTTACCGATTTCCTGATATCCACTTATCTGCAGCACCGGTAACTGAGTATATGATCCCGCATAAGTATCCATATAGCTTGGAAGTCCTAATGAACTTGGCTTGTACTGTTGAAGCCCTGGATAGTTAAAGCCGTATCCGGTCCACTGAGTAGCACCTACAGTTACATCGAATGCTGTATTTTGAGATAAGATATGCGACCAATTGGCGGCCCCGGTCGAGATCCAATGGTCTACACGCTGCTTGCCGAGATCGTTTGTTTCAAACTGCTGCGCAAGCTGGTAATAGTGGGCCCTCGTCCAGCGAAAGAATATATGGTCCGTGCCGGACAACGCATAGTCATACCGGTTGGTTACAGCCTTGTAGGTGTTCCAGTTGGCCTGCTCATACGTATAGTTATTTCCACCTGAAATGACCCCATTGGTTGGATTTGGCATGATTGAATTAATCATCTGGACCATGGGGAGATTCGATATCAGGTTTGAAGGAATTATATTTCCGCAGATGGGCGTGCGCCTGGGGGTGCCCGTAGAATCGATCTTCACAGAATAAGGATTGTATAGCTGGTATTGCCCATAGTACGGGGCCGAAGAACCGCACACCGATGTGAAAAAGGTTGCATTGGCCGATGCTGTCGTGGGGGTTGCCAGGTCGGAAAAATCTCCGTTGCGCTCGCGCGCAGTCGGAACGGCAATGGACTGCGAACTGGCGTTGTTCGGGGACTCGTCCATGATCCCGACAAACCAGAAGAAGCGGTTACGGCCATCATAGATTTTCGGGATGTAAACCGGCCCTCCGATCGCTGCGTCCCCATAGTTCAAATGCGTTCCGGGCCATCCAAAGGTCTGTTGGACAAGCTGGCATGCTGCTGTATTCGGATTTGCCGAACAGTTGTTCGTCTGGAGGTGGTAATCATAGTTGTATTTCTGGAAATGCTGCATGGCGAACCATCTCAGGTCATACCGACGATAGCGTATGCCCCCATGGAATTCGTTCGTTCCAGCCCTGGTCGTCTGTGCGATCGACACGCCGTAAGTGTGGCCCACCGAAGCGTCGAACGGAGTTATGTCCACGCTCTGCTGGCCATATTCCTCCGGCGATAGGTTGATTGCCTGCCCTCTCTGGCCGGCCATGTTGGGAGCGCCATCCAGGCTGAACTCGTTTGCCCCAATGCGGCCATACGCACCGAATTGAGGGCCCGATCCATTCCAGTTCGGATCTGCTCCGCCCAACTGATAGTTCTGCGCGTAGTTGGATTGTATTCCGGGCGCTAACATGGCAAGCCACATTGCCGCCTGCCCGTTGGGCAGCGATGAGATTTCATGCGAGGTGAATACCTGACCAATCGATACGGCCTGGGTATTGATGAGCGGCGCGTCCGCACTGACGGTAACGGTCTGGTTCTGGCGTCCGACAGTGAGTTTCATATCAACACTGGGATGACCGTCCGCCAGAAGGGTCACCCCCGAGCGTACAGTCGTTTCGAAACCCTTGGCAGAAACCGTGATCACATACGTCCCAGGATTCAGGTCGCGGACCTCGTAGTATCCCCTGTCATTGGTGACACGCTCAATCGATATATTGGTGTCGGCATTCTTAGCGGCAACTGAAGCTCCGGCAATGCTGTTTTCTTGAGCATCAATCACTGTGCCGGAAATGATTCCCTGGCCGGTGGTTTGTGCCGTAATTGGAACAGTTATCGAAAGGAGAAGTAACAGTGCCAATGCCAGTAATCCAAATCCCTTGAAAGCACCGCGCAACAGAAACGAATAACTCCCCACAAGGCCTTCTATTCTGATCTCTTCTTGTTTTATGTTGATCATGATTTCTTGCTAGCCTCGCTTTTACAAAGTTGTTCGGAGAATCGTTTATTGGATTACGTGAATTCCTCCCAGTGGTGTGAATGGAACCCACTGCTGAGCATCTTCGCCGAATCTTTATCGTGTTCTTCTAACGAGCCCTGCCTATGTGAGGGGAGATTGTGCTGGCTCGGCCCGTGGACATCCATAATTGTCAACACTTTAGGTGCACGAACAAAGGTGCTGTCAACGTTAGAGTTGCGGCTAACGCCATCGTAAAACATTGCAATGTAAGGAGTTTTGCGCAGATACTGTTTCTATCCGGTCGCCCGCATGCTCAGACTGCGCAGCAAACACACATTTCTCTAACTGCTGATTGCTGGGGTATACCCAATAAAGAGAGGTCGTCATTCTGAGCGCAGCGAAGAATGACGATCGTGTATACACCGGAAGGAGAATTGCATAGAGCAGACAGCCAGCCTTTCAGCGATGCAGCCTTTCCTTCATCGCGCTGGACTTGCGCGACCAGCAGTTGCTGCTGGTACCGATATTTGATCTCACGCGTACTCACCGCCTCAGCATCTCACATCCTTAAGTTGACGATACCCTCCGGAGACATCCGATCAGACGTCGACGGGTTGGACCTTTTCGCTTTGGTCAACGCCGTCGCGTGGATCGCTGATCAAGCGCCGTCTATTGCCGAACGGAAAGAGCACCTGGTTGCTCCGGTCATGGACGGTCTCAGGCATCGTCCACCGCTGTCCACAGTCACCGGTGATGAATCACAAGCGACACAGATCGCCAGGCGACGGTCTACGCGACGAGCTTCTGGATAATGAACGCTGCTGTATGCGCGAGCCAAGCGTCAAACGTGAGGGTTCCAACATACTTGACCGCAGCAGGGGAGGAGTTCAAAGTCTATAGCGATTTCAAGAAGGCGTTGCCCGGTGATTCTGGAATAACAACGTACATCGCGGGAAGGCGGGAATTCTCCAAAACATTTACTGAGCATCCGATCGCTGTACCTAGACAAATGATCTATTGAGTCAAGTATGTGATTGCCATCCTGAAGATGGTGGCCTTCTCCTAGGGTACTGTTAGGCCGATTCGAAGGTGTAAATTGACAATCATTCCGTGTGATGCTAGAAAGCTTATTGTCAATGGCCAGCCATGCAATCGACTCTTGAATCAGAAGCTCGAGGTAGACGGATTGCTCGCGCCATAGAAACAAAGAAAGATCTCGCGGAATTACAGGGACATCTTAAGGGAGTCGTTGAAAGCTCTGCATTTCGCGGGAGCCAGCGCAGTGCACAGTTTCTGAAATACATCTGCGAACAAGCGATTGCCGGCCATTTAGATAACTTGAAGGAACGGGCGATTGGGGTTGAGCTTTTCAGGCGACATCCATCGTACGATACCGGTGAGGACGCAATCGTACGCGTAACCGCCAGCGATGTACGCAAACGGCTGTCCCATTATTATTTGAGCGCGCCCGAATCTTCCTCGGACCTCCGCGTCATTCTTCCCGTCGGCTCCTACGTTCCAGAATTCACGCGCGACATCCGGGACGCTGCTGAGGTCGTTGAGCCAATTTCACTCGAGGTCCCGCTCACCGCTTCAGCCAAAGTTGAGACGAATGTCGAGCCGCTTGTTCAACCGCGGAGAGTGAGGTCACCGTGGATAACAATCGTCGTTTGTCTGGTCATTCTGATTCTCGGCCTTTGGAGTGTCCTTAAAAGACCTTTCGCCCAGCTTGTCTTCCCGCGGGCCCCGGTACTTCCCTGGTCAGTATTTTTCGCAGAAAAGCATATCCCGCTGCTCATTACCAGCGACCCTAATATTGCGGAGATCCAGGGACTGACGGGAGAAGTAGTTTCGGTGTCAGACTATGCGAACCAGCAATATGTTCCGAATGCATCCTCACTTTCGCCGGAAATCTTGCATATATGCCGCGACGTTCTTCGCGGAGATAAAGCCGCAAGCGTAGATACACCGATCGTTGCCGCTGTCGCTGGGTTAGCAGCAGAAATCGGGACCAAGATCAATGTCCGTGCCGCTCGGGATCTTCGTTTCTCCGATTTAGATTCGGACGGCAATCTGATATTTCTCGGTAGTCCCCGGACCGATCCGTGGACATCCTTATTCGATGACCAACTAGATTTCCGATTTTTATACGAAAACGCATCCCGGCTAGAAATTATTCAGAATGTTCGCCCGCATCCCGGCGAGCCGACGGAATATGTTCCGTCAGCGAAGGGCTTTGCCACCGGCCAATCCTTTGCTACTCTCAGCTTCGTCAGGAACCCGAACCATGTCGGGTCTGTGTTGATCCTGGCGGGTGCAAACGCCGAAGGCACAAAGGTGGCAGGAGAACTGGCGACGAATCCGCCGAGCCTGGCCGCTGCGCTGCAACGTTGCGGCATCCATTCCTCGTCCTCTGCTGCGGATGCTGCGCAACACTTTCAGATACTTCTGCACCTGCGGATGATGGCGGGCTCGCCTACAGCCTTCGATATCGCAGCTTGCCACGTCCTTCCCTAAAAAACTGTCTAAGAATTATCGGATAACAGAAGACAAGTCTGGGCGCAGGCTTTGACCCGTGCATCAAGGAAACAATAAGGACCCGGCTTTACATGTGAAGTTTCAATAGGTTGTTGTCCATCTGACCGAGAACGAAGAAGCTGATTGTGCGAGCAAGCAGAACTTCGGAGGTCAGATGGACTATCACCATCATGCCCGTGAGACGGTGCGTGGTCGAGAGCTTTTGGTGAGAAGAGCGCTGGCTCAGCCGGCAGACGGTGGGCAAGTGGGTTAGGCGATATCGCGCAGGCGGTGTGGAGGCTCTGTGTGACCGCAGTTCTCGGCCTCAACGGCTGCGTGCGGTGACACCGGTCGAACAGATCGAGCGTGTGGCGGTGCTTCGCCGCGAGCGCTGGACGGGTGTGCGGATCGCGCAGGAGACAGGTCTTAGCCGGGCCACGGTGAGTCGCATCCTGACTCGGCTGCAGATGAACAGGATGAGGATGCTGGAGCCTGCCGCGCCCATCGTGCGCTACGAGCACGAGCGTGTCCAGGCGACCTGCTGCATATCGACATCAAGAAGCTGGCGCGCATCGTGAAGGCGGGCCATCGCATCACGGGCGACCCTCGGGATGAGACCCGTGATGCTGGCAGTACGCGAGGAAGACGGTTCGACGTCACAAGTATCCGGTTGTCGTCCCGCGGCCAAGTGGCAATATCGGTTACTTCGTCAAACTCTTCGTCAAATTGTGCGCCGTAGAGGCTCCGAAAATGACATCCGATTCCAGCCTATCCTATAGAAAACACACGTGCTCCAGACTGTACACATGCCCTGTTAACCGAAGGGTTGTAGTGCGGCAATTCTTATCGTTTTACACGGCGACGAGTGGAAATGGACCACGCAGCGGCATCTTTCATTGGTTTTAGGATTTGGACACAATAAGGGAACAATAACTGCTTCTAAGGGTTCCTGAAAGCTCCAAAGGCTACCGTCCGTATCCTTTGGTTTCTGTTAGTTACCAACCCTAGAGACTGTCACGGCAGAGGTCGCGGGTTCGAGCCCCGTCGTCCCCGCCATATATTCCAAAGAAGTTAGCTGGAATTGGCGAAATTCAGAAGGGTGCAAAAGGGATACAGTTTTGTGCCCCTTTTGCACCCTTTTTTACGAAATAATTCGGCCTGATTCTGCCCATGTTGTGCGTCGGCCTCCAGTCGCCCAGCGCGTGCCTGTTAATCTGCCTTGGGAGAGAACACCAGTGACATGACGGCCGCTTGAGCCGTGTGCTTAGCTGGAGTAATCGCCTGAGTGTAGACTTCGAGCGTTGATCGCAAGGAAGAATGGCGCAACAGCTCTTGCATCACCTTGAATTCAGTGCCCACGCTTCTCAGCAAAGTCGAATACGTGTGCCTGAAGGTGTGCCATCCGATTCGCTTTTCGATTCCGAGTTCTTGCGCGAGTGGTCGGACGTATTTGCGCAGGATCGCCTGTCCCCAATACGGCTTGCGGCCACGGCGGCGCTCACTTGCGAAGACCCAGTCGTCGGGCTTGCCGTAGGGACGTTCGGCTCTCCATTTCGCTAGAGTTTCGACGATGAGCGGATGAATTGGCGCCGGCCTCTGCGAGGATTCCGTCTTGCACGGGCCAACGACGCCATAAACGATCGAGCGCGTCACGTTCATCATCCCTTCCGCGAAGTTGATGTCGCCCCATTTCAGACCAAACAACTCGCTCTGCCGCAAGCCGGTGGAAGCGGCGAGCAACACCAATGTCCGTTCTCGAAGGCCATCGACCAACATCTTGATTTCAGCAGGTGTGAGAACGCAGGGCACTTTCTTGCGTTTCGCTCCTTGACGAACCAGAGTGGATCGGGTTTCGGTCAAAGAGTTCGTATCGGCAGGCGTGATTGAAGAGCACGGACATCAGATTTCGGATCTTCGTGCAACTGCTCTTTGCCAATGGCAACCAACGAAGCCAGCACTCGACTTCAATCGTTCTGACATTGCGTAGCTCATATTTTCCCAAATGAGGAACGATCTATTTCTTTAGGTAAACCGCGTAGCATTTCTTGGTTGCATAGCTGCGCCAGCTGTTGCTCTGAGCCAATTCGTGTTGCTCGAAATGATCGCAGAGATGCGTAATCGTCATCGAGTCTCGACCTTTTCGCGGATTGGCCGAGTTGACTTTTGCAATTAGACCAGTCACAGCACAACGAGCAGCATCGACGTCGGAATACTCCTCAAGTGTGCCAATTACTCTCTTGCGGTAGACGCGCTTGCCTGGTGTACCTTTCTCCGACCAACGGAACAGCCAGACATCGGGCCCGCGCTTGCGGCTCTTTTTCTAATCAGCCGCAGCTGTACGTTCGACGATGGCTGCGTCAGAACAATTCTTGTAGAGCGATCCTTCCTTCATGATCACGTGCAGGTTTTCTTCATGCACGACAAGGTCGAGATTCTCTAGCGGATCACCGTCGACCAAAAGCAGATCGGCGAGGTAGCCTTCCTTCACTTCACCAAGTTCGTTGCCCAAACCCATCACCTGTCCGCCAATGCGCGTGCCACATTGCAGGGCCTCATTAGGAGAGAAGCCGAGTAGATCGACGAAATGTTTAAGATCCCGTGCATTGTCACCTTGAGGTGATTGGGCGAATCCGTAGTCTCCTCCGATGAGGACACGCACTCCGCGCTTGCGGAGTTCTGAATAGACTGCTGCTGTCGATTCGATGGTACGCTGCATCTTTCTTCCGACCTCTGAATCTCGGTGGAAACCGAACGATTCGCCCTCGTAGAGGGTGCTGTAGATGATGCCGATGGCCGGTCCCACGAAAATCCGATCCTTCACAGACTCAAGCATGTCGATCGCTTCCTCGTCTGCTGACTCGCAGTGATAGATAACGTCCACTCCGCAACGAACGGCGCGCTTCACGGATTCTGCAGCGCGCGCATGGCAGTTGACCTTCTTGCCGAAATCGCGTGCGACATTGACTGCCGTCTGCACCTCTTCCTCGCGCATCACGGTGAGGCCGCCGTGAGCGGCCGGGCTGAGATCGTCTCCGGAAATATTGACCTTGATATTGTCTACCCCTTCGCGACAACACAGGCGGACAGCCTTCGCTATTTCCTCCTTACCGTCAGCGATCATACCGAAGCTTTCGTAATACATATGCGCCTTACGTTCATCGCCCAGGCCGCCGGTGACGGTGATCTCCGGGCTTGCCGCGCGGATGCGCGGTCCAGGTAACCGGCCCGCATTGACCTCATTGCGAATCACTACATCGAGCCGCAGTTTTGAAGTGGCAGCGCTATAGGCGCTGGTGAAACCATGGTCGAGCAATGTTTTAGCATTCCGCATCGTAAGCAAGACATGCTCTTCGGGAGGAATGTTCCCGAGATCTGAGTCGTTCACGGCTCCCCCGAATGAAATATGCGCGTGTCCTTCTACGAGACCGGGCATCAGGGTCCTGCCGCGAGCCTCGATCACGGTGGCGCCATTTGCTGTGAGCTTATCTGGTGCGCGAGCGATAGTCTTGATTCTGGCTCCTTCTACAAGTACGTCGGCTGGAAAGGCTGGCGCACCACTGCCGTCCCACACGCTAGCACCACGGAAAAGAACTGGTTTCATAACATTTACCTCCTACAAGCTGTAAAAGCTGATCTTACCGATCCGCCACGTAAGCGCCGATGCGATCCATCAGGCCTGGCGACAGCCGCGCGATCACAATGCCATAGATTACGGAGAGAGCGAGGACCCCAAGCGCGATCCACGGAAATACATTGAAGGGCCAGGATTGACCTGGTTGGATAAGTCCCCAGAGTGGAAACAGCATGACCAGCGTACCGGTGATCGGCAGCAGAATATGGCGAAGAATGTCGAGCTCACTGCGATGGTACCGGATCACATAGACTGGAAGCGCAAGGTTCGTGAGCATGTAAGTAAGAATGATTGGAATCGTGCCAAGCGTGCCGGCAAAACCGAAATAGTTCAGAGGTGCGACTCTGCCGATCAAGCCAAATCCGAGAATGAGCAGAACTGCGATGATGAGGAATACCCACATCGCACTATGTGGTGTGCGGTATCGTGGATGAACCTTGCCAAGAAATTTCGGCAGCAGGCCTTCACGACCGGAATTAAAGAGGATACGTGCCTGAGAGTTCACGAGGCCAATCAGCGAACCCAGGATGCTGGTGATGCCAGCAATGTACGCTATCACCAACAGAGCGGGCGCAGATGTTCTTAAACCATCGATGAAAGGGAGCCTGGAGGCGCTAAGAGCATGCGCGTCCATTTTGAATCCAACCGCTGTAGCGTATGCCAGGAAAATATAAAATGAGCCGATCGCCAGCGTACTGGTAATCAAGGCGCGGGGAATATTGCGTCGCGGAGCCTTCGTCTCTTCCGCAAGAGAGGCAGAATTCTCCCAACCGATGAAGAGATAGACGGCGAGCGGAAAGCCTGTCCCCAGACCCGTGAGGCCTCCCGTCAGATTTGAAAACCTGAAAGGCGCAAGTGTCAAGAAATTGGGATGAGCAGCCAACATAAGGATGCTTCCCAAAATCAAAAGTCCCGCCTCGAAGTAAAACAAAAGACCAGACCAAAAGGTCGAGAGCTCAACGCCTCTCATGACCAACCAGCCGATTGCGGTAGATATCAGCACGGTGAGGATGGCCCAGTGGATCGAGAGGCCTAAAAATGTCTTCAGGGTTTCGGCAATCCAAACGCCAGCAATTGAGACGATTGTCGACGCGGCGACGATATAGCCGAACGTGATGAACACCGAGACAGCAGCACCGATAGAGGGACTGAACGCCTTACCGGTAAAGGTGACGAACGATCCCGCGGACGGCGTGAAACGAGAGAATTGCGCGATCGTGTTGGTCAGGAAAAGAATCACTATCATAGCGGTGAGGATGGTCAAAGGTGCCGCGAGTCCAGCGCCTTGCACAATCACTGCAAAAGCGAAGAAGAAGCTCATCGCGGGCGCGATGCTCGCGAGAGTGGATGCCACGACATGGCTCAGGGAGAGAGCATCTCGCCGGAGCCGGACCTCGTCGCCGGCTTGCAGGCTAGATGCTGTTTCACGCACTGACATAGTGTCCTTTGATTCGGTGGTCGAGGTTTATGCACCGCTTATTTCGCGGTGCCAAACATGGTTCGTTCATCTTCGAGTCTGTTTCGCAGTATCACGATGCCGTTTCGCAGATAGCACCACGCTCATAAACGGCGGTTGGCTTCTTGCCACACCATTGGTCACAGTTTCGCTTCCTATCAAACGCAAGTGATTGCAGTAATAACCAAATTAGCTGCATTAAATGGTTACTGTAAGTTCTCCACCATCGATAATTGCCCTTACTTGCTAATGTTTAGTTAATAATAGAGCGCAAGTATCCCACTCACGCTAGTGGCTATGCAAATACTTTTTGACAAACTCCTGTGGCGGCATCTCAACCCTTGCGGATCGAGAACAAGGCAGACATACTTCTCTCAGCCGCTGCGAACAGGGCTTAGAGTAGGGCGAGCACCCTTGCAAGAACGTGGTTCAAGTCGTCGTAAAACCGGCTGGCGATCACAGGATCGACGGGTTCCGGTGCAAACTTTGCAAGAGATAGTGATTCTGGCAATATTGCCTGCCCATTGATTGACGCATTGCATTGCAACTGACAAGCTGTGTCCTGTTCGTAATGCTGCGCCTCACATAGTGGCAAAAACGAATCAAGTTGCAGGTTTGAATCGTGTTGCTGTCACGGCAGAGATCGCGGGTTCGAGCCCCGTCGTCCCCGCCATAGATTCCAAAGAGCTTAGTTGGAATTGGCGGAATTCAAAAGGGGTGCAAAAAGGACACATTTCGGTACCCCTTTTGCACCCCTTTTCCCTGAGCGATTGGGCCTAGTTCTACGCTCGCAGCGCACCGGTCTCCGGTCGCACAGCGCACGTCTCTGGATTCGCTTTGGGAGAAAACACCAGTGACATGACAGCCGCCTGGGCGGCATGTTTGGCTGGAGTAATCGCCTGAGTGTAGACGTCCAACGTTGATCGCAGGGAGGAATGACGCAACAGCTCTTGCATCACCTTAAATTCAGTGCCCACACTTCTGAGCAAAGTTGAATACGTGTGCCTGAAGGTGTGCCATCCAATGCGCTTTTCGATTCCGAGTTCTTGCGCGAGTGGTCGGATGTACTTGCGCAAGATCGCCTGTCCCCAATACGGCTTGCGGCCACGGCGGCGCTCACTTGCGAAGACCCAATCGTCGGGCTTGCCGTAGGGACGTTCGGCTCTCCATTTCGCTAGAGTTTCGACGATGAGCGGGTGAATGGGCACTGGTCGCTGCGAGGATTCGGTCTTGCACGGGCCGACGACGCCATAGACGATCGAAC
>Ga0137415_10002261_pt1 | contig 19191 bp, 18 predicted proteins | sample CZODoug3_1_1_16f_FD_183082 | JGI IMG/M metagenome (GOLD analysis project Ga0137415, IMG submission 183082) | Vadose zone soil fungal communities from Angelo Coast Range Reserve, California, USA - CZODoug3_1_1_16fungal (Hybrid Assembly) | ecosystem: Environmental > Terrestrial > Soil > Vadose...
CCGCGCGAGATTCCGATCGAGGGCGAGCCGGCCGACGTCGCCGCGATCATCACCCGCAACGGTGAATGGCTCGCGAAGACGCCCGAGGTCCCCAAGCAGCTCCTCACCTTCGATGGGACCGGGCTCAGCAACGCACCCGCCGTCGTCGAGTGGGCGCGCGGCACGTTCCCCAAGCTCGACGTCGTTCCCCTCGGCTCCGCTGGACACCACGCGCCTGAGGACGCGCCGAAGGAGATCGCGGGCGCGATCACGAGCTGGCTCGATCGCCTTCCGGGCGAGTCACCGGCGACCGGGCATCCGTGAAAGCCCGCGACCTCTGAACCTCGCTGTTTCAGTTCGCGGCAGCTTCCGCCATCTCGCAGTCCGCGACTCCGGCGCGACCCGTCTGCTCGTCTACGAGCTCGAGCCGGTTATCGGCGGACAAGAATCCCATCTTCACCTCTTGCCAGACGAACACGTTTTGTCCGGACGCCGCGGTGAACTCGACCACCGACTCGTTCTCCGCCTTGCCGACGAGAGTGTGCTTGCCAGGCTTGATCGTCACCCAGTGGAAGGTCTTCGGACCTGTTTCTCCGAGGGGTGCCCCATCGAGCTGGAGGCTCATCTTGACCGAGCCCCCGATGGCCTCGTTCCGGAACACATAGAGAGCCGCTTTGCCCCGCGAGGGCTTGGCGAATTCCTTCGCTGCGAAGTCTCGCTCCGGGGCCGCCATCGGGACGCTGGCGCAGGCGGCGAGAATGCCGAGGGCGACAACTGCCAAGGCTCGACGAGCAAACGTCATTCGGTCACCTTCCCTTTGCAGGCCACGAAAGTGGGGGGTTGACGGAGCGTCCCACGGCTCCGCCGCAGCGTCAGGTTTCCGTCCGGCTCCGGATCCGGCTGAACCGATACTGAAAATACTAGTAAGCCTTTAGTCGGATGCCCCCCATAGCCGATCAACGCGCCATCGAGTAATTGGGGTCGCGCCGACATACAGCAGCTGATCTACGAGGGGAGACCACCATGAAGAAAACGTGCGCGCTCGCGGCACTCGCTTGCGCTGCGGCGGGAGCAGCCGGAGCACAGCCTCGCATCATCAAGGGAGAAGTGACCGACGTCACGAGCGGCGACGCGCTGCCGGGCGTAACGATCACCATCGAGGGCACCACGCTGTCCGCCACCACTGCCTCGGACGGCACGTTCAGCATTCCCGACGCGCCCTCCGGGACGCTGACGGTCCAGCTGCGCGCGCCGGGATATCGCGGCGCGACCGTTTCGGTTCCAGAAGATCAGTCGGATGTTCGGGTAGGCCTTTCCCGGGAGCTGGCGGAAGAAATCGTCGTCACCGGCCGCGCCTCGCGGACCGAGCGGCGCAATCTCGGGGTCTCCATTGCCACCGTCAGATCCGAAGATGTCACCGAAACCCCGGCGCAGACGATAGATACGGCGCTGCAAGGGAAAGTGACGGGCGCCAACATCCAGCGCAACGACGGCGCGCCCGGCGGCGGAGTGCAGGTTCGGCTCCGCGGTGTCTCCTCGATCAACGCCAGCGCGGAGCCGCTCTTCGTGGTGGACGGGATGATCGTCAGCAACGTCTCGGTGCCCTCCGGAATCTTCAACGTGACCAAGTCCAACCTGGGCGGAAACCACTCGATCATGCAGGACTCGGTGGTCAACCGCATGGCCGACTTCAACGCCGAGGACGTCGAGAGCATCGAGGTGCTCAAGGGCGCCGCCGCGGCGGCCATCTACGGCGCGAAGGCCAGCAACGGCGTGGTGATCATCAACACCAAGCGCGGGCAAGCGGGGCCTCCCCGCGTGGACGTGACGCAGCGGTTCGGCGTCTCCGCGGTTTCGAACACGATCGGCGCCCGCACCTTCGGATCGGTGAACGAGGTGATCAGTCAGTTCTGTCCCCCGGACAAGGCCACGGGGCAGCGAAATCCCACCTGCGTGGCCAACCAGACTGCCTATTTCGGACCCGGCACGGTCTACGATCACGACAAGGAGCTCGCCGGGCGACACGATCTCGGGACCGAGACGATCGTCAGCGTGAGTGGGGGCACGAAGGACCTCCGTTACTTCGCCTCAGGCTCGGTCAAGAACGATCCCGGCATCATCGACAATACCGGCTACCAGAAGCAGGCTGTCCGGTTGAACCTGGGCAAGGACCTCGGCGACCTGGTCACGCTGAACTTCTACTCCAATCTGATCCACTCCAACGCGAAGAGGGGCATCACCAACAACGACAACACGAACACTTCGAACTGGATCGTCCTCTCCGGCACGCCCAGCTACGTCAACCTGAACCCCCAGGGCGGGACCTATCCGACCAACCCGTACTCTCCCAACCTCAACAACCCGCTCCAGACCGTGGCGCTGATGAACAACGACGAGGGCGTATGGCGCGCTACCGCCTCGGCGGATTCCACGTTCCGCATCCTCGATACCGAGGAACAACGTTTCCGCTTCATCGTCACTGGGGGGTTGGACCGGCTCCAGCAGGAGAATGACCTGCTCTTCCCACCCGACCTGTTCTGGCAGCAGACGAGCCCTCTTCACGGGGCCTCGGGCTACGCGTCGACCACCGGCCTCAACCTCAACCTCGGCCTCAACCTGGTCCACGACTGGCATCCGGCCAGCGGCCTGTACGCCGCAATCAGCTCGGGCGGGTTCCAGTACGAGAGCACCGACCTGCGAACATACCGCCTGTTCAGCCAGAACTTGAACGCCGGTCAGCCGAACATCGACGCGGGCACGCAATCGTCGATCACCGAAAACCGCGAGCGCGTCCACGACCGTGGCGCCTACCTGCAGGAGGAGGTGCTGTTGCTCGAGCGCCGGCTGGCGCTCACCGCCGCGCTGCGCGGAGAGACGTCGAGCAGCAACGGCGATCCCAACAAGATCTACTTCTATCCGAAGGCATCGGCGTCGTACCGTTTCCAGGGCCTGCTGCCCGACCTCGATGAAATCAAGGTGCGCGCCGCATACGGCGAGACGGGCAACCACCCTCTCTACGGGGCGCGTTTCACCGCGCTGCAGGTGAATACCAACATACAAGGGAACCCGGGCATCGGCGTCAACTTCATTTGCTCTCCTGCCGCTCCGGGGAACGGCGCATGCGCCGGCGATCCCAACATCAAGCCCGAGCGCGCCAGGGAGATCGAATTGGGGACCGACCTCACGGCCTTCGGGGGTGCGGCGACGCTGGAGCTGAACCTCTACCAGCGGACCATCGTCGACCTCCTGCTGCAACACGCTGTCCCGGCCTCGTCGGGCTGGACCGCTGAGTGGTCCAACGGCGGCGTCCTGCGCAACCGCGGAATCGAGATCACCTTGTCCGTCCAGCCGACCCTGCCTTATGAGCTCCGCCTCGAATCGACCGTGGGATTTTCCCGGAACGTGAGCGAGATCAGATCCTTGCCCGGGGGCGCTTTCGTCACCGGCGGATTCGGTGCAAGCCTGGGCGTCTACCGCATCGAGCAGGGCGCGTCGGCCACGCAGATCATCGGCGACGCGGGCCTCCTTCCAGACGGCACCTGCTGCGTGCTGAAGAAGATCGGCGACGCGGAGCCCGACTTCCTCGTCCACTTCAGCAACCGACTGATCTGGCGCAATTTCTCCCTCTATTTCCTGCTCGATTGGCAGAAGGGGAGCAACATCATCAACCTCACCCGCCTGCTCTACGATGCCAACGCGAACTCGGCGGACTGGAACACCACCGGCCAGGCGCGCTTCAATCACTGGCTCGCGTCGTTTGCCGACGCGTACGTGGAGAGCGCCTCCTTCCTCAAGCTGCGCGAGATCACGCTCGCCTACGAAGTTCCTTCCAGCTTCGCGGGCCGGCTGTGGAGCGCAGTCAAGAGGCTCCGCTTCAGCGTCAGCGCACGCAACCTCTTCACCATCACGCCCTACTCGAGCTGGGACCCGGAGGTGTCGAACTTCGCCAACCAACCCATCTACCGGAACATCGAGGTGACGCCGTATCCCTCGAGCCGCAGCTTCTGGACCTCCATCGACATGAGCTTCTACTAGGAGAGGAGCGACGTCATGAAAACACTTCGCATGGCAATGCTTGCGACGCTGCTCCTGACCGCCTGTGATTTCGACGTCGGCGACCTGAACCGGCCGGGGCTCGACACGCTGCAGAACCCCACGACCGCATCGGTGCAGGCGCTCGCAACGGGCCTCCTGATCGGCGCACGCAAGGGAGTCACCGAGCGCGTCGGCCTGGTCGTCGAGTGGGGCATCCTCGGGCGCGAGGCGTTGGTCCTCACTCCCTCGGACCCGCGCTTCGTCAACGAGCTCTTGCAAGGAAGCCTCGACCCCGGCAGCAACAACTTCGGCGGAAACTTCTGGGTGATCCCCTACTCGAACATCCGCGGCGCCAACCTGCTGCTGAACGCACTCGACAATCCCTCCTTCGTGGGGTTCACCGCGGCGCAGAAGGAAGCGACGCGGGGATTCGCCAAGACGATCCAGGCGCTGGACTACCTGCAGGTCGTCGACGCGCACGACGTCAACGGCGCGGTGCTGAACGTCGACCTGCCGCTGGGGCAGGTCGCGCCCATCGTCACCAGCATCGACCAGATCTTCACGTTCATCGAGACGCTCCTCGACGACGCGAAGACCAGCCTCACGGCCGGCGGAACGGCCTTCCCCTTCCCGCTGGGGACCGGCTTTACCGGATTCGACACGCCTGCGACGTTCTTGAAGTTCAACCGGGCGCTGCGGGCGCGGGTCGCCGTGTACCACCAGAAGTATGCGGACGCCCTCACCGCCCTCGGAGAGTCCTTCATCGACAACACCAAATGCACCGGCTCTCTCCCACCCACTGCGGACTGCACGGCATCCCTGCAGATCGGTGCGTACCACGCGTTCGGGTCAGGCTCGGGTGACACTCCCAACGTCCTCAATACCAGCGACATCCTCTGCCACAACTCCACCGTGACGGATGCGGAAGCCGGCGACCTTCGCGTGGCCGCAAAGGTGAAGACGCTATCCACGCCGGTCACGCTCTCCGACCACGGCTCCAAGTACGGGTTCACTCTCTACCCGAACAGCGACTCGCCGATCCCTATCATCCGCAATGAAGAGTTGATCCTGCTTCGGGCAGAGGCGAACTGTGCGGCCTCGACTTCCGGCACCTGTACAGGCGACACGACGGCAGCCGCGACCGACATCAACTTCATCCGGGTGAATTCCGGGGGCCTGGCGGCATCGAGCGGCCTGGACGCGAGCAATACCCTCGACGAGCTTCTCAAGCAGAAGCGCTACTCGCTGCTGTTCGAAGGAGGGCACCGCTGGATCGACCTGCGCCGCTACGGGAAGCTGGACGCGAGCCACGTGGCGATCGACATACCGGCTGACGTCATCCACCCGGTGTTTCCCATCCCGCTGACGGAGACACAGGCGCGGTAGTGAAGCGGGGCGATCGTCCAGCACGTCAGCGCGCCCCGTAGAAGTCATAGTTCGCCGAATAGTCGACGCGCACTTCCGCGCCCGCGTGCGCGGCGTCGCAGCCCGCGGAGGGTGCGACGCCGCCGATCGTATCGACGCGCTGGATATACTTCACGCTCGCAAGCGCGCCTGCACCTTCGTTTGATTTCGCGCGCAAGAGCAGCCACGGCACTGCGCCTTGTGCCGGCGAGCGCTGCATCACTTCGCCTACGACGCGACTCCCGTCGGCGCTCTCCCAGGTAGGGCCGTCATAATGCCGGCCGGTCTTCGCGCCGCTCTGATCGAACAGCTCCGCATCGGGCGCCTTGAGCACCCACTCGAACTCCGCCGGCTCGGCTGCCTTCGGCTTGCAGGTGTAGATCTGGGCGCCCCGAGCTGTGGCGCGGAGCAGAAACGGCTGACCGTCCGGCACGCGTAGATTCTCCGGAACCGCCGCTGGCTGCGGCCGAGGAGTGGAAGCGCAAGCGGCGAGCATGAGCACGATGGTCAACCTGAACAGAGACACGTTTGCTCCTTTTGTCCTCGGGCTTGTCTCCAGGCGCCGCGCCACGGGTTGGCGAGGAAGCGAGAGAACCGGCACAATACAGGGCCAAGAGCCCTAGCGCGACGCGGCCCGCTGAAAACCTACTGCCTGCACTCGTGCGACGGACGCCACCCACTGAGGATGCAACGAATCACCGGAACTATTCCCGTTGCGGTTGGAATGCTCTTGCTCTTGGCATGCGCGCAGCGAGCGCCCTCGCCGCGGATCGGCCGCGCTCTCCAGGAAGTGCGCATGCAACGTCGGGCCGGGCGACGTGGGTGCAGAGCCGCGGGCCGACGAAGCCCGGCGACGATTACTGATCGAAGAAGCGCCAGCCGGACTTGTCGACCGGTCGATTACATCGGCGGCACGAGACCGTTTTTGCCTGCCAACACACGATCAGCCGTGAATGCTCCCTCGGAATTCCGACTGGCGACCACAAAGACGTGCACACCCGGCTGCAGGTCTCCTGGCTCGATGGCGACGATGGGAATGCCAGCTGGAATGGCGATCGTCTGTGAACCGCCGGAGGCCCCGTCCTTGTACCGAAGCATCAACGATCCGGCTTGCCTTGACACGGTTCCGTTCGTCATCTTCGACGTGGTCACGATGCCGTTCGTCATCCTCGAGGCAACGGCCGTCCCGTTGGTCATTTTGCTGCCCCGTGGGACGCCCGGCCAATCCCAGCCGTAAGAACCCTCACCTGCCCCGCGCATCGCTTCGGGGAAGACGTGGACTTCCACGGCTCGCTGCGAGCCATCCGGGTCTGTGACCGAGGTGATCCCGAGAAATCTCCCGTCTGTAATGTGCGCTCGATCGGATTGGACGACCCTGGCGATGGGTGTTGAGGGCGCCAGCTGGATGCGCACCGATCCGGACGACGTCGCCACCGTCACAACGTCGCCCTCGACGCTCTCGATGGCGCCGCGGATGTGTTCTGTTTTCGTCGCTGCAGAAGCCTCGCGGCCGTATGCTTGGAGCAAGAGCGCCGCGGAGAGCAGCGCCGGAAGAACTCTGGCGATTCCCAGTCCCATGGCTCGATCAGAGTGGGCACAACGGAATTGGATTCGCGCCTTTCGCGCGCTCGCCATCACCACATGTGCCAGACGCCTTCCCGCTCCGCCACGTGCACGTCCACTCCGAACAGCTCGCTGAGCGGACCGCTTCGGAGGATCTCCCGGGTTGGTCCGTCGTGCAGGACGCGGCCGTCGCGCAGCGTGACGATCCGGTCGATCTCCGGGGTGACGTCCTCCAGCGCATGCGTGACCAGCACCAGGCTCTTGCCGGCCCGCGCCAGGCGGCGCATGGCGACGAACAGCTCGCGGCGGCCGCGGATGTCGAGGCTGACGGTGGGTTCGTCCAGGACCAGCGCGCGGGGGTGGTGAACGAGCGCGCGGGCGATCACGGCGCGGCGCACCTCGCCGGAGGACATCTCCTTGAGCTGCACGCCTTCCAGGTGCGCGATGTCCAGCGTCCCCAGCGCCAGCCGCGCGCTCTCGCGCATCTGCGCCGTCACCTGGTGATGCGGCCAGACGCCGATGCTGCCGAAGAATCCCGAGAGCACAGTCTCCAGCGCGGTGTCCGGCCCCGAGCAGTCGCGCACGAGCGTATGCGTGACGATGCCCAGCAGGTTGCGCAGCTCGAAGACGTCCCACCGGTCCCGACCGTAGATGCGAAGTGCCGAAGGTCCCACGCCGGTCGCCGGGTACACGGCGCGCGTGAGCGCGGCCACCAGCGTGGACTTTCCCGCGCCGTTCGGTCCCAATACGGCCACGCGCTCTCCGTCGTCGATGCGCAGGCTGAGGCGGTCCAGGGCAGTGACGCCATCGCGCAGCACCGTGACGTGGTCGAATTCGATGAGCGGATCGGACATGGGTTCGGACGATAGCCTGTCTCACGTTCATCGGGACCATGCTGGCAGGGTGGCAGGATTCGTGGCCACATTGTCCTTGCAGCCATCTGCGGCTCCTGCGCACCATCGGACCCATGCCGGCCAGCGCTCCCCATTCGGTAGCCATGGTGGCGTTCTCCGACGCGCAGATTCTCGACGTAGTCGGCCCCCTCGAAGTGTTCTCGCGCGCCGCACGGTTGCTCTCCGACGAGGGCCGGCGCGGCCCGTCGCCATACACCGTCGAGATCCTGGCGCGGTCGCGCGGCACCATCGTGACTTCCTCGGGGATCGGGCTCGTCGTGAATCGCAGCTTCCGGCAGGTCCGGAGCGGAATCGACACGCTCTTCGTCGCTGGCGGGCGCGGCGTCGAGGCGGCGCTCCACGACCACGGCCTCATCCGCTGGCTACAGCGCATCTCCCAGCCGTCAGCCGGCTCGCCTCGGTCTGCACCGGGGCATTCGTCCTTGCAGAGGCCGGCCTCCTCGACGGCAAGCGCGCCGCCACCCACTGGGGCAGCTGCCTGCGCCTGGCCGAGCGCTATCCGCAGGTGAGCGTCGATGTCGATCCTATCTTCGTGCGTCAGGATCGGATCTACACCTCGGCGGGAGTGACTGCGGGCATGGATCTGGCGCTTGCCCTCGTCGAGGACGACCACGGGCCGCAAGTGGCGAGGCAGGTGGCGCGGGAGCTCGTGTTGTTCCTCAAGCGCCCCGGCGGGCAATCGCAATTCAGCGCGCAGCTGCAGACGCAGATGGCCGATCGCGCACCGCTCGCCGACCTGCAATCCTGGATGGCCGATCACCTGGGGGCCGATCTCTCCGTCGACGCCCTGGCGCGGCGGGTGTCGATGAGCCCGCGCAATTTCGCTCGCGTGTTCGCCCGATCGGCAGGTGTCACTCCCGCGCGCTATGTCGAGAAACTGCGCGTCGAAGGGGGCGCGGCGGAGATTGGAAGAGAGCCGGTCCACCGTCGACGAGGTTGCCGCGCAATGCGGCTTCGGCACGCGCGAGTCGATGCGCCGCTCGTTCCAGCGCACCCTGCGCGTGAGTCCGACCGAATATCGGAGCCGTTTCGCGAATGAAGGGAGGACGATTCCATGAAGAGAAGAGAGCTGCTCCACGCGACCGCGGCATTCGGCTTGATCGCGGCGACGCGATCGACCGCTTCCGCGGCGCCCCCTGCCCCGCTCAAGCCTCCTGTCAGCGGCGGCATTCCGGTCGCCTTTCTCGTTTCCGACGGCGCGGTGATCATCGACTTCTGCGGACCGTGGGAAGTCTTTCAAGACGTCCAGGTCGGCGGCCGCCATGGCGACGGATTCCGGCTCTACACCGTGGCGGAGACGACACGACCCATCCGTGCCAGCGGCGGGATGAAGATCGTCCCCGACCACGACTTTGCCAGCGCGCCCCCGCCGAAGATCGTCGTCATCCCCGCGCAAGACAGCAGGACCCCGGCCACCATGGACTGGCTGCGCAGGTCGGCGAAGAGCGCGGACCTCACCATGTCGGTCTGCACCGGCGCTTTCGTGCTCGCGAGCACCGGTCTGCTCTCGGGGAGGTCGGCCACCACGCACCACAATGCGTTCGGTGAGTTCACCCTGGAATTCCCTGACGTCCAGCTCCGGCGGGGGGCGCGTTTCGTCGAGGACGGTCATTTTGCTTCCGCAGGCGGGCTCACTTCGGGGATCGACCTCGCGCTGCGCGTGGTGGAGCGTTACTACGGGCGCGAAACGGCGAGAAAGACCGCCGATGCGATGGAGTGGACGTTGGGCACTGACAGCCTCTCCGCCGGCATCAACGCCTGCCGCCGCCGTGAAACCCGCCGCCTGCGTGAGGACCTGATCCCCAGCGAGCGCCGCTCCCTACGATTCCGGTGCTGGAACGGAACGAGCTGCGAGCTTGCGGGGCGCCGTACGTCCTGCCAGCGCTCTGGTTACGAGTCCCGCCATAAGACCTGGCGCCGGTCCCGCTCCCGTATCCGCCACCGATTGGGCGAGTTGCATGAGATCCGCCGCCGCGCCAGTATCCTCCGGCGGGATACCCGCCTCGCGGAGAGCCTCCACGGTAATGTCCCCAGCCATAACCGGAGCGATACAGGCCTCGATACCAGCCGAAGTGATGTGGCCCCCAGACTCCGAAGTAAGGATAGGCGCCCCAGCCCCACAGCCAGGGCGCTGCGAGCCAGGCCCAACCCAAGCTTACACAATAGACGTATTGATATGGGGAATCGGCCCCATACGTGCCTTCATCGACATATTGCCGGCCATAGGGCATCCACACCCAGCCATATTGGCTCGTATAAACCCATTGGCCGGTCTGTTGCGGTGGAGGCGACGCGGGTGCCTGCTCCTCTCTGTAGGCGTCGTCGGAGGCTTGCAGGACGCCCACCTGATCGTCGTCCGACGCCTGCGCACGCGACGGCGGGACTGCCGGAGGCGCCGGCGGCTGCAGGTCGGGCTCTGCGTCCGAAGGGCGCGCCATCTCGACGTCCTGCGCATCGGGCGGGGGCGGGGGCGGATCCGCGGACTGTGCAGACGCGATCGCGGGGAACAGCAACAGCGAGAGGATCAGGATGGGGAGCTTCCGCATGATGGGTCTCTGTCTCAATGCAGGTACCAAAGCAGGTTGAGCCGGACGCCGTAGATGCTGGAGACATCATCGGCGACGCCCGGCACGTTGGGAATCTGGTGCCAGGTGACGAAGAATTCGGGGCTGATCGCGCACCAGGGTGTGAGTCGCGCGTCGTACGACAGCCCTCCGGCGAGCGCGAACCCGGTGGGACTCGAGCGATCGGCGTAGCCGGTGTCGTACGTGACCCCGCCAAGTCCGGCGCCGAAGTTGACGTTGAGCCCATTGCCCGCGCGGTCGCCGACGAGCACGGTCTGACCGCGCACGGTCCAGGTCCACGAGCCTATGGTATTGCCGGCATTGGTCCTGCCGACGTCCGTATTGAAGTCCATGAACATCTGGAAGCGGTCGGAGAAGCCGTAGCCGATGCGGAAGTCAAGGTCGGCGGCGCCCAGGCGCGTGGGCCCTTCGTTGGAAAGATAAAGCGAGCCGCCGCCCAGACCGAAGGAGAGGAGTAGTCCCTGGCGCGCCTGCCCGTCGAGCGCCCGCTCTTCTGCGGCGCGGGCTGCGAACGGAAGCGTGGCCAGGAACGAGAGGGCGGTGCTGGCGACTCTGGTCGTGGTCACGCCTGTTCGACGCGACCGGCGCAGCGGCGATTCAGCCGAGCTACCCTCTGAAATGAACCGACATCTTCAGCGGACCGTCACGCCGGGTGCGCGCGATCCTAGGGGTTCTTGGCGGCCCACTTCACCAGCGCCGCGTCCTGCTCCTTCTTCGGCAGTTTCAGGTGCTCCTCGCAGAAGAAGCGGAACCGTGGGCCTTTCGAGCGGTTCTTGCAGCCTGGGTAGCGGCAGCGCATATCCCGCTTCAGTGCCCGGAGTTTCCGCCCGACCCCGTCCCGTCCGGTACGAATCGCCGCGGGCAGCGCCGCGGAGACGCGCTCGGCGAAGATCTGAGCAAACCGCTCAGCGAGAAGATCGAAAGGATGTGAGGAGCGTCTGGCCATCCGCGAACTATGCAGTTTCTCCCATATAGCGCAAGCACCGGACGGCCAACGCATCGACTCCGAGGTCGAACCGCGGAGTTCCCAGCCGAGTCTCGTTATGTCCGCGAGTCTCTCGCCCCGCTTTGGGACGCCTGATTTACTCGACGGGGGTGAACTGCCGTACGCCCGACCCGGACTGAGGCGTCGGGTGGAAAACCCACGCCAGACGAACGGGCGCTCGCCCGGCTCTCGACGGTCGTGCGGAGTCTGCGGTACAGCGCCGCTCGCGAAAGGAGGCCACGATGGCCGAGACCGACTTCACCTCCGTGCTGAACGTCATCCGTAGTGCCAAGCAGCAGCCCGTGAACAGCGCGAGCCGTCGCGCAGCAATCCAGGAGGCAGATCGTTTCCTGAATGAGCGCAGGGGAAAGCTGGGGCCGGAGGAGGAGAAGCAGATCCGCGAGGCAAGGCGCGAACTAGACTCCTAGCCAGCGCGAACTCGACGCAGAGGGCGCTCGCCGAGGACCGGCGGGCGCCCTCTTTTCATCCGGACCGCGGGGATGATGCCTCACTGCTTGCGTTCTAGCGGTCGTCGCTGTCTCGACCCGCCGATGCCGGTACGGCAGGACTGACGCCGACTCGCGTGCCCTGTAACAACCAACCGCGCTGGCTGGGCGCGAATCGAGGGGCCAGGATGCCGTCGTTGATCTCGCGCGTCACCGCGAATCGGTTGAATGAGGTGGCGGGGAGGAAGAGCCTCTCGTTGTCCGGGAAGCCGTCGCTGGCGGTGTCGACGTCGCCCTCGGCGGCCGAGATGATGCCGTCGTTGTTCGTGTCGACGCGCGCCACCTCTGCAGCATAGGCGTCGAAGAGGCGGCGATTCAGATCGCGCTGCCAGGGTTCGAAAGAGCGCACCCGCTCAAAGACATCGAGGAACACCTCGTTCGCGAGGCCACTGGGAATGAAGCGCTGGCGGAACTCACGCTGCGCGTCGACGTCGGCGTCGAAGAGATCGGGATCGCGCGGCCGGAACGGGTTGTCGCCGACCACCTGCGGCCGGTTCCGCACGCCGGCTGGCCCCGACCCAGGGACGATCGAGAGCAGGCGACCGATTTCACCTTCCTCGAACGCATCCGCCGTACCGCCGATGCGGTCGGGGAAGCCGCCCGTGAACGGCAGTTCGTAGAGCGGATGGATCCAGTTGGTGGTGTAGTTGAACTCCCAGTACGCGTGCGCATCGGCCTGCTGCAGCGCGTTGTACGCGCCCATGCTCAGCTGAATCGGTACGATGTTCGTCTGCCTGTCGGGAAAGCGATCGCTCTCGCTGGGAAAATGAGGCGCGTCTCCGTCCATGGTGAACATGCGGCCGGAGCGATTGTTGCCGCTACCCATTCGCGCCAGTTGCTCCGCATCCTCGGCGGTGAGCTTGCCAAACTGCGCGTGCCCATCGCGGCGCGGCGGCGCGACGTCCGACACCGTGAGGTCGTGGATCATCCAACCCTCGTACCAGCCGCTTTCGTTGTTGATCACGAACAGGCCCGAGAGGTCGGTGAAGACATCGATGAACGCCCGCACGCTGTTCGGATCCGTGGGAAGTCCAGGCTTCGGCTCCACCACCAGCCGGACGGCACCCACGGTGGACTGACCGCAGTTCGCGCCCGTCGCCGTCTTCTGCGCATTGCCGTCGTTGACGCCCGGGATGACCGCCACGAACGGGTTCCGTTCGAAGCCGCTCGTGTCGAGCAGGTAGTATTGGAAGAGCTGGCTGGGAGAATCCGCCTCTGCCCTGGCTTGAACCGGGAGGATGCTGTGCGGCCGATCGGCAAGCCGCACCAGCTGATTGCGCAGAGGTGCGGGAAGCGACGCTACGTCGCCGCGGACCGCGACCGTCGCAGTGTCGGTCGCGGCGTCGGGATTCGGATGGCAGGGTGGAGGAGGCTGCTCCGCCGACGCGGCAAGCGCAGACAGCAGCAACGCAAACAGCACGACGAGGCTCAGGTGGTTCGGCATGGATTCCTCGGGAGCGGAGTACGTGCGTCACTACTCCGGCGATCTCCGGTCGTTACGGGTCGAAGGTCTCAGCCCGCATCGTCACCCTGCACCCTGAAACTTTTTTGGTCCTGCGGCGTATTACCGGCAACGGGTGCCCCTTTGGAGGATGAGCAGCTCATGCTCGACTACGCCGCAGGCGACCTGCGCGCGTTCGAGCTCCTGTTTGAACGCTGGGCGCCGCGCTTGCACGCGTTCTTTCGCCGCTCGCTCGGCAGCGCTGTCGACGCGGACGATCTGCTGCAGCTGACGTTCCTGCGCGTGCACCGTGCGCGCCGCCGGTTCCAGGCGCAGTGGCCGCTGGGCTCGTGGCTGTTTGCCATCGCGGCGAGGCTGCGGCAGGACGAATTGCGGCGCCGGCGGCACGCCAACGCGAATGCGCGGACCTACGCCGGAGGAGAAGAGGAGGCGCAGTTGCCCATCGAGGGGGATACGAAGCTCGAGCGCATCTCGCTGGTGCAAGCGGTGCTCGAGGACTTGCCCGAGTCGCAGCGCACGGTGATCCATCTGCATCGCTACGAGCGCATGACGTTTGCCGAGATCGCGCGGCTCCTGGGAACGACCGAGGGCGCTGTCAAGCTGCGCGCCTTTCGCGCGTACCGCCGGTTGCGCGCGCTGCTCGCGCCCCTTCTGGCGAAGGACGACGCAGCATGACGAGCGGGAAGCACATCGCGACAGACGCGCTTGCCCTCGCCACGTTGCCAGCGACTTCGCTGCAACGTCAGGCAGCCGAGGCGCATGCAAGGACCTGCCCCGACTGCGCGCGGGCGCTGCGTCAGGGGGAACGCGTGCTCGAGATGCTGGACGCCGGTCTCGATGTTCCGGCACCCTCGCTGGCAGTGCTGCGGCGGGCGATGAATCGCACACGCCGCGTCGCCGCGCTGCACATCGCGGGGGCGCCGGTCCTCACGGTCGTTGCCACTTCGGCTGCGATCGCGGGCTTCTCGAGCTTCCCCGGCGAAGGCTTGCGCTGGTTGGGGTCGGCAACGCTGGCGATCATCGGCGTTGTGCTGAGCTGGCTGGCGGTCAGCGGGCGCACGGTGCGCTGGATCGCAGGGGCCGTATTTCTCGGGTCGGTCATGTTCGCTGTGGCTCTGGCCGGCGATGGGCCGCTCGCTCCCGTTCTGGGGATTCGCTGCTGCCTGGCTGAGTTGGTGCCTGTCGCGATCGCGATCGCCGTGATCTTCGGGCTGCGGCAATCGGCCGTGTTTCGCGATCCCTGGCGCGTCGTTGCGCTGGTGGGCGCTACGGCCCTGACGGTCCAGGCGGCGCTCCTCGTCAGCTGCCCGGCGCGGCTGGGCGCTCTGCACATGCTCGTCTTTCATACGGGCGGCCTGGGCGTCATCTGCTCCGCTGCGGCCTGGCTTGCGCCCCGGCTTGCGCGCCGTGCGGGCACGATGGCCCAGAACTGAGCTCTGATACCTGCCCAGGTGCCAGTGATGCCGCTCATACGACGCGCGGCGGTCAGACCTACGCCGGAGCACAACGAGAATTTGCCGCGACGACACAGAGACGCCCTCCGTTTTCCAGTACACCGCGCGCGCACCTCAACCTGGAGGCCCGATGCGGATCGAAAAAGTGCTTGCGCTCGTTTCTCTGACGCTGGTCGCGTGTGGAAACGGCGCGAGCGGCAGCGCCACTGCCGCGCAGGACAAAGCGGCCGTGGTGCAGTCTAACGCGAACTCGCAGCACGAGGGCAACGGCGGCGGCGAGGAAAGAGGCTCTCGCGCCGTCGACCGCGTCTTGCTGATCAGCGTCGACGGCCTGCACCAGATCGATCTGGCGCGATTCGTCGCGCTGAGTCCTTCATCGACGCTGGCGCGGCTCGCGCATCGAGGCGTGCAGTACTCGAGCGCGCGCACGACCACGCCTTCCGACTCGTTCCCCGGCCTGCTCGCGCTGGTGACCGGCGGCACGCCCCGCTCGACGGGCGTCTATTACGACGACAGCTACGACCGTACGCTCTATCCGCCGGGAAGCAACTGCCAAGGCAACCCGGGGACCGAATGCACCTACTTCGAAATCGCCGAAGCGGACTTCACCAACCTCTTCAGCCCGCTGAACCCGGCCAACCTTCCTCACGCGAAAGACGCGCAGGGCCACTGTCTCCCCGTCTACCCGCACGACTTCATCAAGGTGAACACCGTGTTCGAGGTGATCCGCGCGGCCGGCGGGCACACTGCGTGGTCCGACAAACATCCGGCGTACGACCTCGTGAACGGCCCGTCCGGAACGGGAGTCGAGGACCTCTACACTCCCGAGATCAACTCGCCCATCGCCAACGGCGGCACCGTCAATGGCGTCAACCTGTCGGCGACGCTCGCCCAGTGCGACGGGACGACCAACTCGCTTCCGCTGAGCAAGGTCGGCGACTACACCACCTGCGAGCCCGCGGTCATGGCCTATGACGACGTGAAGGTGCAGGCGGTGGTCAACCAGATCAACGGCAAGAGCGCGGACGGAACGAGAGGAGCGCCGGTGCCGAACCTCTTCGGCATGAACTTCCAGGAGGTGAGCGTCGGGCAGAAGCTGCCGGTGGGCGGATACGCCGACGCGGCGGGCACTCCCACGGCCCTGCTCGCGGGAGCGATCGCACACGTCGACGCTTCCCTCGGCCGGATGGTCAGCGCGCTCGAGGCGAACCACCTGCTCGATTCGACGCTGATCGTCGTCTCGGCCAAGCACGGGCAGTCGCCCATCGATCGCGGCAAGCTGGCGATGGAGAGGGGCACCAATCCGGTCGTGGACCCGCTCGGGTTCATCAACGCCAAAGACCCGAATGTCGACAACGTTTTCGCGCCGTTCGTCAATCCGAACGACGGCAGCTCGCCGGCAGTGTCGGGCCATCTGCAGACCGACGACGTCGGCCTGGTCTGGCTGCAGGACCAGTCCAAGTCGAACATCGACGGCGTAGTCGCGCAGCTCACCGACCCGAAGAACCGCGCCGCGATCTTCGCCGACTCGCTGCCGCCAGGGACGATCTTCAGGTCGAGCATCGTCCACGGCGAGGAGTTGGCCGCCATCTACGGCGACCCGACGTCGGGCGATCCCATTGCCGCGGCCCGCGCGCCGAACGTGGTCATCCAACCCAACTGGGGCGTGATCTACTCGGGCAGCACCAAGAAGATCGCCGAGCACGGGGGCGGCACGCTCGACGACACCAATGTTGCTCTCCTGGTCTCGAATCCGCGCTTGCGCCCGGGGACAGTGGAGGCCGCCGTGAGACCACGCAGGTGGCGCCCACGATCCTCGAGGCGCTCGATTTGAATCCCCGCGCGCTCGACGCGGTCCGGAAGGAGGGTACGAAGTCCCTTCCGGGGTTGGGATTCTGAATCGGCCTCACGCGGCCCGCGCCGCTGACGCGGGCCGCGTGGAATACACCTTCCGCGCCGAGCTCCGCTCGAAGACCTTCTGGAAGAGGCAGAACACGAGCGTGAGGAGCCCGATCACGATCTTCGTCCACCAGGAGCTGAGGCTGCCCTGGAACATGATCAGGGTCTGGATGGTGCCGAAGATGAGGACTCCGAAGAGGGTGCCGATGACGTACCCAGAACCTCCGGTGAGGAGGGTGCCGCCCACCACCGCGGCCGCAATCGCGTCCATCTCCATGCCCATCGCGTGCAGCCCGTACCCGGAGAGCATGTAGAAGGTGAAGGCGATCCCGGCTAGCGCCGAGCAGAAGCCGCTCAAGGTGTAGATGAGCACCTTCGTCCTCGCGACGGGAAGGCCCATCAGCAGGGCCGATTGCTCGCTCCCGCCGATCGCGTACACGGTGCGGCCGAAGCGCGTGTAGTGGGCGAGGTAGACGGCAACCGCGAGCACCACCAGGGCAATGACCACGTTCATCGAGACTGAGGTATCGAAGGGCAGCGGGAACCTCAGCGCCGAGACCTTGGTGTAGAACGGATTGGTGATGGCGATGGAGTCGATGCTGATGAGGTAGCAGAGGCCGCGGGCGAGGAACATGCCCGCGAGCGTGACGATGAAGGGCTGGATCTGGAAGGTCTGGATCACCAGGCCTTGCACGAAGCCGAGCGAGGCGCCGAGCAGCAGCGCGAGGGCGATGACGGCGGCAGGGCTCACCCCGTGGCGCTCGAGCAGCGTCGCCGAGAGCATGGTGGTGAGCGCGATCACCGATCCCACCGAGAGGTCGATGCCTCCGGAGAGGATGACGAACGTCATTCCGATGGCGGTGATGGCCAGGAACGCATTGTCTACGAAGAGGTTGAGGAACACCTGAAGCGAGAAGAAGCCGTCGAAGAGAAGCGACCCCGCGCCGAACATCAGGACGAACAGCGCGAGAGTGACCGCCAGGGGCAGCAGTCGCGCGTCCACCCGGACGCGGGGACGGCCAGGCAGCACCGGAGCGATGGGGGGCGCCTCGGCCGGTGCGGGGGGCGCGGAGACGGCGGCGTTGAGGTTGCTCACGGCGCCGCCTCCCCGATCTGCCCGAGAGCGGCGATCCGGTTCCGGACCCGGTCGGATTGCAGGATGCTGACGACGAAGACTACGAGCGCCTTCACCACCAGCGTCACTTCAGGCGGGACGCCGACGGAGTAGATGGTGGTGGTGAGCGCCTGGATGATGAGGGCGCCCACCACGCTGCCGACGAGGGTGAAGCGGCCGCCGGAGAGCGAGGTCCCGCCAAGGACCACGGCGAGGATGGCGTCCAGCTCGAGGAGCAGGCCCGCGTTGTTCCCGTCGGCGCTCTTCACGTTGGAGCTCACGATCAGGCCGGCGATCCCGGCGCAGAGACCGCAAACCGCGTAGACCCAGAACGTGATGGAGCGGGCGCGGATCCCGGTGAAGCGCGCGGCTACCGGGTTGAGCCCGATCGCCTCGATGAAGAGACCGAGGGCAGTCCGGCGCGCGAGGAAGGCGAGGACGGCGAGGACCGCGGCGACGATGAAGAGCGAGAAGGGGATCCCGAGGACGAACCCGTTCCCGATGAAGAAGTACGGGCTGTAGTAGATGGTGATGATCTGGCCGCTGGTGATGAGCTGGGCCACGCCCCGCCCGGCGACGAGCAGGATCAGCGTCGCGACGATGGGCTGCATGCCGACCAGCGAGACGAGCACGCCGTTCCACATCCCGAAGAGCGTGGCGACCGCGAGCGCTCCGAGCATCACCACCGGCATCGGGAACCTGGGCACGTGCGCGCCCGAGAGCACCAGCTCCCCGCCGATGAGGGTCGCGGCCACCGCCGCCGAGATGGCCACCACCGCGCCCACCGAGATGTCGATGCCGTGGGTGGCGATCACCAGCGTGAGCCCCATGGCGATGATCATCAGGGGCGATGCGCGGTTCAGGATGTCGACGAGGCTGCCGTAGAGGTGGCCGTCGCGGACGGTGACGGCGAAGAAGTGCGGGTTGGTGGCGAGATTGAAGAGCAGGAGCAGCCCGAGGGTCGCGAGCGGCCAGAAGATCCGGTTGCGCATCAGGCGCCGCAACGGCGTGGCCGCCGTCTCGATCCCGAGGACGGGCGCCTTCACGTCTGACCTCCGGCGATGATCTGGAACACGGCGTGCTCGTCCGCCTCGCGCGACTCGATCTCCCCGACCTTGTGCCGGTCGCGCATCACCGCGACGCGGTTCGAGTAGCGGACCACCTCGTCGATCTCCGCGGAGATGAAGACCACTGCCATGCCCTTGTCGCACAGCTCCATCACCTGGCGCATGATCTCGACCTTCGCCGCCACGTCGATCCCGCGGGTGGGCTCGTCGAGGATGAGCATGCG
>Ga0137415_10002262_pt1 | contig 19189 bp, 14 predicted proteins | sample CZODoug3_1_1_16f_FD_183082 | JGI IMG/M metagenome (GOLD analysis project Ga0137415, IMG submission 183082) | Vadose zone soil fungal communities from Angelo Coast Range Reserve, California, USA - CZODoug3_1_1_16fungal (Hybrid Assembly) | ecosystem: Environmental > Terrestrial > Soil > Vadose...
TATCGCGCGCCGCCTGATCCGGGAGGCCGACGAATATCTGATGGACTCGCTGGAAGAACTGCTCGAGCAGGTACTGTTCCTGCCGCAGGACAAGCGGAACGACGCGGCGATCGCCGCCGCGAAGGACAAGTTCCTGGCAGAGCTGCCGCACTGGAAGCGCGCCGTCACGGCGGCCGGAAAGGACTTCCTGGTGGAAGCGGTCGGCGCGGCCGATTTCACCGTCTATCCGTTCTTTGCGCTGGCGCTGCGCACGCAGAAGCGCCATCCGTCGCTTGGGCTCGATGCGGCGTTCGGTCCGCAGCTCACCGCCTGGATGCGGCGCGTGGAGGCACTTCCCTATTTCGAGAAGACCATTCCGCCGCACTGGCGCACATGACACCGGGCGGCCGCCCTGGGCGTTGCCGGACCTCGAGCGTCCGCAGTGGCCGCGGATTTCGGTCGGCTATGTAGCAGGTACCCGGCATTGCGCAGGGGCGCTCAAAGCGGGCGTCTTTTGACGAGGTTGACCCACAGCCGACCCTGACTCCTTCATTCTCACCGCCGAAAAGCAGCCTTTCAGTGGGTCACCGCTGCGTCCGGGAAATTCGTCCTTGGCAGCGAACACACCCATTCGGCGACGTTCACGCCAACGCCTTCCCCAGCTAGCGCGCGAGCGAATACGGCCTCATCGTCTGGAAGCAGCAACCCATTGACTACCAGCGCTTGCTTTGCAATTTCTACGGCCATAGCAAGACCACGCTTGGGCCGCTCGTCTCTGAAACGAGAGATAAGTAAAGGACAGAGTGTCTGCCGGTCGCACTGCTGGAATCGCACGAAAATCCAGGCGGCCTGGCCTGATGGCGGAACGTTGCAGATCTTCGGCACAACATAGTCGGCCCGCAAGAATCCAGCGGCCTTCATATCCTCAACCGTGCGACACGCGGGCGCGATTGTGCCCGGTGGGCCCTTCCAGCCATTATTTGCAGCGCAGTCGTTGAAAGCGGTGTCCAGGAACGCAACGCGAGCATAGATGTCGTCCCATTCTTGTGACGTCACCGAATCTGCGGCGAGCGCGTGCGATATCGCTAGGCCCGTTAGAAGTGCCAGGGTTATAGCCTTCAATCGCTTGTCCTCATTGGTCGCTCACGCTTGATCCCGAGAGGTCTTCGGTAGCACCGAGGACCGTCGACCCCAAAGCGGTCATTCAAGTACGACCGCAGTTGGCCGGGACCGCCGAAATCGGCATGTCTCCCCTCGATTCTGCCACCGGGCGCGATGTGCCGCATACCCGACTTCGGGCAATCGTGGCGACTCTTTCCGGTTCTACTGCGGACCAGGCGTCGCCGCGCCGTCAGCGACAACATTTCCGCGTTCGCGACCCGTTGCTGCCTTTCCGACTTGCCGGAACCAGTCGTTCAGAGCACGCCCGAAAACGGTCACTCATACCACCGCCGCCCCGGCCGACCGTCAAGCCGAAATCGAAGGGCGCGGCGATTCAGCAGGCGGAACGAGCCGGTTGTTAGGCATCACCTTTGAGGCCTCTCACTTTGACATTTCCAGCACAAATCAAAGGTGGCTGGATTCTCTGCCTGACACCCTGTGCAATCCCAGGCCGAGCGATCTGGCGCATTTATTTTAGGAATGCGTTGAAATTCGGGCTCCACTTCCGCTCGTTTGGCCTCGCGAACCGGAGCAAGATCTTCTTCTAGTTGTTTCCAGATATCGCCGTGAACTCGCAGTTCTTCACCTAATCTCGGAACGCGTACCTGAGCAAAAGCGGGCCCAAACAGGAAAGCCAAGAAGAGCGGAACCCCGGCGAGTAAGTGCCACGCCGTGTACCCGCCGAGATGCACAGAAGGAAGGTAGAGCCAAACCGCGCAGAGTACGAGAAAGCAAAAGAAGGTGATGGCGATGGGGCGTGTCGTGTCTAGTCGAAGGCGAGCACCACATGAATTGCAAACTACGCCGACACGCCGACCAATGGACAGAAAATACGACGACATACGTTCACGCAGCACCGCCATGGCGATGGGCTCGCCGCACTTGGGGCATCGCGGCGTCAAGAACAGTGACATCTATCGCTATCCATCAGGCGCGTGAGGGCGTGCAACTCGGGTTACTCGACAGCTGCCTCTACGGCGAAAGCTGAGATGTCAGCCGCTAGTGACCGGTTCCACAGCGATTTCGCGGTGAGTGTCTCGGACCGCTCCTGGCCGTTTGTGAAGCTGCCTTATGGCCGGTCTTTCATGGTGGCGATGACTGCTTGCAATAGGTTAGCGCCGGTCGCCGCCGTTGGCTACGGGCGCCCAGCACGCCGACAGGCGCGTCTGGTCAGACTTCGGTCTCCTGTGAGCCGAGCGGGCGGGGAGGGCGAACGTCCGGTCCTGAGCAGAGCTGGCTTATTGCACTGCCTCTCAGCGTTGGTTGGGCGGAGGGAGCGTCCGTCGAATCCGTCCGCGGCTGTGCAAAACAGCTCGCGGTCATTCGCAGGCGAAAGTTCAAGGGCTGCCCTGGGAGACGCCGCAGCGAGTGGTGGGTCAGAGTCCCAAGCAGAAGCCATGGATGTCGGTGTTTCGCTTCCCATCACATTGGGACGCTTGCACAGAAGTTGATCACGAGGTGGGCTGCCTCGCGGGTCGGCCGACGTACGAGCGGGTGCGCCCCAAGGCGGCAGACTTATGTAACAAAGAAGGAGCTGTTATTGCAGGTCATTTTGTCTGTAGCAAATCTCCATATTTATGTGGCTTGGCTGCTACTGCTTGTGGGCTGCTTCAGCACGGGCCACTCCGCAAACGCGAACACCCAAAGGAAGATGACGTTGACTAGGGGCACGAACCAGAGCAGGGAAAGTGCGGGGTGCATTCCGCTTCGCTTCACGATCCTCCACAACGGTATGCCCACGATAACCAGGAAGGCAAGGAAAACGAACCCATGTCCAGTGGATAGCGGCATCATGGTGTGATCTCCTTACTGAGGCTTGTTCGTTGGTGCACGACCTGCAACTCCAGATTTATGTGGCGCCAGGGTCGAGCATTGGAGCTTAGTTAACTCTCCTTTTCCGTGGCCGCGCGTCGCGCAACAGCGTTTTCGAGCACCGGTGTCACGCTCAGCCACCATATGGGCATTTGCACGGTGGTGGCGAGGCTGCCCGCAACGACACCGGCCACCCTGCCACGATCAAGTGTGACTCGGTTTTCACGGTCGGAAACCAAGGTTTCGTGATCTTTCGTCGGATAGGCATGTGTCGAATGCCGGAGCTGCATTCGCGGTCCGCAACGAGATCACCGGGGCCAACGTCTGGGCAGACTACGCGAGCACGATGGAGGCCGCGCAACGGATGGGCAGCAGTGGCGATATTCGCGACCGGGCACGGCCGACGTGCGCAATTCCTCCGCGGATTCCGCCAGTCGCGGGATCCACCTGCGCCAGGTGCCCCCGCGTAGAACGGACCGAGGAAGTGCGCGCGGGTTGAAGCGCCATCGCACCCTGACCGGTGACTCGGCGCGGTGCGGAGTAAAGTAGGTGAAGGAGGCGACACCGAGCGGCGATTGTGCCGCGAAACCGGGTGGCGGGGGAAAGCCGGGGGTTCACGCCGCAGCGCATTAAAGATCCAGGAGTGGCGCACTGTATTGACACGACCGCCGCCTCCAACTAGAGCCCAGAACGTGCTTCGCGGCTGCCATAAGTCGCCGGCACCGTGGCCGGATGCGTAACGCGAGAACCCGCTCGACGTCTGCCCGCGCGAGGCAGTGCCCTCACATGCGCGCCGTCTCGCAGGCTGCCTGGTGAGGCTGTGTTTGCGTGGGTCAGCGGGGGCGCAGTGCCTATGACAATGACGCTCGCAAGTCGACAACGAACATGCCACTGAGATCGCCGGTGGTTCAGTTCGCCGCGTCCCATCTCGAGCGATCTGCACTTGGGTCGGCTTGGACGGCTCGCCTTTCTCCCGGATCGTGCCCGACTTGCCGCCGGCACCGAATACAGAAACTCGGTCAGTTTCGAGCGATCATTTATGTAGAATCAAAGGCTTAGACTGACTAACATGAGGTGCATTACCCAGCTGGCGCACGTACAGTCGGTCATTCTGGAATTCCGCGGCTGCGTGCTGCTCGTTCAAAGGCTGCGAAGCGGTCGACTGCGTTAAATGGAAAACGCAGCGCTGCGGCGCTGCAACTGCCTAGCCAGGTGACGTTCCCTGCACCGCAGCCGGCTCTTGTACGTTCACGTTCCCCTTCCCCCTCAATTCGCGTTCGCCCACCTGCCAACCCAAGTAAACCACACCGACCGTCACGGCGATGAACACGAGTGCGGTCGCGACGCGGGAGAACTCCGCGAGCAGTGCGAGGGCCCCGCTGGACAGGCCGACGAAGGCGAGGCCAACGACCGGTATCACGGGTGCGCCGCAGCCCATCACCGTGCACCCTCCGGTGGAGATGCCCAGCACGCTCGCCAGCGCACCCGACACACCGCCACCGCGTCCGAACTTCGCGGTCGAGCGATCGCCTGAAGCTAGGTTTCGCATGAAAACGACCAGAGTAAAGTAGGCGCCAAACAGCAACGACAGGGAAAGGAAACGCAGCAGGTCGGCTACCGTGACGGCGAAGCCCCAGTCCACGCCGTACGGACTGTCGGCGCTGAACCAGAAAAGCGCCAGGTTGGGAATAAATTCAAGCTTGCGTTGTAGGGGGGCTTCGCCCTGCAAGAGGTAGTGCGGTAGCTCCGGCAGCCATGCGTTGAACGCAAAGTAGTCGAAGGGTTTACGTACCAGCGAAAGCAACGCAGGCGGCAGGAAAACATAGAGCGCGAACACGCCTGCCGCTACTCCGGTGAATACTCCCGGCCGGGACCGCAACGCGCGAACGATGCCGCGCTGCACCAGAATCACTGCTTCCCACATAGCGTGGTCGCTCCGCGCTAACTCCGCGTCCGGACGGCTCGTCTGGGCCACACGCATTGCTCGATGTGGTCTTGACCAATGCGACGTATTATATTGAGGTGACTCAGTAAAAGAAGACTACCCGAGTCTTGAGTCTCCCGCCGTCCTACCCAAACAAGGAGGAGGCATCATGGCTGGACAAATCGATCGAAGGGATTTTCTGCAGAGTCTTGGTGTTGGCGTCGGAGCGACACTCGGCGCCGCGGCTGCTTCGGTTCCGCTGATCGGGGTAGCGCAAGCGCAGGAGAAGCCCAAGGGCAATATTCCGAGCACGCCTTATCGCATCGGGCACATGACATTCTTCACCGGCCCGGCAGCGGTGCTTGGCGAGCCGATGTACAAGGGCCAAGTCCTAGCGGCCGAAGAAATCAACGCAGCCGGAGGGCTACTCGGGAAGCGCAAGATCGAAGTGCTCAAGGCTGACGAGGCAGCCGGCGTCGACGGCAATGTCAAGGAACTGCGCCGGCTGAAGCTGCAGGAGAAGATCGATTTCTTCTGCGGCATCACGTCGAGCGGTAACTCGCCGGCGCTGGGACCTGTCGCCGAGGAGCTGAAGCTTCTGACGATTTTTGTCGATGGCTGCACGGACTTCCTTTTCGACAAGGCGGTACCGAATCCGCACTACATCTTCCGCATCACCAATATCCAGTCGGCTGACGGCGCAACCTGCGCGCTCGCCGTCGCCCAGACCTGGCCCGATGTGAAGAGGATCGCGCACATCCATCCGGATTACTCGTACGGTCGCAACGCTTTTGATCATTTCGGCATCATCATGAAGAAGGTGCTGCCGAAATCGGAGGTCGTTTCTGAGGGCTGGCCGAAGCTCGGGACGACCGACTTCAGTTCGCACATCACCAAGGCCATCGCCGCCAAGCCCGATCTGTTGGTCTCCTCCGTGTGGGGCGGCGATTACGTCGCGATGTACAAGCAGGCGCTGCAGTACGGGTTGTTCGAGAAGATGAAGTTCGCGACGACGCTCGCGCTCGGCGTCGCGCCGCACGCGATCGGAAAGGATCATCCCGAAGGCGTCATCGCCGGCGTCCACGCGAACTACCACTTCACGTTCCCGCCGGGCAACCGCTGGCCGCTGAACAAGACGTTCGTCGAGAAGTACTACGCGCGCTGGAAGGAATATCCGAACTTCCAGGCAGAGGGAGCGTACACGGCGACTCAGATGTTGAAAGGGGCCATCGAGAAGGCAAATCACTTTCTTGGTGGATGGCCCGATGACGACGCCATCATCACCCAGCTCGAAGGGATGGGGTATTCCGCGCCGGGAGGCTATATCTACATCCGCGCGGACAATCACCAGGGTTACAAGGACACGATAACCGGATTCAGCAAAAACGTGCCGGAGTACCCGTTCCCGATCCTCGACCCGGATCGCATTATCACGATCCCGATCCGCAACATCACGGCGCCCCCCGGCTGGCCGAAGGGCGACCCGACGTCGACTTACACCTGGATCGAGCAGACCTGGCCGACCGCGAAAGCGTAAGCAGGGGCTTGGTGCCCCGCCTTGACGCAGGAAACCGCAGCAGCTTGCATTGAGCGGGCGCCCCAGGGGGCGCCCGCTTGTTGCCCAACGGCGAAATGTCGCGCGCGGGCGTGTAGCGATAACACCGGCAAGGAAACAGTCGCATGACGGTATTCATTATTCACGTCCTCAATGCGCTGCTGTACAGCTCGGTCCTATTTCTGATCGCTGGAGGGCTCAGCCTGATTTACGGCGTGATGCGCATCCTGAACCTGGCGCATGGAAATCTCTATGCGCTGGGCGCGTTCGTGACGGCCTGGGCGGTCGGACTGGCGCTTGAAGCGGGCGCGCCGCGCGGCGTGCTGTTTTTGCTGCTGCCGTCCGGCGCGATCGCTGCAGCAGCCTGCGGTGCGCTCATCGAGCGCACCCTGCTGCGGCCGTTCTACAAGCGTCCCGAGGAATACCAGCTGCTCATGACTTTCGGCCTGCTCATGATCCTCGAGGATCTGATCCGCTTCGTTTGGGGGCCCAATCCGCTCTCGGCGACGACCGTCTACGCGACCCTTGGCAGCATCTCAATCGGTGAGGATCGTTATCCTGGCTACAACCTTGTGATCATCGCGGTCGGCATTTTCGCCGCTGTGTTCCTGTGGGCGTTCATCTACCGGACGCAGTTCGGTGTGATCCTGCGCGCGACCTCGCAGGATAAGCGCATGGCTTCGGCGCTCGGCGTCAATGTGAACCGGGTCTATATCCAGGCGTTTACGCTCGGCTGCTTCATGGCCGGGCTTGGCGGTGCCATCGTGGTACCGAGCCAGTCCGCCGTGCTGGGAATGGGCGTGGACGCGCTTGTCCTCGCCTTCATCGTTGTCGTCATCGGCGGTCTCGGCAGCCTGGAAGGAGCCCTTGCGGGAGCCCTGATTGTGGGGGTGGTACGCGAGGCGGGCATCACGCTGTTCCCGGAAATCGAGCTCGCGGTCCTCTACCTGATCGCGGCTGTCGTGCTACTCGCCCGTCCGGCGGGTCTATTCGGCCGACCATGAGCATGGGCGCTGTGACTGCCTCATCCAAGGTCAGCACGACCGTTCGGGTCGGCGCCTGGATCGTACCGGCTGCGGCGCTTTTGCTCGCCGCGCCGTTCGTGATCGATCCGTTCCAAACGCTGACGCTTACCTACGGCCTCATTGCCGCCATCGGTGCGCTCGGGTTCAACTTGCTGCTGGGTTATACGGGCTTGCTTTCATTCGGACACTCGGCCTTCTTTGGCGGCGGCGCGTACACGGTCGCCTTCCTGATCAAGTACCTGAAGATCGCCTCGATGGAGCTTTTCCTCGCCGGCTCCGTACTCGCCTCCGCGCTTCTTTCGGTCCTATTTGGCTACGTTTGCGTGCGCTATACGCGCATCTTCTTCGGCATCCTCACCCTCGCCCTCTCGCAGGTCCTGTGGAGCCTGGCGTTCAAGTTCTTCTGGGTGACCGGGGGTACGGACGGCCTGCGGGTGCCGACACCGACGCTACTGGGAGCCGCCCCGACCGACGACAAGATGGACTTTCTGGTGCACCGCTACTACTTCTATGTGCTCGCGGTCTTCGCGGTCTGCGTACTGCTCATGTGGGTGATCGTACATTCGCCGTTCGGGAAGGCGCTGCAGGCGATCCGCGACAATGAGACCCGTGCCGAATTCATCGGCATCCGCATCCGGCGCTATCGACTGATCGCATTCGTGATCTCGGGCATCTTCACCGGCGTGGCAGGCGCGCTGTGGGCGCCGCTCAACGGGCTGGCGAGCCCGGATATCCTGGTGTGGACATTCTCCGGAGAAATAGTGTTCATGACCGTGCTCGGCGGGTTCCGGACGTTTGTCGGCCCCATCGTCGGCGCGGTGGCCTTCACCTATCTGAAGACTTACGCGGTTGGATTCACCGTTTACTGGCAGTTGCTGCTCGGCACAGTGCTCGTCGCGCTGGTCCTGGTGTTGCCCACCGGGATCATGGGCGCGGTCGAGCAGCTGGCCTCCAAGTGGAAAAGAGCGAGTTGACATGAATCTTCTCGCCACCCAGGCGTTAGCGAAATCCTTCGGTGACAACCGTGCGGTCGATGCTGTCGACTTCAACGTAAGCGAGGGCGAAGTGCTCGCGCTGATCGGCTCAAACGGCGCCGGCAAGACGACGCTGGTCAATCTCGTCAGCGGCCTGCTGCAGCCCGACAGCGGCCAGATCATTTTTGCCGGCGCAGACGTCACCCGTCAATCATCGTATGAACGCATCAAGGTCGGCATCGCGCGGAGCTTTCAGATCGTCAACCTGTTCGACCAGCTCAGTTGTGCCGACAACATTGCGCTCTCGATTTTCTCGCGCGAGGGCAAGACCGCGAAGCTCATTTCGCTGGCCGGCAGCGACCGAGCCGTGTGGGACGAAGCGCATGACGTGCTCCGGCGCTTCGGGCTTGATCGCCAGATGGCGGTGCCGGCAGGCACGATCTCCCATGGCGAGCGCAAATTGCTCGATGTCGCCGTCGCCTACGCGCTGCGGCCGAAGCTTCTCTTCCTCGACGAGCCGACCAGCGGCGTGTCGACACGAGAGAAAGCGCCGATCATGGACGTCGTCACCTCGATCGTTCGCTCCGGAGGGATAACGGTCGTCATCATCGAGCACGACATGGACATCGTGTTCCGGTATTCGGAGCGCGTCGTCGTCATGCACCAGGGCTCGATCCTCGCGGACGGAGCGCCGGACGAGATCCGCCGCAACGACGCGGTCACGACCACGCTCATTGGAACGCACCCCTCCGGTGAGGCTGCGTATGGGGGCACCGGGCATGCTGGAAGTTGATCGCATCGAGACTTACCGCGGGCCGGTGCAGGTGCTGCGAGGCGTGTCCTTGCGCGTGCTCGGCGGCGAGTCGGTCGTGCTGGTAGGACGCAATGGCGCCGGCAAGACCACAACCATCGAAACGATCATGGGGCTGCTGCCGGCACAGGCAGGCGCGGTCAGCTTCAAGGGCACCACGATAACGCGGATGCCTGCTTACCAGCGCGCACTTCTTGGCATCGGCTACGCACCCGAGGACGCCGGAATCTTTCCTGATCTCACCGTTGCCGAGAACTTTCACATCTGTGAATGGCTCGCCCGGCCCGCCGGCAAGAGCGACGGGCGCCCCGGCAGCGCCGATGTCGAGGAGCGCATCTTCGGCGTATTCCCGGAGGTCAAGGCGTTCATGGACCGGCGCGGTCTGCACCTGTCCGGCGGCCAGAAGAAAATGGTGGCCGTGGCGCGCGCGATGGCACTCTCGCCGTCAATCCTGTTGCTCGACGAGCCCTTCGAGGGGCTCGCACCGGTGGTCGTCACCCGCCTCATGGACGCGGTCAAAAGGATCAAAGCGATGGGCGTCTCGCTACTGATCGCCGAGTCGAATCTGATGACTGCCATTCGCATCGCTGACCGCCTCTACGCCATCGATCGAGGCGAGATCATTTTCCAGGGCACCCCCAAGGATGCCGTGGAGAACGAGAGCGTGATGCGCACTCTCCGCGGCTGAAGCCACACGTCATTCCGATAGAGCGAATCCATGAAGGCGCTCGGCTCATTCGCGGTACTGTTCGTTGCTGCGGGGATGATCGACGTGGCCAGAAGCGGCCATGAATTTCCTGTCTATCCGTCCTACTATCCGCACGAGATCCGGATCGAGACCATGGCCCCGGATCGGGCAGCCGGTTTGCTGCTCGAAGGCAAGATCCAGGCTTACATCGGACCGGAACCGCACTTCATCAGCGCATTGCCGGATTCGATTCGCGCGGTCGACTCCCTTGGGTCGTTCGTCATCGTTCGTGTCAATCCGGAATCATCGCTTGCGCGGGACCATGCCGCAGCTTGCGTCCTCGCGCGAACTGTTATCCGCGAAATTGCAGGGCGGCATGGCCAGCTCAGATTCCATCCCTATCCGGTCACGCCCTACGACGGAGACTACCTGTACCACGCCGATCTGGCAGACGCCGCCCGCATGCGTTTCGTCGGAAATTCGGGGGGCGCCGGCGCGACTGTGGCGCAACGCCTGCGCGTACGCGCCGTGAGCGCGCTGGCGAAGAGCCTCGTCCGTGCAGATTGGCATACCGAGGGTTCGACATGGGACGTCGAGATCGATGAAGTGAGTGCCACCGATCTCGACGCTTCTTCAACTATGGCGATTAATGGTTGGGTCACGCCTCCGTGGGCTCGATCGGGCTGGTCCCGCGCCGTACTTCTCCTGGCGCCTTCGGTCGATGACTCTCGCCAGCAGATTCGCGTCCGGGCCGATCTCGACCGTCTCGAATCTGGTGCGTTCGCGGGCACGGTCGAGCGAATCAATTTGGAACGCGATCTCGTCTCCGGGCTCACCAGCAGCTGCCGGTCGGCGATCGCTGGCTACACGGTGAAACGTGAATACGCCAGCAGCGAATATTCGGCCGGAATTGAAAATATCGCTTTCGATTCCGTCGCGGGGCTCAATTCCCCGATGTTTGTCAGGACGGTCAAACTTAAAGATTTTCCGTGGAACGGCTGGCTGTCACTTGGCATCGACACGCAGCCAGCCGCGGCGTGGAATCCGATCGCGGGCTTCTCTGACCCATTCGGTCGGCTGATGTGGAATGCAATAGGAGATCCGGCTCTGCTCCCGTCACCCAACGGCGCCGGCTGGGTGCTCAATCGCATCTCGGACGTTCGTTAGCGGCCGGTCCGGCGTGATGCAGCGCAATGCCGACAGTTCAGCGCTTACGGCCGTGATGAGAAGGACTGTGATGCTGGCTATGCTGGTACTAGCAGTCGGTGCCGCCCTCGACGCGCACGCCGGTGAGCTCGCATTCGACTTGCGGTTGCAAGACGGCCACGTGCCCGACAGCATGAGGCTCATCCGGGTCAAGCAAGGGGACGTGGTGACGTTGCGGTGGACCGTGGATCGGCCGACGCTTTTGCATCTGCATGGCTACGACATCCAATGGCGGGTGCAGCCCGGCACCGTGGGCAAGGTTACCTTTACGGCGAGCGTGACCGGACGGTTCCCGGTCCACGCCCATGGCGCGGTGACGAGCGCGAACGATCACGCGCACGAGGACAGCCCGCTTGTCTACGTCGAGGTCTATCCGCGTTGATGCGGAGGTGCGCGGTGCGGCCGCGCGGGGGATCTGGTGGCCTGTGGTCGCGGCCGCGGCGACCTGCGTCTGCCCGGCGCCCGCCCGCGCCCACGGATTCGGCCAGCGCTATGACCTTCCGCTGCCGCTCTCGCTTTACCTCTTCGGCACAGCAGCGGCCATCGTATTCTCGTTCGTCATCGTCGGCTTCTTCGTGCGCCGCGCCCCTCGAACCCATGACTACCCACATATCGGCCTGCGTGGGCACTGGCTCGGCCGACTGATCGCGTCTCCGGTTCCGTCCCTTTTGCTCAAGTTGGTCGTGCTTGGCCTGTCTGTCGTGACGGTGGTGGCCGGATTCTGGGGGAACTCAAATCCATACCAGAACATTGCGCCGACCATGGTGTGGATCATCGGCTGGGTCGGCTTGGCCTACGTAACGGCCTTCATTGGCAATCTGTGGGCGACGGTCAATCCGTGGCAGACGCTCTTTGACCTGGTGGAGTCGCGCTACGGGCGCGTGCGCCGCGGGCATGGACTTTCTCTTCGCTTGGCGTATCCCGTGGTGCTCGGCGTCTGGCCGGCATTCGCCCTGCTGCTGGCCTTTTCCTGGACCGAACTCGTCTACCCAAGCCCCGCGGTGCCGGCGCATATCGCGTGGCTGCTGGTCGGCTATTCCGTTCTCACCTGGACCGGCATGACCGTGTACGGTAGCGAGGCATGGCTTCGGCACGGCGAGCTTTTCACCGTGATCTTCAGCTTGTTTGCCCGGTTTGCCCCGACCGAAGTGCGGGTGCTGGAGCCGGCACTCTGCGAACAATGCGACGCTCACTGCCGTCGATTGGATGGACCTTGCATCGATTGTTTCGATTGCTTTCGCCGCGCAGGCTCGGAGCAATGGGAGCTGGCGTTGCGACCATTCGGGGCAGGACTACTTGACAGCCGTCCCATCTCGACCTCGATGATGGCCTTCGTTCTCCTGGTTCTGTCGACAGTGCTCTATGACGGCGTTCTCGGCACCCCCGAATGGACCGAGATCGAAACCGCCCTCGTTGCGCTCACGCCCACCTTCGGTGACGTCGCAGCCATTGCGATCCGAACGATCGGTCTGGCCGCCTTCTGGGCGCTTTTCTTTGGTGCCTATCTCGCTGTGAGCGCAACGATAAGCGCGGCGGTTGCTGAACACCGGTCAACCTGGGAGATTGCGCGGGGTATGGCGCTTACGCTCGTTCCGATCGCACTTGCCTACCACCTCGCCCATTACCTCGTCTATTTGCTGGTCCAGGGGCAGTACATCGTGCCCCTGTTGTCCGATCCGTTCGGATTCGGCTGGGATCTGTTGGGGACGGCGGGCTATCGGGTTGACATCGGGATCGTCGGCGCCCGCTTTGCCTGGTACGCGGCTGTGACCGCCATCCTCGTGGGCCACATTGTGGCCGTCTATCTGGCGCACGTCAGGTCCATGCGGATTTTCGAGACGCGCCGCGCGGTGCTGCGATCTCAGGTGCCGCTGACCGCCCTCATGGTCGTCTACACATTCGTCAGCCTTTCCATCCTGGCCGAGCCGATCACCGAGCGACGCCCTTCCGCGCAGCCTGCCGCAGTGGCCGCGGGCGCCGTCAGCGTCCCGGAGGACGCGGTGCTCCCCGAGCCGGGGACCGGCCGCATGCTGCCTGTCGGGGCGAGCAAGGTCGCAAAGCAGAAGTTGACCTATCGCGTACTTGGTTCGGCGTTTCATGACGAAACGCCGATGAGCGTGGCCGATATCTTGTATGCGTACATGTTTGCGTATCGCTGGGGCGTCCCAAACGAGACAGAGGCTTCGCACTACGACCCCATCGTCGATGCCGCGACTGCTCCGATGCGCCAACACCTGGTCGGCGTCAGGTTCGTGGGGACTGACACTAAGTCCAAATCGTTCCGTGTCGGCGACGTCAATGTCGTCCGCGAGCTCTTCGTCGTCGATGTCTATACGACGAGCACGCCCGAGGACCCGGAACAGGACGCGGCGCTCGCTCCCCCCTGGAGCACGTTACCTTGGCATCTGACCGTCCTGATGGAACAAGCCGTGAGCCGCGGCTGGGCGGCATTTTCGCAAGCCGAAGCCGAGCGTCGAGGTGTCGAATGGCTCGATCTCGTTCGCTCCGACCGCTTGAACCGACAACTTGCGTCGCTCGTTGCGACGTTCGAACGTGACGGATACCGCCCCGATTCGCTGCGGGCCTTGGTGAGCGTGGATCAGGCGCGCAGGCGATGGGCCGCGCTTGCGGCGTTCTACCAGGCCCACGGCCACTTCCTGGTCACCAATGGACCCTATGAGCTCAAGGTTTGGTCGACCGACAGCGTCAGCCTCAATGTCTTCCGGGACCTAAGCTATCCGCTGGGGGTGGGCTCTTACGACGCATACGCTATTCCGCGCCGAGCGTTCATCACCAAGGTCGAGGAGAAAAACGGTCGACTAAAGCTCTTTGCCGACATCGAGACGATCACGAAATTCCAGCGGAGCTACGAGATCGTTCGCGAACCGCTGCAAGCGGTCGCACCGGACGTACTGCAACGGGCCGCACCACAGTGCCGATACATGGTGCTCGACGCCGAGGGCAAGGTCGTGCTCGCGGGCACCGCCACTCCGGCCGAAGATGCGACATTCAAGATGGACTTCGACGGAAAGCTTGCCGCCGGCCGCTACACCGCGGTTGTCGAAATCACTGCGAACGGAAACGCCATGAACGCGGAGATTCGACGCATCCCCATGCATGTCGCGCCCGTTCCATAGTGATCAATCTACTGCCTGACGTTACGTCTGTTGGCTGAACTCCGGCCGACTTGACGTCTCCTGGCTGAATCTCGCCCGATCATGGCGAGACTGGGGTCCAGAAAACCGTAGTCGCTCATCGCGCCGAGAGTCCGGAGTCGTTAATCACTGCAACCGTTCGGGCGGGAGAGAGGCGGCGTAGGGGACCACACACCGACCGGCGCTCTTTTGGACTACGCCAACGCCACTTCGACCATCGTGTCGAACGTTGCTTGCCCAGCGGAAAACCCGAACAGGTCCACGGCGGCGTCCGGCAAGACCGGTGCGCCTGCCGTGAGCTGGTTCAGATCCGGCCATCCATCCCTCATCCACACGCTGCCCTCTGGTATCCGCTCGGTGACGCGCGCTCGGGCCCACAGCGCGCCGCGCCGATTGAAGATTCGGATGGCCGCACCGTCCGTGATCTTGCGAGTCGTGGCATCTGCTGGAGCCAGCCACAACTGAGGTTCGGTCTCGCGCCGAGCGAGCGTCGGCAGTTCGCGACCGTTGTTGTAGAACGCGTGGAAGTGGGCAAGAGTGCGACCCTGGGTGAGCGAAAGCGGGTATGGATGCGCGACCGGCCCATCGTCACTCACAGGCACCATGTACGACGGCAGCGGCGGAAGTCCAAGTCTTTCGGCCTGCGCCGAGTAGAACTCGATCTTGCGGGACGGCGTGTCGAATTCAAGTGTCGGATTGGCGACGTGCGAGATGTTCAATGCGGCGATACCGCCCTGCGCGCGCAGTGAGGCCACCGTCGCGTGGCCGGTACAAGGGTGATCGAGGATGGCATCCACCATCGCCTCCTCTGACTCCCAAGGATAGAAGCCTTCGAGGTTCAACCGCACAGCCAAGTCCTTGACCAGCCCATGGAGCGATCGCGCCTCCCCGGCCGGCGCGAGCGCCGGCTCCATCAGGTAGAGGTGCGTGTGCGTCATCTTGCATCCCAGTTCCTCCAGCCAGGCCGTCCCAGGCAACACGATGTCGGCAAAGCGGCGCGCCGTGTCGTTCAGAAACAGGTCGTAGCTCACAACCAGCCTGGTCCGATCCAAACCCTCTGCCACTGCCGACGCGTCGGCGAAGGATGAGAGCATGTTCGAACCCATCAGCAACAGCGTCTGGATTTGACCTTGTCGCAAGGCCGCCGTGACGGCAGACATCTGGTTGGGCATGGCCGTCCCGGGCACTCTGCGGCTCGGCTCGGTAATGTTGCCCAGTCCGCGGCCGTGGGCCGCGCTGCCATGCCGCGGGCCGAAGCCACCACCCGGGATGCCCACATTACCAGTCAACCCGGGCAGGCAGGCGATGGCGCGTGCGGCCTGCCAACCGTTGGCGCCCTTGTGCATCGAGCTGCCGCCGAGCACGATCATGGCGGGCCGCGTGTCGGCGTAGCGTCGAGCGAGCGCCACGATTCGATCCGCTGCAATGCCGGTGACTTGCGCGGCGCAGGCCGGTGTGAACACCTGGACATGTGTCGCCAGCTGTTCGAAACCGACCGTGTGCTGGGCGACGAACGTCGCGTCGTGGCGGCCTTCGGCGCAGATGACATGCGCGAGCGCCAATGCCAGTGCGGCGTCGGTGCCCGGCCGGATGATCAACACGTCGTCCGACTTGGCGGCGGCTTCGGTGTGGCGGACATCGACGGTCACGATGTGCGCGCCGCGGCGCTTCGCGGCGAGCAGATGCCGGGCGGTGTTGGGTTGGCTCGCGAGGTTGGCCGCCCAGAGGATGATGAGCTGCGAATGCTCACCCATATCCTCTTTGGTGTTGGTCTCGAGCATGCCGGTCAGGCCAAGCCCGAAAGCGCCCAGGCCCCAACAGATCATGGTCGGGTTCCAGAACTGGCTGCCATGGAAGTTGGCCAAGCGCGCGAGCAGCTGCGCGCTGATGCGGGTGCCGTAGCTGGTGGTGAAAGTGCCGTGGCCGGGCCAGATGGCGTTGGCCGCTGGCGCCGACTGCCCCATGCTCGCCACGATGCGGTCAAGGGCCTCATCCCAGGTGACCCGCCGGAACTCGTCGGTGCGCCGGTCGCGGATCAACGGATGAAGCAGGCGTGCGGGGTTGTCGAATACCTCGCGCGACGCCTGTCCGCGTATGCAGAGGAACCCCTGGCTGTCAGGATTGGCCTCATCGCCCTTGACCCCCACGAGCTTGCCTTCGCTTACTTCGGCCAGCATGCCACACAGCGTCGGATGGCAGCTCATCGGGCACATCGTGCGGACGATCCTCGAAGCAATGTCGGTCATCCGTGACTCCGTGGAACCTGCAAGCGAGGTACCTAACGATGCTACCGGAAAGATCCCATCTGATGCTCCAGCCGCAACCGGTCGATCTCAACAGCGCCATCCCGCTTGCCGTCGATTAAGTATGCCGTCCTAGCCGGGACGAGGAGGGTCTCTCCGGCGAGCAGATCGCATCGGCCAGCTCGACGCTCGACACGTCACCGTCCATGGCGCCGGCTAGCAGGCGTTCGTCGCCGGCCAGCGGCTCCACCCGCTCGCAGCGAAGCCGGCTGATAGCCGGTCAATTTGGATCGGGAAATTCGCAAACCCAGTGTTCGGACTTCATCCAGTCGGTGAAAGCGCTCTCTGCTATGCAGAGCGCCCCGTGGTGAGAAGGAAGGGCAGCGCGACGTGCGCGGGCAGGCGCAACGGTAGGATCGTGTTGAAATGGTGCGCGGCGTGCGCAGCGTCGCACGCGTGTGCACGTACCTGCACTAGCGGTTACCTCGTGGCGCGAGGAGTCCGTCTGTCTGTGGAAAACCTGTGGACAGGAGTGTGTCACGAACCGGAAGTGATTCCGGGTGCTGTACTGGAGATGGGAGCAGGCCTCCCGAAGTCGGCTTGCAGGAGCAGGCTTCAAACCGCTCGGTGCTGCTGCGTTCAAAAGGCGTGGTGGTGAGCGACCGAGGAAAAATCGTCCGACAAGGGCGGAAGGTACGTTTCGAGAAGATGAGCGCAAGCAAACCGTCCGACGATGCATCGTTAACTGGTAAGGTGCTGTCGAAACTGAGGCCATCCTGTCGCCTCAGGACGAATTGGGACGTTACCTGTCTACGGACCCAATGGCAGTCGGTGTAGAGGCGGCATGAGCTCGAAACAGGCTCCGGTATGGAACGTGAGAACCTTGCTGTGGATGTTAAGGGAAATGACAAGTGGTTAAACCCACGAGGAAGAATACCGATGCCAGAGCAAGGGACGGAGCCGCTCGTAGTAGCGACGAAGCCTTCGTAATGAAGGGGGAGCGAAGGGGCGGCGTCACCCTGTCGACCAGGGCCACCAACCTGCTTTGCAGGGAGGAGTGACTTGAAGTCGACGAAGCCGTACTGCATTGCAAAGCGCACGGTGTGGGAGGCATTCCAGCATATCAAGGCCAACCGGGGTGCTGCAGGCATCGACGATGAATCGATCGCGATGTTCGAGCAGGATCTGTCGCGGAATCTCTACAAGCTGTGGAATCGGATGTCTTCGGGGTCGTACTTCCCGCCTCCGGTCAAACAGGTGGCGATTCCAAAGGCAACGGGCGGCACAAGAATGCTGGGCGTGCCCACCGTGGCCGATCGCGTCGCGCAAGCGACCGTCAAGCGGATCATCGAGCCGATCCTCGATCCGGTGTTCCATACGGACTCGTATGGCTACCGGCCGGGTCGTTCGGCGAAGCAGGCGATTGCCGTCACCCGACAACGGTGTTGGCAGTTCGACTGGGTGGTCGAGTTTGACATCAAGGCCGCATTCGACCAGATCGACCATGCGCTGCTTATGAAGGCGGTTTGCCATCACGTCAAGGAGGACTGGATCCTCTTGTATATCGAGCGGTGGTTGGTTGCGCCGTTCGAAACGGAGGACGGATCGCTATTGCCCAGGGATCGTGGTACCCCTCAAGGCGGTGTGATCAGCCCACTCCTGATGAATCTGTTCCTGCACTACACCTTCGACCGCTGGATGCACAAGACATTGCCGCAGTGTCCCTTTGCCCGCTATGCCGATGATGCGGTGGTTCATTGCCGCACTCGGGAGCAGGCGGAAGACGTCATGCACTGCATCGCGGGGCGCCTGGTGGCCTGTGGTCTGGCGATGCATCCGGACAAATCGCGGGTTGTTTACTGCCGGGACAGCAATCGCACGGAATCGTATCCGCACGTGACGTTCACGTTTCTCGGCTTCATGTTTCGTCCGAGGCAGGCGCTGAACAAGGAAGGTAGGCTCTTCACGAGCTTCCTTCCCGGAGTCAGTCCGAACGCCCTCAAACGGATGCGCCATACCGTGCGGGCGTGGCAACTCCCGCGTCGAACGCCGGCGACCCTCGCCGAGTTCGCCGAGCAATGCAATCCGATCATCCGCGGTTGGTGGAACTACTACGGGGCGTTTTATCGAACGGCGATGCTCGAGCTTGCGCGATACATCGACCGCAAGCTCGAACGATGGGCCGCACGCAAGTTCAAGCGCCTGTCGCGTCGCCAGCGCCGTGGCCTTCATTGGTTGCAGCGCATCAAGTCCGAGTGCCCGGGATTGTTCTACCACTGGCGTGTCGTCGGTGCTGCGGCTGGATGACCGGAGCCGTATGACGCGAGAGCGTCACGTACGGTTCTGCGAGAGGCCTCTGGGTGCAACTCCCTGGGCCCACTCAACCGACGAATTGGCGGAGCAAGTATCGAGCGCCTTGGAGAACGAGTACTTGCGCGGGCTTGACAGGAGTCCGTCTCCGCCAGTTAGCATTTCCCCCAAGTGCATATGAGTTGCGAGTCAGTGCAATAAGCCGAACCGACCGCATGAACGCCGATTCGACCACTTAATTCGCTCGATGCCCGCTGAGTTAGCGGACAGCCCGCGATCCCGCGAAAGGTGACATGCCGTCATTGGCCTGCGTGCGACGTGCGACATCAAGGAGATTGAATGAGAC
>Ga0137415_10002263_pt1 | contig 19187 bp, 16 predicted proteins | sample CZODoug3_1_1_16f_FD_183082 | JGI IMG/M metagenome (GOLD analysis project Ga0137415, IMG submission 183082) | Vadose zone soil fungal communities from Angelo Coast Range Reserve, California, USA - CZODoug3_1_1_16fungal (Hybrid Assembly) | ecosystem: Environmental > Terrestrial > Soil > Vadose...
GGTGCGGGCCAGCCGGTCAAGCGTTTGGAAGACCAGAGACTGCTCACCGGGAAGGGGCAGTTCATCGACGACAAGCCGGAGGACGGCGCGCTGTGGCTCTACGTGCTGCGCTCGCCGCATGCTCATGCCAAAATCAAGTCGATCGACACCAAAGCCGCGTTGGCGATGCCAGGTGTCGAGGCCGTCTATACCGGCGCCGACCTGATCAAGGACGATATCGGCACCCTGCCGACGCTGGCGATCTTCAAGCGGCCGGACGGCAAGCCGATGACGGTGCCGCCGCGCCGCCTGCTCGCCCATGAGATCGTGCGCTTTGCCGGCGAGCCGGTCGCAGCCATAGTGGCGACCTCGCGGGTGCTGGCGCAGACCGCCTCTGAGGCGATCGAGATCGATTACGAGGTGTTGCCGTCGGTGGTCGATCCGCTCGAGGCCACAAAACCCGGAGCGCCGGTGGTCTGGCCCGACGCGCCCGACAACATCGTCGCGGCGATGAGCTATGGCGATGCCGCCAAGGTTGAAGAAGCCTTCGCTGCGGCCGCGCATGTGGTCTCGCTCGATCTCGTCAGCCAGCGCCTGATTCCGTCGGCGATGGAGCCGCGCTCGACCATTGCCGAAGTCGAGAAGAAAACCGGCCGGCTGATCCTGCATGTGCAGTCGCAGACGCCCGGTTCGACCCGCGATCTGCTCGCCGAGGCGATCCTGAAGCGGCCAAAGGAAAGCGTCCGCGTGCTGGTCGGCGATATCGGCGGCGGCTTTGGCCAGAAGACCAGCCTTTATCCCGAAGACGGCGTGGTGGCCTATGCCGCGACCAAGCTGGAGAAGAAGATCCGCTGGCGCGGCGATCGCACCGACGAATTTGTCGGCGGCACCCATGGCCGCGATCTCACCTCGACCGGCGAATTCGCGCTCGATGCCAAGGGTCGCGTGCTGGCCTATCGGGTGCGTTCGGTCGGCGGCACCGGCGCTTATAGTTCCGGCACCGGCAACATCATTCCGCTGGTGCTGGGTCCTTTCGTGCAGACCGGCGTCTACGATCTGCCGCTGGTGCATTTCGAAGTGAAATCGGTGATGACCCACACTGCGCCGGTCGGCGCCTATCGCGGCGCGGGCCGGCCTGAAGCCGTGTTCATCGTCGAGCGGCTGATGGATGCCGCCGCGCGCCAGATCGGGATGGATCCGCGCGCCATCCGCAAGGTCAACTACATCAAGCCGGCGCAACTGCCCTACACCAACGCCGCCGGCCAGGTATATGACTCCGGCGCGTTCGCACACATGCTGGAGCGCGCCTCCGATCTCGCGGATTGGGACGGCTTTGCCGCGCGCAAGAAAGCGGCCAAGAAGAAAGGCCTGCTCTACGGCCGCGGGCTTACCAGCTACATCGAATGGACCGGCGGGCGTGCGCACACCGAAAAGGTCTCACTGCACGCGACCGCCGAAGGCCGCATCATCCTGCATTCCGGCACCATGGCGATGGGGCAGGGGCTGCAGACCACCTACTCGCAGATGGTGTCGGATGCGCTCGGCATTGCCATCGACAGGATCGACGTGGTGCAGGGCGACACGGATCTGGCAACCGGCTTCGGCAGCGTCGGCTCGCGCTCGCTGTTCGTCGGCGGCACCGCGGTCGCGGTCTCCAGCAACGACATGATCAACAAGGCGCGCGAGAAGGCCTCGAACGCGCTCGAAGCCTCGGTCGGGGATATCGAATACCGCGACGGCTTTCTGACCGTGGTCGGCACCGATAGGCGGATCAGCCTGTTCGAGATCGCGAAAAAGGAAGACGGCGCACGGCTCAGTGTCGACTCGGAAGGCGAAGTCGATGGGCCGAGCTGGCCCAACGGTACGCATATCTGCGAAGTCGAGATCGATCCCGAAACCGGCGTCAGTAAGGTCGTGCGCTACACCACGGTCGACGACGTCGGCGTCGCCGTCAACCCGATGCTGGTGACCGGCCAGGTGCATGGCGGCGTCGCCCAGGGCATCGGACAGGCGCTGTATGAAGGTGTGTCCTACAGCGAGGAAGGGCAGCTATTGACCGCGAGCTATCAGGATTACTGCGTGCCGCGCGCTGACGACATTCCTCCGATCGAGGTGACGCTGGATGATTCCGCGCCCTGCAAGACCAATCCGCTCGGCGCCAAGGGCTGCGGTGAATCCGGTGCGATCGGCGGGCCGCCCTGCATCACCAACGGCGTGATGGATGCCTTGAGCGAACTCGGCATCAAGCAGCTCAATACGCCGCTGACGCCGGTCAAGATTTGGCAGGCGATCCGGGATGCGAAGGCGGGAGCGTAAAGGCAAGAAGCCGTCATGCCCGGCCTTGTGCCGGGCATCCACGCCTTACTCGCTCATCAGTAAGACGTGGATGGCCGGGACAAGCCCGGCCATGACGAGTAAATATCGTTTGGTCGCCTGTTCGAAAACGTGGTGCCCTACAGCCCCAGCACCATCTTCGCCACGATATCGCGCTGGATCTCCGACGAGCCACCGAAGATCGTGTACGCCCGGCTGTTGAGATATTCCGGCACCACCGGCAACATCTCTTCGGGGATCCCCGGCGTCTCATTGAGCTTGTAGAGCGGCCGCATCGGCTCGACATACAAGCCGTCATGGCCGATCACCTCGATACCGAGCCGGGTCACTGCTTGGCGGATTTCGCTGACCCGAAGTTTCAAGAGCGACGACACCGCGCCGGGATTTTGTCCGGTCTGCAGCGCCGACAATACCCGCAGCTCAGTCATCTCCAGCGTGTCGATATCGACCTCGATCTCGGACATCCGTAACCTGATATCGGGATCGTCGATGGCGCGGCCGGTGGCATCGGATTCCGCAAGATCGGCGACCGTCTTCAGCGCGTCGCGCAATTTAGCCGAGGCGATGCCGGAGCCGCGCTCGAACTCGAGCAGATATTTGCCGTAGGTCCAGCCCTTGCCTTCCTCGCCGACGCGGTTGGCTGTCGGCACGCGGACGTCGTCGAAGAACACCTGGTTGACCTCGTGGTCGCCGCCGATGGTCAGGATCGGGCGGGTGGTGATGCCCGGGCTCTTCATGTCGATCAGAATAAAACTGATGCCGTCCTGCTGCCGCTCGCCTTCGTTGGTGCGCACCAGCGCGAACATGCGGTTGGCGTGATGTGCATGCGTGGTCCAGATTTTGGTGCCGTTGACGACGTAGTCGTCGCCGTCGCGCACCGCCTTGGTTTTCAGCGAGGAAAGGTCGGAGCCGGAGCCCGGCTCGGAATAACCCTGGCACCAATAATCCTCGCCGGAGAGAATCCGCGGCAAATAAAAATTCTTCTGCTCGGCCGAGCCGAAGCCGATGATGACGGGACCGACCATCTTGACGCCCATCACGTTGACATTGGGCACGCCGGCGCGGGCGCACTCCGCCTCAAAGATCCAGCGCAGCGCCGGCGTCCAGTCCGGGCCGCCATGTGCGACCGGCCATCCCGGCGCGCCCCAGCCGTTCCGGTGCAGCGCCTTCTGCCAGGCCATGCCGATGTCGGGGTCGGAAAACACCGACGGTGTCAACGCGGTGGCACGTCTCATTTCCGGCGTCAGGTTGGCGGCGATGAATTCGCGAACCTCGCTCTCGAAGGCGCGTTCTTCGGCGCTGAAGGTGAGATCCATGGCGCGCTCCTTTAGGCGTGATTATTTGCCCGCCCGCCCAACGCGGCGTGGCGGCGATAATGATGGGCGCTGCCGCCGAACAGCGTGTCGAAGGCGACTAGCCGCTTGAAATAGGAGCCGATGTCGAGCTCCTCGGTGACGCCCATGGCGCCGTGCAACTGCACCGACTGTTCGGCGACAAAGCGCGCGCATTTACCGATTTTTGCTTTCGCGCCCGACGCGGCTCGGCTTCGCGCGGTGGGTTCGGCATCGACCATCAGTGCCGCGCGCAACGCCATCGAGCGCGCCTCGTCGCACTGCATCGCCATATCGGCCAGCCGGTGCCGGATCACTTGATTGGCCGACAGCGGCCGCCCGAACTGCTTTCGGATTTTGGTGTATTCAAGCGTCTGGTCGAGCAGCGTCTGCATGATGCCGACGGCTTCCGCGCCAAGCGCGGCCATGGCGCGGTCGACCACGTCTTCGATCGCGGGCAAGGCGTCGCCGCCGTCGCCGAGCAGGGCATCGGCGGGCAACCGCACATCCGACAGATCGAGATTGCAGGCGCGGCCGCCGCCGAGCCGCGCAAAATCGCGCAAGGCAAGACCTGGCGTGCCCGCGGGCACCAGGAACAGGCACAGTCGGCCGGATGCACCGTTGTTACCGGCGACCCGCGCCGAGACGATGATCTCGCCCGCAGCGTTGCCATCGAGCACGGCGATCTTCTGACCATCGAGGCGCCAGCCCTCTGGCGTCTTCTTCGCTGTGGTCGCAACCTTCGCCAGATCGAAGCGTGCTGCGCGCTCGGAATGCGCGAAGGCGAGATAGAGCGAGCCTTCGGCAACCCTGGGCAGGATCGCCTGCTTCTGCGCTTCGCTGCCGCATGTGCCAACCAGCGCGGCGCCGATCACGACGGTCGAAAGATAGGGCTCGCAGACAAGCCCGCGGCCGAACGCTTCCATCAAAATGCCGATCTCGATCGCGCCGCCGCCGAGCCCGCCATAGGCTTCACCAATCGGCAACGCCAGCCAGCCGAGATCGGCGAACTGTTTCCAGACGCCGGCGCTGAAGCCGAGCGGCTCGCTCGCCATGCGGCGGCGGTGCTCGGCGGTAGAGGTCTCTGCCACCAAGCGGTCGGCACTTTCGCGCAGCAAACGCTGCTCGTCGCTCAAGGTAAGGTCCATCGTATCTACTTCGCCACCGCCGGTTTCCGGACGGAAGGATGCAGGCCCGCGGGGTCCACCACCATTCCGAATTCCTGCAAATTATGCGCGTGACACAACTGATGCAGCGCGAACGCCTGTTCGATCGCCGCGGGCTGCCCCATCACATCGACCGAGCGGTTGACGGCTTCCTTGGTCAGCTTCAGCGCAAAGGCGGGCTTGGCAGCTATCTTCCGTGCCAGCGCCATCACGAATGACGAAAGCTCCGCGCGCGGCACCACGTGATTGACCATGCCGAGCCGATGCGCTTCTTCGGCGCTCCAGGCATCGGCCGTGAACAACAACTCCTTGGCCTTGCGCGGGCCGAGTTCCCAGGGATGCACGAACCATTCGACGCCGCAGACGCCCATGGTGACCACGGGATCGCAGAATTCGGCGTCGTCGCTGGCAACGATCAGGTCGCAGGCCCAGGCCAGCATCAAGCCGCCGGCGATGCATTTGCCATGCACTTCCGCGATCAAAGGTTTTGCCAGATTGCGCCAGCGCCTTGTGATCTGCAGATAGATCTCCTGCTCGCGCGCGAAGCGGCCATGGGCGTTGGGTTCGGCAAACCCGCCCCAATTTCCGACCGGTGGAAAATCCACGCCGGCCCGGTTTTTCCCGCCCGGACGCAAATCATGTCCGGCGGAGAAGTGCGGGCCGTTGCCGGCGAGGATGATGACCTTGACCGCATCGTCCTGCACCGCGGAATCGAAGGCGGCGTTGAGGTCGTAGGTCATCTGCAGGTTTTGTGCGTTGCGGGCTTCGGGCCGGTTCATCACGACCCGCGCGATGGACGGCTCTGGCTTTTCAACGATGATGGTCTCGAAACTCATGAGCCCTCGCGTTTCCTTAATTGTTTCCACCATGTTGTTATTTCGGCAAATGATAGGCAAGAGCTATTCGCCGCAATTGCCGTCATTCCGGGATCGGCCGTCAGAATCCCTTGGATTCCCCGTTCGCGCTTTGCGCGCCGCGGAATGACGAAAGCGTTTTAGGTTGCGGGACCGTTCTGCTACCTTGCGGAAAATTTCACCGGGAGAAATTCGATGCGCAGACTTTGGACCGTGCTGGCGGCGCTGGCGACGTTGAGCCTGACCAATTGCGGCTACAATGCGATCCAGACCAATGACGAACAGGTCAAGTCGAGCTGGTCGGAGGTGGTCAACCAGTACCAGCGCCGCGCCGATCTGGTGCCCAACCTCGTCAATTCGGTGAAGGGTTTTGCGCAGCAGGAAAAGGACGTGCTGCTCGGGGTCACCAATGCCCGCGCCAAGGTCGGCAGCGTCCAGGCGACGCCCGAGGTGCTCAACGATCCCGCCGCGCTCCAGAAATTCCAGGCAGCGCAAGGCGAACTCTCCAGCGCACTGTCGAGATTGCTGGTCGTCACCGAGAACTATCCGCAGCTCAAATCGGATGCGCTGTTCAAGGATCTGATGTCGCAGCTCGAGGGCACCGAGAACCGCATCACGGTGGCCCGCAACCGCTACATCAAGTCGGTGCAGGACTATAATGTCGGCATCCGCACCTTCCCGAACAATCTGACCGCGATGGTGTTCGGCTACAAGGAGAAGCCGAACTTCACGGTCGAGAACGAGAAGGAGATCTCGACCGCGCCGAAGGTCGATTTCAACCCGACTCCGGCGCCGGCGGCTCCGTCCAAATAACCGGCGACCAGATTTGATCGCGATGAACGCTGCAAGAGCCATCCTTCTTGCGCTGCTGGTGGGCTGGGTTTTTCCGGCGCTCGCCGACGTCGCGGTGCCGCCTTTGTCAGGACGGGTGGTCGATCAGACCGGCACGCTGTCGAGCGACGATATCGCGTCGCTGACGCAGACGCTGAAAAGCCTCGAAGCGCGCAAGGGCAGCCAGATCGCGGTGCTGATCGTGCCGACGACGGAGCCGGAGAGCATCGAGCAATTCTCGATCCGGGTCGCCGAGGCCTGGAAGATCGGACGCAAGAAGATCGACGACGGCGCGCTGCTGGTGATCGCCAAGAACGACCGCCATCTGCGCATCGAGGTCGGCTACGGCCTCGAAGGCGCGCTCACCGACGTCACCACCAAGCGCATCATCGATGAAGACATCACCCCGAAATTCAAGAGCGGCGATTTTGCCGGCGGCGTTTCGGCCGGCATCAACCGGATGATCCGGGTGATCGATGGCGAGCAACTGCCGGCGCCGGAGCCGCCGCATTGGCAAGGCTTTGATACGTTCGATCCGAGCGTCCTGTTCAATCCGTTCCTCATCATCCCGGTTCTGCTGTTCGGAGGCCTGATGCGGAGCCTGTTGGGCCGGCTGGTCGGCTCGACCGCGGCAGGCGGTCTGGTTACGCTGGTGGCCTGGTTCCTGTTCGGCTCGCTGCTGGCGGCGATCATCGCGGGCGTGATCGCGTCGATCTTCGTGATGTTCAGCGATGCCGTCACCTCGTCGACGCCGGGCGGTCGCGGCAGGGGTGGTGGCTGGGTGGGCGGCGGCTACGGTGGCGGCTCGAGCAGCGACAGTGGCGGATTCAGCGGCGGTGGCGGCAGCTTCGGTGGCGGCGGCGCGTCGGGAAGCTGGTAGATCTGGAGCTGGTAAGACCATGGGCATCAGGCGTATCGGCAAGCATCTTCTCGGACATCGCTGGCGGCTGCGGCGCGACTTTCCGCCAAAAGTGCTGGCCGCGATCGAAGCCGCGATCAAGGCCGGCGAGGCCACCCATGCCGGCCAGGTCCGCTTCGTCGTCGAAGGCTCGCTCGACGGCGCGCCGTTGTTTCGGGATCAGCCGGCGCGGGAGCGGGCGCTGGACGTCTTTTCGCAATTGCGGATCTGGGACACCGCGCACAATAACGGCGTGCTGATCTATCTGTTGCTGGCCGACCGCGATGTCGAAATCATCGCCGATCGCGGCGTCGACGCCAAAGTGGGCGCGAGCGGCTGGGAGAAGATCTGCGCCGAGATGGAATCGGAGTTCAGGTCGGGAAATTTCGAGCGCGGCGCGATCAAGGGCATCGAGGCGGTGTCGCGGCAATTGGCGAAGCATTTCCCCAGCCGCGGTGGCGGTCCGAATGAACTGCCGGATGCGCCGGTGGTGATTTAGGGCGCAGCACTCCACGTCGTTGCGAGCCAACGGGTCGCGCGAATGCGTGCCCGATCACAGGCTCCGCGAAGCAATCCATCAGGCCACCGAAAGAAAAGCTGGATTGCTTCGTCGCTTGCGCTCCTCGCAATGACGTTGAGAATGCCGGGAACACGCTGCGCCGCGCCCGGGAAACGCGACCAACCCTACGCCTTCACCGACGGCCGTTCGCCGACGCGCGCCATCCACGCCACGATGTTGGTGTTGGCGGCATCCAGCGGCTGGCCGACCTGGTTGCCGAAATCGATCCAGCAATAGAGCAGAATGTCCGCCAGCGTGAAACGCTTGCCGCAAATATAGTCCTTACCGGCGATCTGGCCGTTGAGCCATCGCAGGCGGTTGGCGGCGATTATCTTCAGGCCGGGAGAGGCTTCGGGCGCGACCGGAATGCGCTTTTCGAAGAATTTCAGCGCCTCGCCGAAGCGATAGCCGTTGGCGAGCGGTTCGGCGATGTTGAGGTCGACGCGGCGCGTCCACATCCGGCATTCGGCGCGCGCTTCCGGCGTCTCGCCGATCATCGCGGGCTTTGGATTCTTCTCTTCGAGATATTCGCAGATCGCGGTGATTTCCGAAAGATAGCTGCCGTCATCGAGCTCGAGCGTCGGCATCTGGCCGTGCGGATTGCGCTTCAAATGCTCCTCTTGCCGATTCTCGCCGCCGCGCAGATCGACGGTCTGCTTCGGCATCTCGATGCCCTTCTCCGCCATGAACATGCGGACAATGCGCGGGTTCGGCCCGACCGAGTCGTAGAGCTTCATTGGTCTCTCCCTTCGTTTTTCTTGGCAACATCCTGCTTGCTGCCTTTGAACAGGCCGCGGGCCGGTTTGTCAAACCGATGAAATCGCTTCAGCCGTCGTCGAGCTTGTTGAGGTCGCGCACCGATTGCATGATCGGTTCGAAATTCGAGCGCGCATCCAAGGCGTCGAACAATTGCGCGGTGTCCGACAGCAGCCCATGCGAGCGCTGAATGGCGATCCGCACATCGTCCTGCGGCGTATCGGACAGACGGCCGTGGCCGGATAGCAGGATTTTGGAGTTCAGCCCCTTCAGCCGCTCCAGCGACTGAATGTAGTCGCTGATGCTGCCGGAGCCGAACACGCCGCCCATCACGCCGCCGGGCATCAAGGTGTCGGCGGCGAACAACAGCCCCTTGTCGGGGTCGAACAGGGTGATACAGGCCGAGGTGTGACCGGGCGTGTACATCACGCTGAGACGGAAATTGCCGAGGTCGATCAGATTGCCTTCTTCCAGCCAGATATCGACATCGATCGGCACGTTCGGCTCGTTGAACATCTTGCGCAGCATCGAGAAATCGTCGCGCAGCATGATCTTGTTGGCGGCGAGCCGGTGCGCGGCGATCATGGTGCGGCCGCTGAAATGATAGGCCGCACCGATGTGGTCGAGATGTTCGTGGCTGAGCACCACCATGTCGATCTGGTCGAGCGTCACGCCGACATGGTTCAGGCATGTCAGGAGATGCGAATAGTTGGTCGACAGCCCGACGTCGATCATGATGGTCCGCTTGCTGCCGCGCACCAGATAGGCATTCGCGGCGCGGTTCTTGAAGCGGATCTGATAGACGTCCTCGGCCGCCTGGATCAGCGTACAGACATCGTTGTCGAACAGGGTCTTGAACGGACTGGGCCCGCGGTCGCTCATGGGTTGGCCGCGGTTTTGAAGGTGACGGTGTTCGAGGTCCGCAGGCGCTTGGAAAGTGCATCCATGATCATCAGCGCAAAGGCCGGCTGCTGGCTGACCAGATAGACGAAGCGGGCGTGATTGATCCGCATCACGCGGGTATGCGGTGCCGCGGCGATGGCGGTCGCCGAACGCGACGAGCCGTCGATCACGGCCATCTCGCCGAAGAACTCGCCCTTGCCGAGCGTCACAATCACGGTTTTGCTGGCGCCGGCGACCTTGGCGATCTCGACCATGCCGTCGAGCACCACGAACAGCTCGCGCCCGGTCGAGCCTTCCTCAAAAATGACGTCATCTACGTCGAACTCATTGATGCATTTCTCGATGGCCATGGCCGTCGCCCCCTGCCTTCTGGCTGGTTGGTGGGGGCATGTTAGTCGGGAAATACGGCCGCGCAAACGGAGCTGTCGGGATGCCGCAGGGCAGTATTGGCGGAAGGTTCAGAAATCTCCGGCCACGCCGCCGCCGTCTTGCGGACCAAAACCGGCCCGGATCAGTTCCTAAAATTTCGGTAAGGCCTTAGGCAGTAACGATTTCGCAAGCAATGAAAGTTACCAAATGGTCAACCTATTCAGGAGACTTGAACGTGAGTGAGCAACAGCCCGAGCCCATCAGCGGTGAAACCGGTTCCGTCGGCGCCGGGCCGGTCGCTCCCGACATGATTGCGCCAAGCGAGCCGACGGCGGCGGCAGCGGCCGCCATTGTCGAGTCCCCACTGCTCGCGCCGGAGCAGGAAGAAACCGCTCCCAAGCCAGACGCGCCCAAGGTCGAGGCTCCCAAGGTCGAGGCTCCCAAGGTCGAGGCTCCCAAGGTTGAGGCTCCCAAGGTTGAGGCTCCCAAGGTTGAGGCCTCCAAGCCCGAGGCGCCCAAGGTCGAAGTACCGAAGGCCGAAGCTGTAGAGCCGGAGGCGCCGCGCTTCCCCGGCAAGGTCTTGATCATGTCGCCCGGCGAGCGCCGGTCGAACGGCGACAGCGCCGGTTCGAAGGCGGAGGCTGGACCGGCCGCAGCAAATTCCGGCAAGCGCCGGATCGGCGCGATGGCCGCGGTGGTGGCGCTGGCGACGGTGGCAGGCGCGCTCGGTGGCGCGCTCGCGACCGCGGGGATCGGACATTTCGTCGGCGGCGATCAGGTGGCCGCGAAGGACAGCGCGGTCGAGGCTTCGATCGCGCGGATCGACGCCGATATCGTTGCGCTGAAGGCTGGTGTCGAGCACACCGCCAAGATGGGCACGAGCCAGTTCAACAAGACCAGCGACCGGCTCGACAAGGTCGAGAAGGCGCAGGCCGAGCCAACCGCCAAACTGGCAAAGCTCAGCGAGGCCGTCGATAAACTCCGCGTGGCGCCGCCGGCGGCTCCGGCGGTCGTCGCCGCAGCGACGCCCACGGCTGCCAGGGAAGTCACGGGAGCGGTGACCGCTCCCGCCACCGCGGCCGCAGCGGCTGCGCCCAAAACGGAATTGGGCCGGCTGCCGACGGTGGAGGGCTGGGTGCTGCGCGATGTCGGAAATGGCGGCGCGCTGATCGAAGGACGCCAAGGCATGTATGAAGTCTATGCCGGCGATCCCGTCCCGGGCCTCGGTCGCGTCGACGCGATCCGCAAGCAGGATGGCCGCTGGGTGGTCGTGACCACCAAGGGCCTGATCGTCGCGCGCTGATTGCGGGAAACCTTAACACCAAAGCGCTTCACCGCGATGTGAAGCGCCTTTTTTCTTGAATAGGCCTGCTTGCGCGGTGTTAGTGAGGCATGAGCCGCGCGCTGAGATATCTTGTCATGCTGTTCGCCCTGCTGTGCGGCGCTTTACCGGCGCGCACTGCACCCGCCGCAGCGCTGGAGCGCGGTGCTGCGATCATCGATCCGCTGGTCTTGCGCGAACTCGATCGCGGGCGATTGGGCCTCGGCCGCCTGCTGTGGCCGGAGCGATCGGCCGACATGCCGCTCACCAGCAGCCAATTGTTCGCATTGCCGTCGATGTCAGCGGTGCGGGAAGCGTTTGACCGCGAGTTCGACCGCTACATCGCAAGGCACAAGGAAAACCTTCCGAACGAAACCATCGGCGTCGGCGAGTCCTTCGATTTCCAGCTGTTCGATCGTTCGCTGCTTGAGTCTCCCGATACGCGCTTCGTGCTGGCGGGCATCGTCAACCGCATCGATCGCGGCTATGTGTCGTCGGCGAGCTGCGGCGAAATCAGGCTGATCTATCGGCTGACCCGCACGGACGTGTCCTTGATCGGCGAGAACGCGGTTTCGCAGCGGCTGCCGATGACGCTCAACGTCGTGCTGAAAGCGAGAGGAGACATTCCGATTGGTCGTACCGGCGCCGCGATCACGTGTGCAGAGATCGCGCGCCGCTGGCTTGCCGCCGGCGATTTGCCGCTGACGGGTGCCGAGCTCGCGCAAAAGCTGCTCGCCGGAGATGGTCCGCTTGATCTGGTCGGCTATCAGAACATCGACCGCATCGAGACCAATCTCCAGATCGCGCATGCGCCGAAATCGGCGGTCCGCGATTTCCGCACCGACTATTTGCTGAAGGTCTTTGACTACAACGGGCAGGTGCGGCGCTTCGAGGAGGCGCCGCTGGAAAATCAGATCGATCGCGATCGGCTGCTGGCCGATGAGAATCTCAGGCGCGACTTCAAGGCGTGGCTGCTCGACCCCAAGCATTTCGGCGAGCTCGACCGCGGCACGATCCTGATCCCCGAGAAATTCCTCGCCAGCGGCGCGATCGCGCCGACGCCGGTCGGCTTCGATGCGTCCGATCTCCAGCCGGAGTTCGGACTGTTGCAAGGCGAGGGCAGCTCGGCAAATCCACTGTTCACAGACAACGATGTCGTTGGTGCCCTAGAGAAGACAGCTGCGGATGGCGCAGCACCGCAGAACATCCGCTCGGTCGCGGGTTTTGAACGGCGGTTGAATGACATTACCTGTTCCGGCTGCCACCAGACCCGCGGCATCGGCGGCTTCCATTTTCCCGGCGTCGACTGGATGGCCGCAAAGCCCTCCAATTCGACCGTGGTGCCGGCCTCGCCACATTTCTTCGGCGACCAGGTCCGCCGCCGCGATATTCTTGGCTCAGTGCGCGACGGCAGGACGCCGGATTATTCGCGCGGCTTCTCCAGCCGGCCGCAATGGCGCGGCAGCACTGAGCTGGCCGGAACCGAATATAGCGACGGCTGGGGCGCGCATTGCTATCAGCCCGGCGCAAAGTCAGCCGACAGCGACCGCAGTTTCCGCGCCTGGACCTGCGCTACGGGGCTAGCCTGTCAGGTCGCGGGCAAGACTTCCCGCATGGGCATGTGTTTCGTCAAAAGCGCTCAGTAACGCGAGATTGACAGTAGGCTTATCAATCATGTTTCATCACGCTAACTATTGCGCGGGATGGAAACATGGACGAGGTCATCATCGTCGGCGCCGGCATCGGCGGATTGACGCTCGGGCTGGCGCTGCACGCAGCCAACATTCCCTGCCGCATTTTTGAATCCGCTGACGAAATCAGGGCGGTCGGTGTCGGCATCAATCTGCTGCCGCATGCCACCAGGGAACTCGCAGCACTCGGCCTCGAGGCCGATCTGGCGAAGGTCGCGATCACGACCACGGACGCGACCTTCTTCAATCGCTTCGGGCAATTGATCTACCAGGAGCCGCTCGGCCGTGTGGCCGGTTACGATCATCCGCAATTTTCGATCCATCGCGGCGACCTGCAGAGGGTGCTGCTCGATGCATTTCGAGCGCGGGCGGGACGTGACCGGCTTGTCACCGCCAGCCATTGCATCGGCGTCGAACAGGATGCTTCCGGCGTCACCGTGACGTTCTGCGACGGCCCCGGTGGCGCCAATCGTTCGACCGCACGCGGCCGGGCCGCGATCGCCTGCGACGGCATCAATTCCGCAATTCGCAAGCAGTTCTTTCCCGGCGAAGGCGAGCCGCGCTATTCCGGCGTCAATATGTGGCGCGGGGTGACGCGCTGGAAGCCGATACTGTCGGGCGCCAGCATGGTGCGCGCCGGCTGGCTGTCGCACGGCAAGATGGTGATCTATCCGATCCGTCCTGCTGGCCCGGATGGGTTACAGCTCGTCAACTGGGTCGCCGAGATCGAAACCCCGAACTATCGCAAGCGCGACTGGAACCGGGCCGGCGCGCTCGACGATTTCATCGGCGCCTTCGCCGATTGGCATTTCGACTGGCTCGACGTGCCCAATTTCATTCGCGCCGCCGATCATGTGCTGGAATTCCCGATGGTCGACCAGGATCCGTTGCCGCGCTGGAGTTTTGGCCGGATAACGCCGCTCGGCGACGCCGCGCACCCGATGGTGCCGCGCGGCTCCAACGGCGCGGGGCAGGCGATCCTCGATGCCCGCGCACTGACGTCGGCGCTATCTGCGCATGACAATCCCGCCGACGCGCTCGCGGCCTACGAAAACCAGCGGCTCGAGGCGACCACGCGCATCGTGCTCACCAACCGCACCAACCCGCCGGATGCGATCCTGCGTGAAGTATTTGAGCGTACCAAGGACCGGCCATTCAAAGCGATCGAGGATGTCATCAGCCGCGAGGAACTGGTCGGCCTGTCCGAAGGCTACAAGCGCATCGCCGGTTATTCGAAGAATGCACTGCGCCGCTAACCGACGGAAAGTCCTGCCGCGGCAGATGAATTCGCGCTAGGCTGGGGCAAGACGGTCGACAAGAACCGCGGTCCGACATTTTTGGGGGGAGGGATGATCATGGCGGATTCTCAAGGGTCAGGCAGCGCGTCATCCGCCGATGTCGCCGGCGCATCGCCCGATGTCGCCGGCGCATCGCTTGATGTCGCCGACTATATCGATCAGCAGCCAGTCGGGGCTTTTCAGATCAAATTGCTGCTGACCTGCGCGGCGGTCTTGTTCCTCGACGGCTTCGACACCACCGCGATCGGCTTTGTGGCGCCCTCGCTGGCCAAGGAATGGGGGCTGACCAAGGCCGCGCTCGGCCCGGTGTTCAGTGCGGGCCTGTTCGGATTGATGATCGGCGCGCTGACGCTCGGCCCGCTGGCTGATAGCATCGGGCGCAGGAAGATCATCATCTTCTCGACGCTCGCGTTCGGCATCGGCACGCTCGCGACCGCCTTCATCCCTGACGTCAACGCGCTGCTGGCGATCCGGTTTCTGACCGGGCTCGGTCTCGGCGGCGCGATGCCGAATACCATTGCCATGACCTCCGAGTTCAACCCGCAGCGCCGACGCGCCACCATGGTGATGATCATGTTTTGCGGCTTTTCGCTCGGCGCGGCGCTGGGCGGCCTGCTCGCGGCGGCGCTGATTCCGCAATTCGGCTGGCGCTCGGTGTTCGTCGTCGGCGGCGCCGCGCCGCTGGTGCTGGCGCCGATCCTGGCGCTGCGGCTGCCGGAATCCGTGCGCTTCCTCGCGCTGACCCGGCGCGCCAATGCGGGCGTTGCCGAACTGCTCGCTCTCATCAATCCAAAGGCGGCGTTTGCGCCGGCGACGCAATTCGTCGTGCATGAGCCGGTTCTGGCCGGGATGCCGGTACAGCATCTGTTCAGGGAGGGGCGAACGCTTCCCACGCTGCTGCTGTGGGTGGTGTTCTTCATGAGCCTGCTCGATCTGTATTTCCTGGCGAACTGGCTGCCCACGGTGCTCAACGATCTCGGCGCCTCGGTATCCACCTCCGCGGTGATCGGATCGATGCTGCAGGTCGGCGGCGTGGTCGGCGCCTTTGCGCTCGGCAGCGTCATCGATCGCTTCTCGTTCCGCGCGCTGGCGCTGGTCTATTTCATCGCGGTTTTCGCCATCGGCGCGATCGGCCATCTCGGTCATTCGGTGGTCTTCGTCACCACGGCGATTTTCGTCGCCGGTTTCTGCATGGTCGGTGGCCAGATCGCCGCCAACGCGCTGGCTGCGGCGTTCTATCCGACCTCGGTCAGGGCCACCGGCGTCGGCTGGGCGCTCGGCATCGGTCGCGCCGGCTCGATCATCGGGCCGCTGGTCGGCGGCGCGCTGATGACCGCCAAATGGAGCACGGGATCGGTCTTCATGACGGCGGCGATTGCCGCGCTGTGCGCGGCACTGGCGGCGTTCTCGCTGAGCAAGCTCGCTCGCCGGAGCGGCGGCAAGGACGCGGCTGACCAGGCGTCATCATTTGATGCTACACTGCGGCCAGCGACCAGAAATTGAGCGGAGACTGGCCGATGAGCTCGCCCGACCAGGACAACAAGCAGCGCAACCGCGAGATCGCGGAGAACGAAGCCGAGCGGCAAGTGGTCGGTGACGCCCGCGTCAGCATCTGGGCGATCGCGGTCACGATTATTATCGGGGTGATCGCGTTTGGGATCGTCTGGTCGTGGCTGAAGCGCTGAGCACGAAACTATGATGGGTTGGCCGCGCACGCGTCATCCCTGCGCAACGGCTTCGCCGTTGTCGCTGGAGGTGCGAGCCTTGCGGTGCACTTGCACCGCTGGGCGAGCCTCGAAGGATGGGTCACGGGCCGTGTTCATCCTTCGAGGCGCGCAAGCCAGCGGCGCAATTGCGCCGCCGAGCGCACCTCCCGAGCGAACGCAAGTGCGTTCGTCCGGGGATGACGACAGACGGTGCGAAACGCACCGCTCCGATCTGGTGTCATCATGCCCTAGACGTAATGCTGGAGCCGCTTGCCGGGCAACAGATCGTAGGCTGATTTCCAGCCGGGCAGATCAGCGATGCGGCCAAGCCACGCGCTGATGGCGGGATGGCTGTTCGCGAAATCATAGCCGGTCTCGTCGCCGGGATAGGCGAGGTAAGCCATCATCGAAAAATCCGCCACCGTCACCCGCTCGCCGATCGCGAAAGCGTTGTCCTGCAGATGTTGGTCGAGGATATCAAGGAAGTCGTCGAGACGCTTGCGGAAATAATCGAGCACATGCGGATCGGGCGACGGTGTGAAGGTACGGTGGAAGCGGTAGGTCGCCATGTAGCCGGTGAGCTTGTGATTGTCCCAGAACAGCCAGCGCAACAGCTCGAACTGCTCTTCTTGGGTCTCGCCGCCGAACCGGCCATATTGCCCGGCGAGCTTCAAGAGGACCGGCGCGGTCTGGGTCAGGCGGACGCCGTCCACTTCCAGCACCGGGATTTCGCCCATCGCGTTGACCGTTTGCCGCCACGCGAGCGTCCGCGTCACGCCGCCGCCGAAATCGGTCCAGGCCGGTTCAAAGCTCTCGCCGCACAGGGTCAGCATCAGCGCGAGCTTGTAGCTGTTTCCCGATTCCGGGAAGTATGTAGCCGGTAGGTAGGCATGAGAAATTCCTTATCCGCGCTGATTTGAGCAGGGACGTGGCGCGTTGTCAGTCGATTGATCTTCAAGAAATACTCGAGCGGCCGCCGAGCACTCCGTGTCAGCTCTCCCACAAGGGGGAGGTGGCCTACCGTCGAGATCGAAGATCACAACTGAAAACCTCACGCCACCGCGCCGGACGCCCGCAGTTTCCTGATCGCCGCCTCGTCATAGCCGGCGTTGCGAAGAATCTCGTCGGAGTGTTCGCCGAGGCCGGGCGGCTTGCGGGGCTGCACCTTTTTGGATCCGTCGACCCAGATCGGACTGCTGATGGTCAGCATGGTGTCGTTCTCGAACGGCACCAGCACCTCGTTCTCGATCATCTGCTTGTCGTTGGGAATATCATCGAGGATGCCGACCACGCCGAACACCAGCCCGTTGCCGTCGAGAATTTTGCGCCATTCGGCCAAGGGCTTGCCGGCAAAAATCTCGTCGAAAATCTTGATCAGCTCCAGCGATCGCGCGTGTCGATCCTTCTTGGTGGCGAATCTGGCATCGGTGACGAGATCTTCCCGCTCCAGGCAGCGCGCCAGCGTCGGCCATTGCCGCTCTTCATTGAGCAGCGACAGGATCAGCCAGCGCCCGTCCTTGCATTGATAGTGGTTGGTCACCGCGTTCAGCGCCCGCTCACGCGGCCGCCGTTCCCCGAATTTCGCGCCGACCAGCTTGGCCTGCGCCAAGACCGCCGCCGCCCAGACGCCGTTGGCCATCAGGTTCGAACTGACATGCGAACCCTTGCCGCTGCGTTCGCGCTTGTAGAGCGCGGTCACGATCGCGCCGTAAAACGCCATCGCACAGGGATGATCGCCCATGCCGGCGATCGATCGCGCCGGCGTGGTGTTTGCATCGGCGCGCACCAGATCCATCAGGCCCGAGCGCGCCCAATAGGCGTTAGAGTCGAAGCCGGGCTTGTTGGCCTCCTCGCCCTTTTCGCCGTAGCCGGTGAACGAGGCATAGATCAGGCGGTCGTTGAGATGCGCCAGATGGTCGAAGGTGATGCCGAGCTTGGCGCGCACCTGCGGCGGCATATTGGTGATGAAGACATCGGCCTCGGCGACCAGGCGATACAGCACCGCTTGGGCTTCCGGTTTGGTGAGGTCGAGCGCCAGGCTCTTCTTGTTGCGGGATTCCAGCATCCACGCGAAATTATGCTCGCTGTGAGGATAGCCCGGCAGATTCGGCAAATTGCGGTAGGGATCGCCGGTGCCCGGCGGCTCGATCTTGATCACGTCGGCGCCGAAATCCGACAGCACGGTGGCGGCCGCCGGCGCTGCGATGAAACTCGCGCAGTCCAGAACCTTGAGGCCGTCGAAAATGCCCTTATCCATCGTGACATCGCTCCCGTGACGTTTGTTGGTGTTATTTCGGTGGCTGGAATGTTCGCTGCTGATCCCGTTGCGGCGCTATTTGACCCATGTCGGGCAGGGGATGCAACGGGGTTATTGCGACGTCATTGCGAGCGAAGCGAAGCAATCCATCGTGCAGCAAGAAAGGTCTGGATTGCTTCGTCGCGGAGCCTGTCATCGGGCGCGCATTCGCGCGACCCGTTGGCTCCTCGCAATGACGGTGCACTTATTCCCCGCCCGACAGCAGGGTCGCATTACCGCCGGCTGCCGCGGTGTTGATGGTCACGGTCTGTTCGGTGGCAAAGCGCGCCAGATAATGCGGCCCGCCGGCCTTGGGGCCGGTGCCCGACAGCCCGTGGCCGCCGAACGGCTGCACGCCGACGACGGCGCCGATCATGTTGCGGTTGACATAGATATTGCCGACCTGAAGGCGGTCGATCACGTGCTCGATGGTGTCGTCGATCCGCGACTGGATGCCGAGCGTCAGCCCGTAGCCGGAACGCTCGATCGATCGCAAGACGTCGCCGAGCCGGTCGGCCCGGTAGCGGACCACATGCAGCACGGGGCCGAATACCTCCTCGGTCAGCTGATCGGCAGCGGACAATTCGAAAATATGCGGCGCGACGAAATTGCCATCCGGCGCTTCGCCCGCGAAATGCACGCGGGCCTGCTGTTTCATCCGCGCGATATGTTCGTCCAGCCGCGACTTCGCTTCCGCGTCGATCACCGGGCCGATATGCGTCGCCGGGTTGGAAGGGTCACCAAGCCTGAGTTCTCGCGCGGCGCCCGCGATCATCTCGATCATGCGGTCGGCGACGTCGTCCTGCACGAACAGCAGCCGCAGCGCCGAGCAGCGCTGGCCGGCGGAGCGGAACGCCGAGGTCACGACGTCGTCGGCGACCTGTTCGGGCAGCGC
>Ga0137415_10002264_pt1 | contig 19185 bp, 16 predicted proteins | sample CZODoug3_1_1_16f_FD_183082 | JGI IMG/M metagenome (GOLD analysis project Ga0137415, IMG submission 183082) | Vadose zone soil fungal communities from Angelo Coast Range Reserve, California, USA - CZODoug3_1_1_16fungal (Hybrid Assembly) | ecosystem: Environmental > Terrestrial > Soil > Vadose...
GTCAGCTCAGCGGTGGCGTAGTGAGCGCTGATGACGAACCGACCGGACGGATCGATCGCGAGCGCACACGGCAGCTGGCCGCCGCTGGGCCGGCTCCCCAGCAGAGCCGGGACGCCCTGGGCCGACAAGGCGATCGACAGAAGCTCTCCGGTGCCGTCGGCGAGATAGAGCACGCGGCCGTCCGGATGCAGCGCCATCGCCAGGGCCCCCGGGAGATCCGGCAGCTGCCCGGTCCGCCGCCCGGTGCCGGGGTCGAGCACGACTACGCGTGAGTCCTGCCCGCCCCGGCTGGCGACTGCGATCCGGCTGCTGTCTGTCACACCTTCGTCCTTCCGCCAACACCGTGGTCGATGGGCTCTCAGCTCAGCTGCAGGTCGACTGAACGCGAAGCGGGCCGGCCTGGTAGGCCGCTCTTGTCGACAGCTTGGCCAGGTTAGTCGACGCCGGCTGAGTCGCACTCGCCTGGCCGAAGGCGCACCGCCGAGACGACCCCGGCGCCCGCTACGAAACCAATGACAACCCCCTTCCGAGGCAAATGGTAAGGCTTTTCTATCATCGAGATGAGACTCCGTTGATGTCAAGGGTCTATGACGAAGGCACGTCGTCCGGCAGGAGAGGTCTTGCGCGACAAGGCTTTGCTAGTGCTATCCGTCAGCTGCAGCGATGAGCTCGCGCAGCGTCGTCGCGTCGCGCCGCAGCGCGGCCGGGTCGTCGTCCGACACGAACTCCAGCAGCAAAGGCACGACGCTCCGGGGAGCCCCTGTCGCGAGCAGTCCGCAGATGTCGCGCCAGAGCTGGTCCCGATCCCTCAGCGCCAGCCGTTCCCGCTCCGGCCACCACGAGAACACGTGGACCGTCACCATCCGATCCAGCACGGTGCGCAGGCTGCTCAGTGCCTCGGCGTCAGGCTCCCCCACCGGCGGCTGCCAGTACGTGACGAAGCCTCGGCCGACCTCGTCCAAGAGGGCGAGCGTCGATGCCGCGGTGTCGGTCAGCGTGTTCGGGTGGTACTCCACGCCGAGCTCGACGCCGGCCATGGTGGCGAGCTCGGCGGCGGCGCGCAGCTCGGCGACGACCCGCGCCCGCGCTGCTGCATCCGTGCCGGCACTGCCCCGCGCGCCGGCCCAGACCCGGATGCGCGGCGCGCCCAGTGCGATCGCCGTGGCGAGCACCGGCTCGAAGGCCGTCGTTTCACCGCGGCCGAAATAGGAGCCGTACGAGCAGACCCCTAGCCCAGCGTCCTCGGTGCACGCGCGGACCTCGCGGGCCCGGTCCAGATCGCCGACCGGCACGTGCACGTCGCCGCCCCATTCGATCAGCTCGAGCTGACAGGCGGCCGCGACACTCACGACCTCGGCTGGTGACAGCGCCCGCAGCGTGACCGAACACAGGCCGGGTGACAACCGGGCCACCGTCACAAGCCGTTTCTCGGTATCGGTAGCACGTCACGGGAATCTACCGCCTTGCCTGATGAGGTCTTTACATTCTGGGGTGACTGACATAGAAACGCTTTGCTACGACTGGTTTCAATCCGAGGGTGGTGTGCGCGATGACGTCGCCGAACCACCGAACCGTGCTCGAGCAGATGGGCTACTCCTTGTGAAGATCGCCGCGCTGGAGACGCTGACCCTGGCCGAGCATCCGGACTACCTGTGGCTGCTGGTCGAGACCGACGAGGGGATCGTCGGCACCGGTGAGACCATGCCGCGGACCGGGCCGGTGCGGCGCGTCGTCCACGACGTGCTTGCTCCGATCGTGCTCGGCGCGGACGTGGCACCGGAAGCCCTGTGGCAGCGGTGTTTCCAGGCGCTGAACTATCACGGACATGCCGGCGCGGAGTTCCGCGCGCTGTCCGCGCTGGACATCGCCCTGTGGGATGCGTTGGGCCAGCAGGCCGGGCTGCCGGTATATCGGCTCCTCGGCGGACCGTGCCGCAACCAGGTGCCCGTCTACAACACATGCGTGGGCTGGGGCGACATCGACGACCACGCCCGGTTCACCGCCGCCCCGGACGAACTGGCCCGCGAACTGATCGACGCGGGCTATCCGGCGATGAAGATCTGGCCGTTCGACGAGCTGTCGGTGCCAACGCTCGGCCAGCGCATCGGGCCGGCCGGCCTCGCGCGCGGTGCGGCACCCTTCGCGGCGATCCGCGAAGCGGTCGGTGACGACATCGAGATCGCGCTAGAAGGACACAGCTGCTGGTCCCTGCCGGCGGCCATCGCGATCGCGCACGCCCTTGAACCGCTGCGGCCGATGTGGCTCGAGGACATGCTGCCCGTCGGCAATGTCGAGGCCTGGGCGTCGTTGCGGCGGGCGACGTCCATCCCGATCCTCGGCTCGGAGCGAGCGTTCGGCCGTTACGCGATCGCTCCGTTCCTGCAGCAGGACGCTGTCGACATCGTCAAGCAGGACGTCGGGTGGTGCGGCGGACTCACTGAATTCGTCAAGGTCGCGGCCCTGTGCGCGCTCTACGAGCGACCGATCACCCCGCACAACTGCCTCGGTCCGGTCGGCGCGATGGCCAGCGTCCACGCCGCGGCGGCCGTCCCGAACCTGTTCCTGATGGAGAGCATTCGGGCTTTCTCGACCGGCTTCTTCGCCGCTCTGGCCGACGGTGCACCGGTGGTGCGCGAGGGGGCAATTGACGTCCCGGAGCGCCCGGGGCTCGGTGTGCGGTTGCGCGAGGACGTCATCGCCCGTGCCGTACGCGAGCGTACGGAGATCGATCGGGTGCAGGCCGTCGGCTGGTCCGCGGGCGACCCCTGGACGCCGCGCTTGGGCCCTACAGCGCGCTAGCGATCCAGTGGGACTCCGGATACAAGGCCCCGGACAGCCGCTTCGTCATCCGCCCGATCGCGTGCGACCCACTGCGTTGCGCAGTCGCCCTATCGAGTCGATGTCGATGACGACCTCGTCGTCCGGGCGGAGCGTGACGTCGGGGCCGGGCACCGCCGAGGTTCCGGTCGACAGGACGACGCCGTGCGGGTAGCGCTCGCCGCGGAACAGGAAGGCGACCAGGTCTTCGATCGGCCGATGCAGCCGAGCCGTCGATGTGCCGCCCGACCACACGACGGTGTCGCCGCGACGAATCTCGACGACGATGTCGAGCTGGGTCAAGGAGACCATCGACCGGGCGAGCCGGATCCACGGCCCGACCGCGCACGCGCCGTTGAACATCTTGGCCTGCGGCAGGTAGAGCGGGTTCTCGCCCTCGATGCTCCGCGAGCTGACGTCGTTGCAGATCGTCGCGCCGACGATGTCACCCGCGGCACCGCATACGACGGCGAGCTCCGGTTCGGGTACGTCCCACGTCGAGTCGCTGCGAATACCGATCGCCTCGCCGCTTCCACGCACCCGCCAGCCGATCGACTTGAAGAACAGCTCCGGGCGCTTCGCGTCGTACACCGCCGCGTAGACGTCAGCGGCCCGCTCGCTCTCCTCCATCCGAGCCTCGCGGGAGACCTCGTACGTGACGCCGGCCGCCCACACCTCGGTGTCGTCGTCCACCGGCGCGATGAGTTCGACGTCGCGGTGCGGTCTGGTCGGCCGGGCATCCAGGTGCGACAGCCCGTCGACGGCGAGGACGTCACGCAGCCCGAACCCGGACTCACCCCAACGTGGCTCCGCACCTGTAGTCAGCAACCAGCCGCGCGAGCCGTCGTCGTCTCGATAGGCGACCAGGCAATCCGGCGGAACATCGACCGTCGAGACGATCACGCCTTCTTCAGCGCCTTGAGCGAGAACGGCAGCAGGAAGCCGAAGTGCTTGTCGACCCCGGTGATGCCGGGGCGGACGAGGTAATCGCCGTCGAGGCAGATCGTCGGCAGGAACAAGTACGTCTCCTCGCGAACCTTCGATGCCTGGGTATACAGCGCAGCTGCCTTTCCTGCGTCGACTTGCTGCTGGGCCTGCTCGGCCACCTGGGCAAACTGGTTCGCCGGTGCGCTCGCGTGCGCGTCCAGGAATTGCGCAGGCGTCTGCCCGCCGAACGACGAGCCGGTGAACTTCTGCCAGTCGGCGCCGGAAAGGCTGAACTGTTGGGTGAACATCGGGTTCCACACTACGGTCGCCCAGGCCCGCGGTGTCGCGACGGTCGAGAACGACCCGGCGTAGAAGCCCACGTAGTCGGCGGCCTGCAGCTTGAGCCGCCGGTCCACGTACACGCCGGCCTCGACCTTGTCGACCTTGGTGCGGACGCCGAGGTTGCGCTGCCAGTTGTCGGCGATGGCCTCCATGACCGGTTCGAGCACGCTGTCGGAGAGAAGTAGGTGTACGGCCGGCATCCCGCGTCCGTCCGGATGGCCGGCCGCCGCGAGCAGCTGTTTGGCCTGGTCGATGCTCTCGGTGATGCTCGTGTCCTTCGAACCATCGACCCCCGACGGCAGTAGCGAGTAGCTCGCCGTGCAGCCCGAACACGCCTTGGCAATGGCGGCGCGATTCATGCCGAGCGAGAGCGCCTGCCGAACCCGGACGTCCTCGAGTATCGGGTTCTTGCTGTGCAGCACGGCCAGGTAAGAGCTGAGGAACGACGGGATACTCATGACGTCCTTGGCCTTCGCCGGGTCGGAGACGAACTCCGGGACGTCCTGCTGCTGGAGTGGGGCGATGTCGACCTCGCCGTTCTTGAAGTGCAGCGCGGTGTTGCGCAGCGCCTCGTCCTCGCTCAGCTTCAGGGTGATCTGCTTGGTCGCGACGTTCTTGGCGTCGAAGTACTTGTCGTTCTTGGTCAGCACCATGCTCGAGTTGACCGTCCACTTGCTGACGACATAGGGCCCGTTGCCGACCCAGTGCTGCGGAGTCTGCCAGTCCTGCGGATGAGCGGTGAGCACCTTCTCGGGCAGTGGCATCATCGACGGATGCGCGAGGTCGAGCAGGAAGTCGGCGTTCGGGTGGTCGAGCGTCATGACCAGGGTGGACGCATCCGGCGCCTCGATACCGACCTGCGACCAGTTCTTCAGCGTGCCGGCCTGATATTCGACCGCGCCCTTGATATCGATGCCGGGCAGGTAGCTGATCGCTCCCTGCGTGATGCCGGCCTGCGTCGAGGACGGCGTGAGCATCCGTTTGTACGCGAACACGAAGTCGTTCGCGGTAACCGCGGATCCGTCCGACCACTGCGCCGATCGCAGGTGGAAGGTGTACGTGCGACGGTCCGGTGAGATGGTCCAGCTCTGTGCGGTGCCCGGATTCGCCGACCGCCCGTCCGGGGAGAGCTCGACCAGGCCCTCGTAGAGGCCCGATGCGGATAACCACATCCCCCAGGTCACGCGCTGCGGGTCCAGGATCGGGAAGTTCTGGTATTCCATGGTGATCGAGCCGGGGTGGTCCTTGCTCGAACCGCCACCGCCGAAACTGCAGGCTGCCACCAGGACGACCACGGACGCGGTGGCGACGCCGCGACGGAGCAGGCGGGCGGTCATGTCGTCTCGCCCCGAATCGCCGGCCCGGTGTGACCGGCGCGGTCGGCGGCCTGCAGCCACACCCGCCCGCCCGCGGGCAGCCCGTCGGGCAGCACGAACTCCCGCTGCCGGGCCGGCACGTAGGTGATGTAGTCGGCCGGGCCGGGTTCGCCGTCCCCGAAGGTGGCGAAGATGCGGTACTCGGCTACGTCGCCTGCGGCGGCCGTCCACATCAGTCGACCGCCGGCGATACGCAGCTGCCCCGGCGCCCCGGGGGCCGCACCGTCACCGGCGACTGCGGTCACGGCCGCGAATTCGCCTTGCTGGGGCGGATGATTCGCCGTCGAGTGGCCGTCGCTCGCGTCGATCGTGTAGACGATGCTGTCGGCCGCGGTGGCCGTACCCGGGACGGCAGCCCAGAACGTGTTGGGTCGGCCGATCACCGACGGGCGCATCGCGACGGCGTGCCATTCCCCTTCGCCGACCGCCCGGTAGCGCAGGGTCGCCGTGAGGGTGTCGGCGCTGCGTCCGGACAGAACGGTGGCCGCGATCCACACCGGCTCGCCGCGCACGCAGGTCTGCGCCTGCGGCAGGACGAGCAGCCGCAGCGGCACCGGATCATCGTCCGCGAGCACGGCGACCGACGGCGAGGCGGGGCTCAACGCCCCGTCCACACCGACCGCGCGCACGGTGTAGTCGGCGCCGCCCGAGCTGTCGTCGATGTACTCCCCCCCACGAATCGGGTGCGGTGTAAGGCATTCCGGCTCGGCACCGTCGCTCGCGCGGTACACGAGATAATCGCTGCCGGCGACGAGCGGCCACCACAGCCGTACGCCGTCCGGGGTGCGCTTGGCCGACAGCCGCGCGGGAGGACGTACCGGCAGTTCGCCGGCGATCTGCTCCTCGTAGCGGCGAAACGACTCGCGGCGCTTGCGTCCAGTCGGCGAGGCGTGGTCATCCGTCCCGAAATACCAGCGTCCACCCGCCGCGGACAGCAGGCCGCCGACCATCGGCAGATCGCGCACCGACGCGACATGCCACTCGATCGCGTCCCGGAAACCGCTGCGATGCAACCGATCCCAGGCCGGCTCCGGATCCACCGAGGCTGCCCTCGGCACGTTGTAGTGGGCCTGCCAGTAGCACTGCATCCAGCGGGCAGTGTCGCGCCAGTACGCGAGCTCGTCGTGCGCGCGATCACCCTTGGCTGCCCGGAGCAGTTCGTCCAGAGCGTCGGCAATCCACTCCCACCGAACGGAGCGCCGATCAGACGCGTCGTCGCCGCCGAAGAACCACCCGCCGAACTCCGGGGTGGTCTCGCCGTCGTAACCGCCGCCCTGCGAGTCGAACTGCGGCGTGGTCGTCTCCTTGCCGTACACGCCGAGGGCCTCGATGTCGGCGAGGAGCGCGCCGCCGACATCGCCGAGCTCGGCACCGAACAGCGTGCTCGCGTAGTCGCGGTAGTACGTCGGCGCGGACGTCGCCGATGTCGACGCCTGCCACAAATCGTCGGCGAGATAAGCAACATTGACCTCGACCGGACGCTCCCGCCACAGGATGCCGATCACCGCCTCGACCCCCGCCGCGCGCAGCTGCGGCAGTCGACGTTCCATCGTGTCCAACGCCAGCTGCGGCTCGCACAGCCCGCCGTCGACCTCGATCCACGGGATGGCCCAAGCCGGACGACGCTCGGCGATCTGCGCCCACTCGGGCTTGACCGTCATGTCGTGGGGCAGCAGCGACGAGAACGCCACGTCGTCGCTCAGCACGGCGTCCATCTGCGGGAAGCGTTCTTCCTGGAACCACGACCCGGTGATCAGCGTGACCTGCGGCGCCACCTCGGCGAGGTAGTCGTGCACGACCTGATAGGCGGCGATGGCCTGCTGTGTGTCGACGTGGTGCGATTCGGAGTAGTAGAGCTGCAGGTAGCGCAGTTGCGGGTAGGTCGCGACGACGTCGTCCACCCGCGCCCGAAGCGTGGTCGGATCGAGCGCTTCGCAGCCCGCGTCCTGCAGGGCACGCGGCACCAGGTCGAAGTCAGTGCCGAGCACGAGTTCCATTCCCCAGTGCTGGGCGTAGGCGAGCACCCGCTGCATCAGCGTCTTGGCCTTGGCGAAGGTGTTGTCACGCGCATCTGGCTGCTCGCGGGTGAATCGCGCGGCGTCCGAGGCGAGGACGTCGTGGCTGAGCACGTCCGGTGCGTCGAAGGCGAGATCGTCCGCACGCGTCGGCGCCAGCCCCCAGCGCACGTTGTCGACGGACGTGTCGAGGAACCCGTCGAAGCCGACCCCATCGTGGGTGAACTGAAGGAACGGCTCGTTGATGTCGGCGCTGCGATAGCCCCGCGAATAGTTGTGCAGGACGAGCGTGTTCATCCGCATCTTCAACATCTGGTCGAGGTAGCGGCGGAACTCCTCGAAGCCGTACGCGGACGGGCCGTTGAGAAAGTCGTGCCAGGGCAGCAATCCGCGGCGGCGCACCGCCGGCGCCTCGACGAGGTCGACCGGCGGGAATGCTTGCGGCACGTCGCTCGGCAGCACGTCGCGGTTGAGAAAGAAGCGGATGCCCAGGGTGGTGAGCAGCCGGTAGGTGCCGTACAGCGCGCCGAGCGGGTCGGCGCCGAGCACGGCAACGATCTCTGCGTGCTCGCCGGTGACCGTGCGCAGCACGTAGGACTCAGCGCCTTGTGGCGCTCGCAGTGATCCGGCGGCTACCAGCGCGTCGAGCTCGGCGTGCCGGCCGGCGACACCGATCAGCACGCGCTGTCCGTCAGCGGCGGCGTCCCCGAATTCGGTTATCTCGCCGGTGACCTGGTGCCAGTACCGGCGCAGCTCCGCGCCGGCCCGCGTCTCGTGATGGCTGGGCTGCTCGGCGAGCTGGATCACTGGTGGCATGGCTCTACTCCCATTGCGTGTGCGTTGCGGTGCGGTCAGCTGATCGGCGTCCAGGGCGTGGCAGCGGGACCGGTCACGCCCGGCCCGAGCGCGAACAGCCCGCCGGCGTGCGGCTCTTCGGCGAGAACGGCCTCACCGAGCCCGAAGCGAGCCGTGGTGATGAGCAGTGTCGAGGCACCGGGTCCACCGAACGCCACGCTCGTGACGTGCCGGGTCGGCAACGCCACGACCGTGTCGAGTTCGCCATCGGGGGTGTAGCGATGCACGGCCGAGCCGCCCCACAGCGCGACCCAGATGGCGCCGGTGTCGTCCACGCACATGCCGTCGGGCATGCCCTGCTCCTTGGCGATCTCGACCGCGCCCACTCGCGCACCGATTTCGCCGGCGTCGACGTCGTACTCGAACTGCGCGACCTGATGAGTGGGGCTGTCGATGAAATGCATGCGCCGCCCGTCCGGGCTCCAGCCCAGTCCGTTGCCCAGCGTGAGGCCGGTCAGCACCGGCCGGGCGTTCGGCCCGGGATCGAGACGGACGAGCATCGCCTCGCCGGGCGTCTCGTCGTAGGCCATGGTTCCGGCGAACGCTCGTCCACGCGGGTCGCACTTCGCGTCGTTGAAGCGAATGTCCGGACGGTCGGGTTGCACGGCGCACACCGGTCGCACCGTGCCGTCCTCGGCCAGGAAGTCGAACCCGTCCCGAGAGGCCAGCAGGAACCCGTCCCGGGCGGGCAGCGCGGCGCCGACGTCCTGCGGTGTCGACCAGCGGGCGAGGGTTGTTCCGGACTCGTCGCTGAGGTATACAGCTCGACTGGTGATGTCGACCCAGCACCACATGTGGCGCACAGGATCCCAGCTCGGACCTTCGCCGAGCTCGGCGCCGACCGGCGAGAGCAGCTCGGCGGTGAGTTGCCGGATCACGACGCCGCTCCCGTCGGGTCGATGAGGATCTTGAGGGTGTCACGGTCGGCCCGCAGCCGCTCGAAGCCATCCTCGACTGCGCGCCCGAGTGGCACCACCGCCGACAGCAGCGGCCGCGGATCGATCCGGCCGCCGGCGAGTTCGGCGACGGCGGTGGCGACGTCCTCGTCCCAGTGGTGCGCGGCGCTGCCGACCAGGCGACGCTCGCCGAGGATGACCGGCAGCAACAGCAGGCTGACCGGCCCCGGCCCGAGCCCGACGAGAACGACAATGCCGCCGGGACGGCTGGCCAGCACGGCGTTCGGTACCGCTTCAGCGGCACCCGAGCACTCGAGGACGACATCGGCACCACGGCCGCCGGTCTGCCTGCGCGCGGCCTCCACGACGTCACCGGGGACGCACACCTCGGCGCCGAACGCGGCGGCCAGCTTGCGCCGGCTGGCCACCGGATCGCAGGCGAGGGTGCCGACGGCGCCTTGTGCCTGCGCGACCTGCAGCACGAGCTGCCCGATGACCCCGGCGCCGATCACCAGGACGGTGGCGCCGCGCAGGTCGCCTGCCTTGGCGATCGCACGCACCGCGACCGCCGCCGGTTCGGCGAACGCGGCGACGTCCAGTTCGACCTGCTCGTCGACCTCGATACAGGTGGCGGCCTCGGCGATCATGAATGCGGCCAGCCCACCGTCGACCTGCAGGCCGCGCACGCGTTGGGTCGGGCAGATCGCCTCCTGATGGCGCGCGCACCACCAGCACGCGCCGCAGCCGAGGACGACGTCGGGCACCACGCGAGTTCCGGGCGCGAGCGAGCCGTCCGGACAGTGCAGCACCCTTCCCACGACCTCGTGGCCGAGCACCACGGGCGGCACCCCTCCGGCCGCCCGTTGTGCTTCGGTACCGAGTGCCACTGGGCCGAGCTCGTACTCCTCGAGATCGGTGCCGCAGATGCCCACTCGCTCCACGGCGATCAAGCATTCGCCGATCTGCGGGACGGGCACGGCCAGGGCGTCCAGGCGCAGATCGCGGCGGCCGTGCCAGCGCAACCCGGACATCCGCGCCGGGGCGACCGGCACTGACAGGGCGGGCGGCACGTCGATCACTATGACAATAGAAAGGCTTTGCGTCAATATCGTCAGCGAGAGGGATGCTAGCTATTCTCAGGCAGAAAGGCTTTCCAAGGTTGACTGGAGGACGTATGCGCGTGCTGGCCGTCGGCGCCCATCCCGACGACGTCGAGATCCTCTGCGGCGGCACCCTGGGCCTCTACGCCCGAGCGGGTGACGACCTCACGATCGCCATCGCGACCAACGGCAACGTGGGGTCGCCGACGCTCGACAAGGACGAGATCGCCGCCGTGCGCCGGGTCGAGGCCGAAGCATCGTGCCGGCTGCTCGGCGCCGAGCTGATCTGGATGGACTTCGACGACGAGTGGCTCTTCAACGAGCGCGATTCCCGGCGCCGCTTCATCGAGGCGATCCGCCAGGCGCGCCCCGACGTGATGTTCGTGCACAACCCGGCGGACTATCACCCCGACCATCGCAACGCGGGCCAGATCGCGCTCGACGCGCGCATCCCGTCCGCGATCCGCCTCGTCGAAACGTCGCTGCCGGCGCTGACCGAGCTGCCGCACGCGTTCCTGATGGACACGCTCGGCGGCCTGGAGTTCGAGCCGGACGTGTACGTCGACATCGCCGAGACCCTTACCGTAAAGGGTGAAACCCTTGCGCAGCACGCGAGCCAGGACGAGTGGCTGCAACACCTCTACGGCATGGGCTACCAGCAGTTCATCGTCGAGCAGGCCGAGCGGCGCGGCGGTGAGGCCGGACTCCGGTACGCCGAAGCGTTCCGGGTGGTCGGCACCTACCCGAGCCGCCCGTCACTGCACCTGCTGCCCAACGCCCACGCGCGGGCGCGCTAGCCGCCGAGCACCCGCGCGACGCCGAGGATGTGCTCGTCCAGGGTCGCGCGGATCCGCACGGCATCGCCATCGCGCAGCACGTCGAGCAGCAACTGGTGCTCGGCGACGATCTCGTCGAGCTCGGCGTGCCGGGGCGCCAGGCGGCGGAGCTCTGCGCGGATACGGGGCAGGATGCTCTCCCACAGCTGGCGCGCCTGGGGCGAGTCGGCGCCGTCGACGATGGTGCGATGGAAGGCGACGTCGGCCTCGTTCAGGGCGGTGATGTCTCCGGACGCTGCGGCCGCGGCCATCTGGGCGACGCACCGTTCGAGGTCGGCGAACGAATCGTGGGCCAGCACCGGCAGGGCGCGCAGCGCGGAGTAGGTCTCCAGCTGCACGCGAACCGGAAGCAGCAACTCGAGCAGTTCGTCGCGCCGCACATCGCTGACGAATACGCCGCGATTGACCTCGTGCCGGACCAGACCCTCGTTCTCGAGCTGGCGCAGCACCTCGCGCACGACACCGGCGCTGACGCCGAGCTGATCGGCCAGCCCGTCCTGCTTGAGCTGCTCGCCGGGCAACAGCTCGCCGTCGACGATGGCGTCTCGGACAGCGATCAGCACCTGTCCGCGGCGCGACGGCACGGCGGAGAGCTTGGCCAGTGCCACGGTGGTCCTCCCTCCGGTCGTCGAGGCCCTCAGGTTAGTGCTTGACTGATTATCGATAATCGGTAATCTAGCCGGCATGTCGGGGGCAAGCACGTCGGGAGTAAGCATTGCCGCGGTCGACGCCATCGCCCTGCGCCTGCCCGCGGTGCACGACCGCACCGACAGCTCGCAGGATTCCGTGATCATCAGGGTCACCGCGAGCGAGGGCACCTGCGGCTACGGCGAGGTCGACAGCTCCCCCACCGTCATCAAGGCGATCATCGAGGCGCCCAGCTCGCACAGCCGGGCCCGCGGCGTGCGCGACGTGCTGATCGGTCAGGATCCGCTCGACGTCGCCCAGCGCTGGGAGGACATGTACGAGGCCACGCTCTTCTACGGACGCAGCGGCGCCGCCGTGCACGCGATGGCTGGCATCGACCTCGCGTTGTGGGACCTTCGCGGCCGACTGCTCGACGTCCCGGTCGTCGACCTGCTCGGCGGCGCCCGGCGCCGCGAGATGCGCGCCTACGCCAGCCACATGTTCGACTTCGACCCGCAGGTCACCGCCCGGCGCGCGGCGGCGGCGGTCGACGCCGGCTACACCGCCGTCAAGTTCGGCTGGGAGCCGATGGGCCCGGACGCGGCGCTGGACGAGGCCTTGGTCCGGGCGATCCGCACCGCGGTCGGCGACTCCGTTCAGGTCGGCATCGACGCGGGACTCGCCTGGGACGCCGCGACCGCGATCGACCGCTGCGAGCTGTTCGAGCCCTACGATCTGATGTGGCTCGAGGAGCCATTGCATCCCGACGACCTCACCGGGTACCGCACGCTGACCGCCAAGGTCAAGACCCCGATCGCCGCCGGCGAGGAGGACTGCACGGTCGAGGGGTTCCGCCGGCTCATGGACGAAGGTGGCATCGACGTCGTCCAGGTCGACGTGTCCCGCACCGGACTGACCCAGGCCATGCGCATCGCCGCTCTCGCCGAGGAACGGGGGCTGCCGGTGTGCAATCACAACTTCACCACCGACATCAACGTCGCGGCGTCGCTCCACTTCCTGTGCAGCATCCCGAACGCGATGATCATGGAATATTGCGTCGAACCGAGCCCGCTGCGCACCGCCGTCGTGCGCGAGCCCATCCCGGTCGTCGACGGGCGAGTGAGCCTGCCGGATGGGCCCGGACTCGGCATCGAGGTGGCCCTGGATCAGGTCGAACGCTACGTGCTGGCGGGCTGACCGGCAGCGCACCGAGCAAGGGAGCTAAGGATGACCCAAGTGATGGGCCGGCAATGGTTCGATCCCGCCCTGCTCAGCTGTCGAGAGGCGACTGCCCTCGTCGATCATTCGATCGCCGTCGTCGGGGCGGGCAACGGAATCGGGCGGGCTGTCGCCGCGCGGCTCAGTCGGGCCGGTGCGCTCGTCACGTGCCTGGATATCGACCACGACGGGTGCGAGCGGACAGCGTCTGACCTGCGCGGCGAGGGGCTCGAGGTCGCCGCCTGCCATCTCGACGTCGCTGACGACTCGACCATCGACGACGGGCTCGCGTTTGCCGAGACGGTCCAAGGCCCGTTGCACGCCCTGGTGAACTGCGTGGGTGTCACCGGCGAGACGAACCTGCGGAGCGAGGACGTCGACGTCGAGGACTTCGATCGGGCGTACCGGATCAACCTGCGCGGCGCGTTCCTGCTCTCGCGCGCCGTGCTGCCCGGCATGCGTGAACGTGCGTACGGGCGGGTGCTGCACATCGCGTCGATCGCCGGCAAGGACGGCAACGCCGGCATGGTTGCGTACTCCGCGACGAAGGCCGGCCTCATCGGCATGGTCAAGGCCCAGGGCAAGGAGTACGCGACGACCGGCGTCACCGTCAATGCGGTAGCGCCGGCCGTCATCCGGACCGGCCTCGTCGATGCCCTGCCGGAGTCTCAGGTCAGCTACATGACCGACAAGATCCCGATGCAGCGCACCGGCACCCTCGACGAGATCGCCGAGCTCGTCGCCTGGGCCGTGTCGCCGGCGACCAGCTTCACCACCGGATTCGTGTACGACCTCTCCGGCGGTCGCGCCGTCTACTAGCGCAGCTCATTACGTCGTATCGCGGTGGCGCGCGCTGCTCCGGGCGGTCTGATGATCTCGGCCGAACGGACTGAATCTGGTCCGTTCCGCAGAGATGATCAAGAACGACTCTGGGCGAGCAGCGGAACAAGCGCCTAGATCTGCGGCTCAGCTAGAGCGATCCGAGCGAGGCACCGCCGTCGGCGACCAGAACCGATCCGGTGAGGTAGCTCGCCGCCGGCGAACACAGGAACTGCACCACCTGCGCGACCTGCTGCGCCGTCTGAAACTCCCCCAGCGGGACGGCGGCCCGCGCCCGGGCGGCGTACTGCGGCTCGGTCTTGAGCTGACGTCCGGCCAGGCCGGCCTCGACGATGCCGGGTGCGACGACATTGACCCGCACCCCGTGCCGGGCGAGCTCGAGCGCCGCGGTACGCGCCATCATGGTCAGCCCGGCCTTGGACGCGGAGTATGCGGCGTCCTCGGGCCAGGGCCGATCACCCACCCACGACCCGGTGAGGATGACGTGCCCAGGCTGGCTGCGTTCGACCATCAGCCGAGCTGCGGATTGACACAGGTTGAACACACCGGTCAGGTTGATGTCGATCTGCTCGGTCCAGCTCTTCTCGTCGATGTCGAGGAACCGCTGGGCGCGCACCACGCCGGCATTGCCGATCGCGACATCCAGGCGGGGCAGGCCGGCCAGCGCGGCGTCCAGGCCGGCGCGATCGCGGACGTCCACCTGCACGTAGTCGATCGTGGGCAGATTCCACGCGGCGGTCCGCTCGTGAGCTTCGTCGGCGGGGACGATGTCGAGCAGGCGTACCCGGGCGCCGTGCTCGGCGAGCAGCCGTCCGATCGCCGAACCGATGTCGCCGACGCCGCCCGTCACGGCAACCCCGAGATCCACTACAGCTCCACCCGGACGAGATGTCCCGGCGCCATCTCGCGCAGTTCGGAAGGCACCTCGGCCAGCCGTTCAGGCACCCAGGCCCGAGCGGACGCCGGCGCCACGTACGCGCTGGTGTCGCTGCGTACCGGCAGCGCCGCGGCGAGCAGCGTCTGCGTGTACGGATGCTGCGGTCCGTCGAAGATCGCCGTCGTCGGCCCCTGTTCGACGATCTTGCCCCGCGCCATGACGACAATCTGGCTGGCGAGCTTCTCGACGACGGCGAGGTTGTGCGAGATGAACAGCATGGTCAAGTGCATGCGCTCCTGGAGTTCCTCGAAAAGCCGCAGGATCTGAGCCTGCACCGAGACGTCCAGCGACGACGTCGGCTCGTCGCAGACGAGCAGATCAGGCTCGAGGACGAGCGCCCGGGCTACCGCGATGCGCTGCTGTTGACCGCCACTGAACTGCCGCGGATACAGATCGACCATCGCGGCTTCCAGCCCCACGGTCTCGAGCATCCGGCCGGCGATCTCGCGGCGACCGTGCCGGTCGCCCTCTCCTCGCAACCGCAACGGCTCGATGATGTTGGTGCCCACCGTGAAGTGCGGAAGTAACGACCCGTACGGGTTCTGGAAGACCATCTGCATACGCCTACGTATGCCGCGCAGTTCCCTGCGGCGCAGCCGGGCCAAATCCTGGCCGTCGAAACGCACCTCGCCCGCGGTCGGCCGTTGTAACGCCATCAGCAGGCGCGCGACGGTCGACTTGCCACTGCCGCTCTCGCCCACCAGGCCCACCGTCGTGCCCCGCGCGATGTCGAAGCTGACGTCATCCACTGCGCGCACGGGACCGGATCGGGTCTGGAAGGTCTTGGACAGGCCCCGCAGTTCGACCAGCGCCTCGCCGCGACCGGCCAGCGAGCTCGGGCCCGAGCTCGAGCTCACGGCGAGCTCGGCGGCATCAGTGCTCATGCCCGACCTCGAGGGTCGATTCGAGCAGGCGGCGCGTATACGCGTCACGCGGGTTGTCGATCACTTGTCGGATCGGACCTTCCTCGACCTGCCGGCCCTGGTACATGACCGTGACGTCGTCGCAGAACGCACGCGCCACACCGAGATCGTGAGTGATCATCACGATCGCCATGCCGTCGTCCTTGAGTCGCTGCAGCAGGTCGAGCACCTGGCGCTGCACCGTGACATCTACAGCGGTCGTTGGCTCGTCGGCGATCAACAGCTTCGGACGGGTCACCGTTGCCACAGCGAGCATCGCCCGTTGGCGCATCCCGCCGGACAGCTGGAACGGATACATCCGCAGCTTGGCTGCAGGTTCTGGAATGCCCACATCGGCCAAGGCCTGAATGGCTCGCTGCCCTGCCTCCTTGCGCGAGCAGATGCGATGCCAGAGCAGGTGCTCGGTCAGCTGCCGTTCGAGCGTGAGCGTGGGATTCAAGGCCTCGGACGCGTTCTGGAACACCATGGCGATCTCACGGCCGCGGATCCGGCGCAACTGCTCCGGCGATGCCGAGCGCAGATCGCGGCCGCCGAAGGCGATCTCACCGTCGACGATGCGCGACGTGCCGGGCAGCAAGCCCAGCACCGCCCGGGCGGCGACCGTCTTGCCGCTGCCACTCTCGCCGACGATCGCGCGCGCCCGGCCGGCGTCCACCGTATAGCTCAGGCCGTCCACGGCCTTGAGCGGCTCCTGGCGCTTGCGGTCGAACCACACCCGCAGGTCGCGCACGGCGAGCAGCGGGGCATCTCCCGGAACTGTCGTCGTTGTCGTCGAGGCTTCGGTCACGTCGGTGAATGCTGACACGCGTCAGCCCTCCTCGCCCAGGTCGAACGCGTCGCGCAGGCCGTCGCCGACCCAGGAGAACGCGAGCACCGTGATCGCGAACAGCACCATGGGCGCGACGAGCATGTGCGGCTCGGACAATATGTAGGAACGACCGGTGTTGATCAGACCGCCCCAGGACGGGGTCGGCGGAGCGACGCCCAGGCCGATGAGCGACAGACCGGCCTCGGCGATGATCGCCGCCGGGATGCCGAAGCTGATCGTCACCAGGATCGGCCCGAGCGTGTTCGGCAGGATGTAACGCGTCGCGATCGTCGTGCCTCCTGCACCCATGGCCCGGCCGGCCTCGACGTACTCCTTGACCTTGATCGCCAATACCTGGCCCCGAACGAGACGCGCCATCGTTACCCACGAGGCGATGCCGATCGCCAGGCCGACCGCGAGCAGGCTCTGCCCCATCACGGTCACCAGAATGATCGTGAACAGGTATGCGGGGAAGGCGAACATCACGTCGGTGATGCCCATGAGTACCTGGTCGGCCAGCCCGCCGGCATAGCCCGCGATCAGCCCGATGACCACGGACAGCACGACGGCGACCACCTGTGACGCCAGCGCCACCAGCAGTGCCGAGCGGGTGCTGAAGATCAGCCGGGACAGTATGTCGCGGCCGAGCTCATCGGTTCCGAACAGGTGATGGGGGCTGAACGCCGATGCGAGGTGGTTGTCGTAGTTGGTGTCCGCGTAGCCGTACGGCGCAATCAGCGGCGCAAAGATTGCGATCACCACGAGCAGCGCACAGATGACCAGGCTGACGACCGCGAGCTTGTTGCCGCAATACTTCTCCCAGGCCCGGCGCCACTGGCTGCGGGCCTTCGGCAGGCTGCTCGACTCCGGTGTCACGGCGTCGCTATCGCTGGACGCAGCATCCGCCGTCGCCATCTCGGTCCCCGCCATGTGGCCCACCCCCCTTCGCCGAACCGGATCCGCGGATCGAGCAGCCCGTAGGCCAGATCGACCAGCAGGTTCATGAACATCAGGATCGCCGCGAAGAACAATGTGCAGCCCATGAGCAGCGGCATGTCACGCGCTTGCGCCGCGATACCGAAATACTGCCCGAGGCCGGGTATCTGAAAGATCGTCTCGATGAACACCGTGCCGGTCATCAAGGTGGCCAGCAGCGGGCCGGTCACCGTCACCAGCGGGATGAGCGAGTTGCGCAGCGCATGCCGCACCAGCACGACTCGGGGGTGGGCGCCCTTCGCGTAGGCGGCGGTGATGTACTCCTCGCGCAGTGTCTCGATCATGGCCGCGCGAACGTATCTGGCCAGCACAGCAGCCGAGCTCAGCCCGAGCGCGAGCACCGGAAGCACGGCATCCTTCGGCCCGCTCCACCCACTCGACGGGAAGAGGTGAAAGGTGATCGAGAACAGCAGGATCAGCATCAAGGCCAGCAGGTAACTGGGCAGGCTGTGCAGCGCGGTGACCCCGAACATTGTGCTGTAGTCCCAGCGAGTATTTCGTTTCAGCGCCGCGATGACTCCGAGTGGCACTGCGACAAGCAGCGCCAGAGCCACGGCACACAGCGCCAGCCCAGCCGATATCGGGAACGCCGATCCGATGATGTGCTGGACGGTCAGCTCCGGATACTTGTAGGACGGGCCCATGTCGAGGGTGGCGGCGCCCTTCATGAACTTCAGGTACTGCTCCCAGGGCGGAATCTGGTTGCCGTAGCGGCTGGTGAACTGCGACGTGGCGGTCTCCACGCTCGCTCCCCCGCCGAGCGCGCTACCTCCACTGGTCAGCCGGGATATGTCGGCGAAGTCACCGGGCGCGAGCTCCAGCAGGATGAAGGTGATCATCGAGACCGCGACCAGCGAGACGGCGATGCGAACCAGCCGGCGTAGCACGAAGACGACCACTAACCAACGCTCCTTCGCTGATTCGCGCTGCGGGAGCAGCTCCTTCACGACGGCGTAGAAAAGCCTTACTATGGTCGGTAAGCATAGGTAGCCTCGTCCAGAGCGTCAACCGCCACCGCGCCGAGGATCGGGTCCGCCCAGAATGGCGCCGACAACCGCCTCGCCGGGTCGGCCAGCCAAGTTGTCCGCGCTTTGCATGGCTATAGCACCTCCAAGGGCGGACAACTTCGGGAACACGGGCCGGCGGAGCGGACGGGCCGGCTTGTGGCGGATGTAAGCGCTCGCCGTCGTCGCCTCTGTCGCCGTCGCCTCTGTCGTCGTCACCTCTGTCGCCGTCGCCTCTGTCGCCGTCGCGGGCGGCAACGTGGACGCGTCTCATCCCACGGTGATCGGGTCGTGCAGGGTGTTGCGGATGGGGGTGCGTTCCGGATCGATGTGGGCCGGCGGTTTCCACCACGGCACGCCGTTTTTCATGGTCACTTGCCATCCTCGTTTCTCGTGCTCCCGGTGATGGAATCCGCATAACAAACAGAGGTTGTCTAGGTCGGTGCCGCCGCCGAAGGCCCAGTTCAGGATGTGGTGAACCTGCGTCCAGCCCGGCGGGGCGTCGCAACCGGTGAAGCAGCAGCCGCCGTCGCGGGCAGCGAGGGCGAGGCGTTGGTGGGTGGTGGCGGTGCGGCGGGCTTGGCCGTAGGCCAGGATGCCTTCCTCGCCGATCACGACGGGGATCACGTTGGTGTCCCCGGCTTGTGTCAAGACTTGGTGGACGGAGA
>Ga0137415_10002265_pt1 | contig 19176 bp, 14 predicted proteins | sample CZODoug3_1_1_16f_FD_183082 | JGI IMG/M metagenome (GOLD analysis project Ga0137415, IMG submission 183082) | Vadose zone soil fungal communities from Angelo Coast Range Reserve, California, USA - CZODoug3_1_1_16fungal (Hybrid Assembly) | ecosystem: Environmental > Terrestrial > Soil > Vadose...
GTCACCGACGAGGTGATCGACGGCCCGCAATCGGTGGTGTTCGACGAGGCCGAAAATCGCCTGCACGCGCAAAAGGGCATTTTAGCCTGGTGTTTCGACGCAGTGGCATAACGCAATATCACCGTCGTCCCGGCGCCCCGTGCGCAATTGCGCACTAGGCCGGGACGACAGTAACGCCCCTTTCGTTTAGCGCCCCGAGACCCCAAATAGACCGCCATGGATTCACAATCAGGCATCAAAATCACCGCCGAGGCGCCGATCCGCGCGCCGTCGGCGGTTCCCGTGGATGACGCGGTGCTGCCGTTCGAGGTCGATGCGCTCGACCTGCGCGGACGGCTGACCCGGCTCGGCCCCGCGCTCGACGACATCCTCGACAAGCACGATTACCCGACGCCAGTCGGAAAATTGCTCGGCGAGGCCATCGTGTTGACGACCTTGCTCGGCTCGTCGCTGAAATTCGACGGCCGCTTTATCCTGCAGACCAAGACCGACGGCCCGGTGTCGTTCCTGATCGTCGACTTCCAGGCGCCGGATCGGCTGCGCGCCTATGCCCGCTACGACGCCTCGCGGTTGAAGGATGGCCAGAATTCCGGCGCGCTGCTCGGCAAGGGCCACCTCGCCATGACCATCGACCAGGGGCCCGACATGAGCCGCTACCAGGGCCTGGTGGCGCTCGACGGCGGCGGCCTCGAGGACGCGGCGCATGAATATTTCCTGCGCTCGGAGCAGATCCCGACCCGGGTGCGGCTCGCGGTCGGCGAGGAATGGCGCGGCGGCGAGGGTCGCAGGCACCATTGGCGCGCCGGCGGCATGCTGCTGCAATTCCTGCCCAAGGCGCCGGAGCGGGCGCGGCAGGCCGATCTGCACCCCGGCGACGCGCCCGAGGGCTCGGTCAAGCATGAAGTGGCGGAAGACGACGCTTGGGTCGAAGGCCAGTCGCTGATCTCGACGGTAGAGGATGTCGAACTGCTCGATCCGGATTTGTCGGGCGAGCGGCTGCTGTATCGGCTGTTCCACGAATGCGGCGTGCGGGTGTTCGCACCGCTGCCCCTGTGCGCGCAATGCTCCTGCTCGCGCGATGTGGTCTCCTCGATGCTGAAAAGTTTTGCGCCGCAGGACCGTGCCGACATGGTGAAAGACGGCAAGGTGGTGGTGACCTGCGAGTTCTGCTCATCGGTCTACCAATTCACGCCGCAGGAAGCGGGCGTCGAGGAGGGCGGGCAGGACGCTCGCGGCACTGCCCCTTCCTCAAGAAGCAGCTTAAGGTAGCCTCCGTTCCGCGCGTCGCATGATGTCGCCGCCGCGCCGGAGAGAGGTCGTCCATGAGCGCCGAACCGTGCAGCTATGAGTATTGGCTTGGCTCCAAGGAAGCAAAATACAGCAGTTCAGGCGTCGAACGCTCGGTCAGACCGAGCGCCACGATCCGCCGTGCGCGCGCAGTCCTCGATACCATCGGCGTTACCAGGGTTTCCGACGTCACCGACCTCGACCGGGTCGGCATTCCGAATTTCATGACGGTACGGCCGCACGATCTCGGGCCGGGCATTTCCTATTACAATGGCAAGGGAACGACGCGCGACCAGGCGCTTGCGGGCGCCTTGATGGAGGCGGTCGAACGACACGCCGGCGAACGGTATGACGGTCCAATCACTGCGACATCGCACTACAATCTGCGGCGTCGGCACGCCTGTGTCGACCCTCTCGAGATTCACGTCCCGATGGTTCGCACCTACAGCGAAGATTTGCTGCTGGAGTGGGTCCTGGGGTTCGATCTTGTGACGCGTCGCCCAACGTTTGCGCCACTGAATTGCGTGGTGTCTCCATTTTCCGGGACGCCGCTGTTCTACACGAGCACCAACGGCCTTGCATCGGGCAACACCCGGGTCGACGCCCTTTGCCACGCGCTGTGCGAAGTGATCGAGCGAGACGCCGCAGCGCTCGCCATGGCAAGGGCGGACGTCAGACCCGCAGTCGCAGCGATCTTGGCGGAGATGGGATTCGGCGGCAGGGTGGCGCCGCAGCGCGAGGACCCGCCGCTGATCTCGCTTCGCGGATTGCCCCGTTCCGCTGCGACGCTGGTCCGCAAGCTGCAGCGCGCCGGGCTCGAAGTGCAGCTTCGAAATCTGACGTCTGCGACCGGTATCCCCACCATCGACTGCACCATCGTCGACCCGCAAGGGCTGCCCAATGTCATGAATGCCCACGGTGGATGCGGGACGCATCCGGATGCGCGCATCGCGCTTACCCGCGGGTTGACCGAGGCCGCGCAAACCCGCCTGGGATATATCCAGGGGGGCAGGGAGGATATGCCGGACTTCGCTCCGGCCAGAGGGACAGCGCCGGCGCCGACGTGGAACCGTTTTGGCCATACCATCAGCTTCGACGATATCGCGTCTTACCGGCATCCATCCGTGAACGATGACGTCGAGTTCATCATTGAACGGATGCGCCTGTCCGGATTTGATCAGATCGTTGTCGTTGACATCACCAGAGCTGAAGTGGGCATCCCCGTTGTGCGCGTCATTGTGCCGCGAGCGGAGGCCTGGACGCTCTATTTAATGCATGGCGGTCGAGCGAGTTTGGGAAATCGAGCGTTGCAGCAAATCCAGGGTGAATAGCGAGCCACAGCGAATGATGGTATTGGAGACCTTAACCTCGACGGCCGAGGCGCGGGCTCCGATGAAGACCATTGTATTCTCTGGACCATCGATTGCGGAGGCAGAGGTACACCGGCTTGCAGCCGCCGCCACCCACGCCCCTCCGATCAAGCGCGGTGATTTGGCTGCGGTCGACGATTACGATGTCATCGTCATTCTCGACGGAGAATTTGGACAGAACATGTCGGTGTCGCCCAAGGAAATTCTGGCGGTACTTGATCGGGGAAAAACGGTTATTGGCGCTGCGAGCATGGGAGCGCTGCGCGCGTCCGAACTCGACCGCTCCGGCATGATCGGTGTCGGCTGGGTCTACGATCACTTCCGGCGCTGCACCGTTCGGCGTGACGCGGATGTCGCGCTCGTCTATTCCCCGTTCGACTTCAAGCCGATGACGGTGCCGATGGTCGATCTCGAATACTGGATGGAACGGGCGTCCGCGGCGGGACTGATCCCCGACAAGGAAAGAGCCCTGCTCCTGAAGACTGCCCGGAAAATCTTCTTTGCCGAGCGGACCGTAGAGACGCTGATGGGCTCGCTGCGCCGTGCCGTCGGCGGCCAAACGCTCGAATCGCTGCTGGCATTTTCCGGCGGAACGATACCAAGCGTGAAGTCGGTTGATGCGGCGGAGGCGGTTCGCCTCAGCGCTTCCCTGGCGGGACGCCGTCAGCCGGCCAACGGGTAAACAATACTTGAATCGTATCGAGGCAGGACAGCAATTGGATCCCGACGCCAGACCGATGCCGAGCCGGCAGCTGACAGAATTGCTCAGCAGAGCTTTGTTGGACGAAGAATTGTGCGACAGGCTTTTCAGGGATCCCGAGGAGACCGCGCGGGAATTCAATCTTCCGCACGCGGAGACCGAGGCCATCAAGCTGCTCGATCGTCGGAAGTTCGAGCAGGCAGTTGCTCAACTGCGGTGGGGCTGAGCGATGCCGCCGCAGCGCGTGACGCGCTTTCTACCGCAGACAAGTATACGCCATCTGCGCAAGCTTGATTGCTATCCACCCCGCTATCCAAGTGCGGGGCAGCCGTTCGCTCCAAACGCTCTGATAAATCAGGCTGCGGGGCCGATGAACGGGCAGACCATCGTCAATCTGAGAAGCGTGGGCACCTTGTCTGTTCCGCCATACTCCCAAACCAGCTCGATATCGTGCGTATCGCGGTCAGGAGAATCTACCCGTTGCTCCTTGACATCGATCACCATGCATATTGGCGGGTCCGAATTAAAGCACTTGCGAACGCAAGCGTCCAAAAGACAGCACATTGTCAGAGGGACGACGTCAGGCTGGTCGTTGGACAGCGGCTTGGTATTGGCCTTGGTGGACAACTGGAGACGAGCGCCACCCATCTCCTTCATCCAGCGTTTCAGTCCTGCGTCCGTCCCGAGTTCCTGTGGCGACAATATCGGCTGATACTGACCAAACTGCAGCGACGCGAGATCGATCTGAGGTGAGGCCTTAAGTAGTGCCACACTCGCCTTCATTGTCTCCAAAGGAGAGTAATGAATATTCATTGCGGCCTTGAACTGCGGATTATTGTAAATCGCTACTGATCCACCAAAGATTCTTGCTTGTGACATGGCTAAGCCTTCCCCTTTAAAAAATTAAGCAATGGCGAACTCTATCGGCGGCAAATCCACGCCAATAGCAACATCGGCGCTGCAAACACGAATTTCGCTCCAGATAGAGCGGCAGTCAAGGAAGGCTAACACCTTCCGCGTCGAAGAAATATGACCAATCGGGTCCAGGCGTCCGGCGATCCGGTTGGGATGTCGGATTCTACCTCTGAGTGTAGCACCCAGGACTGCGCTACGTCCAGTGACAACCCGCAGCATCCGACGGCTTGTCCAGTTAGTTCCGGTGCGTCACAATCGATACGGGCGCTGGGACAGGTTGCCCGCGGGTGTTTCGTTCGACAAATTTCAGCCGGTGAGAGCGCAGGAATGCTTTGTTTCGCGTGCCGATCGACCATAGAGGCCGGCGACGTTTGGTGCGCCAATTGCGGCGCGACCGCGCTCCAAAGCGAGGATCCTGACAGCGAGCGGAAGTTCGTAACGATCCTTCGCGCGGACGTGGTCCATTCGACGGACCTCATCGCCGAGCTTGAGCCCGAGGAGGCGGTGTCGCGCCTTGAGCCTGCCCTAACGGCCATGCGAGCCGCCGTGCGTCAGTTCGGGGGCATCGTCAGCAAGGAATTGGGTGACGGGCTGACGGCGGTCTTTGGGGCTCCGGTGGCGGATGACAATCATGCGCCGCTTGCCTGTCACGCGGCCATCGAACTGGTTCGAGGTATCGCGGGCCTGGGCGATCCCGGGCTGCAGGTCCGGGTCGGACTCCACTCCGGCTTCGTGGTCGCCTATGTGGTCGCCAGTGAGTTCTCCAAGGTCTACGAGATTGGCGGCGCCGCGCAGCATCTGGCGGCCCGGCTGGAGTCGGTGGCGGAACCCGGTCAAATCTACGCATCCGAGGCCTGCCAGAAACTGTCCGAGGGGCACGTTCGATTTGAATATCTGGGCCGCAGGCCGCTCAGGGGTTTTGCCGAACCCATGCCGGTCTATCGCGTAACCGGCGCGAGCGACCTGTCAGGCTGGGGGGTACGCAAAACGCGCAGCGTTTCGCGCTTCGTCAATCGCTCCCGAGAGACGGCGCTATTGCGACACGTCGTCGAGGACACCCATGCCGGCGGCCGAACGGTCTGCCTGACCGGCGATCCCGGCATCGGAAAATCACGGCTGGTGCATGAGTTTGTCCAGGAGCTTGAGATTGAAGGCTGGCAGCTGATCGACGCAGAATGCAGCGCAAATCTGCAGGGCTCACCATTCGCCGCGCTCAAGGGCTTGCTGCGTTCGGTTCTTGAGACAGCGACCAGGGACAACCGGCTGGGCGATGCGGCGGACCCCCGGACCGGGTTGCCGCAGATCTTGCGATCAGCCGTCGACGCGGTGCTGGACCTGCCAATATCGGATGATGGGCAGTGGGATAGATTGGAACCGCAGTCGCGCGGCCGCGCCATTAGCGACGCAAGCTGCGCGATCGTGGAGAAGCTGGCTCACCAGCAACGTACGGTGCTTCTCATCGAAGATCTGCACTGGATCGATCGCGCCAGCGACGCCGTCATGGCCGCCCTTGCATCGCTAAAAACCCGTTATCTGCTTGTCATCGTCACCAGCCGGCCAAACGGAATCCCGGAGTGGGTCGACCAATGCAACGCGGAAAGCCTCGCCTTGCGGCCGCTCGATGAGAGTTCAGGCCGGGCCATGCTGGATGCTATTCTGGGACCCTCCTCAACCACGGCTGATTTGAAGAACCGGATTATTCGGCATACGGCCAGCGTTCCGCTTTTTGTCGAGGAAGTCTGCCGCCGCCTGAAAGAGACCGACATCCTTCAGGGACAATGGGGCGATCTGACGCTTGGTCAGCCTGTCGGCGAACTGGGGATTCCCAGCAGTCTTCAAGGCGTGATCGCGGCACGTTTGGACCGCCTGCCGAGGGATCAACGCGCCTTGATGCAAATGGCGGCGGCACTCGGCCCGCGCTCGACGGTGGCCACTCTGCGCCAGGTGGCCGCGTTACCTGAAGCCTTGCTCCAACGCGCGTTGGGCGCGCTCGACCGAGCCGAATTGCTTGTCAAAGTTGACGGCGCGACCGAAGAATCGTTCGAATTTCCGCATGAAATGGTTCGTCAGGTAACCTATGACTCGATGGTCGCGCGGACCCGCGAGAGGGTGCACGCACGTATCCTTTCTGCGTTGGAGAGCGACGAAAGTTCGCGCGACGAGGCTGACAAGCTCTGCCACCACGCGACGCGGGCAAAGGACTGGGCAAAAGCATTTGGCTACGGCCGGAGCGTGGCACGAAAGTGCGTCGCGCGGTCGGCGTTTGCCGATGCGACGTCCTATTTCGAGATCGCAATGGATGCCCTCGACAGGACCCCGGTTTCTCGCGCGCGTGAGACCGAGGCCATCGACCTGCGGATCGAGGCGCGCATGGCATTCATGGGATTTGGCAAGGTCGCCGAGTGGTTGGACCTCGGAAGGGAAGCCGAACGGCGCGCCAGCACGATTGACGATATCGGGCGCAAGGTCGCCGCCATGACGGTCAGATCGGCCGCGCAGAATTTCTACGGCACGCCGATCGAGGCGATTGCCACCGGTGAGCAGGTCGTTGGTCTGGCGGAGGAGTGGGGCAATCCCGGTTGGCTCAATCTGGCCGAATATGGTCTCGGACAGGCCTACCACATCGCCGGTCGCTATCGTGAAGCGGAACAGATGCTTGGACGGGCCTGTGCGCAATTGATGGGACCGGACGCCAGCGCCCCCATCGGCACCACCGCACAATACCTGCTGCTTATGTGCTGCATGATGAAGAGCATCGCCCATACGACGCTCGGGGAGCTCGATGCAGCGGACCAGTTTCAGCGGCGGGCGCAGCAGATAGCCGACGAAAGCAATCGGCCGTTCGATCGCGTCGCGGCGGCTTATAGTGGTGGCAGCTTGATGCTCGGTCGGGGCAATCCGGCCGGAGCGGCAGTCGTTCTCGATGAGGCCTTCGCGCTGGCGCAAGAGCATGCGGTACGGCTGTTCGTCCCGATCACCGCGTGCCATCGTGGAATAGCTTACCTGGAACAAGGACGCATCGACGAGGCACGAGAGATCCTTGCCGGGGCGCGAGAGGCGGCCCAATCTGTCGGCTATAAGTCAATAGAGCTGCGCGCCTCCATCAATCTCGCGCTCGCTCTCAGCCATCAGGCCACGGATGTGCCGGCTGCGCTGGACATGTTGCGAGAGGCGCGAAATACCGCCCGGCAGCAGGGATTTAGCGGGCTTGAGGCCGAGGCGTTGCTGTGTGAGGCCATGGTCACGCCAGCGACAGATGAGAACGGCAGGGCCACGATTATTCGTTGTTTGCAGGCCAGCATTGAAATTGCGACCCGGAGCGAAGCCAAGCCGCTGCTCCTCAAAGCAGAGACGCTTCTGGGTAGAATGCCTGCTTGACAGATTAAATTCCCTGGCTCGCGCCGCTGCCGAAAAGCTTTGCCCCCAATGACCGCGCCGAGATGGTCAAAGATGGCGAGTTCTGCTCATCGGTCTACGAATTCACGCCGGACGAGGCGGGCGCGGAGTAGGGGGTTACGATGGCCGGGCCGTGGGCGGGTTGCCGCGGCCAGCCGGACAGCCAGGTTCGTCAGCTCAACAAGGTGAGGACCTTGTTGACGGCATCATAGATTTCGATCTGGAGCATCGGATAATCCGACTTCAGTTTCCGGCCCGATGCTTCCGCGGCATCGACAGTGTCGAACTCCGACTTGAAATGGCCGTCGACAACCGTCACGAATCCTTCGACAGGAGGCCGATCGGCTCGCAGCACTTTCTTCGGTTCCGGCGCGTCAATTGAGAGAACGGGCTTTTTCATCATTGGTCCCTTTGCGATCGTCAGGATAACTTTGCTTTGATCCAGATCAGGCTGGCGGGCTGGCTGGAACTGATGGCGCAACCGCAGTACGCATTAGGGCGTCGCAAAACGCACAACACCGCCAACATGCCAAGGTTCACCGCTGACACAGGCAGCGTTGTCATCCGCTGCTTCGAAGCGCTCAGAAGAGTAAGTGTGTGTCGTTGCCAGGAATGTTTGCGCCGTATTCCGGCATCCCTAGCGCGGCGCTTGCAAACCGGAAGATGCCAGCCAATCATCGATATGCGAGGCGGTCTCGACCAGGCGCGCCCTGCGAAGCATCGCGTCACGCTCAGGGCCGGGGCGGAGTGCCGGCGCGTCATCCCCTCCCCGCAGGGCTTCCAATGCCAAGAAATCCCGGAGCGGCGGTTTAGGTTGGTTGTGTTGGATAAGCGGCATATAGCTCTCCTGATAACAGGCGGGAGCTTGCAGCACTCTCAGTCACCGGTATCGGCCAGAGGCGGAGCGGTGATGTCAGAACTAGATACCCTTTGAGTCCGGTAGTCGACTTAATTCGTAACCGTCCGGAAGAAGATCAGCACGATTTGGCTCCGGCAATGCCTGAATACCGGTCTATGCCGCCGACACGGTCAGAGAAGCCATTGGGACGTCGAATGCGTACACGAACCGGTCGATTCATAGGTAAGCTGTACGTCGCCGCGGAGCTGCCTGCCGAGCGTCTCGCGGCGTGTAGCCGGCGTATTCCACCATGTCGACCGCGCGCATGCGGAGCGGAACGCCGCCGTCGGACGCGGGCGGCAAGCGGCTTGCATGCTTCTGCCTGTCATTAGCGTGTTGGTCTTGACGTCCGGGATCGCTGGGGTCGGGGCCAGGATCGAGCAAGGCTTGTAATGCGATACAGAGTAGCCACTTGCATGGTGGCGCAACCGTATTGCGTCAGCATCTCCTTTGCGGTAGCGCAAAGCCTTAGCCACGCTAAATCTTGTGAACGATATCGACCCACGGCACGTTGCTTCAATGTGCGCGTCACGGGTCAGGACAACCTGTGGCCATCGAATATGCCTCGGTGCAGGTCGCGAGCGATACGAAGCGTCTTGCACCGGTGAGAATATGATCGGTCCCAACCATATGATCGAGTTTCCAAATCATAGTCGTTCATACGACCAAACGCGCCGAGCCGTGCGGTTTTGGGGGCACGACAGCGCTATAGAAGCGTCATTCTTTATAGACGAAGACGCATTGAGGCGAATTCAACCGGATGCTCGCCCCGATGAGTCCGGGTTTCTGAGCGCGTTCGACTCCAACCGTGATGTGATATGTGCCGCCGCTGCGAGGGTTTACGTCCGTGGCAGCAGAGGTTCTTACAATCTGGTCGCGGCAAATTTTTGAAGCGAACCCTTGAGTTGACCGCCCGAGACGACGTGGCAGGCCGCGCGCGCCTCTCACTTGTGAAAGTGGGGTTGCTGCACCGTTTGAAGGCGGGACGTTTCAGCAAACCTCCCGCGAATCGTGCGGCGAGACGCGAAGCTGTGCCTAGGATTAAAAAGAGCCTAACCCTTCCGTCATTGCGAGCCAACGGGTCGGCGCATAGCGCCGCCCGATGACAGGCACCGCGAAGCAATCCATGCTGCCACGCAAAGAAAGAATGGGTTGCTTCGTCGCGGAGCCTGTCATCGGGCGCGCATTCGCGCGACCCGTTGGCTCCTCGTAATGACGATGTCGTTTGACGCGCGCAAGCGCTCGTCAATTCAACACCCGTTTCCCATCCGGGCTGTCGAGCGAAAACGTCGGCACGTCGATTTCGAAACGTTCGCCGCTTTCGCTGACCATCTGATAGCGCCCGGTCATGAAGCCGGACGCGGTCGGCAGCGGGACGCCTGAGGTGTATTCGTAGCGCTCGCCGGGAGCGAGCACCGGCTGCTCGCCGATCACACCCTCGCCGCGCACTTCCTGCCTGCGGCCGGTGGCGTCGGTGATGATCCAGTGCCGGGTGCGCAACTGCACCGTCTCGGTGCCGGAATTGGTGATGACGATGGTGTAGGACCAGAAATATTCGCTTTTTTCGGCCGAGGAGCGTCCCGGCATGAAATTCGGTTCGACGGTGACTTCGATCTGGCGGGTGATGGCGCGGTACATGCGAACGATCTTCTTGAATCCTCAAGCTTTCATCATACCGAAAGATTCGGACGGAACCAATCGCCGGCGGCGCCTACAAAAGTCCGCGCCGCCGTCATTTTCCATCGCGCTTTCAACATAGTTCCATCCTAAACGCACCCCCGCGCCACAATCCCCGTATCTTGTTTGCAAGTTGTGGACCGATATTATCACTCTCAATCGTGCAAGCTGCGAAAATCCGCCTGCCACCACGGTGTCTGATGACGTCGATCGCCGATCAAGTTGCCGAACCGGCCGTTAGCGACGCGGCAGCGCTCGCCAAGGACGGTGCGCCTTCGGCGGCGGCCGCCGCGCCGGCGATTGCGCTGCCCGCGGCCGGCGAGCGCGAATTGCGGCTCGATCTGTTTCGCGGGCTGGCGCTGTGGCTGATCTTCATCGATCATCTGCCGCCCAATATCCTGACTTGGTTCACGCTCCGCAATTACGGATTTTCCGACGCCACCGAGATCTTCATCTTCATCTCCGGCTACACCGCGGCCTTCGTGTATGGCCGCGCCATGCTGGAGGCGGGCTTTGTGGTGGCGACCGCGCGCATCCTGCGCCGGGTCTGGCAGATCTACGTCGCGCACGTGTTCCTGTTCACGATCTTCCTCGCCGAGATTTCCTACGTCGCCACCTCATTCGAGAACCCGCTCTACACCGAAGAGATGGGCATCATGGATTTTCTCAAGCAGCCGGATGTCACCATCGTCCAGGCGCTGCTGCTGAGATTCCGCCCCGTCAACATGGACGTGCTGCCGCTCTATATCGTGCTGATGCTGTCCCTGCCGCTAATCCTGTGGCTGATGAAATGGAAGGCGGACGTCACGCTGGCGCTGTCGGTGCTGCTCTATGCGCTGACCTGGCAGTACGATCTGTATCTGTCGGCCTATCCGAACGGCTTCTGGGCGTTCAATCCGCTCGCCTGGCAATTGCTGTTCGTGTTCGGCGCCTGGTGCGCGCTCGGCGGCGCCCGGCGAATGTCGCGGATCCTGTCGTCGCCGGTCACGATGTGGATTTCAATCGCCTATCTGCTTGCCGCATTCTTCGTCACGCTGACCTGGTACGTGCCGCAATTGAGTCACCTGATGCCGCGCAGCCTCGATCAGTGGATGTATCCGATCGACAAGACCGACCTCGACGTGTTGCGCTTTGCCCATTTCCTGGCGCTGGCCACGATTACTGTGCGCTTCCTGCCCAAGGATTGGCGGGGACTGAAATCGCCCTGGCTGCGACCTTTGATCGTGTGCGGCCAGCATTCCCTTGAGATATTCTGCCTCGGTATTTTCCTGGCGTTTGCGGGACATTTCGTGCTGGCCGAGGTTTCTGGCGGTGCCGCACTGCACGCGCTGATCAGTGTTTGCGGGATCCTCATCATGTGGGGAATGGCCTCGGTGATTTCATGGTACAAGCACTCCGCCGACAAGAGTGCGTCGCGGACCAAAGGCACCGGCGGCAACGCCGATCTGGCGGGAGGGGGAGCATGAGGTCCGGATTCTGGACTGTGCTAGGCCTGACGCTGCTTGCCGGTTGTTCGACGGCGGGTGCGGCGCGCGCCGAGGATGCGCCCGAGCCGTGTGACGTGCCGGCCTATCTGCTCTCGACCGACAGTTTGCTCCCTAAAGTCTCCGGCGCGATCAAAAGCGGCCAACCGCTGAATGTGCTCGTCGTGGGCAGCCGTTCGTCGACGATCCCTTCGTCGGAGACGAGCGCCTACCCGGCGCGGTTGCAGGCCATGTTGAAGGAAAAGCTGCCGGCGGTGCCGATCAATCTCTCCGTAGAACTACAGGGGGCGAAGACTGCCGAGGAAGTGGCCGCCGGCCTCGTTAAGCTGGTGGAAGAAAAAAAGCCTACTTTGGTGATCTGGCAGACCGGTACCGTTGATGCTATGCGATCCGTCGATCCCGACGATTTTCGCAGCGCTGTCGACGACGGGGTTGCTGCGTTGCAAAATGCGGGATCGGATGTGGTGTTGGTTAATCTGCAATACAGTCCCCGTACGGAGACCATGATTTCCGCGCCACCATACCTAGATAATATGCGGGTGGTGGCGCAACAGCACGACGTTCCGTTGTTCGACCGGTTCGCCATCATGCATCACTGGAACGACGCCGGAGATTTCGACCTGTTCAGCACCTCGCATGGTCTCGAACTGGCCAAACGTGTTCATGCTTGCCTCGGCCGCGCGCTGTCGAAATTTGTGATCAATGCGGCTCATCTGGATCAGGCCCAGCAGAATTAAGGGAACTAGCGTTAATGAGTTGTCACTACCCTTTTTACCGAAGCACATGGTTGACGGCCCTGGCCGTCGCGGCATTTGCGCTGCTGCCGGCGCCGATCGCGCCAGTACGCGCACAGGGCGCGGCCGCCGACCAGCACGCGGCGCTGACGGATGGCGCCAAATCTGAAGCTGCCAAATCTGAAGCTGCCAAATCTGAGGCCGCCAAGTCTGAAGCTGCCAAGTCTGAAGCAGCAAAGTCTGAAGCTGCCAAGCCGTCTGCGCTGCCGGCCACCGGCGTGGTTGGCGGCAGCAATGTAGCGGCCACCGATCCGGCCAATCCGGCGCAGCAGAAGGGCCTCACCGGCAGGGCCTTCGACAAGGTGAAGGAAGTCGCAAAATCCGCCGGCGACATCTTTAGCCGCGTCCCCTGCCTGCCGCCGAAGGGCGGGGCCAAGTCGATGGGCTCGCTGCCGCATGTCGCGAGCAAGCTCGCCGCGGGCCAGCCGGTTTTGATCATCGCGTTCGGCTCGTCGTCGACTGCCGGTTACGGCTCGACCTCGCCGGAGTTCACCTATCCCAACCGTCTCGCGGCTCAGCTGCACCGGCAATATCCGAGCGCCGACATCACCGTCATCAATCGCGGCCAGGGCGGCGAGGACGCGCCGGAAATGATGAAGCGGCTGCAGCAGGAAGTGATCGACATGCACCCGGATCTGGTGATCTGGCAGGTCGGCACCAACGCCGTGCTGCGCAACCTCAATCCTGCCGAGACCGCCAACATGGTGGAAAACGGCGTCTCGCGCATTCAGGCCGCCGGCGCCGATCTCGTGCTGGTCGATCCGCAATATTCGCCGAAGGTCAACGCCAAGCCGGAAAGCGCCAGCAAGATGGTGAAGCTGCTCGGCAGGGTCGCCGAACTGCGCCACGTCGGCATCTTTCCGCGTTTCGAGGTGATGCGCGACTGGCACGAGAAGCAGTCGATCCCGATCGACAGTTTCGTCATCCCGGACGGCCTGCATATGAACGACTGGGGCTACGCCTGCTTCGCCCAACTGCTCGGCGACGACATCATCAAGTCGGTCGGCCAGATCAAGCTAGGCGTCAACGTGCCGTCGGATGTGCGGACCTATCGGCCGATGTGATCACCGTCGTCCCGAACGCCGGGACCCATACGCCGCGGCCGTGCTTGTAAAAGGCAGTGGTCAACGACTTCCTTAACTTACAACGTCCTGTGGTTATGGGTCCCGGCGTGCGCCGGGACGACGATGGTGTGGCGTTTGCACCTCACGCCTGCTCCAGCGCCGCGGCGAAATCCTCGATCAGATCATCGGCATGTTCGAGCCCGGCGGAGAAGCGGATAAAGCCTTCGCTGATGCCGAGTTCGGCGCGCGCCTCGGGTGCCAGCCGCTGATGCGTGGTGGTCGCGGGATGGGTGACGAGGCTCTTGGCATCGCCGAGATTGTTCGAGATCCGCGAGATCTTCAGCCCGTTGAGGCAGCGGAACGCGGCTTGCTTGCCGCCCTTGATTTCGAAGCCGATCAGGGTCGAGCCCGAGCGCATCTGCTTCTTCACTACCGCGGCCTGCGGATGGTCGGCACGACCGGGATAGATCAGCCGCGAAATCTTCGGATGGGTTGCGAGCGCGTCCGCCACTTTCGCGGCGGTCTCGGTCTGGGCGCGGACGCGGACGGCGAGCGTCTCCAGCCCCTTCAGCAGCACCCACGCGTTGAACGGCGACATCGATGGGCCGGTCTGACGCATGAAATTGTGGATGTGCTCGGCGATGAAGGCTTCCGAGGACAGGATGATGCCGCCGAGGCAGCGGCCCTGGCCGTCGATGTGTTTGGTCGCGGAATAGACCACGACGTCGGCGCCAAGCGAGAGCGGGCTCTGCCAGATCGGGGTTGCGAACACATTGTCGACGATCAGCCGCGCGCAGCCCTGATGGGCGATCTCGGCGATCGCGGAAATATCCAGCACGTCGAGCGTCGGATTGGTCGGGCTCTCCAGGAAGCAGGTTTTGGTGGTCGGCCGTATCGCCTTTTTCCACTGCTCGAGATCGAGCCCGTCGACCAAAGTGGACTGGATGCCGTAGCGCGGCAGCAGATCTTCCACCACATAGCGGCAGGAGCCGAACATCGCCTTCGCCGCCACCACGTGGTCGCCGGCCTTCAGCGGCGCGAGGATCGCGGTGGTCACCGCGGCCATGCCGGTCGCGGTCGCGCGCGCCGCTTCGGCGCCTTCGAGCTCAACCATGCGGCGCTCGAACATCGAGATGTTGGGATTGGAAAAGCGCGAATAGAGGAAGCCGGGGTCCTCGCCCTTGAACCGCGCCTCGCATTGCTCGGCTGAGTCGTAGATGAAGCCCTGGGTCAGGAAGATCGCTTCGGATGTTTCGCCGAATTGCGAGCGCAGCGCACCGGAATGTACCAGCCGGGTTTCTGGACGATAGCGCGCGGTAGCTTTGGACTCAGACATGTGACCTCCGTCGTGACCACCGAAAAATGGTCACAAAAAACCGGCCTGGAACAATTCCACAGGCCGGGATCACACGTGTCCCCGGCCTGTTTAGCGACTTATTTAACGTGGCTGCAAGCCGGCCGGCTCAAATCACCACGGGATAAGTCATGCTGATATTCGCTTGCGCCCTTTTCGTCAAGGCGGCCATCGTTTAACCCGTAAAAGCCCTTAAATTTAGGGTTTGGGCGCCATTTGGGTCACCCTTATGGGCTTCCTTGGGAACCACGCCGTGTCGTTCACGCTGCCGCCCGACGCCAACGGAATCCTGCCCGACCGCATGATCGCGGCGATGGCGGACGCGGGCCTGATCCTGCCGGCCTATCCCTTTGTCGAAAGCCAGATCCAGCCGGCGAGCCTCGATTTGCGGCTCGGCGACATCGCCTACCGGGTACGGGCGAGTTTCCTCCCCGGCCCGGGCGCCACCGTCGCCGAACGCATCGACGAATTGAAGCTGCATGAAATAGATCTCTCGGACGGCGCGGTGCTGGAGACCAATTGCGTCTACATCGTGCCGCTGCTGGAAAGCCTTGCGCTGCCGCCGGAGATCATCGCCGCCGCGAACCCCAAGAGTTCGACCGGGCGGCTCGACGTGTTCACCCGCGTGATCGCCGACGGCACCCGCCGCTTCGACATGATCGGCGCCGGCTATCACGGCCCGCTCTATGCCGAGATCAGCCCGAAAACGTTTCCGGTGCTGCTGCGCGAGGGCTCACGGCTGTCCCAGGTGCGCTTCCGCACCGGCGATGCGATCCTGAGCGCCGACGAACTCGACGCGCTGCATGCCGCCGAGCAGTTGGTCGATATCGACGATGCCGACCTCGCCAATGGCGTCGCGCTCTCGGTCGATCTAGGCGGCGAGAATTCCGACGGCTTCGTCGGCTATCGCGCCAAGCGCCACACCGGCGTGGTCGATATCGATCGCCGCGGCGGCTATGCGGTCGGCGAATTCTGGGAGCGGATCGAGGCGCGGCCGGACGGCAGCCTGATTCTCGATCCCGGCGAGTTCTATATCCTGGCATCGAAAGAGGCGGTGCAGGTGCCGCCGGATTATGCCGCAGAGATGGTGCCGTTCGATCCCCTGGTCGGCGAATTCCGCGTGCACTACGCCGGTTTCTTCGATCCCGGCTTCGGCTATGCCGGCGCCGGCGGGCAGGGCTCGCGCGCGGTGCTCGAAGTGCGCTCGCGCGAGGTGCCGTTCATCCTGGAGCACGGCCAGATCGTCGGTCGCCTGGTCTATGAGAAAATGCTGTCGCGGCCCGACGCGATGTACGGCCAGCGCATCGGCTCCAATTACCAGGCGCAGGGCCTGAAGCTAAGCAAGCATTTTCGGGTCTAGCCGTCATTGCGAGGAGCGCTAGCGACGACTTGTCCGCCGTAGCTCAATGAGCGAAGGCGGAAGCAATCCATTCCGGATTCGCGGCGCGATGGATTGCTTCGCTGGCGCTCGCAATGACGGCTGATATATTCTCGCCGCCAACAAGAAATCAAAGCGGGGAGAGAGCATGGCCGGAGAGCAGGAGCGCGGGCAGATAGCGCAATGGCTGAAATGGCGCAGCGTCGCCGATCTCTACCATGCCTTCTTCACCGGCCTCATCCTCACTGTCGTGACGCGCCGCGGCACGGCGGACGCCGCCGAATTCGTGTTCCGGGTGTTCCGCCGCCAGCAGCAGGAGCGCTTCCTGCCGGGGCTCGAAAAGCTCGGCCTGAAGCATCTGCCGCCGGCGGTAGCGGCCGCGCAGTATCACTATCTCTCGAACTGGATCGGCGGTGTCCATGTCGAATACATGGTCGAGACCGACCGCAAGGCCTGGATCCGCTATCCGCCGCCGCGCTGGATCTGGCGGGGCACCGCGATCTGCGGCGTGCCCGGCGAAGTCTCGCGCGCGATGCTGCGCGGATGGCACGCCAACAATGGCGCGGCGCTGGGCAACCTCAACCTCGGCTTCGTCTGCACCAAGCAGAGCGTCGACGGGCAGGACGGGCTCGAAGGCTATTACTGCGAATATGATCATCCGCTGGAGCTCGACCAGCGGCTGGTGTTCGCGCGCCATCTTCAGGCGCCGTTGTTCGACCCCGCGACTGCGCCGGCGCTGCCGGTCGATAGCTGGCCGAAACCGCGGCTGGAAAAAGCCTATCGCAACTATGCAATGGAATATGTCCGCACCGCTGCGCCGGTGATGGTGCAGGTGTTCGGCCCGGAAGATGCCCGCTATCTGCTGCATCTCACCGGCAAACTGATCGGCATGCAATATTTCGATGAGATCGCGCACGCGTTCGCCGCGAACCGGGGCACGGCCAAGGATTTCGTCGCGTTGCTGGGCGTGCTGTTCGAAGCGCAGGACGATGTCGCCGAGATCAGCGAGTCCAATGACAGCTTTGAAATCCGGCAGCAGAGCTGGAAACTGATGCAAGATGTCGGCGATTATCACCCGGCTTGTGCGAGTGTGCTCGAGGGCCTGTTCGAAGGTCTGGCCGCCGGCTGCGGCCGTCATATCCCGGTCCATCTGAAGCCAAATGCGGGTGGTAAGCCGCCGTTTGTCTGGTCGATCGGCTAGGGGAAATCTTCGCCTGCAATCGCGCAGGCCCCCCTTGCGCGCTGCGCACGTGGAATCGGCCCCGAGCGTGGTAGGGAAACACCGCGGCGCGGCAATCAGACTGCGCCCGGGAGCGGAAATGCCTGATATTGCCATCGCCGAAATACCCGTGGACGAAAAGGAGCGTCCGCTTCCGTCGCCTCAGCCGTCGGCGAGGAATGCGCTGCTCGACGGGCCGATCTTGCGCACGCTGTTGTGGCTCGCCTGGCCGAACGTGATCGCGCTCAGCGCGGGTACCTGCGTGGTGGTCGCGGAAACCTCCTATATCGGCCGGCTCGGGGTGGAATCGCTCGCCGCGATGGCGCTGGTGTTTCCCTGCGTGATCCTGACCATGACGATGTCGGGCGGCGCCATGGGTGGCGGCGTGGCTTCGGCGATCGCACGCGCGATCGGCGCCGGCGATCGGGATCGTGCCTCGAGGCTCGCCGCCCATGCGCTGCTGATCGGCCTCTGCTTCGGGCTCACCTTCATGCTGGGCATGGCGATCTTCGGTCCGCGATTGCTCGAACTGCTCGGCGGCCGCGGCAATGTGCTGGTGCAGGCGGTCGCCTACGCGCAGATCTTCTTCGGCGGCGCGGTGCTGCCCTGGCTGATGAACACCATGGCCGGCATTCTGCGCGGCACCGGCAATATGAAACTGCCGTCGACGATGATCCTGTCGTCCGCCGTCTGGCAGATCATCCTTGGCGGCACGCTCGGCCTCGGCCTCGGTCCGGTGCCGCAATTCGGCATGCGCGGCGTCGCGGCTGGTTCGCTGATCGCCTACGCCATCAGCATATCCGTGATGGGCTGGTATCTGTTCTCGGGGCGGGCCCGCGTCGTTCCCAGGATCAGCGGATTGCGGATTCAATGGGCTGTCTTCATCGATATTCTCAAAGTCGGCGCCGTCTCCTGCTTCTCGCCGCTGCAATCGGTGCTGACGATCAGCATCTTCACCCACATGCTGGCAGGCTTCGGCACCGCGATTCTGGCCGGCTACGGCATCGGCGCGCGGCTTGAATTCATGCTGACGTCGGTGGCGTTCGCGGTCGGCATCGCCTCGGTGCCGATGATCGGCATGGCGGTCGGCGCCCGGCGGATCGCCCGCGCCCGGCGGATCGCCTGGACTGCGGGGCTGATGTCGTTCGTCTCGGTCGGCCTGATCGGCAGCTTCATCGCCATCTTCCCCGATCTCTGGGTCAACCTGTTCACCGATGATTCCAGCGTGCATGCCGCGAGCCATCAATACCTGTCGACGGCCGCGCCGATGTACGCCTTCATCGGCCTGGCGATGTCGATGTATTTCTCCTCGCAGGGTGCTGCCAAGGTGGTGGGCCCGGTGCTGGCGCAGACCGCGCGGCTGTTGTTCGTCGGCGTAGGCGGCTGGTGGCTGTCGACGCATCATGCCAGCGCCGAAAACTTCTTCATGCTCGCGGCCGCATCGATGGCCGTGCTCGGCGTGCTTTCATGCACGAGCGTGATCCTGACCCGGTGGGGACCGAAGGCCGCTCCGGTGCCGCAGGCACGGCCGGCGTTGTCGTGAAATAGGCGACTCGGCGAATACTAGAGCAGATTCCTCTTATTCCAAGCTGTATCCGGCGTGAGCGAAGAAGTTTGCGCAGTGATCAGGTTTGAACTGC
>Ga0137415_10002266_pt1 | contig 19175 bp, 19 predicted proteins | sample CZODoug3_1_1_16f_FD_183082 | JGI IMG/M metagenome (GOLD analysis project Ga0137415, IMG submission 183082) | Vadose zone soil fungal communities from Angelo Coast Range Reserve, California, USA - CZODoug3_1_1_16fungal (Hybrid Assembly) | ecosystem: Environmental > Terrestrial > Soil > Vadose...
CTGTGGAGACCTCCAGATTAGGGGACATTTCTATTGTCGTAACGTCGCCAAAAGGGGACATTTCTAATGTCGCCGCAGGGGGACATTATCAAAGTCGCGCGACAGAGGGTCCAGTTCAGATGAAGTTCAGATGTCCAGTGCAGAGGGAGAAGTTCCGAGATGCCGGAGGGCATCCGAGACTCAAGCGTCATGAGGTGAAGCCGTGTGGTCAATCTCTATGGGATCGTCACGTTAGCGATTCTGGGGCAGGTTTTGTAACGCCGCTGCCGTAGAGGTGTGGCGGAACCTCACTGTCGTTTGGGTCGATCATAAAATGAAGCCCTCCCGACTTACCCTTGGTACCGCGGCAGACGGAGAGTGCCACCAACTCCCGAGCCGAATGATTGTAGCGGTTGCGCGTTTCACTAATCCACTGAAGCATGCCCCACCTGCCGCGAGATCTCACCGATACCCAATGCGCAGTGCTTGACCCACTCATTTCCAAACTGAAGCGTCGCAAGGATGCACGTGGCCGACCCCGGCGCGACCGGCGGGAAGTACTCGACGGCATTTTGTTCATCTTGCGCACCGGCCCGCCTTGGACCGATCTGCCAGAGCGCTATCCTCCCTAGCTGCTAGCTGCAACCGGCACCTATACCGACAAAAGCACGAAGACGATCACGGGATCGTAGCCTGGACATCGTCGGAAATCCCGCTCAAGTCATCAACTGGAGGATCTTGGCAGTTTGGGCAGGCGGAAGGCCGGCTGCAGACGCAATCTCGCGAGTTTGAAGCGGTCCCACTGTATTCGCCAATCAGCATAGCGTCTTGAGCGACTCATAGATGCGCGGTGGTAGACCGGCGCAGAGCATGATTCTCTCCTTTCGGAGCGTATTGTCCGAAATCAGAGCACTCGCGCTCAGTGACTCAAAGCACCCTGCCACGTGACGTCAATCACGTTGTTGGAGGCCTGTGCTTGTAGACAGGTTTCTCTCTTTAGCCCACATTTCCTTTCTGAAACTCCGTGTGAGTAGTCGTACGATCGAGCCCAATGCCGGTAGTCATGAGGCTTCATACCAAAGCGAACTCTGCGGAGGCCTTGACCTAGTGGGTAAAAAGCAGAACCATCCCTTCAGCTGTCGTTCAACCCTCCTTGAGGGTCGATTTCCATTGCAAAGGCTATGGGGAACTACCTGATGGGAGGTGGCGCCAGATTGACACAAGAGGAAGCAAATGGGTGTAGAATGCCGACCGCTTGGGGTCCAAAAAGGAAATCCCGGTTGTAACCTTTGTCTCCCGTTGTTGTCTGAAAAGTGGTTCGCCCCAACCGTGGCGGCGGCTTCTTCTCTCCAGGCCTGAGAACTAAAAACCATCCAATCGGAGGTTAGTATGAAATCACGATTTACGGTCGTGCTCGCCGCTATTTGTATTGTGCTCGCAAGCACTGGGCTGTTGAATGCCACTACTCCAGGCACAGCAAAAAATGTCCAACTGGTCGGCCAAAATCCACTTTTCGGACGCGGAATGAACGCGGCCGCCGCGATCTACACACATTTCCTGTACGTGGGCAATCGTACGGATGGCTCTAGCCGTTGCGGAGTTGGTGATCCGCGCCGAATAACAACCGGCTTGAATTCCTGCCCGCATCCGCATCCGGGCATCCTCATCGTCGACATCAAGAACCCCGCCAGCCCCACGGTTGTGGGTGAGATCCCCGCACCTCTCAATCCCGCCGGTCAGCCCGTGGGCATCACCTCTCGCGAGGTCCGCGTGTGGCCCGCGAAGAAGCTGCTTATGACCATGAATTTCCGCTGCAGCTCACTGCTACACGCTTGCCCGCCGACCAACAACACAACCTCGCCCTTTGACATCAAGTTCTTCTCCCTCAGAGATCCATTGCACCCCCAGTTCATATCTCACTACGTGCCCACATCGAAAGCTGGGATTCAGGTTGAGCCGCATGAGATGTTCTTGTGGGCGGACCCTCACAACGAAGACCGGGCCCTAATGTTCTTCTCGACTCCAAACATCTTCGCCGATGCTGTCCCGAACCTACTGATTGTAGACATCAGCCAGGTTCCCTCCGGTGGCGCGGTGACCGAAGTCGCAGAGGGGAACTGGAATGACCGCTATCCTGGCACGAGTCAACCAAACTATCCGTTTGACAATAATTCGCCTGATGGCTGCGGTCCCTACGACTGCAACCTCTTCGTCCACTCCATGAGTACTAAACCCGACGGGACGCTGACCTTTCTTGCGCTCGAGGCGGGTCACTTTCTGGTCCTCGACACGAGTCAGGTGGCTGCAGGCGTTCCGAACCCTCAACTCGTGCTTCTAACCGACCCCAGAAACCGGCCGGTTTGGCTGCAGGATCCGCTCGACCCTACCGCTGTTCCAGGCGAGTTCCCCGGAGGCTGCGCATCTCAGCGCGTAGTATCTGGCATACTCTCATCACAAAACTGCCCTAACAGCCACTCGGCAGTAAAGGTCCCCGGTAGAAAGTTAGCGTTGACCACTGATGAGGTGTATGGCACGCTCACCTTCTTGAATCAAGGGTGCAGGTGGGGCTGGGCCCGCCTGATCGATGTATCGGAACCTGCCAAGCCCTTTATTACAGGAGAGTACGCTATTGACGAGGACAGCCCGTCTTTTTGCGGATCGGCTTTCGACGACCCAGTGACCGAGGCAACGCGGAGCTACTCTTCTCACAACCCCACACTGACGAAACATCTCGCGATTATTGATTGGCACTCGGGTGGGCTGCAGATTATTGATACCAGCGACGCTACCCATCCGATTCAGGCGGGGTTCTTCGTTCCCGATCCGCCAGCTTCGGTAGCCAACGAGGATCCGGGCCTTAGCCAGGGCACAGCCAGAAGGAACAACAAGACTGTGTTTTGGAGCTATCCGATTATCAAGGACGGGTTGATATATGTCATCGACGTCCGCAACGGGTTGTTCGTTTTCAAATACACCGGGCCCCATGCCGACGAAGTGAAGGACATCCATTTCCTCGAGGGCAACACAAATCTGGGCGATGCCGCGGCCCTCGATGAAAACGAGAACGAACAGTGAATTTCAGCAACACTGTCTCGTCGTGCGCCGCTGCTGCAGATGCTTGGCAACCCATGCATGTGCAGCGACGGCGGTCAGCTTTTCACCTTTTCTCGAGACTCTTAACTTTAACGCGGCAGGCGACTGATGCGGCCCCGTGCGTCTTCACTGGAAGGAGCATGCGCCGATTCGGCGCCAAATACGTCCGATATTCGTTCAGGTCTCCCCACTTTTCTCAGGTGCTTCGAACTGTTCGGCCAACCGGCTGACAGCGTGAGCGAAGAGCTCGCAATAAGCTACGACAGAATTCGGGAGTACGGGTGACACAATTTCCGACCGCCGATCGGCGGTACGTAGTGAAAAGGTCAGGCGGGAATTGCGGAGTCTGCCTCGTTCGCGCCTAGGCTCGCATTGAGAAATGTGAAACAGAGCGAGCGGACATCTGCGTCCGAAAAGCTTGCTGGATAGCCCATCGAGCGGGCCAATATTTTGTCTCGTAGCAGACCTTCAACGGCCCCCATCAGAGCCGAGCGCAGCGCCTGGGCGTGAACTGCAAGTTCTCCGCGGTCAGATAGCTCTTGCAAAATCTCATCCAGAATTTTGACGAATTCCAAAAACCCGGGTACCAAGACAACCTGTTTCCCATCGTCCCGAATGCGACGTCCTTCCAACAGGAAGAGTCTTAGAAGTTGCTCATCCTTATTCAGGAAATTGAGCATCATTTCGATCGCCATTTGGAACTTTTGCCGAGGCGAAGAGATGCTTTCTGTAGCCAATCGGAGCGCGGGGTTGACTTGGTCCCAGGCGTACTGGAAAACCGCTTCAAGAACACCTTGTTTGCTCCCGAAATGTTTGATGAGCTGAGACTCGCTGGTGCCCGCAAGCCGACAGATGGCAGCCGTCGAAGTGGCTTCGTAACCTCGTTCGCCAAACAGATTTTTCGCCGCCTCTCGGATGCGCTCGCGGCTTGGGGTCAACATCACCGCCCCCTTCATATTGGCATTTGAGGCGTGCGCAGTTCCGCGCGACAAGCCAGAACTGCTAGTCAGTCACCGCTATTATAAACCACAGTGGTGCTACGCCTTTCCACTAAAAAGCAATCAGCCGACCGCAGAGACGGTCCATCGCCACATTTAACATAATGACTATAAATAACTTAATCATCACATGAACTAGATCCGGGTGCTTTCAGATAGAGGATTTTACTCGTCGACATACGGTTTTTCCGGTATAGACAATCGTTTTTCGGCCGGACTAGCATCCAGTCCCGTAAACGTAGTGTGACTACTGCTCGCAGTAGTACAAGTGATTTTCGCCCTTACGAAGGTACACAATGAGCTCACTATGGAGTTTGCTGGTTGAAGGCAAGAATTCCAGGGAGGTTGCGAGGATTCCGAACCTCACACAGCCCCTGGTGATCGCCGTTCTCGTACGCACGAGCGCATTAGTTCTACTAGCTTCAGCAACGCGACGGGGCGCAATGGCAGATCCAGAAGGGAGGACAGGCAGTGCAGCCAGCACGCCAACACCAGCGACTTTCGGTAGCTATGAACTGGCGGGGAATCCCTTTGTGATGCCCAGTTTCAGTGTTGGGACCACTTGCCCGAATTCATCGGGAACGTGTACGAACACTGAGGGAGAACCCGCAATTCGCGCTGATCGGGCCGGCAACTTCTATGCCTCGTCGGAGAACGTCTTTTGCGTCGTCGGAGGCCAGTGTGGCGGTACCTTCGCGTGGAAATCCACCGACGCAGGGAGACACTTCACTACGCTTGCCCTTCCCAACAGCCTTTCAGCCGGTGGCGTTGGCATCTCACCAGCAGGGGGCGACACCGACATTGCAGTTGCTCCGCAGCGGAATACCAACGGCTCCTTTAACATCTACGTGGCCAGCTTGCAAAGCAAGCCAGCCCTACTAAACATTTACGTCAGCACAAGCAAAGACGGCGGTGCAAACTGGTCCATCAATCCCGCGGGCGCCAGCGTCCCGGTGGACGATAGAGAATGGATCGCAGCCGACGGTGGAAACAAAGTCTGCATCTCTTATCACTCTACCGCAATCACAAACGAAATCGTCGTTGACTGCAGCTACGACGCGGGCTTTACGTTCACACAGCACGCGCTTGCCTTCGACTTGACCCATCAATTCCATGCTCTCCTTAATAATCAGATCGGAAATCTTGCCATCGACGCAAGCAACCACGTGATTTATCAGGTTTTCAGTTCCATTCATGACGCTAATGAACAGGTTACCTGCGGCGCCAACTGCACCACGCACTCGGTGTGGATCGCGCGTTCAATTGACGGCGGCCACACGTTCACCGATTACGAGGTGTATAACAACCCCACTCTCTCAGTGAATTATGGACACCAGTTTGTAAATGTCGCGGTTGACCGCGCCGGCAACGTGTACGTTATTTACAGCGACAATCACAATCTCTTTTATAGTTTCTCGACGACCTTTGGGCAGACATGGTCGGAACCCTACCAGATCAACCAGTCGCCATCGAATACTGCCATCTTCCCGTGGAGTGCCGCGGGCAGCGCCGGTGGACTGGATGTGGTTTGGTACGGCAGCAGCTACTATGACGGCGTCAATCCACCCGACAGCTATCCCGCGTCGGCAGCCTGGAACGTCTACTTCGCGCAGAACCTTCAAGCGACTACCCCTGGCAGTAGCTTTACACAAGTCCCCGCCTCAGGAATCATCCACTACGGAGGCGTATGTGAGTCGGGCGTGACCTGTACCGGAAACCGCGATTTGCTGGATGATTTTGGTGTCGCCGTCAGTCCGACCACGGGTCTAGCCGCCATCATTTACACCTCCGATCAATACGTGAATACTGCCGCGGAGCCCGCCAACAGTCATGGCTCTGCACCGTGTACGTCAACCGTAAGCAATAGTGTTGACTGCTCTCACAGCGACATTGCCGTTCAAACAGGAGGCTCTGGCGTCACTCAGGGACACCGTCATCACTTTGAAGTTGAGGACGAAGACTTCGAAGAGACTGATCTGACTAACGATGGTAATCATTCGCCTGACTTCAACATGCAATTAGCGAACACGGGGGGCCTTGCCATCACCTCGCTCTCCGCTGAAATCTCAGGATTACCATTAGCATTCACTTGGAAATCCCCTTTCCCACTACAACCGGGTCAAACCATCACGGGCGCAACGGCCAGCGTACCCGTGGGACTAGTTCTAGCCGTTGGAGACATTTGTCCCGTCAGGATTACTGCGACGCTGTCCGATGGAACAACGGAGACACAGACGACGTATGCAATCTACACTCTCGGCGCCGGGCTCGGGCTCTGAAAGCAGGAGCCTGCTCCTTCTGTCTTGCGGGTCCCCGCTTGAATACGATTTTCAAGACGCCCCCTCAATGATAGGAAGGAGATTGTCAGCTGCAAACTGCCTTTGTGCCTTTTTCATACGCCCGTTCTGAGTTGGAATAGCTATAGGACCAAGGCGGCCACGCTTTTCCTTGCGACAGCACATTCACCAAGAGGAGGCACTTCATGCATCTTTCATGGTCGCGAACATTCAGTGTTGCATTAGGATTGGCTTTCTTTTTTCTTGTCTGCCCCTTTGCGACTGCATCCGGCGGGGTTGCGTTCGGTCCGCCGATCCAGGTGACACCCTACCCGGGCAAAGGCTATGAGCCCGCCGTTTACGTGGACCAATTCGGAAACATCTTCGCCACGGCTCACAAAGAAAACTGGCAGCTTGTTGTGGGTCCCGATCCTAATTCGCCCACCTATACACGTAGCATGTCGTGGGATTGGGTCTCAAGCGATGGGGGCCTAACTTTCCATGATCTGCCAGGGCTTACGCCAGCTAGCCTCGAGCAGCACGAATTTGGCGACGAAGGAGACATGGCGCTCGACGACGACTATCACCTCTATTTCGTGGATACCAATGTTACCGACAACACCATTACGCGCTGGACAGTAACTGGTCCGGGAAATATCAGGTTCGATCTTACTCGTCCGCTTATCCCGACTTTCCAGCCAGTGGACGATCGTCCCTGGGTTGCCGCGCACGGCGTGGGGCATGTGTTTTATTTCGGGAACGAAGGAGACAAGACGACCTATCCGCTCGGACAAGGTACGGGCAGCGGCTTCGGACCAGGCAGGTATACCGTCTATCAATCCTACGATGCAGCCGAGACCTTCGACAGCTTCGGTTACACCTTGAATGACTCCGGCTGGTGCCGCCCGGCGGCCGACCATCAACGCAACTCACCGTACGTCTATGCTGTCTGCAATAACGATGGTGGATCGAATGATCTGACTACAGGCATCAATGCAACGGGAAATATCTATGCCTATGTGTCCGCTGACGACGGCCATAGCTTCAGCCGCTATCTGATTGACCACTACAAGGCGCTCGACAGCTCGAACAGCTGGCCGACGGTTCAGGTAGCGCCCGATGGTTCCATCTGGGCGCTCTATGTAGATGCAGGCACACTTCAATGTTCCACTGACCCCACCGGCAGCACTACATGTAACCCGGTCAACAACCTGTTAAAGCTCTACCAATCGACCAATCATGGTGTCACATGGAGAGTGAGTGACATCACGCCGACGCCAGGCCGCTATCGCTATGGTTCGCTCTCAGTTTCGCCGGACGGCAAACATCTCGGCATAGGCATTTACTATCGACCAAACGACAATTCCCCTTGGTACGTGTATGGGGCAATCTGGAGTCCGGGGTTGAAGCCGGTGCTCACCTCGATTGATCCGACGAATCCGGTGGCCTCGACTGGCAGTGAGGCCCCAGGCGACCTGATGGGCAGCTGGTTCAATCCAGACGGCACGCTAGGTGTAATCTGGACGCGAGTCGATGCTGCAGTGGTCGGCGTTGCTACTATCAGCCGCGATATTTTCTACGCTCGTTCTGTAGTTGCATCGCCTTAAAGCAAGGTGAACACTGATCCTGCAGATCGCATAAACGCAACGGAAAAAGCGCTTGGATGGCTTTGTTCCGATGCCGCCCGCAAGAGGACTAAGCCTGATCTTCCCCGACTTCGAGCTTTGCCTCTTTCGTAGCGATACCGATGCTGTTCACACGCTCAGCACAAGTTCGAGCAAAGTCTATTCGTACGACACCAAACGTTGGGGGCAACCGTAACGCGCTCCCCTCTATCGACTACGTCAAACAGATGTCGCGGCTTAATGCGGGCCGGATTGAGGTCGTCATTCTGGGTACCTGGTGCCGGTATGTTGATTCGCGTCGATCCGTATTGTGACGGCGCGCAGCTTGTCAACGGCGTCGTCAATGTCGGGAACACATTTCCACAGAAAAGCCCACCCTGAATCTGCTGGTCTGGTGTCAGGACGGTGAGGTCGACTGGAGTGGTCGTATCCGCGAAGGGCACTGCACCGGCCACAAGGCCGCTCTCGTATCGCCAGTTGAAGCCGATCCACGGGCCATTGGTCTTCCATTGATACTGCGCGTGGGTGGTCTGCTGAAAAGCCTGGTCATGGTCGATCCGAAAGACGCCCGGCGGTGGTGGCGTGTTGAAGATCAGACCGCCGACCCCTGGAGGATAGAACCGGTCGCGCGAAGTTCCCAAGGTGGTCACCGCGGAAAGCCCGTGGAAATTCGGCATGCTGACGCGCGCCGCGAGACCGTCGATCTTTGACTTTCTCCATTGGATAAGGAAGGTAAGTGGTGTGCTGAACAGGACGCCGAAGTCGTAGTCGGGTTTGGTGTACTTCCAATGATAGTCTGCGGTCACCACGAGATATCTTTCGCTTCCCTTCTAACCGCATCGATCTGCCCCTATTCAAGATTGATGTTCACCCTGACAAGTTGGTTTTGTTCTGTCTCCGACTGCTGACGGCACTCCCACGTGAATTGATCGTGCCAAGGAGACAGATGGCGAAACAAACTCTCGGTTTCAGTTCCACAGTTTTCCGCAAAAAATTCCGTGGTGGAATGAGTGTGCGGAGCTACCGAGACAACGAGATCATTTTTTCGCAAGGGGCAAAGCCGATGCTGTGTTCTACATCCAGAGCGGCACGGTGAAGCTCACGATGGTTGCTACGCGTCGCAAAAAAGCGATAATCGCCATCCTGCCGCGGGGTAGCTTTTTTGGCGAAGGCTGTCTGGGAGGGCAATCTCTGCGGATGTACCTGCAAGCAAGTGATATTGGAGGGCCCAAGTGATCTCGCCGTGTTCAACCGCCGGCGCCATACGCCAGCAGTCTACCGCGATATGCTTGAACTTGCTTTGCGGAAGCGAACGGTGAAAGACGGCGGAGGTGACCCCATGACATATGTCATCGCAGCACCTTGTATCTGGACCAAATAAACACTGCCAGGGTCGATGCGTGCCCCGTAGATTGCATCCGCCCGAAGAAGAACACGAGCTACGACGACGGCCGGCCAACATTCGATCACGTTCCGCAGAACGAAGAGAATGCCCAAGAGACAGGCTCTGTTGCTCAATCGTGGTCTGCCACCTTGGGCTTCGCCTTGGCGATAGGAACGAAAGGTTCCGGCGGTTCCCACAATCCGTTAGGCAACAGTTCGGTGGCCATTGCACACCTCCCGTCCGTAGAGGGACGTTTTGCCTCTTTCCGCGGGTTGCTTGAGGAATGAGGACTTTGTTAGACGTTCTTAGGCAGGACTGTACGATTTGCCGGTATACGTTAAAAAGGGGTGACCAAATGGTTTTGCGCGTGGAAGCGCATAGAATTGGCAATTCGGGGCGAGGTAGGGCGGGAGAGCGACGTGGCCAGCCTGACACCGTTCCGCTTCGGCTGGACCTAGGACAGAGGCAAACGGTGAAAACTCTGTGACGTCCTCACCCCGCCCCCGACTAGCGAGCATAGTCCAGTATTGCGCCCGGTGCAATGGCTGAAGGAAGCGAGGTTTGGTGCTATGGCAAATCCACCTTATCGTGCGCTGCGGGTCGTGCTGGGTTTCCTTTCGCTCTGCATGGCCATTGGGGGCGTGGTCCTCATCTTTTCGAGCAAGGCCCTCATCCTCCGATTATTCCTGCATCCACCCGAGGCGGAAGTCTCGACTCTGTTTCTTTTCACGTTGAAAGAGATGGGCGGCCTTGCGCTCATGCTAGCCGTCATGGTCTTCTTTGCCGCGCGGGACCCGGTGCGCAATGTGGCGATCACCGATGCGCTCACGGTTGGACTATGCATACTCGCCGTCACGCCTCTCGTGTCTCGTTGGATGCTGGACATTCAGAGCATCTATCCCGGACATCTGGTCTGGGCACGGTCGGCGATACGACTGGCGCTGGCGGCTTTGCTTTATTACCTGCGACCGCGGGAAACGCAATGGAAACCCGCGGGCGATTTCTGAAACAGTGAAACGCCAAGTTACGGTTGGCGCGGTGTGCTCGCATCCGTTTCGCTCGTTATAGCGTGCTTGTTGTACGCTCCCCTGACCGACAGTAATTCCGCATGGCTTGGGGGAAATACGTAATTCTGCACGAACCACAATGCGTCATACGTGAGGCGGCGACCGACCACATGGCGCCCGTGGTGTTTCACAAATTCACAGAAATCATCGGCATCAATGATCTGCGCTTTTACGCCAGCAGTGGTGAGAGTGCGAGACTTGAGCCAGCCAAGGTCGATCCATTTTTGTACTTCGTCAGAGCGGGTATGCAACGCCCGAGACAATGAGAACTGTTGTGAACCAATCGCGGCCTGTCCTCCCACCCATGCCGAGGCGGTGCAACATGGAGCGAACGGAAGCCGAAGGGCGGTGCAGGATCTTCCCGGCCTCCTCCACGGGGATCGTGGTGATCAGATCAAGAAGGCGTTGTTGCTCGGGCTTTGTCCATTCGCGATAGCTGCGTTTGTGAGTTACGCCGAGCCGACACAAGAAACGTATGCAGGCATCTCGCGGGTTTCCAGAGATCTCAGCCAGCTTCGTGACCAGCATTCGCCGGTCTATTTCAATGTGCCCATGGCTTCTGCTCGTACGTTCTTTGTAGTCTCCTACCAGTTCTCGTGCTTCCTTGGTCCAGCAAAACAAATGACGCTTGCGTACACGTTCGGTTTCGCACATACGGCCGGATTCCGGAACTGAGACTTATGGTTGGGCAGTCGACATCCAGGCCCATCCACCCTCGCCGCTCTGCACTTCCAGAATGCCTCCTCTACCTATATATGGAGCCGAAAACAGAATGTGTGACAAGGAAAATCAGTTCTTGAAAGAAACGTTCGCGAAGGCGGCATTTTTTGCGCACGAGTTGGTGGGAATGAGGTGGACCGAGAGATCCTCGCGGCGGCCGTTCTGGCCGACGATGCTTATGGCAACGACACGGAGTTTCGTGATGGCATTAGCGAATTAGCGTTGTTGTACGTGATGAGCATCCAGTCGTCGGTGAGCGTGTGGTCGCCCGACCAGGCGCCGCTGTCAAAGCGAAAATGGAAAGGAATCGGACGTCCCACCATTATCTGAACGATTTATTCCGTATGTTTGATTTAGCTGTGTACCGAAGAGTCTTGGGGTTTGGGCATGGGGTACAGGGGAAGGGGGTTCCCTTCCCCTGCTCCAGCAACGTATTAGTCTTTGCTGTTCAACGCGGTAACGAAAGGAATTGTGGAGTGGGCGCATCGAAAGGGCTTTTAACGCTCCGTTTTCGTCCTGATTTGTCACACCAACCATTAACTTGGCCGAGCCTACCACCATAAATTGGCCGCGAATTCTGTGACTTCTAGCAATTCGTGGCCAAAACAGTCATATTATGGTTGAAAATGCGAGCGGGCGCTTTGTGGTTGAAGAATCCGGTAGTGGTGCAGTTTCACGCTGAGATTTGAGGATTTAAGGATACTCGCAATTACTCCCATCCATCTGAAAAAGCTAAGCTTGGGGCAGCGGGGAAAAACTTTTTTTCAAGTGTCCGATTCGCCCCTCTCTGCGCGTCTTTTGGATGACGCCCCACTGATGGGGCGCAAACAACCCTAGGAGAACCTGATGTCGACCCAAAAATACCTCTGCATGTACCGCGGCGCACCCAGCCAAAATAAACCCTCGCCTGCGCAGATGCAGGAGATGTTCGCCGCCTTTAACGGATGGAAGGAAAAATTCAAAGCCAATATCCTCGATATTGGCAGCAAGCTGAAACCTTCCGGCAAGGTCCTCACCGCCTCGGGCGTTACGGATGGACCCTTTGCCGAGGCGAAAGAAATCGTGGCCGGCTTCATGATCATAGCCGCGGATGATTACGAGGGCGCGGTAGCCGTCGTGAAAGCGATGCCGGGCATGCAAATGCCCGGCGCATGCGTGGAAATCCGGGAGATGGCGTCCTTCTGACCGAGAACTCCAATCCTTCGGGCTCGTCAGGCCGTTCAACCGGCTCGCACGATTCGTTCGCCGCATCGGGACTGGTTGAACATTTCTTCCGTCGCGAATATGGGCGGCTTGTCGCCATCCTGACGCGCAAGGTCGGTGTCCGGCACGTCGACTTGGTCGAGGATGCGGTGCAGACCGCGCTGATGACCGCGCTCACCTCATGGGTCGCGAAAGGCCTACCGGAGGACCCCGGAGCCTGGCTTTACCGCGTCGCGCACAACCACCTGATTGGAGCCTTGCGGAATAATGCCGGAAGGCTGCGGATACTCGAGGCTGCCGCTTATGAATTGACCGTAGCGGCCGACAATCCGGCATCCCCGCGATTTGCTGATGAGGTTCGTGACGATTTGCTGCGAATGCTTTTCGTTTGTTGCGACGAGGCGATCCCGAAGGATTCCAGGCTGGTCCTGGCTCTGAAGACGCTCTGCGGATTCAGCACCTCGGAAATCGCGCTGCGCCTGTTCCTCAGCGAAGCGAATGTCCTCAAGCGCCTTGGGCGGGCACGTGAACATCTCCGTGAGGTTCCGCCCGATTTCAACTCTCTTCCGCTGCAAGCGCTGCAGTCCCGATTGGCAAGTGTCCACGTGGTGCTATACCTCCTTTTTAACGAGGGATATCTGTCCGCGCAGTCGGATCGGACGGTCCGTCGCGAGATGTGCGACGAAGCCATTCGGCTGACGACGTTACTGACGGAACACCCGGTCGGCGCAACTCCGGAAACCTTTGCTCTCCTTGCGCTCATGCATTTTCACGGCGCCCGGTTGACCGCGCGACTCGACGGCATGGGCGGCTTGTTGTTACTCGAAAAACAGGATCGATCTTTGTGGGATCAGAACCAAATGCGTCTGGGTGCGGAGTCGTTGCAGAAGGCGGCCAGCGGAGAGACCTTTACCCGCTTTCATGCGGAAGCCGGCATCGCGGCCGAACATGCCTTCGCACCCTCGTTCTCGCAAACCCGCTGGAAAGAAATCGCCGACCTTTACGCCATGCTCGATCGCATCGCCCCGTCGCCGCTGAACGCGATGAACCGCGCCGTCGCCATAGCCCAGTGGCAAGGGCCTGAGGCGGGGCTTGTCCTCCTGAAGGCCATTGAGCCGCCCCAGTGGTTGCTTGGATACTATTTGTGGGATGCCGTGCTTGGCGAGTTGCATCGGCGCGCTGGGCAAAACGAGGAAGCGCGACGCTACATTGAACGGGCGCTCGCTTCGGCGCCTACGGACGCGGAGCAGGAGCTGCTTCGGCGGCGGCTTGATTCTCTTGAGTCGCTTTAATCCCACCAGGGCGTAAGGATAGTCCAAACAAGGTGGGTTCCGGGGATCGTCTTGGACTCACCGCCGAGCACAATGCTATCGGCTGCCGCGTTGAGCCGCGATGATCTCGTCCGTCATGCGGAGTAGTGTGAACACGACACTCTGGTCCGCCACCTGCTCATATCCACATTCACCCGAAATGAATACTCGCTTCTGATCGCCAACGACTGCGCAGGCATATAGGTTTCCCTGAGCGTCTTGGAAGAAAGCCAACGATCGGGCCGCAAGAATTACCTTTATCTCGGGCGAGCCGTGTGGATCTGGGTTGCCCACGCTCTTTAGCCCGAGCGGATTGACAGTTGGATCGTCCCAAAAGTTTGTCATGACCCCACCCTCATTCTCTGCGTCCCGTTTGTCGCCGATTTTGCGAGGCCGTCACGCCGGTGTCAAGGACCTTCGGCTGGGCGCAGTCACGTTGTGAGGCGGCCCCTCTACGCCTTCACACTTTCAGGAAGAGAGCCGCTACGGAATGTTACCGCGTTAAATACACCGTCCTCGCCCCGCACCACTCCGAAGTGCGTGTCGTAAGGACCGCAGAAGAGATCTGGCGGAAAAGGCAGGCGCGCGAAAGCGTTGTGCCAGACGATTACGCGCGGAATGACCAATTCCGGGTCAAGCCGGTCGCGCAAGAGTGCGGTCTTTAGTTCATCCAGGCTCGCTCGTGTGCCGGTTTGCAGACTGGCTCCTATCATTTCCACCAGACGCACACGGTATGGGTGGATTACGGTGAGCGTAATAAGCGCGGCGATCGTCGTGTTTTGTGGTGTATCTAGCTTCGGTCGCAACATTTTTCCGCGACCCAAGAAGGCAGGTCTCCTAGCGTCTGCGTCACCGATGCCGGTAACGATGTTCACGGGGAAGGTAAACCCGGAATCGCCGTACATTGCACCAAGCATGATGTGCCAATCCTCAAGCCTGACCAGAGGGCTGTCAGGGTTGTACAGCGCCAGAGCGCAGCAAAAGTCCTTGTACTCCTTGAATTTCTTTCTGTCCTGGTCAATTTTTTCTCTGACGCGTGGGTACGGGTCGAAATAGCCACGGCCACCGTCCCGAAGCGTTGCGGCTCGAAGTCTTTCACGTCGAATAGCACCGGCCTTCCCTTCCATTCGATCGTGTATTCGGGATGCTTTGATTTTCGGGGGTACGGTTTTTCGAAGTCGAACTGCAGATTCCGTGTGGCAAGGTATTGCTCGAACAACCTTTCCCCGTCCATTTTCGCCACTTCGGCCACGAGGCATCAACCACGGTGACTTCGCCGGGCCATGTTCGCGAGAGGTAGACTGGTGGCCCGACCAGGAACGCGAAACGCTCTCTGGGACTCTTCTAATCTGCTCGTAGAATTCGAGTGCCTCTCCGGGCAAGTGTCTCCGCACGTCGAGCTGCATCCGGCGCGGGGGCAACTAGCCTACGCGGCGGCATCCGCCATCTTTATTTTTTTTACACTGTTTTCTTAAAAGCCAGCACTGCGGTTTATTTTGAGACGCCAGCGCTCGCCTGAGCACTAGCGCCGAAGAGTTTGGCCCAAAAATCACACTGGTGATCGGCCGCGAAATCTAACTCTCCTTGAGGCGAGGGCGGCACCAATGATTGGAACTCGTCCACTGCGGGGTTATAAGGCGCCCAGAACGGTGCGTCTTCGAACGAGCTCGGGTCGCCGGACCTTGCGAACTGTGTCCAGTAGCGGACCATTTTAGTGGAGAGCTTCCGTTGCATGGTATTTAGCGGCAGAGACTGCGGCACCTTAAAGAGGTACTGGAGTTCAGACCCGTGTGTGGCACCAAATGGGAATCTGACTGGCGGCAAATAGATCTCTGGGGCATTGGTGTCGTTGAATTCATACGCAAATGTCGGTACCTGCGCTGAAAGTAGCTGGTCGACGACGCGAGCAGGGCAAGCGAAAATCAAGTCAGTGACTAGAGCACCCACCGCCAAGGAGGGGCTCGCAAAGTTGCTGAGCGGGTATTGGGCAAGTACTAGCGGCGCCGCCTGGGGTCCGACCAAATCCGCGACTACAAAGGGGTACTCTTCGGCGGTCAGCGGGTGCCCAGCTAACTCGTCCAGCGCTACGAATAACCTCCATTCGTCATGATTCGTACCCTGAATCAGTGGCACATGGTTGAACTGGCCCGTGGCAAATGCACTATCCAGAGACTGGGGAAGTATCTTGCCGTCTACGTTGGGAGTGATGTCGATACCGCCCTGATTGGCAAGAATCGTTTCGACAGAAATGGAGCGCAGACACTCGGCAGTCTGGTTGCTGCATCCGACGCCAGTGGCAAAGGCGACGCCTTGAGATTCTGCGTCTGCCAGTGTCGGCAACGTGAGCTCGTAGGCTCCGCTTTCGACGATAGCGCGATGAAAAAGTCCCGACGCCGTGGGAGATGCCAGGTGAGAGAAGACGCTGAGTCCACCAGCGGACTCGCCAAAGATAGTTACGTTGTCCGGGTCCCCACCGAAGGCGGCAATGTTCCGGCGCACCCATTGCAGCGCAAACTGCTGGTCCTTGATCCCATAGTTGCCCGAGACATGGTTGGTGGATTCCGCACTCAATACCGGATGGGCGAGGAACCCCAAGGCGCCGAGGCGATAGTTGATGGTAACGACAATCACGCCGCCTTCCTTTACCAGCTTAGTCGGAACGAATACCTGGGAGTGGAAGGTTTAGCCGGGATTGGCGCGGAGAGCGTCCGTTTTTATGCAGGTACTCCGAGCTGCGACATCTATGGTAACTGCACGAACTATGTCAGTAGCACGCATTTCATGGGTGACCTTGGTGGAGGCATTCGCTTCTATCCTTACGGAAACTTTTTTGTGCGGCCCGAGGTACGGCTCTACCTTGTGCACAACAATGTGGAATTCAGCTCAGGCCGCACCGTGCGCTATGGCCTGTCGATAGGATATACATTCGGTGGATCACGGTAGGTTACGACAATGCCGGGAATCCGATCGTACTGAAGCGTGCTCTTGTCTAGATGATGTTCAGTTGAGAACCGAAGAATCGAGGTGCTGTATGAAACCAATGCTGGCCTTTGCTTCGCTGGTATGCTTTTTTCATCCCTCTGAATGCTCAACAACAGTGGTGCTTTTCTAAAAACTGCCCGCAAACACCCGCAACAATCTCTCCCGATCAAAACCACAAAGCATGGACTCACCTCTTTCGCCGCCCCTCCGCCTTGCCGGGCTGCAAACCAGTTGTACCGTTTGCATTTACGCCCTCAGCGAGGCAGTTTTTTCCGTATGCCCGGCCACCGATTGAAGTTGATAACAGTCTCAGTCTCATGAACCGTGCCGATAGTCCCGAAGTTCATGGCTCAATACCTCTGGGAAGGCCGAATCCCCCGACTTCTCGACTGGACAAGGCAGAACAGGGTTCAAGCCGTCATCGCCACGATTTTGACGGCAACGCATGTTCGAAGTACGCGGCGGTAGCGGAAGTCTGGAGTACGGGTTTGTAGGGCAGGTGGACTCCGATGAAAACCGCGTTGCTGAGTGGTCTCTTGTTCCTTGCTGCTGAATTGCTCGGACAGAACTCAATTCCCGCTGGCACCATATTGCCTCTACGGTTGAACTCTTCCCTGAACTCGAAAAAGAGCAACCCCGGAGACATCGTAACGGCACGCCTTATGCAGGATGTCGTGTTGCCCTCGGGCGAGAAGATTCACGCTGGCTCCAAAGCAGTCGGTCACGTCCTCGAAGTCGTGGCCGCAAAAAACGGCGGTGGCGCGAAACTCTCTTTGCAGTTCGATACGCTTGAGGTCTCGCATCGAAGGTTGCCTATGACCACTAACCTTAGGGCCTTGACATCCATGATGGAGGTCGGGGAGCAGCGTACTTGGCGCAACATGACCCGGATGAAGCTGCAGCTCACCCGCGACCGGGTACGACTGCAGAGCCAGATGGAGTGTTTGCTGGAGGAGATGCGGATCAAGCTGTCCCTTGTCGTGAGCAATCTGCTGGGTGCCAGCGGACTTCGCATTCTGCGGGCGTTGGCCGAAGGCGAGACCGAACTGGCCGACCGCCCTCATTCCGGTGGAGTCATTTTCGGAGACTGATTTCGGGAGTTTATGGAACGGGCCTCCTGCCAGCGATTGAGTGCCCGGCACCGAAAGATAGGCGCCGGAATGGATGAAAAAAAGGGCCAGCGACAATGCCGACCCGAGAAGAAGCTGCCGTTCAAACTACTTCTGCATCTCGTCTTTCTTCATCGTGTCTTTCATTTCACCCTTGGCCATCTTGACAGAGATCACGTGGATTTCGTTCTTGGCGTCGTCAACGTGGGCCTTAAGGGTGACCTCGTGTCCTTCATGGCCCTTCAACGCTTCCGGATTAGTGACGGTCCAACTTTTCTTGTCTTTGTCGCTCGTAAACGTCTTGCCGTCCTCGCTGATTTTGCCCGGCAGATTGACAGCCTTCGTGGATGCTGCGGCCTTGGCTTGGGTCGAAGTGTCCGGTTTCGTGTCGTATTGAGCGAGAGCGAGTGTAGAGATCAGCAAGGCGAGCATGCCGGAGACGAGCATTAGCTTTTTCATATCGAACTCCTTTGGCCAGAACTGGCTGAAGGTTGACGCGCTCGGGGTGGTGACGTCCACCCTGAAGACGAGTGGTGGGAGAGTGCTGTTTCCTGATCGGAATAAGTCTGCGCCCTAGCGGGCTGCCCGTCAAGGGACGCCGCTGCAACAAGTTGAAACGGTCGTTGCGATGGGCCCCCGGAATACTCTCTGTGCGCACAAGCCCGCCAGTGCATAGACAGCCCTGGGTGAGAGCTCATTGCTCCCCGGTAGAATCATGATCTGCAGTTGACGGACGCTGCAGAATTGTGTATTCGCGCGGGCGGATGCCTCCGCCGCACTCTTGTCCTTGGCCATGTGCTCGACATGAGACAGCGAGGCTTTATTCCAGCACCGCGCCCATCTGTTGCGGTGCGTGAACAAAGATCCGAAAGGTGTTTCCAGCACGCCCCCGTCTCTGCATCGGAGTGCTGGCATCGACCAAGTCGTTATGGACTGAATACGCGAGTTGCCTAGTCTGTCAGTTGTCTTCGTCTTCGTCCTTGTTCCTGGTTGCGACGAATCCGTGCGTGTGCGATACCCCCGCGGCGTCTCTAGATACATAGAACCCAACGATGTCACCCTGAGGGTTGATACCGCGTGCTTGTGTCGAAACCACGTCTGCCCCTGGATAGTCGATGGTAGTGAACTCGCCCTTGCTGAGCAGGAACCCATGAGTCTTATTCGCAGAGTCGATAAAAAATCCGACAGTCTCGCCGGAGGGACTAACGTCGCGGGCATCGGAGGATATAGAATTCGGTATGTCGAGAAGTTGATAGTCTCCCTCCTGCACCTTATAGGCGTGGAATTCAGTTGGGGTGGGAAACCACACGCCCACGATAATCCGGCCGTGCCGTGTGATTCCATTGTGCATGGTGCCAGGCACGGAGAAGGATTCGTATGTACCGTTCTGATACACGTACCCGTGCATTGTACCGCCCCCGGAAGCCGC
>Ga0137415_10002267_pt1 | contig 19174 bp, 9 predicted proteins | sample CZODoug3_1_1_16f_FD_183082 | JGI IMG/M metagenome (GOLD analysis project Ga0137415, IMG submission 183082) | Vadose zone soil fungal communities from Angelo Coast Range Reserve, California, USA - CZODoug3_1_1_16fungal (Hybrid Assembly) | ecosystem: Environmental > Terrestrial > Soil > Vadose...
AGCTGAACTCGAAGAAGCCGCCCTCAATGGGGTTGTTGATGAAGTCCACGCCGACCTGGAAGGTATGGCGGCCAACGGTTTTTGAGATGTCGTCCTTGAACTGCCACTTCTTCTGGTAGGACTGCTGAGGAACGTTGGTATTGGTGCCAAACGAGGCGCTCGGGAATTTGACCAGCGGCGCGCTGATGCTGCTCGCGATGAGGTTGTTCCAATACTGATAGCCCACCGTGAACTGGTTGACCAAGGTCTTCGAAAGAATCGAGTTCAACGTAAAATTGCTCACGATCACATGGTTTTTGGTGAAGTTGCCGTTGGCGAGGTCGGCGGTACCGTCGGACTGATCATTCAAGCTGTCGTTGACCTGTGAAGTATAGCTGACGTAGGCCGTATTCTTGCTATCGATTACCCAGTCTGTGCGGCCGTTATAGCGCCATTCAAAAAAGGGACGTGGGATCGTAGCGGAAGGCTGAGCCGCCAGCCCATTCGCCTTCGCGACGGTTAGCTCATTGAAAGACTTTGTTTGCTCTGCCTGAGCCTGGTGTTCGCGCTCCCGTTCGAGGGCAAAGAAGCCGAAGAGCTTGTCCTTGCGGATTGGTCCGCCGACGGATCCCCCGAACTGTTGGCGTGTGTAGTCCGGGTGAGAGGAAGTTGTGCCGCCTTTGCCAGTGGGATCCTTCTCGTCGGTGTTCAGATTGGTGTTGCGGAAGTATCCGAAGACAGAACCGTGGTACTTGTTGGTGCCCTGCTTGGTGATCATGTTGATAGCGGCGCCTTCAGAGCGGCCGTTTTCCGCCGAGAATCGCTGCGTGCTGATCTGGAATTCCTGGACCGCTTCCAAGGGAAGCTGCATCACCGGGCCGCCAACCGTGTTGTCCTTGTTGTCGATGCCGTTGACCGTGACGTTGACATTGCGGCCGTTCTCGCCGTTCACAGAGAGAATCGCGTAGCGGTTTTTCGTGGGATCGTAGGAGTCTGTAGCCTTGACGCCCGGAGCGAGATACGCGAGATTGGCCACATCGCGTCCGACCATCGGCAATTCTTCGACTTCTTTGGGAGTAATGTCTTGGCTCACGCTGGTCTTCGTCGTGTCCATGATCGGAGCGGTGTCAGTTACCTCAATGATGGAAGCGACCGCGCCTGGTTCCAACGTGGCATTCGTCAAGGCCGTTTGACCGACGAGCAGTTGGACCGTAACCACAATCGTGGAGAAGCCTTGCTTTGACACCCGGACGGTGTAGACGCCGGCGGAGAGCAGGTCGAAACGATACCCGCCGTCGTCGCTTGAAGTCGTCGTGCGGGTTGCGCCGGTCGCTTTGCTCGTGATGAGGATTTCCGCGCCGGTGATAACTGCCTGGGATTTGTCGAAAACCGTTCCTTGGATGGTGCCGCTGGCCGTAGCCTGGGCGTGCAGTGTTCCATTGCCCACCGCCAGAAGCAAAATCGTGGCGATCAGCAAGTGTGTGAATGTTCTCTTCATATTGGCTATGAATCTCTCCTCTGGTTTACTTTCAATGAATTGGCGCCCGGTCCGCGCGCTAATCCGCACAGAATTCGAGCAATGTGGGCGAAAAGCCACACTTCATCGTCAGTACAGAAATAGAAAAGAAATGTTTTATTTCGCTTAACTTGTAGTTAGGCAAATGAAAGGCCAAATTGGAGCTTCACTTAAGCTGTTTGATTTGTTTGTGACAGAAAATTTACAACTCGACAGTCTCCCTTAATTTGGAGCTTGGCCAGCGCATTTCTATGAGTTTTCATATTCCGCTGATAAATCGTTCGTCGAATACCGTATTGGGACTCGACACGCATCTTGTGTGAAGGTTCGAGGTCAAATACAGTTCTCGCATGGATGCTCCTGGATTTGAGCCGCATGCGTGGTTGCGCAATGGGCATGCGATGACCATTGCCGCGGCGTATTGGGCGCGGAGGTTTGCATTGCCGCGGCCGGAGGCGCGGCTCTTTCGCGTTGCGGAGGATTCGCAGTTGCTTGCGGCGTGTCACTGGCAGGAGGGAAAGCGAAAAGACGCGCCGGTGATTGCGATTGTGCATGGGCTGGAGGGCTCTAGCGATTCGAATTATGTGCTTGGCATCGCGGAAAAGGCTTTTCAGCGCGGGTTTCATGTGGTGCGACTGAACCAGCGGAATTGCGGTGGGACGGAGACGCTTACTCCAACCCTTTATAACTCCGGGATGAGCGGAGACTATCGGGCGGTTTTCGAGGAATTGGCGCACGGCGACGGATTCACGCAAATCTTTTTCGCGGGATATTCGATGGGCGGAAATCTCGTGACGAAGATGGCGGGGGAATATGGCGAGGCGGCGCCGCGAGCGCTGCGCGGCGTTTGCGCTATCTGTCCGGCGCTGGATTTGGCGGCTTGCGCGGACGCGCTGCAAAAGCCTGAAAATTACTTCTATCAACGACATTTTGTTAGCGGACTGATGAACCGCTATGCGCGCAAGGCGGCGCTATTCCCGAAAATTTATTCGCGCAATGGATTTGGGAAGATTCGGTCGGTCCGCGGATTTGACGATGCGATTACCGCGCCCTGTTTTGGGTATCGCGACGCGCAGGAGTATTACGAAGCGGCAGGAGCGCGCAAAGTGGCGGCCCGAATTCGCGTGCCGACGATGATGATTACTGCGCAGGACGATCCGTTTGTGCCGTATGAATCTTTCTTGGCGGCGATGGTCGCGGAAAATCCGGCGATTCGATTCTTGGCGCCGGAGCACGGTGGCCATTGCGGATTCATTTCGAAGCACACCGGAGCGGAGCGCTTTTGGGCCGAGGCGCGCGTCGTGGAGTTCTGCGAGCAACACCGGACGTAACGCGCTTCCCGATTTAGCCCGGCGATTCGCGGCTCCTGCACGATGGCAAAAGCGGCGGCTAGACCGCCGCACCCCAAATCGCCTCATTCCGGATTATGCGAAGGGTTGTTCTAATGAGTGTGCGAAGCCCTGGGTCAGAAGTTGCGCGGGACCGTCGGCGGTGATGACCATGTCGTCTTCGCAGCGCAGGCCGAATTCGCCTGGGATGTAGATGCCAGGCTCGTTCGAGAAAGTCATGCCGGGCTCCAGGACCGTCTTGCTGCCTCGGACGAGATAAGGATGCTCGTGCCCGTCGAGTCCGATACCGTGGCCGAGACGGTGGGTAAAGAATTTGTAGTCTGGGCCGTAGCCGCCGTTAACGATGACGGCGCGGGCGGCATCGTCCACCGTGCCCGAGAGTCGGCCTGCGCGCGCTGCTTCGAGCGCGGCGTCCTGCGCTTTGCGCACGAGGTCATAGGCGCGCAAGATTTTATCCGTGGGCTTGCCGTAAACGCTGGTGCGCGTGACGTCTGACGCATAGCCCTCTACTCCGCATCCTCCGTCAATCAAGACAACGTCGCCTTCCTTCAGCTTTTGCGGCTGCACAGTGCCGTGCGGCAGCGCCGCCGATGCTCCAAGAAGCACGAGCGCACCGCCGTGCAGATTCATCTTTGCAAAGCCGGCTTCGATGAGGTGTGCGATATCGTCTTGCGACATGCCTTCTTTCAGCGACGCGAAGGTGGCGCGGAAGACGTCGAACGTCGCGTCACAAGCGAGCCGCATAAGCTCCAGCTCGTGCGCGGACTTGTGCGCGCGGCAGGCGATCGTGACGGGATCGGCGGATGCCAATTCAAAGCCGGGTGCGGCGTGGCGAAGATGGTCAGAAAACGTGAAGCCGGAGGTTTCCTCGATACCGATGCGGCCGGTGCGGATGTTCTGGTCTGCCAGGGCTTTGGCGGCGATTTCCGTCGGGCTCTGATCTTCCTGCCAGATGCGAACTTCGATGGGGAGATGGAGCTTTTCGCGAAGCCGGCCCTCTTCAAATGCCGGCACAACCAGGACAGGATGGCCCGCGCGAGGGATAACAAGGCCCACCAGGCGTTCGCTGAGACCCCAGCGGATCCCGGTGAAGTAATAAAGCGAGGTCCCTGGAGCAAAAAAGAGCGCGTCGTACTTTGCGGCTTGCGATGGCGAGCCACTGGGCATCGGCGCCGCACCGCCCATGAGGGTCTGCGCCCGTTCAATCCGCGCACTGAATTCGGTAGGAGAAATCGGGCGAACGCGGTCGCCCAGCGCCTTCAGCCCAGAAAAAGCAGCCGGCAGCGCGGTGCCGTCCTCGGCATGCTCGACTCGGAACTTGGGGCGCAGGGCTCCCACCGAAAGAACCCCCGCCACCTCAAAAAACTGGCGACGGGAGGGAAGCTGGGACGGAAGTGGAAGTGGAATCTTCATCTTCATGGCGCGAAGGTTTAATCCGTGCGGCTTAGATTGTCAAGCGCCCCTGGATATCGTGCGCAACTCGGCCAAACCTAAAGGGAACTACTTAGGGACACGCCTTGGAGACTGTATACGGCGGATTCGTTTAACAGTAGTCGCCCTTAGTCGTGATATGGAATTTTGTATAAACAGGTCATAAACTACAAAGCGCAGGCCTGTCATCGTACGCCAAACAATGGAGTTAGTGGGCAATTATGAAGAATTTATTGCTACGTGAGATTGGAAGACATCGTGCAAATGTAGCGAGCCTAGGGTGTGGTTGTCGGATTCTTCGCGTTTATATCAGCGAAACACATGGGAGCAATAGATGAAGAGCGTTTTGCGTTTAGCTAGCTATCTGACTTTGTGGTTACTTGTATTTGGTTTGATGCTTAGTCCTGTCTCGAGGGCGCAGTCTAGCAATGGGGCCATTGCGGGCGCTCTGGTCGATAAATCAGGAGCGGGCGTTGCAGGCGCGAGCGTTGAGGCAACTAGCGTGGATCGTGGTGGCCAGCCGCGCATCGTCGAAACAGATTCCACGGGCTCGTACCGCATTGAGGCTCTCTTGCCTGGCAGGTACACCATCTTGATCAAGAAAGCGGGTTTCGCCGAACTCAAGGTTTCCAATGTCGACGTGAAGGCGTCTCTCACGACTACGATCAACGGCTCTCTGGAACTTGCTGGAGTCAGCTCCACAATCCTGGTCGAAGCATCAACCGGCCAAGAGTTGCAGACCCAATCGGGCGATTTGAGCGCCAGCATCTCCTCTTCGGAAGTTCACGACCTGCCGATTTTTGGCCTCAATCCGATTGCCCTGGTTCTAACCCAGCCTGGCGTTCAAGATCCCAAAGATCGCGGCATCAGCAACGGGGTAAACTTCTCCGTGAACGGCACTCGGCCTCGCTCCAACAACTTCCTTATTGACGGGCAGGATAACAACGACAACGCAATCAATGGGCAAGCATTTCAGCCCACCAACTTGGAAGCCATCGGCGAGGTAACCATTCTCACTAACTCGTATGGCGCCGAATTCGGTCGAGGCGGCGGGTCGGTGACTAACGTTATCTACAAAGGTGGAACGAACGACTTTCACGGGTCTGCTTGGGAACTAGCCACGAACTCAGCGTTGGCGACTGCTAAGCACGAGGACTTGTTTGCTGGCTGCACTACGAACGGGACTTGCCATCCCGTTTCGGTTGATAACACTTTTGGTTTTGCCTTCGGTGGTCCGATTAAGCACAACAAGCTTTTCGTCTTCGGCTCATCTCAATGGGATCGTACACGTTCCACAGCCAATGGGAGCACCATCACGGCGCCAACCGCGAGCGGCGTGGCGCAATTGCAGGCGTTGAACTCCGCGAACGCCAATTTCCTGGTCGCTGCGTTTGCCGGGTTAACCGCACCGACCGTCACCAAGAGTGTTCCACTTGGCAGTGCGACTGCTGGGGGCCCCGATCGTGGATCAGTCGATTTTGGACTGGTACAAAGGTCGGGCATCGGCGAAATAACAAATGACCGCCAGTGGGATGTGCGGGTAGATTTCACGCCATCGGACAAAGATTCACTCATGGCCCGTTACTATCGCGACGACGGTTCGTTTACTCCAGATTTGTTCAATTTTCCGCGCCAGCTAGTGCCCTTTGATTCTCAGCAAGGCGGGCCATCGCAGAGTTTCGCTGGTGGATGGACGCACACAATTTCATCAAAGGCGATTAACGAGCTCAGAATATCCTATACGAATATCGGTTTTTCATTTGGGCCAACGCCGGCAACTGCGAGCAATCCTCTCGCTCAACTGCCAGCTATTACAATCGCGGGAGTCAGTAGCGCTACGGCCACCCCGTTTCCGACCCTTGGATTTCCATCGAACCTCCCCCAGGGCCGCGCCCATAAGTCCTACCAATATCAGGATGCCCTAAGCTATACCGTAGGACGCCACACATTTAAAGGTGGAGTCGATGCTAATCACCTGTCAGTAGTTGACTCGATACCCTTCAATTCGCGTGGGACGATCACCTTTGCCCAACGAGTCCCAGGAGACACGACGAGTTGCGGCACCATCGGCTGCACAGGGCTGGCCAACTTCATCGATAATTTCACCGGTCCCTCGGGCGCGGTTAACAAGGTATTCGGCAGCCCAATTCTGCAACCGTTTGTGACCACCTACGCGCCCTATATCCAGGACACATGGCGAATGAAAGAGAACCTCAGTTTTACTCTTGGCTTGCGCTATGAGTATTGGGGTTCGCCTGAGAACGTCCTGCAATTCCCCGCGTTAAGCCCGAACGCCACGATTGGCCTGGCCGGAGCCAGCTTCCCCTCCGTCTATTCCTCTAAGCAACCGCTGGACCGGAATAATTTCGGTCCCCGCGTCGGAGTGGCATACACACCGCATATCGCTTCACGGTTGTTCGGACAGAACAAGACCGTCATCCGCGCCGGTTACGGGATGTTCTACGACGGCCTATTCACCAACATTCTTGACAACACAGGTGGAACGTCACCTAACGCCGTTGGAGGAACTCTGACTGGCACGGCTTCGCAGAACGGAGGTCGAGGCCTAGCCAACGCAACCGGCCTCCTCAATTCGGTCGCTCCCTTGCTGAACCCGAAAGCTACGGTGAACACGATTGCGGGCAATCTGATGAACCCAATGACCCAACAGTGGAATTTGGACGTTCAAAGAGAGTTCCGAGGTGGATTTGTTTTCACTGCGGCCTATGTCGGAACGCGCGGCGAACACTTGTATGTCAATCAACAGTACAACCCGGGAATCAATGGTGTGCGAATGAATCCAAATCTCGGAGGTGTAACTGTCCGCACGAATGGCGCCGATTCTATTTATCACGCCGGCCAGTTCACCTTGGACCGCAAATTCTCTCATGGTCTCCTCTTGCGAGCCGCCTACACTTACTCGAAGCTGATTGACGATGCTTCGGAAGTGTTCACCATTTCGCAGCAGAGTTCATTCTCGGAGAATCCATTCAGCCAAGGGCAGGACCGTGGTCCTTCTCTCTACGACCGTAGACACCGCCTGGTCGTGACTTACATCTGGGACGTACCCTACGTGCACAAGACAGACAACGTCGGGTTCCGCGCTCTCAATGCGATAACCTCTCACTGGCAATGGTCTGGCTTCGCCACCTTCCAAACCGGCCAACCGGAGACCATCATCACCGGCACGGACGTGTTGGGCGACCTGAATACTGCCAATGATCGTCCCAATCTGGTCAATCCGAGTTTGCCTCAGGGGGACTTCAACAGATACGCTCCCGCCCCCGCCGGCACCCTCGGGAACCTTGGCCGTAACACCTACACTGGCCCTAACAACGAGTATTGGGATATGGCCATTCAGCGCACAATCCCCATTTCGTTCCGTCACATGGAGCATCAAGCTCTGACGCTGCGCGCAGAGTTCTTTGATGCTCTGAACCATGGCAACCGCTTTCTTCCTGACCTCAACCTAGCCGACGGAGCCTCGACTACACCCGGCGACGGAGGCTTCGGCGACATCGTCTCTACGGTCCAGGGCCAGCGGCAGATTAAAATCTACGTGAAGTATTCCTTCTAAAAAGAGGAATGGTAATGCGAGGGGAGGCCGAGAAAACCGGCCTCCCTTTTTTTGCGTTCTATGCGGCCCTGTCGAGCGTACGCTTGCCGATAATCAAGCCATTTACCCAAATTTATGATAGTTTCCTGCGCAACGGTGCATTGCGAGAGGTCTTTCGATGACGTTTGCGGAGTTTTGGCCCGTCTATGTGCAGGCGCACACCCGGCCGGGTACGAGGTTGGTGCACCTGGTGGGAACCCTCGGCGGATGGATGCTGGTTGGAGCCGCCATAGCGGAGCGGCGATGGTGGTGGGTGCTGGCCGCGATTGCGGTCGCGTACGGTCTCGCCTGGCTCGGGCATCTCTTCGTGGAACACAACATGCCCGCGACATTCGAGCATCCGCTGTACTCCTGGTGGGCCGATCAACGCATGGTATTTCTAATGATTACCGGCCAGATGGGAAAAGAAGTGAAGCGATACGCCGGCCCCTCTCCTTCAATCATCAATTGAACCTTCCAAATTTCCTACTGTAGACGAACGAAGCAGCGGGGTAACGCCGCAGCGCTGTGATGACTCTGCAGCTAGTCCTTGATGGGCTGGCTGGAGCACGGAACTTGATCAGTAGCCAAAATGCTGTTCTACAGGAGGGCCGGACAAACTACTCCATCCGCGCAGCCAGAATCTGCTTACCCCGAATCTCCACTTCAATGCCTAGTGGCGGCCGCAACGCAGAGCCCTGCGCAATCGCACCGCGTACCCATACGCCCCCGGGAATATTCATCATCTTGAGTGGGTCGAACACCGTCCGGCTACAAGGATTGCCGACCATAGGATGTTTCGCGCCGCGAAACCCATACTCCGTCCGGAGTTTCTCGATATCGGCAACGTACTCCAGGTTGCAGTTGCCAAATGGCGCTTTCAGCGAAAACGCCCAATAGCTAGCGGGCTGGCTGCCGGAACCGGTAGGCAAGCGCACCAACGCAGCCGGCACATTTTCTCCGCTGAGTCGATTCTTGTAGAAGAAGTCCTTCGACGTCCAAGGCTCGGCCATCTCGTCCACGCTGGCGATACCTGGTTGCGACTCGGTGGCGTGAGGCAAAGCCGCGTTCGTGTCAGGAGCGGGCGGGGGAATGTCCACCTGCGGAGTCGGCGCAGCAGGCGAAGCCTCGCGTACTTGAGGGCGCATCACCCAGCGCACGAGAAGCAGGCAAAATGCCAAGGCGGCGAGGAAGCCGATGAGGCGCACGGGCTTGAAGCCGGGCTGCGCAGGTGGAGCCTGCGTGGAGACGCCAGGAATCTGAGGCATGTCCGTCTTAAAGCGTGATGGCGGCTGGTCCGGCATTCTGCGTTATCGGTCTCGTTGACTCCGCGTCGCGACGCATCCTACGTGAGAGGCGTGGCACGGCTTACCGGCACTTCTTGGCGCAGGTTATTGTAGAGCCATCAAACAGAAGGAGCAACCACCGACGGTCGCGCGAGTTCAAAGTGGAGATTCTGTGGAGCAAGGGCCGGACTCATATTCTGCGGAAAATGTTATTGAAGTGGGTACAATAACGCATACGAAGCTTGTCTCTTCCGCAGGGTCGCCATACTGTAGTAAGGATACCTGGACTACCCCGGGAAGTGGCTGCGCGTCCGCAATTTTATGGCTACTGATACACGAGCTTCAGCACGGGCCTTCGTACGAAGCCTCAACATTCTGCTGAAATTCGCGCGCCTGTATGAATTTGGGCACGTGCGCACTGCCGCGCAATTTGAAACGACGTGGAAGGAATTGCGCAGCGCGCTGGACGAAAGCGGCGGAAGCGGCGTGCTGCTCGGCGCGTCTGGCACCCAAATTTTGTTGGACGGAGTCCCGTTGGGATCGGCGGCCGGCGAGCGCAGCTTCGCGCAACTGCTGATTTCTTCGGGCATCGCCAGTATCCATTTCTCGCCAACCTTGACGCAGCCGCAACTCGCGCGCTTTGTGCGCGCGTTCCCCAGCGGCAATTCCAAGCCTACGTCATTGGCCGAGCAGTTGAAGTCCGCGCTCGCGGGCGAAACCAGCATCAAGGTAAACGAGATTCGCTACGTCGCGGAAGATTCTTCCGTGGCTGGGATCAAGGTGGCTGCGCAGCTCACGGCGAAAGCGCTCGGCGCGCACGGAGACAAGTACCGCGACTTCTTTGAAGATCCCAATAAGATGTTGCAAATGATCCTCGCCGCGGAAAGCAGCCGCAATGCGAGTGGCGGTGGCGGCGGCGGTTCCGGCCCAGGATTCGGTTTGGGCGGCGGCGTCCCCGGAGGTGGAGGAACTGGAACCGGCGGAGGAGGCACAGGCTCGGGCGGTCCAGGCGGAGGGAGTGGCGGCGCAGGCGGCTCTGGAGGCGGAGCTGATGCAGGAAATTTGTGGGGTACGCCGAGGCAGGGAGGCGGTAGCGGCGCTGGCGCAAGCACAGGAGCCGGTGGAGGTTTTGGTGGTGGCCCAGGCGGCGCGGGTGGACCCGGAGGGGGTAGCGGCGGCGCTGGCGGTTTCGGAGGTGGCGGAAGCGGTCCTGGAGGAGGCGGCACGGGAACGGGCGCCGCGGGTGGCGGCACCGGTGGTGTAGGTGGCACCGGAAGTGGCGCTGGCGGCGGTGGCGCAGTTGGAGGCGCTCCCGGATCCGGCGGCAACCCGGGCAAATGGCTGACGGCATCCGCTTTGCTACCGCGCGGCGGAGCGGTAGGCGGTGGCGCAGGCGAAGCCGGCGGATATTCCGTGGCGGAAGAAGATGTACGCGCGATGCTTGGACTCTTCGCGCAATTGGGCAAGTCGCGCAAGGATCCCGAAGCGCGCATGGAAGTGCCCACGTTTCAATCGCGATTGAGCGCGCTGCCCGTTCGCGCGCAATACACGCTGCAGCAAGCGCTCGCCGGACTTGCCGCGCAGGCTCCTAACGAGAAACCCGACAAGCCCATGCTGCTGAAGCTGGCCGAACACGTGGCGATTCGCTTCGCGCTGGACAGTTATGAACGCGGCGAGTTGCGTGTGAACGCGGTAAAGCAGCTTCTCGACCGCATGAATGCGGAAATTGAAGGGCTGCGCAAAATCTTGGCCTCGCAAGAAGACATGATGGCCAACGCGGGATTGCAAGTGCAGTCCTATACAGAACTGTTGGATCAGGAGTTCTGGGCGCAAGTGCCCGACGAAAACAAGAAGGAAGTGCTGACTTCCGATGAGTCGTGGTGCGTGCCGCCGCGCAACGTCCGCGGTTACCTGGAAGACATGCTGCGGCGCGGCGAGCTGAAAACCGTAAATGAGATTTTGATGAAGTATGCGGCTTGTATCTCGCTGGACAATCCGGAGGCACGCCGCACCACGGCGATCGGCCTTTCCGACCTGGCGGAACTCTATGGCAGCGGCGATGGCAGCGCGCTCATGGACGCGATTCGTCGCTTGGGAAATCAGTTAGCGGTAGAGCGCGAGCCGGAGCTCCAGACACTGGTGAGCGCGGCGTTCGTGCGGCTGAGCCAGGAGGCGGCCGGCAAGCGTTGCTATCCGGCAATGCAGCAAGCGCTTGCATCGCTGGACAATGTGGAGGCACAGCGTCCCGGCTCGACTCAGAGTCTGCGGCCCCGCATCGGTGCCGAGGAGCGTATGCCGGAGTTCGTGGAAGAAGCTTTGCGCAGCGGCCAGATCGCGGACGGCATGATCGATATTTTGTCGCTGATGCCCAAGGCGACGCTGCACTATGTCACCAGCCGGTTTGGGCATTGCGGGTTTCGCGATGATTGCGAGCTGCTTAGCCAGATTGTGCGCGGACTCGGCGACGACGCCACGCAACGTCTGGTGGAGACGCTGCAGACCGCGCCCGCCTCCGAAGCGGCGGAAACTGTCGGTCTCTTGACGCTGCTTGCGCCCGAGATGGCCAGTAAGATTCTGCCCGTTCGTCTTTCACAATGGCCGCGCACGTCGCATGATCGTACTGTGCGCCAGCTATCCTCTGCGCCACCGCAGCGCCGGGCAGAGCTGCTTGTCGCGCTCTACGAGTCGCTTGACGTCTTGATTCGCCCGCTGGCCATCGACGAAATGGGAATGAGCGGGCGGCCGGAATGCATCCCCAAAATTCTTGAGCTGGCAGAGAATGAAACAACGCCGGGATTTACGCGGGTAAAGGCCATCGAAGCGTTGGGACGCTTGCGCGGCACGGCCGCCACAACGCTGCTGATACGCATCATGGACGCGCGCCAACTCTGGCGCTGGCAATATCCAGAGGAATTGCGCGTGGCATCCGCGCAAGCGCTTATGCGCATCGACGCGAACACTGGCCTGGACAAGCTCGCTCCCTGCGGGTTCGACCGCAAGGATTTGGTGCTGGAACCCACCGACCCAGACCCAAACGTGTCCGTGATTCGCCAGCGCCGCTATGCGCGCCTCAAGCTGGGACGCAACCTCGTGGGGACGACGCTGAACATGCGCGAGAATTTCCGCCTCTCCATACCGGAGTTGAATCTTGGCGGCGGCGTCGGCACCGGAGAGCGTCATCTCGCTCCCGGTTCGTTGCTCACGTTGAAGATCGCGGTCGGCGTGCGCCACATCAAGGCGCAGGCGATCGTGCGAGGCGCCCGGCCACAAGCCATGGCGTTCGAGTTTGTGGAAATGGATCTGGAAGACCGCTACCGTCTGCGAAAATTACTGATGGAACTTGGCGGGTTGCCTCTGGCCGCACAGGCCACGAACCGCACACGCCGGCGCGGCCGAATGGCCTTCTCCAAAAACTAAGCGCTCTACCGGTCGGGGCGCCGTCCCTTCTGGCCAGGGCTGCTTCGCGGCCCTCAAACCATGCCTGACTCGATAATCGCTTTGTGTACGTATCCTTCTAACGCCCTGCGCCGTACATTGGGACAGGTTTTCGCTCCGGTCCTTCGGCATGTGGCCAGAGGAGCACATGGAACCTCTGTACCATTGCCGCCCTACCTCTATGAAGCTACGGTACTAGTGAGGTAGTCCTATTGGGACGCGTGTCACCGAGTTGAAAGTCGCCGACCCAAAAACGACGGCAGCGCGGGCCTTCGTCAGAAGCCTGAACATCCTCCTGAAATTTGCCCGTTTGTACGGCTTTGATCACGTTCGTACGATCGAGCAATTTGACAGCGCTTGCACGGAACTGCGCTCCGCCATCCCGGACACAACCAACGCTGGCCTGCTCCTCGCCGCCGCCGGTTCGCAGTTATTGCTCGATGGCGTGCCCCTTGAGGGCGCGCCGGCGGAAAAACAATTTGCCGAGTTGCTTTCCGCCGCGGGTGTGGGCAGCGTGCAGTTCTTTCCCTCGATCACGCAGGACGAACTGAATCGATTCGTTCGCGCCTTCCCGACCGGCAAATCGAAGCCCGCGGAGCTTGCCCTGCAACTGAAAGAAGCCATGGCCGGCGTGCGCGGAATTCGCATCAACGAAATTTGTTTCGTGGCCACTGACTCGCGCATGAAAGAAGCAGGCATGGCCGCGCAGTTGGCGGCAGTCACGCTCAACGGCGATTCTGACCAGTTCAATAACTGGATGAACGACCCTCAGAAATTATTGGAAATGATTGCCGCGGCGCAAGGCTCGAAAGGCGCTAGCGCGCCGGGCTCCGCGATCGGCTCCACCGGCGGCCCTGCGGATGGCGGAGCATCGGGCGGCTCAGCGAAGGGCGGCGCTCCCGCCGGAAAGGATGTCGCCGGCGGCGTCTCGAATGGCTTATCGTCGCAGGTTAACGTCTCGACGGGTCCAGGGCCGGGCGGCTCCCTCGACCCCAGCGAAGCGGAGATGTACCGCATCCTGACCGCGTTGACGAGTTTCGGACAGGTCGGCGCAGCGAGCGCGGGAGTTCCCGGAAATCCCGCTGTCTCCCAGGAATTGTCGCAATTGCCCGTTCGCGCGCAGGATATCCTGAAGCAAGCCCTTGCCGAACTCGCTGCAAAGGCGCCCAATCACAAACCCGATCAATCTGTCCTGATCCAGCTCGCCGAACATCTCGCCATTCGCTTCGCGCTCGAGCGTTTTGAACGCGGCGAAGTGAAAGTCAACGCCGTGCGGCAAATGCTCGACCGTATGAACGGCGAAATCGACAATTTGCGCAAAATACTCGGCGCGCACGAAGACAAAATGAGCGACGCCGGCCTGCTCATCGAATCTCATCGCGAAATTTTGGATCGTCAGTTTTGGGCCGCGGTTCCCGATAGCGGCAAGCGAGCTGTTCTTCTCTCCCAGGAAGCCTGGTGCATTCCTCCAAAGAACGTTCAATCCTACATCAACGACTTAATCAAGAAGGGAGACATCGGCGAGGCCGTCAGCATCCTGCGGAATTACGCGGCATGCGCCGAAAGCGAAGATGTCGATGGACGCAAGAAAGCCGCCGTCGGAATTTCGCAGCTTGCCGAGCTTTACGCGAAAATCGATCCTAAGCTGCTCGGCGAAGCCATGCGGCACCTCGGCTTGCGTTTGAGCGTGGAGCAAGACGCCGAATTGCAAGCCCTCGTCAGCGCAGCGTTCGTGCGTTTGAGCCAGCAAGCGGCCACGAACCGTTGCTTTCCCGCTATGGAGCAGGCGTTGGACCTCGTCGCCGGTGTCGAGTCGCAGCGTCCCGGTGTTGCCCAAACGTTGCGCGGCAAAATGGGAATTGAAGAGCGCATTCCTGAATTCGTGGACGAGGCATTACGCGCGCGGCAAACCTCCGCCGGACTCACCAACGTATTGAAGCTCCTTCCGCAAAGCACCATGGAGCAGCTTGCCAGCCGATTTAATCGCTGCAGTCTGCGCGAGGATGCCGAGCACATTGCTGACCTGGCGACCGATTTGGGCGAAGAAAGCCTGCAATATCTGCGCAGCGTGGTGCGCGGCGGGCCTGTACCCGAAGCCGCCGAAATGGTCGGGCTCTTGAGCAGGCTCGATCCGCAAGCGGTCGAAGTTTTTCTTCCCGGCCGCATCAAGACATTTCCGCGCATTTCCCAGGACCGCGTCGTGCGCCAGCTTTCTGCCAGCGGCGCACCCGGGCGCTGCCGCATTCTCTTGAACCTGCTCGATCACGTGGACCCCCTCGTTATGCCGCTGGTCATCGACGAAATCGGCATCGCTGCCGACCGCGAAGCCCTTGGCCGCCTCACCAATATCATCGACGGCGATCTACCCGCGGGATCTGGACCTTTTTTGCGCGTAAGGGCTGCGGAAGCATTGGGTCGCATCCGTGCGCCCGAATCGACTGCCGCATTGAAACGAATCGTTGAGTCCAAGAAGGTCTTCGGCTGGGCCCATCCGCAGGAGTTGCGCATCGCTGCTTTGCAGGCGCTCGAGAAGCTCGATCTGGCGTGGACGCGTGAATTTTTGCCGAAGAGCGGATTGACCAAGGCGGACCTCACGCTCGCTCCGCTGGAAATGGCCGTCAACTGCAAGTTTGTGCGCCAGCGCCGGCACACTCGCGTCCGCCTGCAAAAACCGGTGATTGCCTTCAGCGTCAATCTAAGTCAGAACTGCCGCATGGAAATCCGCACCGCCAGCCTGGCCGGTGGAGTCGCCACCATCGATCGCCACCTTCCGCCCGGCACTCCAGTGCAGTTGAAAATGAATATCGGTTTGCGAAATCTCCAGGCCACCGCTTTGCTGCGCGATTATCGCGGCCAGGGCATGTCCTTCGAAATCGTGGACATGAACCTCGAAGAACGCGGCAAGCTCCGCCGTTTGCTAGCCGACAATCTGACGCCCAGCGCCGTAGAAGAAACGACTAAGTCCATAGTGGCCTCGGAAATAGCCGCCAGATAGCTCCTAAATTCAGCCGACGTGTTACCGACACCTGCAGCGCAGGGCGGAGTCTGCGGAGCCCTACGGTTTTTCCCCAGCGTCTTGGCACTAGTTTGGCGCTCACGCATCTAAACAGTTAGAATAAAGTGTTTACTCTGGTGTCTTAGTCCGTCCTCATGCGGGCATCCGGCACGGTCGAACACGGCGGAAAACGAAGCCATTCATGGATCCAGCACAGATTATCGACAGGGTCGTCGCGCGATTTATCGGCACCAAACACGAGCGCGACGTAAAAAAATTGCAGCCGCTCGTCCTGGCTATCAACGAGCACGAAGCCCAGGTCAAGTCCCTCAGCGATGACGAGCTGAAGGCGCGCTTCCAAGCTCTCAAAGAGCCCATTCAGGCCCAGCTCAAGGATCTCGATCCTACCGAGCCCACCTTTCGCGAGTCCATGCGCAAAGCTCTCGAATCTGCCATCGTCCCGGCGTTCGCCATGGTCCGCGAAGCAGGCCGCCGCTTTCTCAACATGCGCCATTTCGATGTGCAGCTCATCGGCGGCATGGTTCTTCACGACGGCAAGATCGCCGAAATGAAGACCGGTGAAGGCAAGACGCTAGTCGCCACTTTGCCCGCAGCCCTCAATGCGCTAGCCGGGCGCGGTGTGCACATCGTCACCGTCAACGACTACCTCGCTCGCCGCGACGCGGAGTGGATGAGCCCGCTCTATCGCGCGTTGGGCCTCTCCGTCGGCGTGATCGTCCACGACCTCGACGACGAGCAGCGTCGCGCCGCCTACGGCGCCGACATTACCTACGGCACCAACAACGAGTTCGGTTTCGATTATCTCCGCGACAATATGAAGTACGACCTCGCGCACTGCGTCCAGCGCGGCCACCACTTCGCCATCGTGGACGAAGTAGACTCCATCCTGATCGACGAAGCGCGCACCCCGCTCATCATTTCCGGCCCCTCCGAAGAGTCCACGGACAAGTATTTCAAGATCGACAAAATCATCCCCAAGCTGATTCAGGACATCGATTACACGATCGACGAAAAGCATCGTCAGGCCACGCTGACCGAAGAAGGCTTCAACAAGTGCGAGCGTCTCCTCGGCCTGACCAACATGTCCGACCCCGCGAACATCGATGCGATGCACCACGTCTACCAGGCCCTGCGCGCGCACACGCTCTACAAGATCGACGTAGACTACGTCAACAAAGACGGCGAAATCGTCATCGTCGACGAATTTACCGGCCGCCAGATGCCCGGCCGCCGCTGGTCCGACGGCTTGCATCAGGCTGTGGAAGCCAAGGAAGGCGTCAAGATCGAGCGCGAAAATCAGACCCTCGCCACCATCACCTTCCAGAACTATTTCCGCATGTACAAAAAGCTTTCCGGCATGACCGGTACGGCGGAAACCGAAGCGGCCGAATTCGGCAAAATTTACAACCTCGACGTCGTGATGATTCCCACCAATCGCACACTGATCCGCAGGGAATATCCGGACGTCGTCTACCGAACCGAGAAAGAGAAATTTGAAGCTGTCGTGAACGGCATTCTGCAGGAAGACAATTCGCTGGCCAACGGCATTCGCCATTATCACGAGCGCGGCCAGCCGGTGCTGGTGGGCACGATCTCCATCGAAAAATCCGAAACGATTGCGGACATCCTGAAAAAAGCCGGAGTCCCGCACCAGGTCCTCAACGCCAAACAGCACGAGCGTGAATCGCGCATCGTCGCGCAGGCCGGCCGCAAAGGCGCGGTCACCGTCGCCACCAACATGGCCGGCCGCGGCACAGACATTCTGCTCGGCGGCAACCCGGAGTTTCTCACCCGCGAATATTTTTTGAAGAACAAGCTGGCCATGCCCTACGCCGCCGCTCCCGCGGTGATCGGCTCGGATGGCGCCAGCGGCGACGGCGCGCAAGCCGCGCCCATGGTTCTCTTCCAGAACGAAGGCAAAATTTTCCAGGTTCCCGCCGACCAGTGGAAACCGATCTACGATCAATTCTCCAATCAGTGTAAATCCGAGCACGACGAAGTCGTCGAGCTAGGCGGCCTGCACATTCTCGGCACCGAGCGCCACGAAGCCCGCCGCATCGACAATCAGTTGCGCGGACGCGCCGGCCGCCAGGGCGACCCCGGCTCCTCTCGCTTTTTCCTCTCCCTCGAAGACGACCTGATGCGCATCTTCGGCGGCGAGCGCGTAAAAGCCCTGATGTATCGCCTCGGCATGACCGAAGGCGTTCCCATCGAGTCCAAGCTCATCTCGCGCCGTATCGAAAACGCGCAAAAATCCGTAGAAGCGCAAAACTTCGACGCCCGCAAACATTTGCTCGAGTACGACGATGTTATGAACAAGCAGCGCGAGACGATTTACGGCATCCGTCGCTCCGCGCTTGAGGGAAAAGATCAGCGCGATTACGTGCTCGAAATCGCCGAAGATGTCGCGCGCGAACTCGTCGTCACGTTCTGCCCGCGCGAGCAGCATCCCGATCAGTGGAACGCCGCGCAATTTCTCGCGGAGATGAACAGTCAGTTCGGCATCGATGGCAAAGCCGCGGGCGCAGATCCCGCCACGCTAAGTCACGACCAGCTTTCCGAAGCAGCGGTAGAAGCCGTCACCAAGCGTTACGAAGAAAAAGAAAAGCAGTTCAGCTCCGAGCTGATGCGCTGGCTCGAGCGCCGCATCATTCTCGACGTCGTCGATTCGCAGTGGAAAGATCACCTGCTCTCGCTCGACCACCTCAAGGAAGGCATCGGCCTGCGCGGTTACGGCCAAAAAGATCCGCTTGTCGAATTCAAGAAAGAAGCCTTCGTGCTCTTCGAAGACATGATGGCGCGCATCGACAACGAGACCGTTCGCTATCTCTTCCACATCCAGATTCAGCAAGCGGAAAGACCGCCCGACGAAATGGATACGCGTCCTCAGACGCCGCGAGGCCCAGTGTCACGTTCTGGAGGGGCGCAAGCCGCCGTTGCCAGCGCCGCCGCACGTGCAAGCGAGGGCGAGCCGCATCGTCTTCCCGAAGTAGCGCGTCAGCTCGAGCGCAAGCAGCAGCGCCAACAAAAAGATCTGCAGTATCAGACCGGCCCTGCACAAGCCGAAGCGCCCAAGCCCGTCCGCGCCGGCGCAAAAGTAGGCCGCAACGATCTCTGTCCCTGCGGCTCCGGCAAAAAATACAAAAAATGCCACGGCGTCACCGCATAATCCCAGTGGCACAGACTTCAGTCTGTGCGCCGCTACCTGTAGCGCAGGGCGGAGCCTGCCTGCGCAGGCAGGTCTTCGTAGCCCTGCGGCTTTTCCACGGCGTCTTGGCAAGCTCGTCCCATTTGATAAACGCTCAAGTACCAAGCATGTCTCGATAAACCAGATAGGAAACCGCAAAATGCCACCAGGCGCACCGCAACCACAACAAATGCCCGAACGCCAACCCATCCCTGGCGTAAAAAATCTCGTCGCGATCGCCAGCGGCAAAGGCGGTGTCGGCAAAACCACCGTCGCCGTCAATCTCGCGCTCGCCCTCTCCAAGCTGGGCCACAAAGTCGGCCTGCTCGACGCCGACGTCTACGGCCCCAACGTCCCCATCATGCTCGGCACCACGCAAG
>Ga0137415_10002268_pt1 | contig 19172 bp, 25 predicted proteins | sample CZODoug3_1_1_16f_FD_183082 | JGI IMG/M metagenome (GOLD analysis project Ga0137415, IMG submission 183082) | Vadose zone soil fungal communities from Angelo Coast Range Reserve, California, USA - CZODoug3_1_1_16fungal (Hybrid Assembly) | ecosystem: Environmental > Terrestrial > Soil > Vadose...
ACCACGTCTGCAAGGGTACGATGACTCTGAATGCCCTGATAGAGCACATCAAGACCATCGAACCGTCCTGCCCTACCTGCTGTGGCTTCGATTGCTGCTGTGCCCGCGCCGAGTACCTGCTGGAGAAGATGGCTACCGAACGTGATTCGCAGAAAATGTCCGTCTGATCTCGCCGAAGTAGAGGGAGTTTTGCAGGTAGTTCTTGCCGCTGGCACCCTTCTTGTAAAATTCCCACGACGATCCGCCGGAATCTGTCCAGAAAAAGTGAATACGTCCGGTACGGTTGCGCTCTGCGCGAAATCGATTGCCTGGGCGGAGAGAAGCTACGGCAGAGACAATCAGACAGTTTGCAGGGAATCTCATTGCTTGCTCTCCATAATCGCTGAAATCGCCAAAGCCTTCGCGTATTCAGCCATGCCTATCGACTGAGTGTGCGAGCAGTTCGTCTTGCAGCACACGTCGCCATTCTCGTCGGTCCAGACGACCATAACGGCCTGCGGCTCGCCCTCGTTGAACCGTCCCATCACTTCTATCATGAGGTCGCTGCCGGTCATTGTGTGAGGCCGCCTTCCGCCTTCGCCAACTTCAACGCTTCCTCGTGTGTCACCAGAAATAGAACGATTTCCTTCTGGTTGGACCGAATTGCAATCGACATGCCTTGCAGAGCGTTTATGTCCTCGAGGGTGATGTCGACGGTCTTCAAGCCGCAGTGAACCATCACCAAGGCACATAGCTTGTGCCAGTTGTCGTGGACCTTCTGCGTGACCGGGTGGTTAGGGTTGAGTTCGCTCATCGCTGTCCTCGTACTCTCCGCGCTCTTCTGGTGTTAGTTCGTCCCAATCGTCGAGACAGGCTTGGTAGCACGGCGCACAGAGAAGAACACCGTCATCGGTCCTCCGACCATTATCGTCGACGATCTCATCCTCGCAGTTTTCACAGAACCCGCTCATCGCTGATTCATCACATACGACATTGCGATTTGCAGCGCACCCATCATCGCCATGCGGTCTACGGTTGCCGAGAGTTCAATGTTCCCATCCTCTTGCATCCGGATCACGATGATGTCGCGTGTACGATCGATGCCGTCGAATGCCTTCATCAAGACGTCTGAAGCGCTGGCGCGGCCCGAGGACGACGCCAGCGAGGAAAGTGTCGGTGCTGCGTCATCCGACTCCACCTGCGTCGATTCTGTTCGCTCCAGCCACGGCACATCGCCGCCTTGGAAGTTCATCGTCTCGTCCAGCCAGTTCGGATCGCCCATTGCGACGTCCATGCGTAGAGCAATGACACCGTCGATGACCTTGCTGTTCTCGACCACGGGTAGTTGCAGGATGCGGAGTTGTCCAGTCGGCGTCGGAGCGGTGTGAATCATCCGCTGGAGCGGCGAGCGCATGTCGCGTACCGGCGGCAGCGTCTCCTTGATGGCATCGATTGTCGGCTTGCTGGCGTGAATCTCTGCCGGTATTTGCCCGCGCTGCTGGGCCATTTGGATCATTTGTGCGATGACGGCGACGTTGACGACCATGTTGCCTCCGATGGTGAATTTATTCTAGCGCGTCGGTGGATGCTTGCATAGAGAATTATGGAAATAGTCCTTCTTTTGCTTGATCCCATGCTTGCTTCGAAGTGTAGCAAGGGCCTGTCATGTAAACGTATGGGACCAACCCAAGTCCATCGTGCTCCACATTGCGATCTCGCACTATCCAAAGCTTCGCACCATTGGATTGAGCGCGAGCGGTTGGGTGCATTTCTAGTACACATTCCTTCGAAGAGCAGTCGTCGGACGCCCTATCCTGAATCGAGCGAACCCTAATCGTTTCCATTTTGGAGTTAATTATCTTCCTCATCAAACCTCGCTTTTAGGGGTGACATCTCACTAGGCAATGCGAAATAGTTGGTCTCGCTCACTTGTAAAACTGGCCGAAGAATTGTCGCCGCGACATGCGATATCCCATTGTTTCGGGTCGTCATCGTAACGTTTGTCGAGAACCCAATTTTTAGCGGACGGGATGAATTGCGGCTTTATCGTTTTGATATGCGTCGACGAAGCGTATTGTTTTATTTTCTCGTAAAGCCATTCTCCGGCCGCCTCGACATTACCAGAGAATCGCTCCGCTGCAAGACTTTGGATACCCCGCGCAATCGTAGACTTGCTTGCCGACGGAGCACTTTGCTTTGGGTAGGATTCGAAACATCGATCGACATCACTGACACGCCCCGCCGCGTGGGGATTTAGGGGTGTGTTTGTGTCTGTGTGTGTAGGTGCGTCTGTAGGTGTGTGGGTGGAAACGGTGGACTGTCCACTTCTGTCTAGGACATTTTCATGTAAAGTGTTGATTTTACGTTCGGCTCGCCGCTTAGCTTTGTACTCTCGGAAGTATTCACGACGGGCATCCTCATTTCTCATCGCATTATAGTGGGCGAAATTCACAATTCTCCACCCCCAATCACGGTGATGATCGATTAGAATAAGTCGTCGCCCCTCTTCGACGTCAGTACGGCTATCAGGATCGGGTTCCGTTAGTCTCTCTATCGCGCGCCGGACCGCTTCAAGTGGGACGTTTGTTCTCCTGGAGATGGCGAAAATAGTCATATCCACCTCGCCGTGGCGATCAGCAAGAACGAGTAGGTCCATGAAAATATGGCGTACTACGTGATCTTCGCTGATCGAAGAATCGAAGATTTGCTGGAACACTTTTGAGTACATGGAAATAATGTACACCAGAGGTATAGGACAGTCTAGGACAATAATCCTACCCCCTTGCAAGCATCGCCAACCTGCCGTATCCTCAATCCCATGAACAATGCTGGCCTGATCGTCCTAGCCCTCCTTGGCGGTGCCCTTGTCGTCCTCCTGATCCTTGGGATGGCCATGCTTGCATGGTCTTTGTGGCAGGTCTGGAAGCGAGTAGAGGCCGACGCCGCCCTGCGGAAGACCCAGATGTACGACCTCGACCTGTCCCTGGGGGCGGCCAAGTCCAGCTTCGCCAGCATCCGCACGGAGATGACCCGGCAACAGGGAGAATTTCTCAGGGATACAGGCAAGATGCTGGAGACCTACTCCGGCCAGATGGCGGAATCCATTGCTAAGATCAATGCTCAGGCGCTTGAGGCAGCGTCCATGCGTGGACTGCAAGCCTGCATTCGCATGGAGAAGGTTGCGGTTGCGATGCAGAAACTGCTGTTGACGGTCGATGTGCCAGAGGAGAACAACTTTGCCCCCGAAGAGTATGCCCCAGATGACAACACCATCTACTCCCGACAGTCAGACGTCGCTCGCGGTGATGCGGAGGCCGACGCCGAGGACGCCGAAGGCACCTTCACGCTCCGATAGGGCTTGCTGGTACCTGTTCCACAAGAAGCGGATGACCTTCGACGAGATTGCGACGCGGCAGAACATGAGTCTCGTGCAGGTGGGGAACGCGATTCAGCGTATGGAGGACCACTCCGCGCTTAACTCGCAGGACATGGTGGACCTGGCGCTGAATGAGGCAGTGCTGAAAAGCATGTCTGGGGTGGATAAGGTTCTGGCTGGCGGCATGAAGGCGGTGATCGAAGGGTCGGAGCGCCGCGGCAAGGTCGGCGAGGAGAAGTGGGTCAAGACCTCAAGGCCAGACCACGCGACGCGGATCAAGACGCTGGAGACCATCAAGGGGTTTGTGGAGAGCACAAGGCCGAAGGGTGGCGGCGTGAACATCGCGCTTCAGCAGAACAATGCGGGCGGCGGCGGCGGCGACATCCGTCCGCAGGGACATTCGTTTGAGGAGCGGCTACGGAAGATTCGTGAGGCGAAGGGTCTCACCAACAACGATGTCGTGGTGGAAGCAGAGTTTATGGACCCGCCGACACTGGCAGACGAACTCGCTGACATTGGAATCGACCTTGAGGATGAGGATGACGACGATGAAGTAGAAGGCGAAGAGGAGTACGAGGACGGAGAGGATACCGACGATGGCGCGGGTACTCCGTAAAGACAATACGCTCAATGATGCCATTGAACTCCTCGACCAGTATTATATCCGTGCGGGCAACAACGTGTCCGATGCGCTCGACCTGATCTTGGCAGAGTCGCCGGGAGCACTGGCTTTCATCTACACAGAGACAGAGCGGTGCCTCGACCAAAGATACTACCTCGAAAACTACCACTGCATCTCTGACGAGAACGGAAACTTCCGTGCATTGTGGCCCTGGTGGGACCATCAAGAGATTCTTTACGAGGCGATGCAAGAGGAGTGGACGGAGTTTGGCTATTGCAAAGTCATCGTGCTCAAGCCGCGCCAGACGGGTATCTCGGTATGGACTGCTGGCACAATGTTCCACCGAACAATTTTTACGCCGCATTCGTTCACGATGATGGTGGCTCAGAACCCCGTCGTGTCGGCCGCATTGCAAAAAATGTGTCTGAATGCTTATGACGCGCTGCCGTGGTGGTTGCGGCCTGATTACCTGTACAAAACCAAGGGCGACGCCATTCAATTCCAGCGTCAGGACGAAAAAGAGAGAATCATCAACCCCGGCCTTGGTTCGACAATTCAGGTATCGCACGCAGGCAAGGCAACCGGAGTCGCCATCGGTCGATCGATCAGAAATTTCCATGGCTCGGAATGCTCTCGTTGGCCTCAGAACGATGTGTTTCAGTCAGACATCAAGCCATCTATGAACGCAAACGACACCTATGGTGTGATGGAATCGACAGGCTTAGGTCGCAACGGATTTTTCTATGACTGGTGGCAGGGTTCTGTCGAAGGCGATACGGGCTGGCGTCCGGTGTTTATTCCGGTCTACAAGGTCAAGAAATACTATCTGCCGATCCGGTTGAAGGGCGATGCACAGTTCACGCTGAACGACGACGAAGTAGCATTCTCGGCGCGCATTCAAAAAGAAGAGAAGTTCACGATTCCCGTAGAGTTTTGGAACTTTCGTCGGCAAGGCGTGCGAGCTGCAAAACGCGGCGACGGCAAGGCTGGATTCCTAGAGTCATACCCGATTACACCGGCGGAAGCATTTCAGGGTTCTGGCCTGTGCGCGTTTGACGCAGAGAGCATCGAGCGCCAGCAAATGCGGTACGTCTGCAAGCCGATCTATGCGGGAGAAATTTCGCTTGACGAAGACAATGTAACGCCAAATCCGATGATCCGCGAAGTTGCCGACGACGAAGTACTGTCGAAACGCAAGGGCGAGCGTCCGTCGGATCGACTATGGATCTGGGTTCTTCCAGAAAAAGGCGCGACCTACTACGCCAGCATGGATACGGCTCTCGGGGTGAAGGAAGGCGACTTCTCCTGCGTGCAGATATTCCGCGCTGGCTCTGGGCAAGAGAAAGACGAGCAGGTAGCAGAGTGGGTAGGACATGTTCCGCCGCAGCAATTCGCGCGCATTGGCGCTGCACTAGCGTACTGGTACAACGGCTCAGAGATTGCCTGCGAATATCAGGGCCCGGGCATTACCGCTGGCGACAAACTCAAGGACATGGACTACCCGGCGCTCTACCGGCCACAGCACAAGGATCGCAATTCGGTCAGCTTTACGGTCTACATCCACTGGATGACGAACTCGAAAACCCGCGACCAGATCATTGCGGCGATGAACGAGGCCATGCTGGAGGATACGGTAATCCTGCACAGTGAAGACCTGATCGACGAGATGATTGACTTCGCCTCGCTGGGCGGGCGGTTCGAGGGACAGGGAAACCACGACGACATTGTGATGACCTCTCTCATCAACCTCTACTGCCTGCGCGAGACCACAGCACACATCAAGGCATCGCCGGGCACCTCGCAGGTTCGCGACACGGGAGACATCAACCGCTACGGCGTATTCGACAACCTCATGCGGCAGCGCGGCCAGTATTTAACCCCAGGCGAAGCGCACGAAGTTGCCAAGATCCACCCGAACTGGACGGTGATGCCGATTTTGGTTTGCAAGGCAAATACCCTGACTTCGGTCATTGACACACCGGGAACGGCAGAGTATGAATTACGGTACAAGCATGGTTTGGACAGACGAGGGATTTTGCCTGACGTGGTGAACGCATACCGCGATGCCGTTGGTTTCAATGGCTATGGGCGGCGGAGCACCATCGAAAGTTCAGACCCAGACTGGTAGGACGATGAAGATTTTGTTAGTGACGAGCAGCCAATTCCGCGACATCTTCCAGCGCACCGCCGTTGCGGATCGACTCGTCTTGTCCATGCCCACACCAAATCTCATGCTACAGGCGGAAAACACCCTGCTGCTTGTTGGTGAGGAAGTGAAGTCAGCGTCGATTCAAGAACGGATTTTTCAGGAAGCGCTGACCGATAAACTTTGGTCCGAGTTGCTTCGAAAGACCAACTACACGGAAATGAAGGGAGCAGTTCATGGCTGATCGCGCAATGATGTTTTGCCCAAGGTGCGACGCACAAAACTCCGGCGACGTCGAGCTTATGCGGGAGAACCACAACTACTCCTGCATGTTCGGCCACCAGATTAATGGGTACGAGAACCTGATGTTGCTCAACCCCCGGCTCATCCCGCTTCAATTTCACGAGAAGGCCGGCATCAACGACGTCAAGACCGAATTCTGGATTGACAAGGATGTTCTTCAGAAATTCCGCGAGAAGTACCCAAACCAGCAGAACTCCACGGTCAACTCGATTCTGTCGGTCTACCTGACTGGCGACGTCGTGATTGTGGACGGAAAACAGGCGGCGGAACTCAAGAAATCCGGCGTCAAGAACGGAGCGGAGATGGTTGCCGTGGTCCAGGCGTCGAAGGCGCTGGAAGAGGAAAACGACAGCTTGAAGGAGAAGTTAGACTTCCTCCGGTCGATGTTCTCGAAGGCAGACGTAGAATCTCCGGTTTAGCAAGCAACCACATAGAATCTGAAAACGCAAGATGGTATGGTTGCAAGCGATGAGTTCTCTTGGCGAACGTCCAGAAATTAAATTCGAGAAGGAAGTCTTGGCATGGACAGAGGACGTCTATGACGAGGCCGACCGCGAGCTAACAGAGTCGCACGAATTCAGACTGACCTCGAAGGTCATCGACTTTATTCAGGGGCGGCAGTGGTCAGCCAAGGCTCGATTTGGCCGGTCCCGACCAGTCAGCAACCGCGTCTTCCGTCAGTTCATGGAACAAGTCGGGTTGCTCACCGACATCCAGCCAGACTTCAAGGTCAAATTCTACGACTCGCTCGACGGATTCTCAGAGATTGAGAAGCTGATGAACCAGATGATTACCGTCTGGGCGGGGGATACTGACTTCGAGATGCGGCTGTCGCAGGTGGTGATGTACGGCCTGATCCACACCGGACCTGCAAAAGTCCAGTGGAACCCCTCGCTCAACGGTGGTCTTGGCGATGTCGAATTCAAGCACATCTCCCCGCTGCACTACATGGAAGTTGGCACCGACGGGGACACGCAGGACGCCGAAGTCTGCATTGCCCGGCAGGTGGTGACCCAGCAGTATCTCCTCCGCAAGTACGGTGAAGTGGCGCGTGGAGCCAAGCCGGACATGGCGTTCTCGGAACTCCCTGGCAGAGACATGCGGCCTGGCAGGATCGGCAAGGCATCATGGGCGCGCCTCAGCCCCCAACTTCGCAAACTGATGGGCACCCAGATGAGCGGGAATATGTCGAAGTACCCACGCATGATGCTCAAAGAGTTCTGGATGAAGGACGATACGAAGCTGGATGGCAGCATCAGTGTTCGCGTAGGGCGACCAGATAGCAACTGGTCGTACATGGTGGAGCCGGGTATGCCGCTCTACCCCCGTGGCCGGGTCATCATCACCGCTGGTGGCAAGGTTCTCGAAGACACCTGCAACCCATATTGGCATGGCAAGCACCCATTTGCGAAGTACCGGGCGTTCCGGGTGCCGTGGCAGACTGCTGGCCTTAGCGGAATGGAACCCCTCGTCGCCATGCAGAACATCCTGAACCGCATCAACGGCGGCGTGATGGACACGATCAACGCAGCGATCGAGCCGACACTGATCGGTCCGAAGGCGGCGCTCTCCCAGCAGGGATGGGATTCGCTTGACCCCGGCGCACCTGGCGGAAAGATCCAGTACAACAACAACACGCCGCGGCCGCCGGAGTTCAAGAAGCCGCCAGAACTCGGAAATTACGTCCTACCCTTCGAGCAGATGATCGAGAAGGAAATGGACATGACTTCTGGTTCAAGCGCCATCCAGCAGGCCACAAGCAAGAAACAGGTGCCCGGCGGCGACTCGCTGGACATGATTTTCAACTCGCGGTCGACGAACATCCGCCTGATGGGGCGCGGACTCCAGAGCTTCCTTACCGATACCGGATCACTGACCGTCGGAACCATGCTGCAGTTCTGCGATTCGCGGCACCGCATCATGAAATTCGGCGCGAAAGGCCTAGTTGCCAACGACTTCGAGCCGCTGTACGGCAATGCGAAGCCGTCGGGCATGGAGCCAGAGTCGTTTGTTCGCAAGGCCACATTCAGCATCCGCAAGGGCAGCTTGCTCTCCATCGAGAAGTCGGAGGAGATTCAGTGGGCGTTCGCGCTGCGGAAGATGAAGGACTTGTCACGCAAGAATCTCTTCCGCAAGCTCGACGTCAACATGGACATCGACCAAAACGACCGGGAATTGAAGGAAGAGATGGCAGAACAGCTTGCTTTGGCGGGCGCTGCCGGAGCTCTCCAGCACGGGAAAAAGAAGTAGCGGCGAAATTTATTTTCATTTATTTCACTTTTTTCCTTGCAACCCACTTGTAATCGTGATTCGTTTCAGCGAAAGTCATGTTCGAGGCATGCAATGTTCGCCTGAAGTGGGTGCAGGCCCACTCTAATCAAACCGTGATCCGTAAAAGGAGATACACCATGCGTAAAGGTCATCGCAAGGGCAAGGGCCGCAAGGGCGGCAAGCGTCACAGCAAGCGCGCCTAACCAGCGTGTTTGCCAATCAGGCAGGCCCATACATAACCTGGCCGGGTAAAACCGGCCAGCGTACCACCCGAATTCAGTAGCGGAGAAATCCAGATGGCGAAGCCAAGCGTAGTCGAAGAGAGTTTCGGTCACCAGATCAAGCAGCCCTCGGTTTCCAAGGGGCGCATTGCAACCTTTGGCGACATGATTAACGATCAGCCTCTTCCTGATCGCGGCGTCAGCGTGAACCAGAAGACCGGCTACCCCGTGAAGGGAAGCAAGTAGCCAGATGCCCGATCCCAACCAGTCCGCGCCCCCCAGCTTTTACAACAGCATGGCCCAGACCGGCGGCGGCGCAGCACCCCCACCTCCAGCAGGGGCACCAGCGGCGGGCGGGGACGACACGGACGTTTTAGCGGCAATGGCGAAGATGGCCGGAGCGCTGAAGAAGATCGGCAAGATGAAAGACGGCGCACAGCCGTACATCGATCGCATGATGAGCACCATGAAGGAACTCATCGTCGATGTGTTCAAGAAAGACCCCAAGGATTTGGATGCGGCTGGCGGCGATAAGCCACCGACCGACAATGCAACACCTCCACCGCCAGAAGGCAATGCAACACCACCGCCTCCTCCGGCTGGAGCACCTGCGTAGTAAAAGGACAAGACGATGCCGATTTTTGACGAACTCGAAGGATTGCTCGGAGCGGAAGTACTGGCGAAGCTGTCACCGGAAATGCGCTCGAAGCTGGAGTTTAGTGAAGAACTGTTGAATTTCTACGACGGAAAGATCGAAGATCAGCCCAAGCCGCGCGTTGCGGCCCGCGCTCCCGAGTCAACCACGACGCCATCGGCAGGAACATCGTTCGGTCTCGACGACATCGAGAAGCTGCTCGACAAGCGCATGGGAACCATCTCGGATACGGTCAAAGCCACCGTTGAAGAGGCAGTCAAGACGCGCGGCCAGGAATTGTTCAACAACGCGACCGCCGCTGCCACCAATACGATGACCGCCATCCTCCGCGTCGGGCGCAAGCACCGCGAGACGTTCAACGAGGATTTCGATCCGGACGCCTTGAACGAGTGGGCCACCGCAGAGCAGGCCAAGGGCCGCAAATTTTCCAACGTCGAAGATGCATACGACGCAATGACGGCGACCAAGCGTGTCGACAAGCAGGTCGCTGACGGTATTCGCGAAGGGCTGAAGACCCGCAATTCGCAAGCAAGTGTTCCCGGCTACACACCGCCGTCCGCCACCGCCCCGCACAAGATTCTGTCTATGCGTGGCAAGGTCGAAGGCGCTGCCGGATCAGCAGTAAGCGCAGCAGCCGCAGAACTTGCGGCCCGGCGCACGGCGCAAGCCTCGTAAAGTTTTGCAGTAAGAATGGTTTGAGGAGAGAATCAGATGCCGCTTCCTTATAGCGATATTTCGGCCGTAACAGTCAACCACATCGTTCCTGAGATTGTGGACGAATACTACAAGGTATCCCCTGTCTTCGTCCTGATCTTCAAGGGTGAGACGATGCGGCCGTTCCCCGGCGGTAACCAGATCCAGCAGCCGATTCAGTACGCGCCGCTGAAGGCTGGTCCGTTCGCGCCGGGCGGCACGTTCGATATCTCCTACGTCCAGACGGACACGGCGATGACGTTCAACGTGAAGTACTACTACGCGAACGTCACCATCCAGGGAACCCAGCTTCCATTGAACCGCGGCGATGAGGCCATAATGTCCTTCGTCGAGGAGAAGATGGTCAACGGCTCGCAGGCTCTGGCGCAGGCTCTGGCTACCGACATCTACAACGACGGCCAGGGCGTCGTCTCCTCGCAGATCGCCCTCGACGGGTTGCTTGCCGGTTACGACGACGGCACGAACTATCCGAGCTACGGCGGACTGGCCCGCGCTGCCATCGGCTCCGGTGCCAACACTGGCATCAACGGCTACTACCAGAACGTCGGTGGGCCGCTGTCGCTGACCGCTCTCCAGAAGGCATACGGACAGGCCACCTTCGGCAACCGCCAGCCCAACCTGATCTCGACCACGCAGGCGATCTACAACTCGATCTGGAACAAGATGGTTCCGGCACAGCGCGTCAACGACAACATCATGGTCGACGCCGCTCAGAACATCGGGTTCAACGCCTTCCGGTTCAACAACCAGCGTCTTGTGGTTGACCAGTATTGCCCAACGGGATACGTGTTCGGCATGAACACCGACTTCCTCAACGTGCACATCTCCGAGCAGGAGCTCTTCGACTTCGGCTTCACCGGGTTCAAGGAACTGCCGAACTCGGTTGACGCGGCTGGACAGCTTTGCTTCGGCGGGGACATCGTGGTGACCGCACCGCGCCTCGGCTTCATTTTGAGCGGCATTTCGGCCTAATCGCCGGATGCCGTCTCGGCATAGACTTTTGATTTTGTACCACCCAGGAGACGCACCATGTCACTCGGCATCGACTATCCCGTAGTTTCCACCGGCAGCGTGTACACGTCCATCGACACGTACAACACCGCCCTCTTGAACAACGGCGCTCAGAACGTGCTGGGTTCCATGTACGCCCTCCCTCTGAACCCCAGCCTTGTTGGTACGGCGGCGAACGGTTCCGGCGCGCAGCGGTTCGTGAAGTATGTTCGGTACAATCCGACGGCTTCGCAGACGATCCTGACCGGCCCGGCCCCTGTCTACTGGAAGGACGAGACCTACACGACCGTCACCGGACTTCTGTCGGAGGCTTTCGTCCCTAACGCCAACGGAATCGCCGGGTGGCTTCTGTATAACACCACCACGACTCCTTCGGCTGTGGCCGCGACGATCAACGGAAACTTCTGCTTCATTGCCGTTGGCGGATTTTGGGCGGGCGCTGTCTCACTGACAGCTACAGCGGCTGGCGACGCTCTCTATGGAGCGACTGGTGCGTTTACCGTAAGCCGCACCGGTGCCGGAGCAGCGATTACCGGTCGTGTTGCCGCCTTCGCGCAGACGGCGATTGCCAGCCTTCTGTCCGACATCTACATCCCGCTTATCAACTAAGGAGTTGACCGTGAAGAAGTTCGCTCTACTTTTGGCTCTCGCTGTCGGGATGGCAACAGCTATATCGGTTCACGCCCAGACAACCACAGCAACTTCGCCGTTTGTCTACTATAAGATTGCGGCGACTGGCCAAACCTCTACTGCCACTACGACACTGCTCACGTCTTCGGTGACTGGGGATTATTTGATATTTATTTACGGAGAGTGTTCTTCTTCGGGGTCAAACAGTCTTGCTTTTACCATCAACTATGTGGACGATCAGGGTCCACAAAGCAGGTCGGATGGGTCGTTCAATTGCAATGGATCGAGCATTGTTCCATCACCTATCACGATTCACGTTGCCGCTGGAAATGCTGTAACTTATACATCCACCATAAATGGATTACCAGGGCCGAACTATAGCCTATTTTTCACGATTATTGGGCAGTAGGAGAATATCATGGCAGCTACCGCAACATTCGCAGGCGATGACTGGAGCCAATTTGGGAATGTCCCAGTTCGCTTCGCAACGCTGACTCTCGACGCATCATACCCTGCAGGCGGCTATGTTCTCACCGGACAGACATTCGGCGGCGCTCCTACTGGCGGATTCACGACGGCCAACAACGGCATTCGCGGCCTTGAGGTCATCGGCAACAACACCGCTGGTGCTCCCTATGTATACAATTACAACGCCCAAACCGGATTCCTCCAAGTGTTTTGGACGGGTGCCGCTGTATCTTCGGCACTTGCTGAAGTGTTGGCAACAACGAATCTTTCGACAACCGTACTGCAGGTTCTTGTCTATCTCGCAGGCGAGTAAAACCAACAACGGAGGGCGATAGTGCCTATCATCCCATCGTCCCCCGTTGCTATCCCCAATCAGGTAGGGCCAACCCAAGGCAATCTCCCATACGTGCAGGCTCGTCCCTATTCGGGGATGATCGGAACCGTGCAAAGCTGGAATCCAGATGCAACCGCGCAGTGCGGAGGTTGGCTGAACGAGGCCGCACGGGTGATCTATGATCGCAAGACCTGGTATGGGTTATTTTTGAAAGGGCAGATCGTCTGTCCGCAGGCGACTACCCTCGGTACCGCCACCGTCACCCTCAATTCTCCGACTGTCGTAGGCAGCAACGGAACTGCATGGACCGCGGCGCTCATCGGCCAGCAGTTCCGCATCGGCTACAACAACCCCATCTACACGATCATTGACGTTGATCCGATTGGCCAGACGCTTACCCTTGAACTTCCGTGGGGAGGCCCGTCGTCGACCAACGGCTACTTCATCGTGCAGTACTACTACAACATCGGCTCGAATATAAAATACCTCAAAACTGCTGTGAATATGCAGCTTGGCTACAAGATGCGTTTGCATCTGACGCAGGATTGGTTGAACTCGCGCGATCCGTGGCGGCAGAACCAGAACTTCCCCTGGGGCATTTCGCCGATGCCGGTGGATTCGGATGGGAACTATCTGATCGAGCTCTACCCAGTGCCGTGGATTCAGCAGGCGCTACCGTTCATGGCGTATGTTCAGCCGCCGAACCTTGTCAGCGACAACGACAGTCTACCCGCATACATCCGCTGCGACATTGTGGAGAAGTTTGCTATCGCTCGAGCGTTGGTATGGCGCGGTCCGAAGCTGAACAAATACTATGATGCCGCTCAGTCGCGCATCTTCATGGCCGAGTTCGAACAGGAACTCGTGAATATGGCGAACGCAGATGAGAATTTGTACCGGACTCAGGTTACACTGATGGGAGAGGACTACCCGTACTACGATTCTGGGGGAGCAACCTGGCAGAGCCAGCACGCCGTCATGGCTGGCGGCGGACAGGGAGAGTGGTAACTATGACCTCACCCTTCCGGGAAATTGATCCTAGCGAACTCTCCGAAGAACTTGATGGCTTGAGCATCGTACCAGCGCGCCGCGGGTTCTGGATCTCTGAAGATTTCAGAAACCATTCGCTTTCCGTTGACCACAATTTCTCCACGCCAGCCATCGTAGCGCCGTTTCCCCGGCTTCTTTCTGACGATGGCAACACCTTTGTGTCCAGATGCCCCTTTGAAATACTCGCGGTTGGCTTGATTCTGCGATGGCGTAGCTACACGAAGATTGTCGCGGCAATTATTCAGCGTTTCCTTTGTAGCCTTGTGGTCTATCTGAATACTTGGATCAGTGACGCCCATGATGAAGCGATGCATTTGAACGAACTTCCATTGCCCATCGCAATACTCACTACGCACGGCGTAAAAATGGTCGGAGTCGGGGGATTTATGAGCGCACCACTTGACACTGTTGACCCGCTCGTATTCAAAGTCATCGACAACAGCAACCATCCCTCTGGTCAAAGCAACATGGCGCTTGGTTGGATCTTCAGGATGGACAACCTCTGGCCGCTTGTGGGCGCACCCGCTACACTGTCGCGCACGTCGCGTCATTCGACCGCCGCAAGTTGGGCACTGGCGATCATCTTTGTGATGTCTGATAAACTGAGAAAGCGGTTGGTTGATCTCGTGTTCCGACACGGGAAAAGTCATGAATCCACCTCGAATGGAATTAGCGACTACCCAGCCGCACAGTTTTATTATACGCTGCAAGCGAGGCTTGTTTAAATGGCACAGTTCTGCGAGGTCGAAGATTGCCGGCTGAAGGACAAGCCAGTCCACCGCATCATCTTTCAGGGCGGCAAGTGGCGGGGCGATGACTGCGGGTGCGCGCGACGGCATCGGATACGCACGGCGTTGAACCCCTTTAACGGGTTAGTACTGCAACACGCTAAGGACGAATTTGGCAAACCTCTTGAAGTGAGCAGCGTTGGCCAGCTTTCCCGCTTGGAGTCTCGGTATGGATTCGAGCATGTAGTTCTGAATTACGATGGGTCGAATGCGAATGACCCGCCGCAGCAAAAGGCGGTGACGATGGACCGGTTGTATCAGCGGAAGTTTGGGAGGGGATGATGGCGAAAGATCCAGACAAGTACGTTCACGAAGTCCAGCGCGAGAAGAACCTCGGCATTGTGTGCCTGCCGTCCAATTCGCACGCCGCCACCAGCAACTTCTACGTGGATCGCAGCCGCCTTCGGACGCACCAGGTGGATGAGTGGAACCCTGTTCCTTTCGGTAGTCTTGAGAGTGGTCACGTCGTCAAGACGGAGACCGATTCGATTATGGACAATGCGCGGCGCGCGGCAGGCGAGATGGGTGTTCGCGGTTCGTTCAAGAACGAGACGGACAAGCCGCGCAACTGCTGGGATAACCTCAACCCGATTACGCGCAAGCGTGGAGATGACGTATGATTCGGCCATTTAACGGCATACAGACAATCGGCGCGGCATCACAGCCAGTCTTTGGCACGACCATGAACGGCGCTGGGGCGATGGCAACCGACCAGCATACGCTCCTGACCAACCCAGCCAGCCAAGACTCGCAGACGGTGCTTCCAGTGGCGAGCACGGTAGGGTTCCGCAAAGGGGACCGAGTGCTTGTGGGTCCGAAGGCGAACTTCGTCTATCAAGGCGCGCTCGATCAGGGATTTATCTTCTCGATCAATCCCGGCGTTTCGATCACCGTGCAGGGTCTCACCATCGCCCACGCCTCCGGTGAGTATGTCGTGATGGATGAAGACGTCGCCCAGGTCGAAATCCGTGGTGTAGCCAACACTGCCATTATCTACATCGGCAACGCCTCGACGGTTGCCGCCGCCGACCCGTCCGTGTTCGACGTCATCGATGCCCAAGTAACTGCTTCGCAGCCGACCTACTGGCACTACCCGCCTGTTGTTGGCGCTGGAGCGACCTACAAGACGTCGGAATACTGGGTTGCTGGAACGGCTACCGACAAGTTCGTTGCGCGCATATCGGTGCCGTAAATGGCGACCGTCGCGGACTTGCTACCTCAGATCTACGATAGAGTCGAAGAACCTCCTAGTTCTCCTGTATTTTGGACCCCGAACGAGGCGAACTTCGCGGCGATCGAGGCAATCAACGACCTGCTTCTACTCGTCGGTAGGCCAACGCAGATTGTTTCCGTTCCGTTCAGTATCGTGCCGAACACGCCCTGGCAACAGATGCCTGCCGGGATGTTTTGCATCACCAACATTCAGGGTCAAGGGTCTGAGGTCTACAAAGTCACATTGGAGGACTTCGACTACCTCCAGATTTACAACGGTAGCGACTGGGAGCAGGATATCGGCCCGCAGATTCTCCAGTGGGCACCGATCGGTCTGACGCAGTTCGTGGTTCACCCGTGCGTGCAGGATACGCAGACGGTGCTGCTGACTGGAATTGCCTACCCAACGACGCAAGTGTGGCCGTATGCCTCGACAACAATTCTCGTTCCTTTCGAAGATCAATTCTTTCAGTCTTTGGAAAAATACGCATCGCACTATTTGCGGTTCAAAGAAGGAACAAATGATTTTACTGAATCGTACAAGGTGTACCAGTCCTATTTGGAAGATGCCCAGCGCATGACGCAGATACAAGACCGCCGCGATCCTTGGATTTTCAGCAGAGGAGTAGGTGTTCAGTCAGAATCCAACCCGACGTCGTTGAGATAGTCAGATAGTGGGAAGTTGAGCACGGCGAACTTTCCGTGATATTTGATTGCCGCCCTATCGTAGGCACGAGCTGCATCTTCTTTTATTTTGCAACGAGCAACGACTGAAGATTTACCTGATACTTGGATTTCTGCGACCCAACGCCCGGATCGCTTCGCCCAGTATACCCCGCGAAACCCGCTTTTATTGTCTGATCGGATGCCGCAATTCCGAGAACTTTCCTCTGGATTGGCATATCGCAGATTGCTCCCCAAATTGCAGAGGGTATTACGGTTTTGGTGGTCTCCTCGACGCGGGTCTCCAATCTTCAACCCCAATATCTCCCTGTGCATTGACAGTCTACACTTGACTCCATTTTCGAATCCAGGACGTGCGGCGTAATAGCTATTCGTTGTTTTGGCCCAGTTAGCGTGCCAATTATATTGACTCAGCCACTCATAAAGAAATGCGTCTACGACCGCAACCTGTCCTTTCGTCAGTCTGATATGTCGAATGGTTGGATCATCCGGCTGTTCGACAGGTTCGCGGTTTCTGAATTTGCGAGGAGTAAAATAGTTCTTCCTCGGTTGACGCTTGTATCTTTTTCTTGGCTGGGTGGTATTCTTGTCGTGCGGCTGGTCTGCCTGCTTAAACAGGTCCGTCATAGTCCACCTCCCAGTGGCCTGTGCGATTAGCCGCACTCATTCAGTATACGCGAGAGGCGATAAAATGGCGAAACTTTCCGATTTCCACGGAGCAGTATCGAAGTGTTTCTGCACGAACAGTGATCCGAATCAGCCGATGGACTGCAAAGCCTGTTTCTGCCGTGGCTGGGTGGCGGCATGTCTTGCGTGCAACGGCTCCGGCCAGACGCGCGTACCGGTAGCGGGAACGAACACTGGAGACATGGCATCGACGTGTTCTAAGTGTGGCGGAACGGGAACCTTCCCGGCCAACGCGCCAGCAGTCGCCCCGGCTACCTTGCATATTCCAGAGTCAACCCACGAAGAAGAGGCGCTGCAGACGGCGTAAGGGAACGATGGCAGCGATAGGCAGCGGATTTCGGAACGTCAACGACATGCTCATAGAGGTGTCATTGATGCTTGTGGAACCGATCTGCCAGACGACGTTGACTGCCGCCGTAGCCGCCACAGGGTCGCAGACTGTCGCCGTAGGGTCTGTGGCCAACCTTTATGTCGGCGCGCAGATCGTGGTGGACGCTGGAGCGCCGCGCGAGGCCATTACGCTCACTGCCGTTGATCCTGTCGGCGTAACCATCACGGCAGTCTTCGCCAATACCCACGCTTCAGGCGTCACCCTGTCCGGGGCCACCTTTCCAGACCAATACCCGACTGACCCGCTGTACACTCAGGCGGAGATGATTGGATACCTCTCTCGAGCTCAGAACGAGTTCCTGTCGAAGGTTCCGGTCATCTACGCGCTGTCGCAGCAGTCGGCGCAGTACGGCCAAATCTTTCAGGCGACACCGACGAATGCGATTGAGATTCAGCGGATTGCGGCCTCGGCGCTGTATGTGACGGTGGCGACAGCGACGCGTGCCGGAGGGATCGTAACCATCGCCACGCCGGACCCGCACGGGCTAGTCGTTGGATCAACGCCGTTCTATACCGGAATGGTCGATACATCATTTCAGGGAACTTTCCAGATTCTGACGACACCCACCGCGAACACGCTGACCTACTTCCAAGATGCCCCCGATGCATCGACGACCGGAGGCCAGTTCCTCTACTGGGTCCGGCTCTATGAGTACACGCAGGCGGAGCTGACTCAGCAGTATCGCAACTGGCAGAACGCTTACATCGGAGAACCGTCGGCATGGTTTGAGGATCGCGCCGGGCTGTACAAGTTTGGATTGAACGGTAAGCCTGCCAGCAACTTCCCTCTGGAACTCCTGTGCAGCATCCGCGACAGCGAGTATCTTGGCTATGGGGATTCGTTCTTGGTGCCCGATTTGATGCTCCATTACGTGAAGTACCTTATGCTTGCATATATCTTCTCGAAAGATGGTGTTCAATCTGATCCCATCCGCGCTGGATATTGTACCGATCGTTTCAACAAAGGCGTTGCCATCTGCCAGCGATACATCAGCGGCATGAAGATGGGGATGGCGTCATGAGTACTAATCCTGTAGTTCCAATTCAGGCCATCCAGCTTACCGAGAACGACCTCAAGAACCCCGGACTACTCAACACCTATCTTCAGTCGATAGTCCAAGCGATCAACCAGGGCAACGGGTCGACAGGGAAGACGGTTCTCCCGGCTGGCGTTGACGTCCAGGGATCTACGGTAAGCGGCGTCGGCGAGCCGCAAACTCCTACCGATGCCGTATCGAAAGTCCATGCAGAGAATAACTACTCGGCGGCAGCGCTGGCTCCGCAACTAGAAGCTGGCGGCAGTAATACGCTCAAGAGCTTCCGCGCGCTCAACTCAAAACAGCAGCAGGAGTCGTATTCAACCTTCTTGAACCGGGTGACGAACACAACCCCCACGACGAATTCCACGGTCGTCACTGCCTCGGCTCCGTCGGGCGGTTCGGTCACGATTACGATCCCAGCAGGATTTCACCAGTTTCCAGATGGGTCGATAATCCCTTTTGGAACCTTCGCCGATACCGTAGCGGTTCCCACAAGCCAGACCATTACCAGCGCAACGAGAACGGCTGGAGTGGCGACGGCTATAGGGACATTTTCTGGATTGACGGCTGGCGAGGGAGTCTACATTCAAG
>Ga0137415_10002270_pt1 | contig 19171 bp, 18 predicted proteins | sample CZODoug3_1_1_16f_FD_183082 | JGI IMG/M metagenome (GOLD analysis project Ga0137415, IMG submission 183082) | Vadose zone soil fungal communities from Angelo Coast Range Reserve, California, USA - CZODoug3_1_1_16fungal (Hybrid Assembly) | ecosystem: Environmental > Terrestrial > Soil > Vadose...
CAGGCGCTGTGTCGAATCACTCGACGCGAGACCGGGACGTAGGAAAACCTTGGCGGAGTCAACGCGCGCGACAAACGCGGCGCGTCGCGGTTTCACGGCCACGGTATCGTGTTGACCGGCCGTGTCCCACACGGCGCGATCGATGAGTGTCTTCGCGATCTGCAAGCTCGTCCCGACATCATTGGGCTCGAGTCGCGCCGCCATCTGGAGATACTTGAGCGCCGAATCTGGTCGATTGCGCATCTCGAAGACGGACGCCCGCGTTCTCAGGAAGCTGGCGTTGTTCGGGAAACGGCGAATCGCCGCTCTGGTGTAGAGGTCGAGCGCCTGCGTGTCGGAGACCGATTGCTGCTGCGCCGCGCCGATTGCCGCCTTCAAAAAGTTGGTATCCGCGAGCAGCGCGGTGTCGTGCTGGACCTTTTCCACGAAGACGGCGTCCGAGCAGCGATACATCCCCGCTTCGTTGCAGATCGTCAGCTTCAAATCGAGCAGCTGGGACTCGCCGGGAGTCACCTTCAGGCCCTCGTCGATCAGGGTCACCGCGGCTGAGTCGCGCTTCATCTGGCGCAGGAGCTGCGCGATCCCGAGCCGCTTTTGCACGTTCCGTGGCTCGCCACGCAGCTGCTGAATGAAGGCGTCGAGCATCCGGTTCGTGTCGCCTTTTTGCTGATAGATCCGCGCGATGTTTTCCAGCGCGGTTCCGTTGAGCGAGTCACCCTTCAGGGCGCGCTGCGATTCGACCAGGACGCTGTCCATCAGCCGCTGGGCCTCGTATACGGTCGCCAGACACAGATGGGCGCCCACCGAGTTGGGATCGACGGCCAGCGCTTTCTGCGCGTCCGAGCGCGCGCGGCCGAATTGCCCCTTCTTCCGATCATCGTTGCAGTCGCGGATGGGCTCGCTGGCGCGGATCACCCCGGCGAGGCGCTGCGCGATCGTCTCCGCGAGCGCGGCGGCCGTCCCTGGATTCCCGTTCGTCGCGGTGAAGCTCGCCGCCATTCCGGAGCTGCTGATGTCGATCAGGCGGACATTGGCCGTGAGGTTGGTACCGCTCTTCTGAAAATCACCCGTGACGTACGCGTGAACCTGGAGAAATCGCGCCAGCTGGCGGGCCTGTTGATCATCGAGCAAGCCGTCGCACGGAAATCCGGAGGCCTTGAGTGCTTCGCACAACTTGGCCTTCGGGACGACCATGACTCTGCTCTTGGCAAGCGCGGTAACGCGATCGCGCACGGCATCGGCGAGCGCGATGCTTCCGGCCGAATCGGCGGCGGACGCCTGGAACGGGAGGACGAGCAGTCTTTCCGTCGGCTGCTGCGGGGCCGCCAGTTGTGCGGATGCCGTTGCAGCGACTGCGATCATCAGCCCGACCATCACTGGAAACGCTCTCACCGTGTTCGTTCCTCCGTTACAGGCTGCTACACCAGTGGGCGAAGAGGGATTCGAACCCCCGACATCCTGCGTGTAAGGCAGGCGCTCTGAACCGCTGAGCTATTCGCCCGTGCCATTATTAAGGAGGCGGAGGTGCTAAAGGGCCAGGCCTACCGGAAACAACACGCAATAGCCCAACACGAGCAGCACCGGCGCGAGCGTTGTGGATCCCCTCGACAACAACCAATAGCCGAGAGCGAGTGACACGACGCCGGCGCCGAGGACGACATAGTTCTTCGGACCGAAGCGCAGGCGTGAACGGGCGAACGTTTGTTCCGGCATTCGGGGCTGGAGTCTATTCGTTAATCTCAAGCTCGTCAAGCATTTGGCTTTCTTCTGTCTCCAGCGCCGCGCGCTTCTCGCGGTCACGCCGCCGCCGCAGCAGCACGAGCGCGACGAGCACCGAACCGAGCGCGAGCCAGAAAAAGCCCAACGCACCCGCGAGCGAGAGCCAGCCGTAGCGCGAGCCGATGTCGCGCTGCCACCGCTCCTCGAAGTCGCTCTCTGTAACATGATAGGTGGCGCGCAGCGCGGCGTCGAATGACTCCGACTGCTGCAGATTCGCGATCAGCGGCGCAAGCCCGCGGCCCTGGCCCCAGCGCTCCAGCATCAGCACCGCGGTCGTGGCGAGCGCGTACCCCGTTTCGGCATCGCCCCGCGCGCCGCGGAGCGAGCGCTCGACATCATCGAGATTCATGCGCACACCGCGTGCAAGCTGCCAGTTGAGTCGCAGCGCGTCGAGCCGATCCCATTCCCGCGCGGCGACGGCGGCATAGCCTTCCTCGAACCAGAGCGGCGCGTGATATCCCACGCGCCACCGCAAGGCGAGATGAGCGAGCTCGTGACGAAGGGCGGCGATGGTTGGGCGGTTGCGCGGTTTGTCGGTTAGAAGGACGATGGTGCTGGCATCTGGGAACGCGGCGCCCTCGCTCCAGAGGGGCAATCGGCCGCGTGTCAGCGAGTCATACAACGCGCGGTTCGGCGCGAGGATCAATCGAATGGGGCGATCGGGTAACGGGCCGATCCCGGGAAAGTCAGGCGACCGATCGGCGAATTCGGCGAGCGACGTCGCGAGCGTTCCCTGCCCCGGCCAAGCCACTGCGGTGATACGACCCACTTCGATCGCCGTAGGAGCCTGCAGCAGCAGGGCGATCAGTGCTAGTCTCGCGGCGGCTCCTCGCCCTTACCGACGAGCTCCAGCATCTCCTGACACTTCTTGCCCCACGGATTGAACTTGTTCGCTTTGAAGCCGTCTTCCCACGTGGACTTGGCCTTCTCCTGCTCGCCCGCGAACCAATGCGCGCGCCCCAGCTCGTAGTACGCTTCGATCAGGTTGGGTCCCAGCTTCAACGTCTTCTGGAAAAACGTCTCCGCGTCTTCATACATCTCGCGCTGCAAGTACACGAGGCCGAGATAGAAGTGGGCGTAGAGCGTGGCCTTCCTGTCGTTATCGAGCCGGATCGCCTTCGACAAATGCTCGATCGCCTCTCCGAAGATTTTCTTCTTGAGGCAGATGTAGCCGACATTGATGCGCGCGAGCGAATTGGCGGGCTCTTTCATCAGCACCTTCTGGAAGGTGCCGAGGGCGTCGTCGTAGTCTTCATGCAGCATCTGCGCCCAACCGAGCAGCGACTCCGCCTGCGTCTCACCCGGAGAGAGCTGCAGCGCCCGCTGGAGCGACGAAATGGCACCCGCGTGATCGCCGAGCGATATCAGACTCCATCCCTTTTCGATGAAGGTCGAGGCACCGATGTGATCGGCGTGCATCGCCGGCCGCTGGCCGGTGAACTCCGGCGCCGCCGCCTGCTTGGTGTCGGCGGCGAGCTGTTTGTAGCGGTCGACGAGCTGGCGAATCTCGTCCTTCAACTGCGTGAGCTCGCCCAGCATCCCGTCGACTTTCTTGAAGTAGGCGATGATCTCCCGCTTCGCGGCTTCGCGCTCGGCATTGCCCGGCGCGCCCTCGAGCTGTCGCGCGATGGCGTCGTACTCGCGTCGCAGCAGGGTGACCGGTGATTCCGCCGTCATTTCGTCCCTTGCAGCGCCAGTTTCTCTTTCGCGCTGAGCAATTTGTTGGTGTTCAGCACGATAATCGTGCGGCCATTCTGGACGACGAGGCCGGCGATGTATTCGGCGGCCAGTCCTTTCACGATGCCCGGCGGCGGAGTCACCGATTGGGCCGCGACCTGCATGACTTCGGTGACCGTATCCACCACGAGCCCGATCTTGCCGCCCTCGAACTCGAGAATGACGGTCCGTGTCTCCTCGCGCTGCGGCGCCTCGACCCCGAGCCGCTTGCGCAAGTCAACCAGCGGCACAGCGCTCCCCTGATACTGGAGCACGCCTTCCAGAAAGTCGGGCGCCTTGGGCAAGGGCGCCGGCTTCTCATAGCGGAGGATGCGCTCGACCTGAAAGATGTTGAACGCAAAGTCCTGACCGCCCACTTTGAAGGTGACGAGTTGGACGTCGTCGCCCCCCCCGCGCCCCCCGGCGCTGGTCATCAGATCCGATCCCCCAATGCATCGAGGTCCAGGATCGGCACGAGGCCGCTCTCCTGCTCCGCCACGCCCGCCGCCCAGGGCAACGTCTGACCGCGCGGCACGGGCAGCGGCTGCTCACGGACCACCGCATCGGCGTCATCGACTTCGAAGGCGACCTGTTTTCCAGCCAGCTCGACGAGGACGACGGTCAGCACACCCTCCACGGCAGGTGCCGGCCGTCCGCTCAAAAACGCGCCCAGGTGAATGAGCGGGACGAGCCGCCCGCGCAACGGCGTGAGACCGCGAACCGCCGGCAGCTTGCGAGGAATGCTCAGCACTTCGGTGGTGTCGCCGACCTCGAGCACGCGCTCGACGGGTAAGCCGTACGACTTGCCTTCAGAGCGCACGAGGAGATAGCCCTTCATGCTATTCCCGTCCCCGCTTGAGGAGCTCACTCGCGACGCGGTCGGCGATCTGGCCGAGCGGCAAGACCGCGTCGACCCCACCCGCCTGGACCGCAGCGACCGGCATTCCTGGAATCACCGCGGTTTCCCGATCCTGGGCGACACCGGTGCCGCCGGCATCATGGATCGCGCGTAAGCCGTCCGCGCCGTCGCGACCCATGCCGGTCAGCACGACGCCCACGCCTCGGATGCCGAATACCTCGGCGATGGAGCGGAACAGCGGGTCGGCGGCCGGGCGGACGCCCCAAATCGGCGCTGACTGATCGAGCGCGATCACCGGACCATCGTGAGTGGACTGCACCCGCATATGATAATCGCCGGGCGCCACGTACGCCGTGTCGGCGACCACGGGCGCCCCGTCCTCCGCTTCGACCACGCGGAGCGGGCTCATCGAATCGAGTCGCTCTGCCAGACTGCGAGTGAATCTGGGCGGCATGTGTTGCACGATGAGGACGGCGGCGCGCCGGCCGGTCGGGAGACGCGGCACGAGATCGGCAAGCGCGCGCGGCCCACCCGTTGACGCCGCCACACCCACCGCGAGCACCGCCCGGCTGCGCAGTGCCAGCTCCGGCGGGTGCACGACCGGTGCCGGCGAACGCGCCAGCACTTTGACGTGGGAGACTTCGACGGCGAGCGCGCGCCGCAATGCGGCGACGAGCTGCGGCGCGAGCGCTTCCAGTGCGGCGCGCGGATGTCCGAACACATCGGGTGGCGGTTTGGCGACAATCTCCACGGCGCCGAGCTCGAGCGCGCGGATCGCGGTCGACGTGCCCGGGCCGGCATATGCGCTGACCACGACGATGGGCCGTGGTGACTCCGACATGATGTAGCCGATCGCGCCGAGACCATCGAGCTCGGGCATCTCGAGATCGAGGGTGACGAGGTCGGGCGCGTATTGGTGGACCTTCCGAATCGCGTCGACGCCGTCGCGCGCAGTCGCGACGACGGTGAACTCCGCGCCGAGCACGTCAACCAACACCCGGCGCATGAGCGCGCTGTCGTCGACGACGAGGACCGTGGGGAGGGGGGAGGCCTTGCGTTCAGATGACGTGGGCATCGGCTCCCACGGACCGGATCTCGACGCGGCCGTCCTTCACGTGGAACCGCACCGACCGGCCGCGCTCGCCGCCCACGGCCTCGCGGAGAATGGGAATCTCCGCCGCGCGCAGCGCGCTCCGCGCCGCCAGAACATTGCGCTCTCCCATCTGGATCGTTCCCGGCGTGACCAGCTGGCTGAACATGCTGGCGCCGCCGGCGAGTTTGGCGACCAGTCGCCGCGGGTCGGCCCCCAGCTCCTTGAGACGGGCGACGAGCAGAGGAACCGCGGTGTCGGGAAACTTGGCGGCGTTGCTCGTGTCACGGGCCAGGCTCTTGGACGGCAGAAGGACGTGAGCCATCGCGCCGGCGCGGGCCTGTGGATCATGCAACATGATCGCGACGCACGAGCCGAGTCCCAGGGTCACGAGCACGCCGTCGCCGCGTTCGGCCGCCCAGGCGGCGACTTTGACGATGACTTCTTTCACGCGAGGGCAGGAGGTTTGACGTAAATGCGCTCTCGGGGATCGACAAGCCTGAGGTGCTCGCGCGCCGGCCCGAACAGCGTTTCGACCTTGCCCAGGAGCAGCACACCGCCGGGCGCCAAGGCGTTCACGAACACCTGAAACAGCCGCTCCTGCGCCTGCCGCTCGAAATAGATGACGACGTTGCGGCAGACGATCAGGTCGTACGGCGGGTGCGGCGGCGGCTCGCGGGTCAGGTCGTGGGCGAGGATGTGGACGAGGTCGCGCACCATCGGAACGGGTTCACCGTCCCAGAAGTAGCGGCGCTTCAGGTCGACGGGCATTTCGGTAAACGCGTTCTCGGGATACCTCGCCTGTTGCGTGCGCTCCAGGCTCAGACGATCGATGTCGGTCGCGTCGATCGAGCCCTGCACAACGGTCTCCGCGAGGAGGATCGCGATGGTGTACGGCTCCTCGCCGGAGGCACACCCGGCCGACCAGATGCGCAACTGCGCTCGAGTCCGGGCCAGCTCCCGCAGATAGGGGCGCAGCGCATTCCACGTCTCCGCATTCCGGAAGAACTTGGTGACGTTGATGGTGAGCGCGTCGAGCAGCTCCTGGTATTCACGCGGGTCGCGGTCCAGCAGGCGGGCGTAGTCTTCGTACGTGTGGACGCCGCGGGCGCGCATCCGGACGCCGATGCGGCGCTTCAGGCATTTGTCCTTGTACGACCCGCAACTCATTCCCCGCTCCCGCGAGATCTTCTGCGTCAGCGCGAGGAACGCATCCTTGGGGTCCTGCGCGGCAGTCACGACAGCGTGCTCAACGTATCCAGATTCGCTTTCACCAGTTCGTGCTTGGGATTCAGCTCGAGCGCGCGGCGCCACAGATCGTTCGCCTGGCCGCGGTCGTTTCGCTTGTACGCGATGTTGCCGAGCTTGAAGTAGACGTCGTCGCCGAGCTCCGGCGCGAGCTCGATGGCGCGCTGGTACAAGCTCCACGCCTCGTCGTAGCGCGAGCCGCGGTACGCGAGGTCACCGAGATTCTTGGAGAGCTGCGGCAACGACGGTTCGTCCTGCAGCGCGGCGCGCGCCAGCTCCTCGGCCTTCGGCAGATCGCCCGCCAGCTCATGCAGCACCGCGAGGTTATTGCGCAGGACGCCGTTTTGTGGGTATGCGTCTACCGCCTCGGCGCTGACCTGTTCCGCCGTTTCAAAGTCGCCGGCCGCGGCAGCCGCGAGCGCCCGCGCCCAGTACCAGATCGGCGGCACGCGCTCGGCAAACAGCTCCTTGGCGCGGTCGAGTCGTCCCGCGGCACTGGCGTGATCGCCCTGCTTGAGCGCCACAACGCCCCACCCCACGTACACGCGCGGGTCGGTGCGTGCGCGAGTCGCCGCCTCCGAATACGCCGCCTCGGCGTCTTCCAGCCGGCCGAGCTGCTCGTAGGCTAACCCGAGATTGTGCAGCACCGCGGGCCGGGAGCCGCCCTTCTCGGCGGCGAGTCGCAACGCCTCCATCGCTTCGCGCCAGCGCGCCTGCTTGAGCGCGACGAGCCCGATGAAGAAATGCGCGTTCGCATCCGTGCCCCGCAGCTCCGCCACGCGACGGAATTCCCGCGCCGCTTCGTCCAGCATCCCGGTCTTGTAGAACGCGATGCCGAGATTGCGGTGCTCTTCGACGCGGGCGTCCGTCATCTTCTGGTCTTCGGCGCTCGCCGTCCTGCCGGCGCGATGCAGGAAGCCCGCGGTCACCAGGCCGTAGAGCGCTTTGCCAACCTCGAATTCGCCGAGCCCCGAGTCTTCGATGACCTGGTTCACGTCACGCGATCCATCGAGCAACGGTAGCAACCGGTCCTGCATCTCCGTCAGCTTGGCGTCGCTGATCGCGAGCCGGTCGCGGTCCACCAGGAAGATCAGGTCGAAGGAGGGAATCTTCTTTTCGATCAGGCTCCACTCGTCCACGCGGCGCGCGCCTTCGAGCAGCAACGACTCCGGATTGATGGAGACGAGGAAGTCTTGCTGCTCCGGACGAACGTCGGCTTCGAAGTTGAACGTTCCCTGCGTCCACGTGAACAGGTAGTAGACCGACTCCTCGATCTGCATGCGCATGTAGCGCTCGAGCTCCTGCTGCGAGATCACGCTCTGGCCGACGAGGATTTCGCCCAGCTTCTTGTCGCGCTCCTTGGTTTGCCGGTGGATCGCGGCGTCCAGCTGTTCCTGCGTGATTTTCTCGTGCTTCACGAGGATGTCGCCCAGGCGGTCGCGGCGGTTGACGATCGACGCGTAGCAGATCCGCCCTTTGTCGAAGTAGATGTATCCGAAATTCGAACGGTCGGCGATCGAGAGACAGCCGGCCTTTTGCCCCAGGGCAAGCAGCTGGAGCACGTCCGGAAGCGAGGCTTCTTTGAGCGAGCCTTTGATGGCCATTAGCGCAGCTCCTCGATGACGCGGTCCGAGGACGCGGGCCAGTCCCAGACCATCTTCTCACGGCTCCGCACACCGCCGGCGCTGGACACCACGATTCCACTCGTCCGCAAACCGGTGGTCCGCCGGGCGGACGGCGATCCTTCCAACACGTCGCGCGCGAGCCCCGCGTTGACAGGAGCATCCTGCGCGGCCGCCGCCTCGACGACGCGCTGCACGATCCCCGTCAGGCTCCGGACGGAGTCGGTGGGACGGTCAGCGAGATAATCGAGCAGCGCGACGTCCATCGGCACATGCTGACTCTTCAAGGAGCGCTCGAGTGCGTTCCGTCGCAGCTCTTTGTCGGGCTCGGAGACTTCCGCGACGAGTCCGCCCTCGAGACGCGAGATGATCCGCTCCTCGAGTCCCTCGAGGGTGTTCGGGTGGGCGGGCGCCGTGAAAATCAGCTGGCGGTCCGCATCGACAAACTGGTTGAACAAGTTGAAGAGCTCTTCCTGCGTGCGTTCCTTCCCGGCCAGGAGCTGAATGTCGTCGAGCAGGAGCGCGGTGGCGCGGCGATAGCGTGCCCGCCACCAATCCACCCGATTCCCGTCGATCGCCGCGATCAGCTCGTCGACGAACCCTTGAGTCGACAGACAGGCGACAATCGCGCCCTTCTTCTTGGCCAGCTCGAGACCGATGGCGTTCAGCAGGTGCGTCTTGCCGAGTCCGCTCTTCCCGACAACTACGAGCGGATTGTATTTCTTTCCCGGCTTCGCGATCACGTCGCGCGCGGCGCTGAGCACGACTTCGTTCGAGGGCCCCGCGATGTAGGAATCGAACGGAAAGGCAGCCGAGGGACCGGGCGGCGGAGCCGCGCCGTCGCGCACCTTGGCGGCGGCCGACTCCGCTTCGTCCATGCGATCCGGATCGTGAAAGACTTTCTCGCCGGCCGCCTGCGGATCGAGTGCAGCGACTTCCGCCTCGAGCGCCTTGAGGCGATCGACGTCCAGCACATACGCCGCGATGGCTTCGTCGACGGCGGCGGGCGTTTCCTGATCGAGCAGCTTCTCCAGTCGGCCCGTGCGATAGCCTTCCCCTTCCCAGCGCAACACGGCTTCGGCGACGCGAGCGCGCCAGGCTTCCACCGCTTTGCCGACGGTGACGGTGACGTCGGTAAGGAACTCTGAGAATTCGTCGGTGGATGAGGCGACGGCCGGTGCAGCGACGGTAGCGGAACCGACGCTAGGCGAGGCGACGGTAGTCGTGCCGAGCAGTTGCCGCACCGTTTCAGCATTGATTGGTGTGTCGTTGACGGCCTGATAGGCGACAATGCGATTCAGCGCGCCCATGAGCTCGCGCACGTTCGGGAATTCGTTCTTCGCCACCGTCTCGAGCACGCCCGGCTGGAACGTGCTGCCCCGCTCCTCCGACTTGCGGCGCAAGATCGCCACGCGCGTTTCGTAGTCGGGAATCCCGATGTCCACGACAAGACCGCCTGAGAACCTCGAGATCAGCCGCTCGTCCAGATCAGCGATCTCCGCCGGCGGGCGATCGCTCGCCAGGACGATCTGATGCCCGGCTTGCTGGAGCGCCTCCGTGAGCCGCAGGAGCTCGGCCTGCATTTCCTTGCGGTTGGTGAGGAATTGCACGTCGTCGACCAGCAACGCGTCGACGTTCTGGAAGCGGCGGCGGAACGCGTCCCCCTGCCCGGCGGCGATCGCGGCGTGGAAGGCCTCGACGTATTCATCGAGGGTTAAGTACTCGATGTTGAGTTGCGGCGCGAGCGCCTTGGCGGCATGCCCAATCGCCATCAGGACGTGGGTCTTGCCCAGGCCGGAGCCACTATAAATGAAGAGGGGGTTGTAGGCGGACCCTGGATTCTCGGCGACGGTCCGGCCCGCCGTCACCGCCAGCCGGTTCGCCGCCCCGACGACGAAGGTGTCGAACGTGAAGCGCGGATTGAGGGTACTCGTCATGCCGGGCTCCCCGCCGCGAGCCGCTTCAAGACCAGCTCCGAGATCCCTTTCAACGTTTCGAACACCCCTTTGCCATGCAAGGCGTCGGCCGCAAAGCTCGGCACCGCTCGGAAGTTGAGCGCGTCATCGAGCTCCGGCGGAGTGAGAATCAGCTCGGGGGGCAAGTCCTGTTTGTTGTATTGCATCACGCAGGGCATCGTGCGGACGTCGACGCCGTGCTCCAGCAGATTGCTTTGCAGATTCTGCAAGCTCTCGAGGTTTTCGTCGAGCTGGCGGGCCTGGCTGTCGCCCACAAACACGACGCCGTCGGCGCCCTGCAGCACGAGACGTCGCGTCGCGTTGTAGTAGACCTGCCCCGGCACGGTGTAGAGCTGGAATCGCGTCGAGAAGCCGGAGATCTGCCCCAGATCGATCGGGAGAAAATCGAAAAACAGCGTGCGGTCGGTCTGCGTGGCGAGCGAGACCATGCGGCCGCGCCGGGTCTCGGGGACACGGCCGTAGACGTAATGGAGATTCGTCGTCTTTCCGGACCGGCCCGGTCCGTAGTAGACGATTTTGCACGTGATCTCGCGGCTCGTGAAGTTGACCAGGGACACGGGCTATCTCCCAAACAGCGTGTTGAGGCTGTCCGTCAGCTCGCGCTCGAAGTCCGCGGCCAGTACCTGCTTCGGTACCGTGGTTTTGGGGCTCGCCGCCTTCAAGTCCGCCGCAAGTTGCTCATAGAATAACTGCACCAAGCCAAGGGATGAAACATCGAGATCATAGACGGCGAGGACGGCGAGCGTGCCGCGATCGCTGACGAACGTCGCGAGGAAGAAACCGTGCTTCGGGCCCTGGTGACTGAGCGCGGCGAACGGCGGCTGTTGCAGCTGACGCGCGAGCTCGCCCGTCGACGCGACAATCGCCGCGGCGAGCGCCGCCGCCGACATCACGTCGACCGCGCGGGAAAAGCCGGACTGGGCGAGCACCTGTCCTGAAGGCGTCAGCACAAGGACAAGACGCACGGACGCTTCGCGGACGAATTCCGTCAGCGGCTGGAGCGTCCAGTTCTCGACCGCGCGGGTTTGCGGACTCATATGACCGTCTCCGCAACGCGCAGCAGCTCGAGACGCACGAGACCGACGTTGACATCAGGCTCGGCGACGGCGACCACCAGAATGCCACCTCCGCCAGCCACCGACGAGTTGCCATCCGGCACCACGAGTAACGCGCCCTGCTCCGCCTGGAGATGCCAGAACACGCTCGTGCCCGTGCCAGCTGCCTCCATGGCGCGGCGCAGCCGGCCCGCCAGGCTCGCCGCTAACGCTGCTACCGCTCCGCCCTTGATGCCTTCCATCAGTTGTTCGGCAACGATCAGTCCGTCGTCGGCGGAGACGAGCATCGCGCCGCGCACGCCGCGCACGCGCGTGATCAGATCGAGTGCGGGAGTGGCGCGGGAACTCACGTTCCACGCTCCAACCAGCGGCGCGCCATTGCGGTCGCGCGGTGCGCGAGAATCGCAAGGCGGCCTAGTGGCATGCCTCGTTCACGTACGATCAACAACAACGCCTCGGCTGTCGGATGGGCGAGATGCACGTTGCCTTGCTGGCCCTCCGCGGACAGTCCGTTCCAGGCACCGAGGCCAAGCAGCTTCGCCGTGCGCGCCGCCTCCTGCGACACGCCGGCGAGATATGCCGCGACCGCATCCGTCACGTCGGCACCGGACCTGTCGCGCAAGGCACCACCGAGAACACGCCCAGCCCCGTCGATGAGCAACAGACCTTCGTTGGCACCTTCGAGGCCGGCGAAGACTCGAGCTTCATCGAGCGCCGGCGCAGGGGGGGCGACCGGTTCCGGTGGGGGTGCCGGTGCGGGCGGACTCCCTCCTGCACGCATCATTGCAATCGCCTGGTCGATGCTCGGATCGTCGGGTTCGACCTTGCGCGCGGCCTCGAGATGGGACTCGGCCTGCGCCAGGTCACCCACCTTGAAGTACAGAAACGCGAGTCCCTTCAGCGCGCCGGTGTGATTCGGCGCGATCCGGACCGCCATATCCCACTCGTCGAAGGCGCGCTCGTATTCGCGTCGGTCCGTCAGGATTCGCGCGTACAGATCGTGCGCGTCGGCGAGATGCGGATGGCGCTCCAGGCCGTTCATCGCAACCCGCAGCGCGGCATCGAGCTGTCCTTTGCGGCGCAACGCCTCGGCGAGCCGCAAGAACACGAGGCTTTGCGGATCCTGCGCCAGCTGTGCGGAGAGCGCGCGAATATCGTCAGCCATGAGCGAACACCCGCGCCGCCTGCCGCGCCCGCTCGACGTCGGACCGTTGCGCCTCCTCTTCGGGCGTACGACCGGCGAGGCGCTCCCACTGATCCCAGCTATCGACCGCCTCCGCGAACCGGCCCATCGAAACCAGCGCGTAACCCAACTGCCGGTGGGCCGCAGCGAGCTGCGGATCCAACCGCAACGCGCGCCGCAGCTCCTCAGCCGCAGTCGAGCCGCGTCCCTGGGCCAGATGAATCCGCCCCAGCAGCAGGTGAATCGTCGCGTCGTGCGGTTGGATGCTTCCCGCCTGCTCGGCCGCGGCGCGCGCTGCGTCCAGATCCTTCGCTTGCAGCGCCCGCTCGGCCCTGGCGACCAGCTCGGCGGCGTCGCCGACGGGGCTGGGCGCGCCGCCACGCGAGCGCTTGGCGTTGCCGGGATCGACGAGCACGATGACACCCGCGCTCTCCAGGCCGAACAGCGTCTTCGCGACTTCGAAGTCCGAACGACCCAGCTCGGTTGCCAGGCCGCGCACGGATCGTTGGCCGTCGACAAGCGCGAGCACTTCCCACTCGGGCGGAAGCAGGTCGAGCTCACCACTGCCGCTCTCCGGCGGCGGCGCGAGCGACGGGACCACACCGACGTGGGGGATGCGGTTCTCGATTCGCGACCACTCATCGATACGCCGTGCGCCTTCCATCAGTAACGCCTCGACGGGAATCCGGACCGAAACCTCGGTCGGGACCTTCGTCTCCGGCTGTTCGTTGAACGAGAAGTAGCCTTCGTTCCAGCTCATGACTTCGAAGACGACTTCTTCGATCTGGAAGCGGATCTGGCGCTCGACTTCGCGCTGCGTGATCACGCCCAGCGCGACGAGGATTTCGCCGAGGCGGCGCTTGTCGCCCTGACGCTGCTGCATGTCACGGGCGCGCTCGAGATCGGCTTCGGTGATCTTGCCGGTGCGCAGCAACAGGGCGCCGAGGGGATGCGGATTGCTGCGAATCTCCGCCGACACGATCACGCCGCTGTCGAAGTAGATCGTCCCCTCGTTATGGCGCAGCTCGGACGTGACGCGCAGCGCGCCCGTCTTCCGGCTCAGGTCGAGGAGCTGGAAGACGTCGTGGATCCCGAGCTCGCGTAGCGGTCCTTCGATCGCCATCAGGCCGCGTCCGACGTGGAGAAGATGTGTTGCAAGTCGACCGCGGTGCGTGCATGGATGCGCGCGCGTTGCGCGAAGGGACCGCCGGGATCGATCCGCGTCACCCGCTCCCAGGCGTCCACCGCCTCGCCGTAGCGCTGCAACCGCGCGAGTGTCGCGCCCAGATAGAACAGCGCGCCGGTGTGATCGGTATCGAACTTGAGCGCCCGGCGAAACGCCTCCAGCGCTTCCGCGCTGCGCTTGTCGTCGAGCAGCGCGCGTCCCAGGAGCAGCAAGGCGTCGAGGTCGTACGGATCCTGCTCGAGCATTTCCGCGAGACGGACGATGGCGCTGCGGACGCTGCCCGAGCGGCGCAGCAGATCGGCGAGCGCCAGCGCCGCCTCGTGAAACGTGGGCAACGCCTCGAGCGCCTCTTCGTACGCGCGCCGCGCTTGCTCCCATTCCTCGTCCTGCTCGTGCAGGCGCCCGAGCTCGAGCCACACCTGCACGAAGCCCTGATCGAGCTCGAGCGCCGCACGAAAGGCGTGCCGCGCTCCTTGCCGGTCGCCGACCTTGAGCGCGATGTCGCCCTGGAGTTTGTGCAGATCGGCACGGTTCGGCGCTCGCGTCTGCGCCTGGCGCAGCGCCGTGAGCGCGCCGGCGGCATCGCCCGCCGTGGCCCGCGCCCGCGCCACGGCGACCAGCACCTCGACATCCTCGGGAGACTTGGTGACCAGCTCTTCGGCCAGCGGGAGCGCTTCGGCCGGTCGCTGCACGGCGAGCAAGCTCTTCACTTCGCCGAGTGCGGCGGCGGCGTTGGCGCCGTCGAGCGTACGCGCCTCGCGATAGCGCTCCAGCGCTTCGCCGTGCAGCCCGCGGCGCGCATAGATGTCGCCGACCAGTGTGGCCGCCTGCCCGCGGTCCGCGCCGCGCTGCACGGCCCGCATCGCTTCGGCGACGGCGAGGTCCATCATGCCCTTGCCAGCGTAGTCGCGCGCCAGCGCCAGGGGATCGTCCTTCGCCTTCTTGGCGAGCCCGGCCGGCGCGGCCTGCTGTGTCGCGGCGGGAGGGGCGAGCTCCTGAAAAATGTTGTCCAAGAGCCGCTGATCGAACGCAAACTCGCCGCCCAGATTTTCCGCTTGCACATCGGCCGAAATCTCCGGCACGACGCCGATTGAGACCGTCTCGTACTGGAGATCGATCGCGAGCGAGAACTTTTGTGACACGTAGTAGGGATCGAGCTCGAGCGCCCGCTTCGTCGCCCGCAGCGCGCCGTCGAAGTCGCCGAGATTCGAAAGCGTGAAGCTCAAGTTGTAATGGGCGCCGGCGTTTTGCGGATCGGCCTCGACCGCCCGCACGAAGGCGTTGCGCGCGTCGGTGAATCGCTTCAGCTCGACCAGCACCAGCCCGACGCCGTTCCACGCCGGTGCGGAGCCCGGCTGTCCCGCGAGCACCTGGCGGTAGGCCTCGAGCGCGAGCTGAAAACGCCGGAGGTGCGTCAGCAGCAGCGCGAGATTGAGTCGAGCGCCCATGAACTCCGTCGACAGCTGCAACGCTTTCCGAAAGGCTTCGATCGCTTCCTCGGTATCGCTCTGATGGGCGAGCACGACGCCAACGTTGTTCCAGGCGAGCGCGTAGCGCGGATCGACTTCGGTCGCCTGCCGATAGGACGCGAGCGCCTCGCTCGTCCGTCCCGCCTGATGCAGCACCACACCGCGCTCGTTCCACAGCTTGGGCGAATCGGGAACGTCGTGGATCAGCGACTCGTACAGCTCGAGCGCGTCGCCGAAGTCACGCTTCAGGAGGTGAACTTCGGCCATCGCCTGGCGGACGAGGCGACGGTCCTCGCCGCGCTCGATCGCGAGGCGGTATTCGCGCAACGCCTCCGCGTAGTAGCCCTTCTGCCGGAACGCGAGGCCGAGATTGTAGTGGGCCAGCTCACTGCCTTCGGCGACTTCCGGCGACGGCGTGTCCTTCAGCCGTTGCTCGGCCGATTTGCGCTCGGCCCGATACCGTTCCAGCGACAGGTTTGTCTGGGCGCGCGCCAGCGGCGGATTGAGCTGGATCGCGCGCTTGGATGCGGCGCGCGCATCCTGATGACGCCCCATGTCGCCGAGCACGAACGCCATCAAGTAGTGCGCATTGGCGTTGTCGGGATTGAGCGCGACCGCGCGCTCGAGCGCCCCTAACGCCGGTTCGTTGAGTCCACGGTTGTAGTAGACCTCGCCGAGATAGAACTGCACGACGCTCGAATCGGGCTCCGCCTCGGCGGCGCGCAGCAACCATTCCGTCGCGATTTCCAGCCGGCCGCGGGCTTTCTCGGCGAGGCCGAGCTGAATGATGGCCGCAACGTCATCCGGCTTATGTGCGAGCAGCTCTTCGAATTCGGCAACCGCCTCCTCGTACGCGGCCAGGATCGCGTAGGTGCGGCCGAGCTCCCAGCGCGCGTCACGTTCGTCGGGCGCCTGGCGGAGTCGTTCCTGCAGCTCGGCGACGCGCCGGTCGTAGAAACCGGTGTTGTGGTAGGAGATCTCGAGGTTGCGCTGGGCGACCTGCATGCGCGGGTCGAGCTCGAGGGCGCGCGTGAACTGCTCGATCGCCTCGGGGACGAGGCCCTTCTGGTAGTAGAGGACGCCGAGGTTGTTGTGCGCGCCGGCGTCCGACGGATCGATGCGGCGGGCAAAGGAGCGGAGGACCGCGAGGTCGCGTTCGGAGACCGCTCCCGGGGACGTCACGGATTACGTGAGTCGAATGGCGTCGAAGATCGCTTTGAGAGACGCCAGGTCGGGCAGGAGCAGGAAATGGCCGCGCAGCCCGTCTCGGGCGTCGATGTTGAACTCCGTCTCGACGCAAAACACGAAGTCTCGGTCGTGGCCGAAGTTCAGGTAGGTGGTCGTCAGGACGGCGGCCGAAACATCCACGACGAGGCTGGGCACGGACGGCAGCAGCAGCATCCCCATGAACTCCGAGAGCGCATTCATGTAGGCGCCCGACAGAATATTGCCGCACTCTTTGAGACAGGATTGCTCGATTGTCTCGAAGGCCGTGGTCGTGCCGAGTGGCCGCTTGAGCAGCATGTCGCACACTTTGCGACCTACGGACTCCGGAAACAGCAGCAGCGTGCGCCCCGTGAGATCGCCGAGCATGTGCATCAGCACAGCGGCGACGACTTCCTGCGGATCGCCGATCAGACTCGGCACCTCTTCGAGCCGGGCGATGTTGATCTCGGGCACGGAGATCATGATGCGGCGGTGCGTCAGCTGCGACAGCGCCGTCGCGGCGTGGCCCGCCCCGATGTTGGCGACCTCTTTCAGCGCGTCGAGCTGCAGCGCTTTCAGATCACGGACATCTTCCATGATATCCCCCGACCTCTAGACCAGACCGGCGGCATCGAGGATGAGCGCCGGCACTCCATCACCCATGATCGTCGCGCCGCTGAAGATCGGTAGCGTGCCCTGCGGCGCTTCGAATCCCTTCACCACGATCTCCTGCTGACTCAGCATACCATCCACCACAATCCCGGCGCGGCGCTCTCCCATTTCCAGCACGATCACTGGGCGGCGAGGGGGGGGGGGCGGCGCAGTGGCGGCGCCATTCGTTGCGAGAAGCTTTCTGAGATCCACGAGCGGCACGACGCGGTCGCGGAGCACAATCGCGTCGCGGCCTTCCATCGTCGTCAAGGGCACGGTCCCGAACTCGACCGTCTCGGCAACATAGGTGAGCGGCAGCGCGTACCGCTCCGCACCGACGGCGGCGATCAAGGCCCGCACGATCGCGAGCGTGACCGGCAGCCGCAGCACAAAGGCGGTGCCCTTCCCCGGCTCCGTGCGAATCTCGATCGAACCGCCGAGCGTGCGAATACGTGTCATGGCGACGTCGATGCCGACACCGCGGCCCGAGACGTTCGTGACCGCTGTCGCCGTCGAGAACCCGGGCCGCGCAAGCACGCGCAGCAGCTGATCGTCCGACAGCGATTCCACGTGCGGTCCGACGAGCCCCTCGCGCTTCGCCTTCTCGAGAATGCGAGCGCGATCGATCCCCCGCCCGTCATCGCTGATGCTGATCGCGACGCTGGAGCGCTCGCGCACCGCGGCGAGGACGATCTCACCTTCCGGATTTTTCTTGTGGCGCGTGCGCTCCGCCGGCGTTTCGATCCCGTGGTCGACCGCGTTCCGCAGGAGATGCACCAGCGGATCGCCGAGCTCGTCGAGGATCGCGCGGTCGAGCTCGATCTCTTTTCCCTCGACGCGGAACTCCACCTGCTTGCCAAGCTGGCGCGCGACGTCGCGCACGAGACGCGGGAAGCGATCGAACACCTGCCAGACGGGCGTCATCCGGGCCTGGATGATTTCGCTCTGGAGATCCGCGGAGAGGCGCGAGACCTGAATCGCCACGTCGTCGATCGCCGGATCCTGCCCGACCCAACGCGCAGCCAATTCGTTCAGCCGTCCCCGCGCGGTGACGAGCTCGCCGATCAGGTCCATCAGCGTATCGAGGCGCCGCAGATCGACCCGGATATGTTTGCTGCGACCAGCCACGGCGGCCGCGCTTTCAGCGGGCGTAACATGGGCCTCGTCTCCGCCACCGATTGTCACCGCCTCGACATCCCCAACAGCGCGAATCGCTGTTTCGATCTGCGCGGCGGCAGCGCCGGTGTCGAGCTCGAACGCAAACCGTCCGTCGAAGTCGTCCGCTTCGAACGCCGCCTGCGGCGGCTGGATGAGATGCACGCCGCCGAGCTTCTGCGCCTTGCGGATGATCAGCATCGCCCGCCCGCCCTTGAGCGGGGCCTCGGCGCGGATGGTCACCTGCACCAGGCGACCGGAACCGGGTTCTGGGACGGCAGGGACGACAGGGGCGGCAGGGGCCGCAGCGGCGGCTTTGGGCGTCTCACGCGGCGCCTGCTTTGCCGCTGCACGATCGATCTCCGTCAGCAGCGCCGCGATGTCCAGCTCGCGCTCGCGACCGGCGACGGCGAGGTCGACTGACTTTTCCAACGCGTCGGTCGCGCGGAACAACAATTGAAGCGTGTCGTCCGTGGGAGGCTTGCCCCCGCGACGCAGATGATCGAGCAGATTCTCCATGCGGTGAGCCAGGTCGGCGACGCGGCCGTACCCCATCGTCGCCGCCATGCCCTTCACGGTATGGACGGCGCGGAAGATGCCGCCAACCGGTTCCGCCGCCGACGGGTGACGCTCCCACTCGAGCAACAATTGATTGCACGCGCTCAAGTGCTCGCGGCTCTCGGCCAGGAACAGCTCGGCGTACTGCGACAGGTCCATGGGAGCTAGCCGAGCACGCGCTGGACGGCTTCGAGGACGCGAGAGGGTTGGAACGGTTTGACGACGAAATCTTTGGCGCCCGCCTGAATGGCTTCGACGACCAGTGCCTGCTGACCCATCGCGCTGCACATCAGGATCTTGGCGTCGGGATCGTGCTTCACGATTTCGCGCACCGCATCGATACCGCCCATGTCCGGCATCACGATGTCCATCGTGACCAGATCGGGCTTGCGCTGCCGGTACTTCTCGACGGCCTGGG
>Ga0137415_10002271_pt1 | contig 19166 bp, 17 predicted proteins | sample CZODoug3_1_1_16f_FD_183082 | JGI IMG/M metagenome (GOLD analysis project Ga0137415, IMG submission 183082) | Vadose zone soil fungal communities from Angelo Coast Range Reserve, California, USA - CZODoug3_1_1_16fungal (Hybrid Assembly) | ecosystem: Environmental > Terrestrial > Soil > Vadose...
CAGACTGGCGAGATTCGCGCAGGCTATGAGCAGAACCATCCCTACTGCGCACATAATGAGCGCAATTGCAAACTTCAAGTTCATGTCGAAATCACGACCGAAGGGAGAACCTGGATACAGTTGAATCGTCATTGGCTTGCTGGCGTCAGAATGCGGCGCGTGCAGAGATCGCAATTGTTCTGCCAGCAGATTCATCTCTGCCTGTGCCTCACTTAGCTTCGTGCCCGGCGCAAGGCGGCCATACAAGCGGCAACAGGCGCTCTCCCGGTCGTGAAGGATGTCGCTACTGTCCGGATGCAACAATGCTTGTTGGCGAACTGGAATCCAGAAGTTGGGCACATTCAGATTGGTGCCCATGAAGTCACGAGGCGTGATGCCGATAACGGTGAACACTGCACCATTGAGCTTGATCGATTTGCCCAATAGTACTGGATCGCCACCAAATCTTCTTTGCCAATAGTTCTCGCTAATCAGCACACTGGGAGAAGCTGCATGGTCCTGAGTATCGTTGGGACCAAAGGCCCGGCCGCGCACGATATTTACACCCAGAACTGAGAAGTAATTGTCAGAAACAATCGAAGCCACAGCAAGTTCGGTCCCGCCGGCTATCAGGCTGGGCATCTGAAATCCAACAGCACTCGCCAGCGACCCACCTATCGAGCTTCCAATATTTGGCGCATTGCCAACACCCGAAAGGGCAACATCTTCTCCAGTGGCAGCAATCAATCCGGAAAATACATGATTGTGATCCCGGTATGCTTCATAGTCGGCATAGCTGAATGCGGGATCATACTTGCCTCGATAGTCCGTACGGCTGATATTCACCATTTGCCTGGCGTCACTCGCATCCAGTGGCCGCAATAGAATCGCCCGGTAGATGGTGAAGATCGCAGTGTTGACCCCGATTCCCAAGCCGAGCGCCAGAATGGCAGTGGCAGTAAAGCCGGGATGCTTCGCCAGCATCCGTGCAGCAAAACGAAGATCCTGCCAGATAGTTTCAGGGAAGGTGAAGAGGTCGATTTCGCGTATTCTCTCTTTTACGCGGGTAAGGTTGCCAAATTGACGCATGGCGTCTGCGCGAGCCTCTTCACATGGCATTCCTTCTTCGGCATTCAGCTGCTCACGCATTGCAAGATGAAACTGCAACTCCTCATCCAGGTCTGATGAGAGTTTTTCGCGGCTAAATAGAGCGCGTATTCTACGACCCAATCCCATACAAAGCCTCCCTTAGGCTCCCGCTTCCACAAAGCTCAACACGCGTGCCACGGCATCGGTCAGGTTCTTCCATTGCTCTTCCTCCACAGCTAGCTGCTTGCGGCCAGCTGCCGTCAATCTGTAGTAACGTGCGCGACGGTTGTTTTCGCTCCTGCCCCATTCAGCAGCAATCCATCCCTCCTGCTCCATACGGTGCAGAGCGGGATATAAGGAACCCTCCTCGACGCGGAGCACCTGATCTGAGATTTGCTGAATATGAAGAGTGATTCCCCAGCCATGCATCGGACCATGCTGTAGCGTTTTCAAAACTAAAAGCGCCAGAGTGCCTTGCAATGTGTCGTTTTTGCTTTGGGGCATACTTTGCACTATTCCTATAGCTAGCTATAGGAACCTAGCACTACAAAACTGTGGATGTCAATTCGCAATATTTCTCATTGTCTGGAGGAGACTGAAAATCTGTACCTGCAAAATACTTGGCACATAATTTCGCGCAAATCGCTAAAATAGGAATAGAGACAGAAAAGGCCTGCCACCATTGGCAGGCCTTTTCGTTTGCGAAAGGAAATTAAGTGATTTGCAATCGAACGCTTACAGTACACGCCCTTTGGAATCGAACACTTACAGACCACCAAAACTGGATCGCGTTTGATATCGAACACTTACATCGGAGACCCTAGGAGGGGACCTATCTCCGCGCGTTGATCACCTTGCCCGTTTTCTTAGCCGCCCTCTTGGCAGCAATGGCGCGCGTCTCCCGTCCCAGGCTGGTGCGGTTCATCACCATCTGCTGCACCACGCCGATGAAGTTGCTGCACGCCCAGTAGAGCGAAAGACCGGAGCCGAAGTTCCACATCATGAAGCCGAAGACGGCAGGCATGGTGAACGCCATCATGCGTTGCTGCGCCTGGTCCATACCCGGCGAAGGAGTGAAGAACTGTGTCAGGAACATCGAGATGATCACGAAGATCGGCAGGATATGCCACGGATCGGGAGCGGAAAGATCGGGTAGCCAGAGCCAATGCGCCTGGCGCAGCTCTATCACATTGCCGAGCATGCGATAGAAACCGATCAGCAGAGGATATTGCAAGAGCATCGGCAGGCAGCCGCCGAACATGTTCACGCCTTCTTTCTTCTGCAGGTCGAAGATCTCTTTGTTCATCTCCTGCCGGCGCGGATCGGTAGCCTTGTACTTCGCATACTTGGCCTTGATGCTATCCATCTGTGGCTGAAGGCGCTGCATCTTGAGCGACGACTTCATCATGTAGAAGCGAGTCGGCAACATGGCGACGTTCAGGATGATGGTGAGCAATACAATCGCCCAGCCCCAGTTCGCGACTACGTGTTGATACAGGAAGAGCAGAATCACAAAGAGCGGTTTGGCAATCCAGCCCCACCAGCCGAAGCTGACAACCTTCTCAAGACTCGGAGCACCATTCGTCGGAATCGAGCCGAGCACGCCCAGCGCCTTCGGTCCCGCGAAGATACGAGTCCTGAGCGGCTCGCCTGAAGTGCTGCCGAGCGCCGCACCGAGTACAGAAGCCTTATCCACCTGGTTAGGATCGGGGTGCTTCCGATTCTTCGGAATATCAATGGTGTTGTGCAGGGTGACTAAGTTGACGTCGTTCGGAGTATCAGGAAGAAAGACCGCTGAGAAGTAAAGATCGCTGACGCCAGCCCACTGGAATGGTCCATTGAGCGTAGCGCCGCCAGCAACCTTCTTCGCCTGTATCTGATCTGTCTTTCCGTCTTGCGCTGTATCGACCATGCCGTTGGAGTACTGAGGCACGGTGGTCTCATCGCCGAGACCGGCGGGCCATGCGAGCAGAGCATTCGGCGTGGCGGAGACTTCCGCGTGGAGAACGTACGTCGAGTCGAAGGAGACGGTCTTCTTTACATGCAGTCCGCCTGCTGCGTACTCGAAGCTCAATGTTGCCGGAGCCGATAGGGGGCCAGTAACCGAAGGCACATAGAGCGCTTGAGCCAGCTTCGTACGCGTGTCCGCGTCGTAAGTATAGAGCGAAAGCGGATAGCCATACTTCGCAGCAGCCTCGCGATTCACGAGTTCGAACGGCTTGCCGTCATCGTCTTTGTACTTCTTCAGAATCCACGAGGTGACCTGCGCTCCGCGATTCGAGAAGGTGATGCGATACAACTCATTGTCGACGACCGTAGTCGACTCGCTCGCTGCCTGAACACCACCAGCTTCGGACGTCTGGGTTGAGGCAGCAGGAATAGCGGCCGGCAATGCTGCGCCAGGATTTTTAGCCTGTTCCAACTGTTGCTGTTGCTGTTGCTGCTTCTGCACAGGCTGAGGTTCCACAGGCTTCTTCGATTTGAAGAAGAACTGAAGTCCAAGGAACAGCAATAGAAAAAGAATGGTGAAGGCGAACATCGAACGCGAGTCCTGCCCGCCACCTTGTTGATTCGGATTCTGTATTTCTGCCAAGAGACTACTTTCCTATCGGTCGTATGTAAGAGTGCGGCTCTTCTATGGTAATTGCCACAGAGCAACAGCGTGTGAATGGGCCGGATTTTGCAGGGACGGGATCGAAACCGCCTTTGTGAAAGGGATGGCAGCGCAGAATGCGTCCTATCGTCATCACACTGCCACGCAAAAGGCCATGTTCATGCAGTGCAATCGCAGCGTACTCCGAGCAAGTGGGCTGAAAACGGCATGCCCCGCTAATGCCTGGAATTGCATGCAGCACGGGTGAGAGGAACCGTTTATATGCAGCGAGCATGATCTCGGCAAAGTTCATCGCACTGCTCCAGTACCTGCTTTAGCGACCGCCGAGTTCACGGTTGCGAAAATGCGGGAGACCTCGCGTTCCAGCCGCGCAAACTCAATCTCCAGTACGGTACGGCGCGGATGCAGCACAACGTCCACGCTGCAAGGCAACTCAGCCAGGTGTAAACGTGCCGCTTCGCGCATGCGCCGCTTGATGCGATTACGGTCCACGGCTTTGCCAAGCACGCGTCCGGCAGTCAATCCCACACGTGGTCCGGAAGCATCCTCTGCTCCGCGCACACGAAAGAAGTAACTCATCGACGAAGAAAAATGCTTGCGGCTCTCCTTGTACACGCGCTGGTAATCCGCGTGTTTACGCAGACGAGCACCGCGCCAGTCGAGAGTGGATTCCGGCATAGGATTATTTTCGCTCAAGCGCTCGAAAGGCAGCGTAGTCGCTACGCTGCCCTTTTTCGAATACTGAAAATGCGCTTGCGAACGAAGAAAGAACGGACTAGTCGCGGTATCCAGCACTGACTGAGACGCGCTTGCGGCCTTTGGCGCGACGGCGCGACAGAACGGCAGCTCCGCTCTTGGTCTTCATACGGCTACGAAAGCCGTGGGTCTTGGAACGGCTGCGGCGATTGGGTTGAAACGTGCGCTTCGGCATGGAAGTGCGCTCCTGAATTCTTTTCTGAAATGAATGCCCGCGCGCTGTGTTGCGAAACACCTCTTCGGGGCAAAGTATAAGTATATCTTATCCCCGTTAAAGCCGCAAAAGACGCGTTTAAGACCCGCTTTTTCACAGTGCGTGGTGCAACTCTTGGCTTACCACAAAAATCGTTAAGAAACTACATTTGCTCGAGGCCTCAACCGTGCTAGTATCGGTTGCGATTAAGACAGAATTTCTCGACGCCTTACAGCCGTCAGAAGGAATCGACCGAAACACCGGGGCGTGACAGACCGGTGATGATCCCGCCAACGCGAACCGCTCCCCCGCGCTTGCCCACATGGGCCCGAGCGTAGCCTGAGCATTTCCCGTTTGGCCTGAAGGCGACTTCTGCAGGCCGTAAGTGCTCAGCTAGGAACCAATGATGTCCTTTGTTGCTACGCCCGCTGCAGCCCTCAATCCTTGGGTGCGAATCCTTGGGGCCCTCGAAAAGAAGGTCAACCGGCAATCGTTCGATACGTGGTTGAAGCCGACGCGCTTCAGCCATACCAATGGCAAGATGCTCTTCGTCCGCGTACCTACGCCGGAGTTTCAGCATATCGGCGACCGCTACGCCGACCTCATTCAGGAAGCGATCGACAATCTCCATCTCGACTTCGATGACGTTACATTCGTTACGCCGGAAGAAGATCCCACACTTGCCCGTGTTCGTGAAGATGGCGGTTTTGCACCTGTGCCTACGCATGCCTCGAATGTTCCGCGCAATGGCCACAGCGGACGGCCAGCACCTGCAGGTGGCCCACAACAGGCGCGCTTCGACTGGTCGACTGCTGCACAACTCAATCCGCGTTATACCTTCGACGGGTTCGTCATCGGCTCAGGCAATCAGTTTGCTCGCGCCGCAGCGGAAGCTGTTGCTGAACGCCCATCGAAGGCCTACAACCCGTTGTTTCTCTATGGCGGCGTGGGTATGGGTAAGACCCACCTCATGCACGCCATCGGTCATGAAGTAAAGCTGCGTCAGCCGAATGCTTCGATCTGCTATGTCTCGGTCGAGAAGTTTACAAACGAGATGATCAGCTCACTGCGGTATGACAAGATGTCCAGCTTCCGCGACAAGTTCCGCTCTGTCGATCTGCTGCTCATCGACGATATCCAATTTCTCTCTCAGAAGGAGCGCACGCAGGAAGAGTTCTTCCACACCTTCAACACGCTGCACGAGAACATGAAGCAGATCGTGATCGCTTCGGATCGTCCTCCGAAGGAGCTGCCCGAGATCGAAGAACGCTTGCGCAGCCGCTTTGAGTGGGGATTGATTGCAGACATCCAACCGCCTGATCTCGAAACCAAAGTCGCCATTCTGCAGAAGAAGGCCGAGAGCGAGCATGTCATTCTTCCCACAGACGTCGCGCTTTTCATTGCTTCAAACATCCGCACCAACGTGCGCGAGCTTGAAGGCGCTCTCGTGCGTCTCTTCGCCTGGTCAAGCTTGAATGGCATGGAGATCACCCTGCCGACAGCACAGCAGTGCCTGAAGCAGTTCATCGATACGCAGGTACGCAAGATCACGATTGAAGCGATTCAACGCGCAGTGGCCGAGCAGTTCGGCATGCGCGTCGCCGAGCTGAAGCAGAAGAACAACTCGCGCGCCGTGGTTGTGCCGCGCCAGATTGCAATGTTCCTGGCCAAGCAGATGACCGAAGCTTCGCTGCCTGAGATCGGACGCCAGTTTGGAGGCAAGCATCACACTACGGTGATGCACTCCATTGCGAAGATCGATGAGCAGCGCCGTGCCGATAAAAACCTGAACAGCACGATCAACAAGCTGCAGGAGACGTTGAATAGTTAGAAGCAGCGGTCAGCGAAAGCATGTGATCCGCTAAAGCTTACTTTTCATCACAAGCTGGGTAATCCGGCTGCTTTGTAAATTTCAGACATCAACACCGTATCCCGTAAGCCCTCTTCACCGGAGGGCTTTGGTGTTTTGTTTTGCTGGATGCAGTCTGCGAAGTAGTTTGCCTGGCGGGTGAAGTGTGCCGGATCGTGCTCTGTCGCTGGCTCGTCGATCACCTGGTCTCTGCCGATGTGTGCTACCAGATGCTGTCCCTGGTATCCGAATGCCTGCGAGACTTCGAGCGCTCCCTTTGAGCCGTGCACTCGGTAGTAGCCGCCCATGTTCGCCCCATAGGTTGTGTTGCAGCTTGCGATGATTCCTGAAGGGAACTTCATAGTCCATGCAAGATTCTCTTCGACATCCTCGAAACGCCCATCATGATCGATCGTCGACGCGTTTGCCTTGATATCGCTGGGCTCTTCTCCTGTGAGATAGCGGCAGGCGTTGAGTGAGTAGACGCCTACGTCCATCAGTGGGCCGCCTCCTGCCAACTTGCGGTTTGTGCGCCATTCGCCCTGTGCGATGTTGAAGCCGTTGGCGCTCTCGATGGCCTGGATCTTCCCCAGTGTTCCATTGCGGATCAATTCGATGGCACGCAGATTGATAGGTTCTAACTGGCAGCGATACGCGATCATCAGCTTCACGTTCGCAGCGCGGCAGGCTTCGATCATAGCCTTTGCATCGGCGACGCTGGTGGCCATTGGCTTTTCGCACAACACGTGCTTGCCTGCCTTTGCGGCGCGGATGGTGTACTCGGCGTGCATGCTGTTCGGCAGCGCAATGTAGACTGCGTCGATCTCTTTGTTGTCGCGGATCGCGTCGTAGTTCTCGTAGCTGTAGATAGAGCTTTTGGGCACTCCATACTGTGCTGCCTGCTGTTCGGCTTTGTCGCGATGGCCGCTGACTAGTGCTGTGAGCTTACCCTTCTGCGTGTCCTTCAAGCCTGGCATGAAATGTTGCATCGAGATGCGTCCGAGACCAACCATGCACCAGCCAATGGAGCGGTTTTGACTTTGCGCCTTGGTCGCGGGCGTGAGTTGAGACAGAGCGGTGAGACCTGCAATGCGATTGAAGTCGCGGCGGGTGAAGTTCATGGTGTGGCTCCCTGTGCCATGCTTTCGGTACGACGATAGGCGGTACTATTTTCTCGCAGCCATTTTTGCAGAAAACAGCCACACCTGCTTTCAAAAGACCGCAGCCCGGTACACGGGTATATGAGGTATTCGCTGACCATATATCTCTCTTCAAAACAGCTCTATGCAGATTCAGCCTAGCGCGCGATATAAATATCGTGGCGCAACCATTTTGTACTGCTTAATTGTTCGAGCATACATTTTGCTACATCAGCACGGGAAATCTGCAATCCGCCAGCGGGCAAGGCTTCTCCATCCACACGATAGCTGCTGATCCCAGGCGAGTTGAGAAGTTTAGGAGGCTGCACGACGGTCCAGTCTGTATCGCTGTCATGAATCTTTTGTTGCATTGCTCGCTGCGCTGCAAATGGTTTCCTGTGCGAGGTCGCAGCAACAAGGATCGATGCTTGACGCACTAAGAATGATTGACGTTTGATGGCGCCGGGTTGCGTCCCTGCCGCGCCCAACACAATCAACCGCCGCACACTATGCTGTTTCATTCCCGCCAGGATGTGTTCGATTGCGCGTGGAAGTAGTTCGTTGTCTGTCAGTGTGCCTCCCAGTGCGGAAAGTACGGCATCCTGCCCTACAATCGCCTGAATCACAGGTTCGGCTTCCAGTGCATTGCCCTGGATGATTTGGAGACCGGTTTGCGGCGTAATCTTTGCCGGGTTGCGCACCAGTGCTGTTACTTCATGGCCTGCTTCTAAAGCCTGCTTCACCAGCTCGCGGCCTGTTCCGCCTGTAGCGCCGAAGATGACGATTTTCATTGGCCTTGATTCTCTCTCTGCAGTTAGTATTCATGAAGGTGCATCATTTAGTTAGATGAATACTGGTTCTGTTTGAGGCGAACGTATTGGGCACCTAAAACCTCTCATCTCACCTGCCTTTCGCGCTATTCTGTTTCCCAGATGGTCCCACGCCTCCTTCTCATCTGCGCCTTCCTGAGTTCTTTCATACCTTCTGCGTGTGCGTTTGTTCATCACCAGGACACGGGCTTTCTTAACCGCCGCATCGTGACGAACGGAGCAGAGCACAAGTACATGGTCTATCTGCCTGAAGGCTGGAACCCGCATGAGCTTTGGCCGATCATCCTCTTTCTGCATGGTTCCGGTGAGCGCGGCTCCGAAGGCATGGACCAGACACAGATCGGCCTGCCGCAGGCTATTCGCGTGCATCCCGAACGCTGGCCTTTCATCGTGGTAATGCCGCAGGTGCCGTTCAATCATCACCACTGGACAGACCCCGACATGATGACGATGGCCATGGCAGCGCTCGAAGCCGAGACGAAGGAGTTTCACGGCGATCGCGACCGCACTTACATCACAGGACTTTCGCTGGGTGGCTATGGAACGTGGGAGATTGCCAAAGCCTATCCGCATCGTTTTGCCGCGGTTGTGCCGGTTTGCGGCGGTGTCTTCTGGTCGTATCAACCCGAACGCTGGAAAGATCTGAGCTTGCCCAATGTATATGCGCGAGCACTGGGACGAACACCGGTTTGGATTTTCCATGGATTCGACGATCCAGTGGTAGCGCCGAAACAATCCCTCCTGATGTACCTGGCACTCAAAGCCGCCGGCGGCAATGTACGGCTGTGGCAGTACGAGAAGATCAAGCACAACGTTTGGGACAAGGCCTATGCCGTTCCCGATCTCCCACATTGGCTGCTATCACATAGGCTGAGTTCCACACCCAAACTCATACCTGCAGCGGAGCAGGTTTTCGTTCCAATTCATCCCGTTCCGGCCAAAGTCAATCCGGAGATCTATGACGTTTACGCAGGCGAGTACGAGGACCAGGGGGTTGTTGCGGAAACAGTTTTACGGCAAGGGGACAAGCTGATGATCCGCAATCGCATTGGCGAGGTATCCGAGCTGTTGCCTGAGAACGCCACAACGTTCTTCTATCCGAGCGGCAGCGCGAGCCGGCTCATCTTTGAAAAAGAGCCGGACGGCGATATCAAGGGCATCCGTTTCCGCGATGACCGGCACGAGGAGTTCTGGGAACGGAAGCACTAAGATCAGCAGCTGGTGAAGCGTTCAGCTAAGGTCCGGCCAGCTAAAAAGCAGTTAGCTTTTCGCTGTTCACTTTTGGACAGTCATCGCACGGAAATGGACAGTCAAAGTTCATCCGACAAAAATAGGTGCCGGTAAACCCTGTAGCTGCAATCCCTAAGCTACAGGGTTCAGTTTTTCTTCTGGCATGCAACATGCTTATTTTCTTCTACTGGGACTTTTTTGTCTGGCAAGAAAGGGACTACCACATGTGGGTACAGGATCTGCGGTTTGCGCTTCGTCAGTTGCGCTCGTCATGGGGGTTTGCCTTGCTGGCGATCGTCACACTAGCCCTGGGTGTGGGCGCGAATACGGCGCTGTTCACAATTGTTGAGAGTGTACTGCTGCGGCCTTTGCCATATGCCCATCCCGACCAGTTGACCTACATCGGCACGGGAGGGGATCTCCAGTTTGGAACTACTTCGTGGCTCAATTACCGGGATGTGCGTGACCAGTCCAAAAGGTTCTCAGCTGTAGGTGGCTACTCCAACGATGTGAGCGTGATTGAGGGAAAGCAAGGTTCGGAGAGTGTCGTCGCTCCCCGCATGACGCCGAATACCTTCTCCTTACTGGGCGTTCAGCCGCTGCTGGGCCGCTCCTTCACTGAAGCTGAAGGGCAGGCAGGCGGACCGCAGGTCGCGGTTCTCTCCGAAGGATTATGGCGGCAGAGTTTTAGCGCGGACCCTGACATCGTTGGACGTACGGTGAAGATCGGCGGGATTACACGAACCATCGTTGGCGTGATGCCAGCGGCCTTCCGCTTCCCCGAAGAGGCCGGCGCGGACATTCGCAAAGCGGTCTGGCTGCCGCTTCAGCCAACGCATGAGATGCTGGCGCTCCGCGGTTATAACTTCTTCAGTATCGTCGGCCAGATTCGTCCCGGCGTTACGCGGGCGCAGGCTCAGTCGGAGCTCGATGCGATTGCAAAGCGTATTCGTGAAAGCGACCCGAAGAAATCCACCGAGCTGGCGCTCCGCGCTGCGCCTTACCAGGAGCGAATTACGGGAGAGGTGCGCCCGGTCTTCTATGCCTTGCTGGGAGCCCTGGCTCTGGTCTTGTTGATCGCATGCGCGAATGTCGCGAATCTCCTCATCGCCCGCTGCCTCGGCCGTCAGCAGGAGTTCGCCGTGCGCCTGGCACTGGGCGCGAGCCGTACGCGCCTGATTCGGCAGATGCTCACCGAAGGAGCTTTACTGAGCCTGTTTGGATGCGGTCTGGGAATGGCTCTAGCGCAGCTGGCGCTGGCTGGTGTACACAAGCTGCCGGATGGAACCATTCCGCGCGGCGATTCGATTTCCGTCCATTGGACGGTAGTGCTGACGCTGGCTGCCATTGCTACGCTTACCACTCTTCTGTCGTCTCTGCTGCCCGCACTCCTGGTGGCACGTACCGATCCGCAGCCGGCGCTGCAGGCGGCTTCTCGTGGCGTGGGTTCGCGTGGGGTAAGCGGCAAATTGAGTGGATGGCTGGTTGCGGGAGAAGTTGCCCTCTCCACCGTGTTGCTCATTGGCACCGGGTTGCTCTTCCACACGCTTTGGAATCTCCAGCACTCGCAACTTGGCTTTGATGTAACGCGTGTGACGAAATTCTCAGCCATGCCGTCGGACTCGGCTGGCTTCTCTGGCATGGCCGTCTCCGAAGACACTGCCAATGCTCCTCTTTCCGTGGCCGCCACCACATATGCGCCGGTTCTCGAGCGCATACGACACCTGCCAGGCGTGCAGAGCGCTGCGCTGGTGACTGCGCCACCTCTTTCCGGAATGGATATGCACACAAGCTTCAACATCGTTGGACAGCCGGAGGGAACATCGAAGAAAGACACTCCTGGGGCACGTGTGACCGCAGTAAGCGGAGATTACGCAGGCACGATGGGCACGCCCATTCTGCGTGGACGCATGGTGGGCGAAGACGATACTGCGAGTACCCCTTTTGTTGTGAATATCAACGAAGCGCTGGCGAAGAAGTATTTTGCCGGGAAAGATCCTTTGCAGCAGCAGATCAACCTGGGCGGTAAGGAAGTCGGCATGGTGAAGCCTTACACCATAGTGGGCGTACTGGCCGATCAGGTAGATCAGAGCATCAGCAGTGCAGTACAGCCCTTCATCCTGTTGCCGTATCAGCAGATTCCCACAACCAGCCTCTTCTATCAGGCGCTTTTGAAGACGGCCGTGAACTTTGTCGTGAAGACTCGCGGCGATATTCCGGTTGCGCCTGAGATGCGGACCGTCTTTCACGAAACCGCTCCAGGATTTGCCCTCGACAGCTTCCAGAAGATGCAGGAAGCCGTCGATCAAAACACCTTCAGCCAGCGGCTGGGACTGTACCTCATCGGCTCTTTCGCCGGGCTTGCGGTCATGATGGTCATCGCCGGGCTCTATGGCGTGCTGGCACAACTGGTCAGCTATCGCCGCCGTGAGATCGGTATCCGCATGGCTTTGGGAGCTACGCGACAGAGCGTAGCACAGATGATCCTTCGGCAAGGCTCTGTGCTGATCGGCATTGGCCTGGCAACTGGACTTGCCCTGGCTCTCGCTACAGGACACCTGGTAAAGAGCTTCCTTTACCAGGTACAGCCTAGCGATCCATGGACTTACGTGGCGGTGCCGCTGGCGCTGCTCATCATTGGATCGGTAGCTTCACTTATTCCAGCCCGCAAAGCCGCCTCCATCGAACCGATGGAGGCCCTGCGCGAAGATTAGGGAACTTCTTATGTCTTCTTCTGCGTATTCAAGAAATGAGGTATTAGCCATGCGCCGCTTTGCCATTTTTGCCGTCGTATTCGCCGTGATTGTTTTAGTCGGCAGTTTGCCGAAGACCCATGCAAAGGGTAAGAGCAGTGGCTTGGTCGCGGCTTTCGATTCCAGCAACTGGACAACCGGCGAGTGCCATGACGATGAAGGCAACACGCATAACCACTGGGGCGGCCGGGATCGCGTCTGCCAACTTCGCACCACGACGATGAACCTCGGCGGCCAGCATCTCGGCGTATCGAGCGAGAACGGCGGTATTCAGGTTATTGGCGAGGACCGCAAAGACGTTGCAGTCGAGGCGCGTGTGCAGGCCTGGGCTGGTTCCGAGTCTGAGGCCAACGATATCCTTCGCCAGGTTCAGATCGATACGTCAGGAGATCAAATCCGTGACCACGGCCCACGGTTCCATATGGGCAATCGTGGATACGGCGTCAACTACAAGCTCCACGTACCCCGGCAGCTTTCCGTGAATCTTGAGAGCACGAACGGCGGTATTGACATTGCGCATCTTGATGGTGAGATTCGTTTTGGCACCACCAATGGTGGCGTAAGCCTTGCCGATCTTGCCGGCGATGTTCAGGGCGAGACGACGAACGGCGGCCTTTCCATCGCCTTGAGCGGCGACCGCTGGAATGGCAAAGGGTTGCATGCGGAAACAACCAACGGAGGCGTTAAGTTGTTGGTGCCGGAACACTACTCCGCGCATCTTGAAACGGGCACTGTAAACGGCGGCCTGATGATCAATTTTCCCATCACTATCCAGGGAACCATTAAAAACCGCCTAAATACCGATCTTGGAAATGGCGGACCGACGATTCATGCCGAGACGACCAACGGCGGCGTGAGCATTACTCAGGGTTCTGGTGATTAGGCAATGTTGTAAATTGCTTTTCCTTATATTTCGTTGCGGTCTGGAAGTGGTAGAGTTTCATACGCAATTAAATTTGCGCTCTCACGATGCACAGCTCTTTACGTATGCTCAGAGAGAAGTTTCATCCTCTCTTTTATTTACGGAAATCGGCTCTTGGCCGCAACGCCATTCGTTTTGTGGACTGCCCGGTGATGCTTTCCGTTCCCGGTATTCGCTTCAAAGTATGTGGACGGCTCATAACGCATGGTTTGGCATTTGCTGCCACTGGTTCTCAGGAGCAAGGCTCGGAAGCGCTCGCTTTGACTTGTATCCGGCAGCTTGAATTGCGGTCTTTCTGGGATGTAGGCGCAAACATTGGACACTACACCTGGCTGTTGAAATCTGCATCTCCAGACCTTGAAGCGGTGCTTTTCGAGCCTTTTCCTGCAAATATCGCACTGATTCGCAAAACGTTGAAAGTTCATGGTTTTGCAGATGTCACATTAATCACTGCAGGTGCCAGCAAGCATTCAGGCACCGCAACATTGCACACTGATTCGGTTGCCGGAGCGACATCCTCTCTGGAAACAGCAGGAAAAACCTTTGAAGAGCGTCACTTTGGTGTTTCTTCGAAGCCTTTGACCATAGCTACTGTGTCCATTGATGATGTGCGTGCGCAACGCAGGCGTGTCGATTTTCTCAAAATCGATGTCGAAGGCCACGAAGAGCATGCTCTTCAGGGCGCTGAAAAGACTATAGCCACGGACCAACCGGTTGTATTCATCGAGTGCGGCCATGCTGGCCACAGCTGTCTGACGGAGCTGGAAAACCAAGGATATCAATTTGTCGATGGCGATCAGTTGACCTACGAACGTACCTCGAAGACGATCAATCATTTTGGATTTCCAAGACGGTTCAAATCACGCATTGATGACTTGTTGCAGGTCGCACGCAATGAGGTGCCCTCTGCTGTTCTGAGCCAATAGCAGATAATGTTGCATCTGGCGTGATGCAACTGTGCCGTTTGCGTAAAAGAAAACTCAATTTGCTATACGCAAAGAACGACCTTCTGCCTTACATCCTTTCACTAGTTGTCGCGCTTATCGGTCCTGTGAAAACTGCGGAAAATCCTGCATTTGTTGAAAGCAGCTCCTCGCCAGACCCCTATTATTCGTATTCAAAGACTCGCTTTCCACCAGTCAGCTTCACTTTCCACATGTCTTTGCCAGCCAGATGTGGAGAACGCGGAAAGCTGGAGCGCCTTTTTGCGCTTTTCACCCGGCTTTCCTGCTTTTGCAGCTTTACACAGCCCACTTTTCTAAAACGTGTACCTGTCTGAAAGACGCTCCAGTGTTGATTTTGCCAATCATTTCCACTTTTCCGAGCCGAACGGTTACTACTACGGGGTGAATACATAGATAAATAGAGTTTTAGTAGTAGCCGTCTGAAGGAACCTGAGGACCCAAAAGAGTCTGGGTGCTCTCATCCCGGTCGTCCGCATAAGCGACGAGTTTTCCAGAGGGTACATTTTCGTGAAAATTCACTAGAATAGAGCGGTCTGCTTACATTGCTTCGGAGTCCGGTTCCGTGTGGTGTACAGTGGGTCAAACTGCATATGGGGGCGCTGCAATGCCTGGTGTCGGAGTCGAGGACAAACAATCCGTTCAAGCCCTAACGATGGAGATCAGCGTAAGCCGTCAGGATCTGCTGCGCGAGCTGACTGCAACGCAGAGCGTGGTCGAGCGCAAGACGACCATTCCTATCCTCTCCAACTTCCTGATCGAAGCCGAGGATGACCGCATAACGATTACGGCGACCGATCTTGATCAGAGCATCAAGACCTCATGCGCCGCAAAGGTGAAGAAACCTGGTTCGTGCACCATTCCCGCACGCAAACTTTACGACTACATCAAGCTGCTACCTGACGGCGACATCTCCATCAAGTTGATGGAGAACCACTGGGTACAGATTCGCTCGGGCCGGTCGAATACCAAAATGGTTGGTATGGCGCGCGCGAATTTTCCGCAGGTGCCTGAGTTTCCCGAGACCAGCTCTCTGCAGATACCTGTTTCTTCGTTCAAGAATTCGATTGCAAAGACGATCTTCGCTATCTCGAACGAAGAGTCTCGCTACACACTGAATGGCGCATTGCTGATCCTGAAGGCAGAATCGCTTTCGATGGTCGCAACAGATGGACATCGCCTGGCGCATATTGAGAAAGGCGGCGAGAACTTCCCCGGCTTTGGCTCGGAGAAGAAGACGCTGATTCCTCGCAAAGCGCTCTCAGAGTTGCAATCGCTGCTGGCGAACACTGATGCAGAAAAGCTGGACTTTGCCGATGACGATCACACATTGTTCTTCCGCATTGGCCATCGCGTGCTCACGAGCCGCAAGCTTACCGGCCAGTTCCCGAATTACGAAGCTGTGATGCCGCGCGATCACAACAAATTTGTCGTGGTGCGTAGCGAAGACCTCACTCGTTCGATCCAGCTGGTGGCTCAGTTTGCTGACGAGCGTTCGGGAGCCATCAAGATTCGCCTGGAGCAGAACGAGTTGAAAATCTCAGCTTCATCGACAGATTCCGGCGAATCGGAAGACACGATCGAGACGCCGTATAACTTTGATCCAATTGTTGTGGGATTCAATTCGGCATACCTGATTGACTTCCTCAAAGCTATCGGCAATAGCGGCGAAGTGCGACTGGAGTTCAAAGACGCGCAATCCGCCGGCCAGATGCGGCCTGAGGACGGAGCCGACGAATACAAATACCGCTACATCATCATGCCCATGCGCATCTGAGTGCTGGGCGGACGCGCTTCGCGCAAATTCAAAAAGCCTTGGGATGGTTGATCCCAAGGCTTTTCGTTTTCAAGGCAGATTGGTGTGACTGCTTTACCGGTGTGGACGTGCTTCCGGTCTTGGCGCGTTTTCATGCTGCTGTGGAGCAGGCCTGGCTGCAGGTGCTGGGCGCGATTGCACTGGCGCCGGACGCATGGGTGATGGCCTGCTTTCTACCTGTGGCCGCACAGGTGCACTAGTCTGCGGTCTTGCCGTGGGTGCAGGAGTCATAGGACGAGCTGTAGGTGTCGGCCTATTCATCGCGGGTTGAGGACGATTTACCGCTCCAGGCTGATTCATCGTAGCTCCCGGACGTACACCCTGATTCGGTCGAGCATTGTTCATTGCCGGTGCAGAGCGTGCTGGAACTGCGGCACGATTTAGTTCAGCTACATTCGCCACAGGGCGCGCCACGGCTGCGTGCGTAGGCATTCCGTGATTTACGGAAACAAAGTTTGCGCGATCCTGCCGTGCCACCTGCTCATGTTGCATCTGGGTCTGAGTTGGCTGGAAGTGCCGCTCGTTAGCAAATGTCCTCTCCTGTACAGTAGGCTGTGCCCGAAGGCCATTTGGACCACCGTTGAAGCTGGTGCGGTTGTAGTTGTTCACAATCGTCGTGTTGTTGATGTACGTATTGTGAATGATCGTCCGGTTCACGTTCACGACAGCGGTGTTATATGCGAAAGCGCCACCGCGCCATTCGCCGCCGTAGAAACCACTACCTGGATAGCCGAAGCCATAGTTCACGCCGCCATAAAAGCCGATGTGCGGGCCCCAATAGCCGCCATGCCACAGGTACACACCGCTAGGTCCATAGCCCCAGTAGCCAGGTGTCCATAAGTAACCAGGTTGAGGAGCTAATACCCAGGTCCCAGGCACCCAATAGTAGCCTTCTGGTCCCCATGCCCAATAACCAGGTGTCCAGATGTAATTTGGAGCCGGGCAAGGCGGTTGCACATACACGGGTAATATTGGTGGAGCGGTTGTGATGGAAATGCCGATAGAAATCTGCGCATAGGATGCGGCGGGTGCGGCAAGCAGCATTCCTGCTAAAAAGAGCTTTTGAAGTGCGCGATGTAGTCGCATATGCACCTTTCATTGCAACCGTCCTTCGTGTGTCTGCTTAGGGAGCTTGCAGAATTCGAGGATCGGCTGAAGAACCTCGTGGGATCGTCTTCCTCAGCACCCCGAGAGTTCCACGGGTTCTGCCTTGGACGATCGCGGAGAGAGGCACGCCAAGGATTGCATCCGCGCAAAACAACAATTGCAATAGGTGAGGGTGCATCTTCCACCTTCGCGCGTAGAACAACATGCTTCTGCAGAATACAAACCGTTGTGTCCCACTGGGCATTTTCCTGGAACCACTACGGCCCAGACCATGTTTCACCTTCGCATCTGAAAGCAGGGTTCTTTGTATTCCCGCCCTTTCGGCCCTTCTGGCGAGATCTACATCGTTCCACCAAACAGGAAGTCTTGCATCAAAAATGAACCCCAATCTTTCGATCAGCCCGCGGTTGAAGAGTAGAAAGCTTGCACCAGGCTGTTCGATCGCTGCGACCGGCGGGAGTATTTCGCCTTGGTAGCTGTAGTTTTTTCGGACTAAGTGGTTCATGAACTTCTCGTCTAAGTATGTTCCCACCGTCGAGAAATCGAAGAAAACCCGGGTAATGGTTGCGAATCGTCTGTGAATCACCCTTTGCAATGTCCCGTTGTCGTTGACCATCTCTGCCGTTATCATTTCGTCAGGATGGGAGAACCCGTAATCAAGCAGCCTATTCAGATTCTCGTTGAATGTGATATCGGGATTGCATAGCAGTATCCAGTTACCGCGGGCTTTGCGATAGGCCTGCTGCGTCGCGCTTGAGAGCCCCACGTTCCTGGAATTGTAAGTTACCTCAAGTCCTATGTCCGTCAAGATGGATGACGAGGCCTGTAGTGATTCCTTGGTGCCATCTTCAGAACCATTATCCACAACAAGCGTCTGCAGGCCCGCGGGCAGATCTCTCAATCCCGACAGCGATCTGAGACAGTTCATCACCTCTTCTTGGCAGTTCCAAGTAACGATAATTATTGAAAGCATCTCTTTGTTTGTCCGCCAAGTTGGAATATTCCGGCCCCACCCGATGCGCACTGATTATTATAAGAAGAATTGTCCCTTCGGATGAAAAACACATCCCGGCTAGTGTTAGGACAGATTTGACATTCCCTCCTTCAGAATCCATGAATCATCCCGCCCGACGGAATTCAAGCGATTGAAGTCTTTCTGGGGCAGTGCACTTGAGGAATGAGGCTCTGAACAGACCCACTCTAAACGTTGGATGCGGCCCTGACGGCTGGGGAGACGTTCGTTTGGATGTCGACTTTCACACGCAGACGGGAGTGAAATCGATGCTGAATATCATGGCGGATGCTCATTACTTGCCCTTCGTCGACAAAGCCTTCAGTCACGTTCGTTGTTGGCACGTCCTTGAGCATATCCCGTTACCTTCTATTGCCGTGAGCGAGATCAAGCGAGTGGGCGAATCGGGAAACATTCGTTTCCCAGTAGACGACGGGTTCAAGCGGGAAATACTTCGTAATTTGGTCGCGCTGCCCAGCTACAAGCAATGGAGGGCAGCGTTACAAGGCATACATCTGGCAATTCGAACTAGAAAACTCGGTGCCCACTTGTGGATAATTAGACCGGTCGGAGCTCAAGCACGGGTCAACTCGTATGAACTCTTTCCCTTCTTGTTGAATGGCCGAAAAGCCAGATTTTTCAGACGGCTACGTTTGCCAAAGGTCCGTCACGAGTGGGAAATAGTCTTATGACGCAAGGGTCTGATCAGATCTGTTCTCATGTCGCAACGACGATACAAGATGATCAATGAACAGAGCTTTTCTTGGCACCACAATTCTAGTCTCAGCGAAAGGACAATTTGTTCCAATCAAAGGGCTTCGACGTTTTAGGGTCAAGAATGGATGGGTCATCCCAAGGCCTTCGTTCTTCGTCGGGGTCCTGGGGATCGTACAGACGATTTACGCAATAGAGCGT
>Ga0137415_10002272_pt1 | contig 19165 bp, 16 predicted proteins | sample CZODoug3_1_1_16f_FD_183082 | JGI IMG/M metagenome (GOLD analysis project Ga0137415, IMG submission 183082) | Vadose zone soil fungal communities from Angelo Coast Range Reserve, California, USA - CZODoug3_1_1_16fungal (Hybrid Assembly) | ecosystem: Environmental > Terrestrial > Soil > Vadose...
CCATGATTCCGTTATCGCGGACGGACGGACGAATCGAAACGACCTGCTCAGGCATGCCGGCCCCGCCACTCCTCGATCGGCACCGCGAATTTCTTCTCGATCTCTTCTCGGAAGTTCGGTCCCGTGTTGTACGCGCAGAACGGAATGACTTTCCCGTCCGGGGTGGCGTAGTGGATCACGCAGCGCTTCACGCGCTCGATGTCGTAGTTGTAGTTGTCCTGGAAGTGCATGCCGCCGACGTACATCGTGGACCAGGAGAACTCCGCGGCCCCGGCCTTGTCGCCCTTCGTGAACATCCGGTTCAGGATCTTCAGCATCTTGCTGAGGCCCATGCCCTCGGGTGCCTCGTCGGGCTTGAAGTGCCGCTTCAGGAGCTGGAGCGCCTTGATCTTCGACGTGAACTTGATTTTCTTTTCCTTCGTGTCCTGCGCCAGGAGCCAGAGGTCCTCCATGAGGCCCTCCACGTCGATGAATCGGGTGATCGGCACAGGGTCCTTGCCGTTCTCGAGGAACAGGTAGGACGCCAGGCCACACGCCGGGTGGGACGTGAACGAAGGCTTCGCGGTGTCCGTGAGCACGCTCACGAGCTCCGAGATCGGTGCGACGAAGGGCACCGGGTACCAGTCGTCTCGCGTGAGATATCCGGTCTGCTCTTCCAAGTCATATGCGAGGTCGCTCAGCGTGTATCGGAGCTTCCTCCGGTCCTCTTCGGGGATCCGCCCCGTCAGGCTGACCGGCTGGAAGTTCACGCCTTTCACGACATCGCGGTTCTTGATCGCGTAGTTGAGGATCTCGCCCGCCTGGTCATCGTTGAAGGAGTTGACCATCGTCGGGACGAAGCAGATCGCGGGCGTCGGGAGGTTCTTCCCCTTTCGCTCGCGCACGCGCTCGATGACCTTCAGTTTGACATCCAAGAGCGGCCGGCCGCGTGCTTTGATGTAGTTCTCCTCACGAAGGCCGTCGAACTGCAGGTAGATCGTGTTCAGGCCTGCCTCGGCGACCTTGTCGAAGAAGCCGTCTTCCGTCGCAAGCCGGATGCCGTTCGTGGCCACCTGGACCTGCGGGAAACCCATTTCCTTCGCGGCCTTCACGATCTCCGGGAACTGCGGATAGATCGTCGGCTCGCCGCCCGCGAACTGGATCGCGGCGACGGGAATCGGCCGCTGCGCGCGCAGCACTGCGAACTCATAGATGATCTGCTCGAAGGTTGGTTCGAAGACGTACCCCGCCGCGTTCGCGTTCGCGAAGCAGATCGGGCACTTCAAGTTGCAGCGGTTCGTGAGGTCGATGTTGCATAGACTCGTCGCGGAGTAGTGAAGGTTGCAAAGACCGCATTCGTACGGGCAGACCTTCGCGTCCACGATCTGCGGGTTCTCCAAGCCGACGCCGTCGAAGGCCCAGTTCTCGGCGCGGAGGTACATCTCCGCGTCGGACCAGCACACCTCGTCGAACTCGCCGTGCTCCTTGCAGGTCTTCTTCATCTTCAGCGCGCCGTCGCCGATGTAGAGCGTCGCCGGGATGACCTTCAGGCACTCCGGACACAGGGATCCGGTCCGGCGGGGAAGGCCCTTCTGAAGCTTCGATGGCATCGCCACGACGGCACTGTCCTGCCGCGATTCGCGGTACATGTTTCGGACGGCGCCAATCGCATAGTCTGTTCCGCAGAGGGACATTGCTTCTCACCGAGTTATCCTCGGGAGTTCGCGAGAAGATAATAACCTTATTGTAGTAAGTGCTACTACAGGATTCCAAGGTCGATTTTGAGGCTATTTCGGTCCCGAAATGGCTCTCTCGATCTCCGATTGTTGGCCTAAGAGCGAGATATTTCGATTTCTGAGACCAGGTCAGCGAGGTCCTCGTACCGCCGGGACGGCACCTTCTCAAGCATCGTTCTCGCATGGGCTCGGGTGCGGTCGTCGAGATCGATCACCTTCCACCCGTGGTCCCGCTCCAGCTCCTCACGGGTGGCCGGAAACCGGGCATCCGGGCGCAGGACCTCTTCGAGCGAGGCGACCCCGCGGACGGACGTGACCGAGGGAAACGTGCCGGTTCTCTTGAAGGCCAGGAACCGAGCCGCGTCCGAGTACATGCGAACCCCGTGGAAGGTGAACGCGGCGCGCACAGCATCTCCGGAGGCTCGGTCAACCTCCCGGAGCTCCGCGTCGTCGAACTGGTACAGGTTCGCGGGGCCGGGGCCGAAAAGGCGGGTGTAGACGGCCTCGTCGGCGACGCGCGGTCGGTCCTGAGAGAGATCGACGACGTCGAGGATTCGATCTTGTTCCATCGCCTGCCGGAGCTCCTGCGGTAGCTTCCTCCGACGATAGCTGCGGGCTTCGAGACCGAGCCGAGGCCCGCCTTCCGCCATCCTGGCTAGCTCACGGAGTCCCGCGACTTGGGCGGCGTCGAATCGGACTCCCGGCGGGGTCTCGAGGATGACGAACGGGGAATGGAGGATCCGCGCGGTCCTGAGGTCATTGGCGAAGGCCGATCGGGCCCGCCCGGAGGCGCGGAGTCGGTCGGCATGGGTGATGGCCTGATTCGCCTTGAGCGCGAAGACGAAGTCCTCGGGCACCCGCGACCGCCACCTCCGGGCGGTGGCTTCGGGAATCCGACGGTAGAACGAAACGTTCACCTCAACAAAACGAAAGCCCCGGGCGTAGGCCTCGAGGCCGCCGGAGAAGTACCCCCACCCGCCAGCACCGACCATCGGGTCCATCATCGGTTCCTCGAGGTCTTTGGCCACTTAAGGCTACGTCCCGGGGGCCCGCGAAACCGAATGCCGCGACCCGCTGTGTTGCGACCCGCTTGTTAATTGTAAAGTATCTCGGGCGTCTTCTGGATAGGTCCATGGCCCGCTTTCGATTCGGATGCAGCGGATGGGACTACCAAGAGTGGATCGGTCCCTTCTACCGCAATGCGAGCGAATCGAAGCTTCGCGCCTACGCCCGGGTGTTCGACACGGCGGAGATCAACTCCACGTTCTACCGGGCCCCGTCGCCCGGCATGGTCCAGGGCTGGGGCCGCTTTACGCCGGACGAATTCGTCTTTGCGGCGAAGGTGCCGCAGACGGTCACCCACGATCGGCTCCTCGACGTGGCCGCGGGCGCGGACAAAGATCTCCTGGCGTATTGCGATCTCATGCGACCGCTCTTGGACCAGGGAAAACTCGGGCCTTTGCTCCTTCAGCTCCCCCCGCGCCTGCGGTTCGACGAGACGGTGATCCATCGGTTCCTCGATGTCCTCCCGCGGAACTTCACGTTCGCCCTCGAGCCACGCAACAAATCGTGGATGACGATGGAGGCGTTCGATTTGCTCCGGTCGACAGGGGTCGCGTACACGATCGTGGACGAGCCGCTGCTCCCGCCCGACCTCCACGTGACCTCGCCGTCCGCATACTTGCGGTGGCACGGACACGGGACGGACCCTTGGTACAACTACCACTACTCGGAGGAGGAACTGAAGACCTGGGTCCCACGAGTGCAGCAGGTGGCCTCCCAGTCGGAGACCACCTACGGATTCTTCAACAACCACTTCCACGGCTATGCGCCCGAGAACTGCATCCAAATCCTGCGGATGCTCGGCATCCAGACCCAGGATCAGGCGCGGGCGCTCCAACGGATCGAAGGGTTCCGCAAGCAGGCCACACGCGCAGAGGTCCGATTGAAGTCTCTCACCCTCGAGGAGTTCGGCGCCGACGTCCCGAAGGACACGGTCGTGGACGCGGCCCTGGGTCGTCTCATGGACCCGAACCGCCTCGATCGGGCGAAGCGGATCGACTCGAAGGACGTCGAGGTCACGAGGGACGGCCAATTGATCCTGGCCCGCGTCAAGGAGTACCGGGTGGAGCTGGATCCGTCGTCGAGGACCATTGTCCACGACTGCGAGGACTGGGGGAAGCTAGCCGGGCGAAAGGACTTCTGCAAACACGTGGGAAAGTTCTTCCTCAGCCTCCCGAAGGAGGAGGCGCTCTCCCGCCTCGATGCCATCGTCGCAGACCGAGACGCGTGGACATTTTCGACGCCGACCGCGTAGAGGCGCAGTTCGATTCCCCGCCGTAGGGTGCCCGCCGCAAAGATTAACGACGCGCGCGATGTGAGCGAATCTGTGGGCGTCCACCTCACCCCGATCGTGATCCGTCATCCGACGACCCTCGAGGCTTTTCGGGGCCGAGCGATTGCCGTCGACGGAAACCTCGAGCTGTATCAATTTCTCTCGATCATGCGGACGCGCGACGGCACTCCGCTCCAGGACTCGAAGGGTCGGATCACCTCGCACCTGAATGGTTTGATGTTCCGGACGACCCGTCTCATGGACGAGTACGACATTCGGCCGTTGTTTGTGTTTGACGGTCGGCCGCCGGACATCAAACAGGACGAGATTCGAAAGCGACGGGAGGCTCGGGAAAAGTCGGAGCGGGAATATCAGGCCGCGATCGCATCCGGCGATACCGCGAAGGCCTGGTCGAAAGCCATCATGACGTCGAGGCTCACGAGGCCGATGGTCGAGGAAGCGAAGACGCTGCTCGGCCTGCTGGGTCTGCCATGGATTCAAGCGCCGAGCGAAGGGGAGGCCCAGGCGGCCTTCCTCGCCCGCCGCGGGGACGTCTGGGCCGCGGGCTCGAAGGACTACGACTCCCTCCTCTTCGGAGCCCCTCGCATGGTCCGCTACCTCGCGATCGGCTCCACCGAATTCCTTCCGAGCCTGGGACGCTCCCGAATGGTCGCACCGGAGATCCTCGACCTGGAGGAGAACCTTGGGCATCTCGGTCTCACCCGCGAACAACTGATCGACGTCGCGATTCTCGTCGGCACGGATTTCAATGAAGGCGTGAAGGGGATCGGTCCGAAGACCGCCCTGAAGCGCCTGCATGAATGGGGCTCGCTTGACCGTTCGCCGCCGGACGTCCAGGCGAAGTTGCCCGCGAACCTCCAGGCCATTCGAGAGTTCTTCCTGTCTCCCCCGGTAGCCGAACCCGAGGAGATCGTGACGGGCCGGTTCCGCCCGGAGGAAGTTCGGAAGTTCCTCGTTGACGAACGAGACTTCGCCGGCTCGCGCGTGGAGTCCGTGGTCCAACGACTGTCTAAACGCCGCGTCGTTCAGCCGAGACTCGATGATTTTTCCGACGCGCGGGAAACCATTAAATAAGCTCCCACCGTTCTTGCGAATCGGAACCGGGCGCGAACTGTGTCCGGTGCCGACGGAGGAGGAAACTTTGGCTGAACCTGTGGCGCCTCCGGCCCCCGCGGCCGGCGGCAAGAAGAACCGTATGTGGATTGTCATCGTTGCGATTCTCGTCGTGGCGCTCCTTGGGGTGAGCGCGTTTGCTGTCCTTTCGGCGCAACCACCCAAGAAGGTGTCCATCGAGCTCTGGTACAACAACGACGGACACTATGGCGACACGGAAACCGCGATCGCTCTGACGCTGCAGAACAGCATCCAGAGTTGCGGCCGAGTCTCGATCACACTGAAATCCGATCCATGGACCGTTTTCAAGACCAACCGGGCACCATCGGTGCAGAAGATGCCGTTGTTCCTGCTCGGCTGGTATCCCGACTATCTCGACACCGACGACTATACGTCTCCGTTCCTAGCCAAGGCGGGCGCGGCGAGCACGGGTTCATTCTATAACAACACCCAGGTGGACGATTGGATTCGGGAAGCGGGAAGCACGACGGACCCCACGATCCGGCAGGACCGCTATCAGAAGGTCCAGAGCCAACTCGCCGAGGACGTGCCCTACATCCCCTTGTTCACGACCGGAGCCCAGGTCGTGTATGTGAATGGCGTTCAGAATGTTGAACTCCATCCGGTGAGCTTCAAATGGTTCGTCGTGAACAAGCCTGGCGCCTCCGTATTGAACGTGTCGACCTCGGACAAGGTCATCAGCTTGGACCCGGCGGACGCCTACGACTACATGTCGATTGAGGTCATCAACCAGGTGTTCGACACGCTGCTCGTGTACGATTGGAAGACGAGCGATTTGAAGCCGGGGCTCGCAGTGGAGGTTCCGACCGTCGCGAACCAAGGCATATCGGCCGACGGCAAGACCTATACGTACCACCTGAAACCCGGGATCAAGTTCCACGACGGAACGGACCTGAATTCGACGAACGTCAAGAACTCGATTGACCGAGTGATTCGGTTGGATCTCGATGGAAGCGCTGCCTTCTTGCTCTATGATGTCGGAGGGCTCACCGCGGACGCCAAGGGCAAGGTCAACACAGCGGCCGGCGTCATCGAGACGCCCGACCCGTTGACGATTAAGTTCCACCTGTTCCGGCCTGTGAGCTTCTTCAACGCGTTGATGGCTTTCTCCGTCTCCGCCCCGGTCCCGAATTCATACAGTCAGACAGCAAAGCAGCCTTCGACGGTCGGCAGTGTGATTGGCACTGGACCCTATCGGTTGACGACCCACGTCGAGAACAGCCTGGTCGTTCTGGACAAGGTGACGGGGTACTACAACGCGCAGCTGTACGCCGCGGATGGAATTGCGCCGATTCCGTACATGTCCCAAGTTCGGCTTAACATCAAGGAATCGGGTGCGGCGGTAAAGCAGGACATTCAGACGAAGGCGGTCGACGTGGCCTACCGAACCATCTCCCCGTCAGATTTGGTCGACCTGCAGGGGAAGTCGTCAAGCCTGGGGATTACTGTGAAGCTGTCCTCGAGCCCGGTCATCCGGTACCTCGTGTTCAACGTGAACACGGTCCCAAACAAAGCGGTCCGACAGGCGATCGCCTATTCAGTGGACCGATCCGCGCTGAATCAGATCGTGTTCTTGAACACCGCCGCGCCGCTGTACAGTATGGTCCCACCCGGGCTGCCGTATGCTTCTCCGGTCTTCCAGCCTAAGTACGGTGACGCCCAGTGCGCCAATGCGAACTCGCTCCTATCGCAAGTCCCTGTCTTCGTGGAGTTAGTCGCCGCTGCCAGGGACCGCTAGTCCCTGGCCTTCACCCTTTTCTCAAGGTCTTTATGCGCTGACGCAATCCAGTGCGTTGGCAAGCACGAGATGGCCCGCGGCAGCTCCCTACTGGCTTATGTGGTCCAACGAATCGTCTTGGCCATCCCGATGCTCCTGATCCTGCTCACGGCGGTATTCGTGGTTTTGCGAATATTGCCAGGGGATCCGGTGCTTGCCCTTTGGGGTGGCCGATATCCGCCGCAAAGCACGATCGACGCGGCGCGTCAGCAACTAGGCCTCGATCAGCCGATCTGGGTGCAGTATGTGACCTACCTTCGAAACGTGTTCACCGGGAACCTTGGAGTATCGATCGGCGAACTTTACCGGGGCCAGCCCGTGTGGCACCAGATTGCGATTCGATTTCCTGCGACCGTTGAGCTGGCGATTGGCGGCATGCTGGTCGCGAGCCTCGTTGGAATTCCGCTCGGCGTCCTTGCTGGCGCAAACCGCGACCGACCACTTGACCTGGCCGTCCGTATCTACGGCACGGTGATCTGGGTCGTCCCGATCTTTTGGCTCGGTCTGATCCTCCAGTTGATTTTCGGCGTATGGTTGCAATGGCTGCCTCCTAACGGTCGGTGGACAAGCGACGCCGCCCCCTGTGCCGCCTCCCCCTGCGCGTTCAGCACCGGATTGTACACCGTGGATAGCTTGATCGAGGGGAACCTTGGACACTTCGTGAACGCGATCCGCCATCTCATCCTTCCGTCGGCCACCTTGGGTCTGGTGCTCTCCGGGTTTTTCGCGAAGACGGTTCGTGCGAACATGCTGCGGACGATTGATGCGGACTACACGGAGGCGGCGCTTGCTCGCGGTGTGGGCCGGCACGCCATCGTGTACCGTCATGCGTTCAAGAACGCACTGGTACCTGTCGTGACGGTTCTGGGACTCCAGTTCGCGATTCTCTTCGCCGGGGCCATCCTCACCGAGAAAACGTTTTCGATTCAGGGCATAGGAATCCTCCTGTTGAATTCCGTCATTTCGAAGGACATGACAATGATTCAGGGCGTCGTCGTGTTTTACGCCGCGATCATCGTCGTGATCAGTCTCGTCATCGACGTCATCGGTGCTCTGATTGACCCCCGTATTCGGCTGTAGGTGCTATGGCCGAAACCGGTCGCTGGACGCTCGCGGGCTCCCTTCGGAAATGGATTCCCCGTCACTCGATTCTCGGCCGGGTGCTCTTTCCACTCCTCGAGGAGCGGCGGAGCCTGCCCGCCGTATTGACATGGATTGGAATCGGGATCGTCGTGTTGTTCGTCCTGATCGCGTTCCTGTCTCCGGTTCTGGCGCCGTGGGATCCCCTCGCTTTTGTCGACGGTCCGGACGTTCCGCCCTGGTCGAATGCGCCGATCGTGTCGAATAGTACGTACTTTTCGTTTTCCTCGAACGGCTGGCTGAACATGACGGACGGACAGGCGATCGATGGGCGGAGCGCTACATCATCCACGGTCAACGATTCCGTGATCGTTTCGGACTTTCTTGTGCGAATCCGACGAGAATCCATCACAGCTGTTACATACCTCATCCTGTTGGACGGCCGCCGGACGACGCCCGGTCACTACCTGGGGATCGAGTACAGCAACGACGGCGGACGGTCTTGGTCTGCTAGGAATGCGATCCGCACCGTCGATCAGATAATCCGCGTGAATCTGACGTACGGCCGCGTTTGGAGCCTGGCTGAAGTCGCGCCCGGAGCCTTCCAGCTGAGGCTGACCCATCTCGCGGACGCGAACACGACGGGTCAGGTTGCCCTGAACTTCGCCTCCCTGGAGGTGATCTGGTTGAGCTACTGGCACCTGATGGGGACCGACCATCAGGGTCGGGACGTCTTCTCTCGCGTCCTCCATGGAACCTCGACCTCGCTGCAGATCATGTCGATCGCCGTCTTCGTCGCCCTTCTCGTAGGCTTCCCTCTCGGGCTATTTTCCGGATATAGGGGCGGACGAATCGACCGGCTACTGGTGCTCGTGATGGATTCCCTCTACGCTTTTCCCGGGCTCCTGCTCGCGGGACTCATCGCCGTGCTGATCGGCAAAGGCGTCGTGAACATCGGGCTTGCGGTCACCGTGATCTACATCCCACTCTACTTTCGAGCCACGCGCAGCCACGTCCTGTCGGCTCGAGAGGAACTGTATGTCGAGGCGGCCCGCGCGCTAGGCGCGAAGCCGGGACGCATCCTCTGGAAATACATTGCCGCAAATGTGCTGGTCGCCATTCCGGTGATTTTCTCGCTCAGCGCTGCCGACGCTGTCCTCACCGCGGCGGGGTTGAGTTACCTCGGGCTCGGGGTGGAGGCGCCGACGCCGGACTGGGGACTCGACCTCTCCGCGGCTGCAAACCAAATCGGGGTGGGCATCTGGTGGACCTCCGTTTTCCCGGGGCTCATCATCGTCATCTTGACGATCGGGCTGAGCTTCCTGGGCGAGGGCCTGAACGACATCATCAACCCGGCGCTTCGAAGGAGGAGAACGTGAGCCAGTCGGTCCTCGAGGCCTCGGGACTCCGGGTGCACTATCGCACTCGTCGGGGGTTCGTGAGGGCGGTCGATGGCGTGTCCTTTTCGATGGACGAAAGCGAGACGCTCGGGGTCGTCGGCGAAACGGGATGCGGAAAGTCGACGCTGGGCAAGTCGATTCTTGGTATCTTGCCGCCGGGCACAAAAGTGGAAGGATCCATCCGGTTCCAAGGGAAGGACCTCGCCGCCTTGCGCCCGGAAGAAATGCGGAAAATTCGGGGGAAGGACATCGCACTGATTTTTCAGGACCCAATGACGCGCCTCGACCCCCTCTTCACGATCCAAGACCATTTCATCGAGACGATTCGGGCGCATGAGGATGTCTCGAAGGGAGAGGCACTGCAACGGAGCGTGAAGGCTCTCGCCTCAATGGGGATTCCGGAGAGCCGCCTGAAGCACTATCCCCACGAATTCAGCGGCGGAATGCGTCAGCGAATCATGATCGCGATGTCCCTCGTGATGAATCCCAAACTCCTGATCGCGGACGAGCCCACGACCTCCCTCGACGTGATTGTCGAAGCACAGATCCTCGAAATCCTGGAAGATCTCCGCCGCGTGTACAAGATGTCGCTCCTGTTGATCACCCACAACCTGGGAATCGTCGCGGAGGCGTGCGACCATGTCGCGGTCATGTACGCCGGCAAGTTCGTCGAATACGGAGGGGTCCGGGATGTCTTCCAGAGGCCGATCCATCCCTACACCCAGGCGCTCTTGCATTCGATCATCCACTTGGATTCGAAGGAGCTGTATTCGATCGAAGGCCTTCCGCCCGACTTGATCGATCCGCCGCCGGCATGCCGCTTCCATCCGCGGTGCCCGCACGCGGAAGAAATCTGTCGGACGGAGGAGCCACAATGGATCCAGTTCCGCGCCGGTCACTACGCGGCCTGTCATTTCGGGAAGGACTTCCTGTGACGGACGATATCCTCGAAGTCCGAGATCTCGTAAAGCACTTTCCCGTCAAGTCGACCGGGCTTCCGGATTTCTTGGGAGGACATCGCCTTGTCGTGCACGCGGTCGACGGCATCTCGTTCTCGCTCCGCCGGGGCGAGATTTTCGGACTCGTCGGCGAGAGCGGATGCGGCAAGACGACTGCGGGTCGGACCGTCCTTCGCTTGCTCGAGCCGACCGCCGGGACGATCCGTTTCGACGGCATGGACATTACCCACCTGAAGGAGGCCAAGCTCCGGCCCTTGCGAAAGCGGATGCAGATCATCTTCCAGGACCCGCACGCCGCGTTGAATCCAGCGATGACGATCGGACAGAGCATCGCCGATCCTTTGATCATCCACGAAGGCGCGAGTGAAACGGAAGCCAAGGCGTCGGCCCTAGACATCATGAACGAGGTAGGACTGGCGCCGGCGGAACAGCTCTTTGCGAAATACCCGGGGGACCTGAGCGGAGGCCAGAAGCAGCGGGCTGTGATCGCCCGCGCCATGATCCTGAAGCCCGAACTGATCGTAGCAGATGAACCCGTCGCAATGCTCGACATGTCGATTCGCTCCCGCGTTTTGGAGGTCATCTTGGATTTGAAGCGCCGCTACGGACACACATACCTCTTCATCACTCACGATCTCGCGACCGCGAAGTTCATCTGCGACCGCATCGGCATCATGTACCTCGGACGAATCGTAGAGATCGGCGCGGCCAAAAACATCTATGCGGATCCGAAGCACCCCTACACGAAGGCGCTCCTCGAGGCGATTCCGGTCCCCGATCCGATGCGGCGAGGCCGCAAGGTCTTGCCGCAAGGCGAAGTGCCCGATGCCGTCTATCCTCCCGCGGGGTGTCGGTTCCATCCGCGATGTCCCGCGGTCCTGCCCACATGCGGGTGGGAAGGCCGCGACTTCGTCGAGTTTTTGGAACAGCGTTGGATCTCTCCCGAAGTCGCCGCGGCCGAGTCCGCTCTTGGTCCGCTCGAGCATTGGGAAGTGTCCGGCTTGGTCGCTCGAAGACCCCGGCGAGCTGACGACCCGGGTAACCTCGCGGACAAGATCCGAGTCATCCTCGAGGAGGTGAAGTCGCCCATGACCGAAGCGATCGATGTCGTGGAAATTGACCGAAACGATGTCGTCATTCGATTTCGGCCTCCCGCCAAGCTCGAGCCGGTCCACATCGAAGGCCGTATCGTCGAGTGCCTCCTGTACTGATGCCAAGGGCTTTAGTCGGCCGCGGTTATCGGGACCGCGATGGAAGATCTGGCGCATTTCGCGGCGGTCCACCCGGAGTTCTGCGATCCGAAGGCAGTTCGGGTGCCAGGGCACGGACAGGTGCCCGCACTGGAGGGCTCCCGGCCCTTCGAGCTCACGTCGGAGAATCTGTCGAACTATCGGGTCGAAGCCGCGAAGGACACCAGCGCTCTTCCCGCGATGCTGAAACTGGGACCGGAAGCGGTGGCGTTCTACGTGAGCTTCCGCCTTGATCCGGAACGATGGGGGGTCTACATTCGAGAAGGCGGTCTTCGGGCTCTCAAGGAAGAATACCATCGAATCATCTGGAGAGATCTCGGAAAGTACGCGGACAAGAATGTGGACGATGTCGCGGACAAGGTGGAGACCACGCTGGTCCTCGACTATCTCCTCGCCCACAACCGTGTGCATTTCGTCATTGATCGGTGGGCCGCGGAACAGGAGGCCGCGGACGGAAAGGCCCGGTATGCCGCCTACCAGGCGGCTTGGTATGCCGCCCCTCCAAAACCCGCGATGGTTCCGGAGGATGTGGGCAACCTGGAAGAGGCCCTGGCGAACATGGAGGCGTTCCGGCAGTACATCAACCCGTCTTACGCCGAAGGCGTTGCGAAGCTCGTCGAAGGTCGTCTGGACGAGCGGAACGTGAACGAATGGAAGGCGTTCTTCATTGGCGGTCGGTTCGCGGTCGAGATGGCGAATGTCTTCTCGCGACAACCGCCAGGGTGGAAAGACTTCGCCCGCTTCCTGAACCGCAAGACGTCCGTTGGGGCGACGAATTACGTCCGGATCCAGTATTCGTACAACCCTGAGATGCTCGAGCGCGGCCAGAAGGAACTGAGTCAGCGGCTCGGCGGCTCGAAGGAAACTCCGAATCTCTTCAAGACCGAGGCACCGAACTTCCCGAATGTGTATCTCCTGTGAAGGCGATCCTCTTCATCACCTGTCTCGGATGAAGTCGCTTGACGTTGGCAACTTCTCGACACCGGCGATGGACGCGCGCAGCTTTTTATCGGACGTGAAGCTCCCGCGAATGTGGCGGCGCCCAAGGACCGACTCGGCGGCAATCGGGCGGTCCACGCCTCTTTGATGTTCCTCGTCTTGTTCTGGGGACTCGCTTTCGTCGCGATCAAACAGGCCCTGGTCCACATGTCGTGGATCACGCTCACCTTCCTCAGGTTCGCTCTCGCCGACATCCTGTACGTCGGCTATCTGGCCGCGACCCGGCGACTTCGACCCTTCCCCGCGAAGGCGGATTTGCCGCATCTGACCCTCCTCGCGTTCGTGGGTTTCACTGGCTACCATCTCTTCCTGAACCTGGGAGAATCCAATGCTTCCGTGACCGCGGGGACGGCCGCTCTCATCATTGCCTCCACGCCCGCGTTCATCGCGGTGCTCGCGGCGTCCCTGCTTCACGAACGCCTCCGACGGTTTCAGGCCGCCGGGATCGTCCTCGCATTCGCGGGACTCGGAGTCATGATCTTCCTCGCCCGGCCGGAAAGCCAGTTTCGTTTCCAGGCCTCCGAGGGTGCGCTCGCGGTGATCCCGTCTGCGGTGTTCTCCGCCTTGTACGCCGTCTTCGGCAAGCGGTACCTCAGCCGCTACCCTCCCGTAACGCTCGTGGCGTGGACGCTGCTCATTGGCACGGTATTGCTCCTCCCTCTGATCGCCATCACAGCGCCGGGCTTCATCGGCGACCTGGCGTCGATGGGCGTCGACGGGTGGGTGCCGGTGCTCTTCCTCGCCGTCTTCCCGACGTTTCTCGGGTATGTGATTTGGTTTCGAGCCCTCGCTCGTCTTCCCGCCGCGTCCGCTGCCGCATACATTTACGCGAGCACCCTGGTCGCGGTCCTTGGCGGGATCGCGATCCTCGGTGAACCCCTTACGCCCGCGACAGCGGTGGGAGGCGCGATGGTGATTGCGGGCGTCCTTGCGGCGCAGCGTCTGCGCGGGCGTTAGTCCGGAGCGAAGAGCTACGGCCGCATCGATTTGAGGACGTCAACCGCCCAGCCCTCGTGAGCAACATCGGAACGAGGGGGGAGCTTCGTCCGGTCGAACCACTCGGTTGCCGCGACGTTCGGCCCCGGCTTGATCGACGACGTAGGCACGTTGGCGCGATAGTGGAAGATGAGATGCCAGGCCCCGTTCCCGAAGGATTCGATGTGGCTCAAGCGGACGTCCTCAAGCCCGACACCGGTTTGTTCCCGCGCAATCCGTTTCGCGGCGTCTTCCGGATGCTCCAGGTTGGCCATGAGGTCATCAGGGAGGAACCATCCTCGTTGGCCGTCGTATCGTCCCACGTCGCGGTACTTCACGAACAGCACCTTGCGGCCGGAGAAGAGCGCGATATCGGCGACGAGTTTGTGAACCGTGCATCCGCGTTCCATCCTTTCCGCCCCGCTGCGAGGTAGGCATCGCGGTGGGGTTCAAGAAAGCTTCCAAGGGGCCGAACGGTCGACGTCAGCGGATGCGTTCGAGCTGGAACGATCCGATCATGATCGCCTTGTTCGTGAACTTGTACGGGACCCAGTCGTGCGTCTGGACCTCGCCGAGGCCCACGACCTGAAGCTGGGTTTTCTGTTTGTCCGACTTGAAGTGGATCGCGCCGTCCACCATGTGCTCCATCGCCTCCAGGGTCTGGTCGTTGTGCATGCCTCGTTCCAGAGCGATCGCGGACACGGCCTTCGTCTGGCGCAGGCGGTTCACGAGCCGCTGGAAGAAGTTCATCGCGTCCCGCTCGTCCGCCTGAGTGATCGAAGAGCTGAGGGTGAGATACGCGAGCCGGAAATAGGGATATTTCTTCTTGAATTCCTCATCGAGCTGACTCACGACCTGGTAGATGTTTTCGAAGTCCGTGGGTCCGTTCACACGCCAGACGTTCTTCTCCTTCACCGGCTTCCCCGAAGCCATGGGTGAGGTGCAGTCGATCCATCGGACGAGACCGAGCTGGTCGTATTCGACGAAAGTCGGGAGGATCGGGGCGATATCCTTCGCGACATCGATCGGGAGTTTCGTCGTCGTGATGATGATCACGGGGATACCTTTCTTCAGGCCTTCCGCGATGAAATTCAGGAGGGCGACCTCCTTGCCAACGAACGCGGGTCCGACGAACAGCACGTTCGAGTTGAATGGGATGCCTCCGTAGAGCAGGTCATCGAGCCGCGGCGTTCCAGTCTTCACACGAGCCGCTTTCTTCTCGATGGCGACCGCTTCCTCCGCTTCCTCCGCGCCTGCTTTGGTCGTAATCCGGGCCTTCACGGCGCCCTCGCGCATCTCCATCTCCTTCTCTTTCTGGTAGGTGCGGCGCTTGAACTCTTCCTCCCTCTCGCGCAGCCGTTGCTCCCATGCCTCGAGCTGAGACTCGCGGTCGAGGTCGCGCATACCGGGCGTCGACCCGCCCGCCCGACCCTCGCGGGTCTTCGTCTCGAGTTCGAGGGCCTTGAGCTGGACGTCGGATTCGCGTTCCTCGATTTCTTTCGCCCTTTCGAGGAGGTTTCGGTTCTCTTCATTCAGCCGTTTGATCTCGGCCTGGAGGTTCGCTTGCATGTCGGACAATTTCTTCTCTCGGGTGCCGAGCGTCTCCTTCTGCCGTCGGATGTCCTCCGCGTTGGACCCGACCGCGGCCTCTTTCATCTTCGCGTCCTTGAAAAGCTCCGAGTACTTCTTCGTCCTGTCATCGACGCCTTTCTGCGCTTCCTCGACAGCCGCCGCCTGTCGGTTGATTTCCGCCGCTCGCTGTCGCAAGGTCGCTTCCTGGTCCGCTATCGCCTTTTCTCGAGACACGAACTCCGTCTCTCGATCCTCGTACATTCGGCGTTGACCTTGGAATTGCTTGTCGATCCGTGTCGCATTCTCGTACCGTTCGCGGAGTTGGCTCTCGAGCGTTCGGAGTTCGACTTCCTGCTTGCCCACCTCCTTCTCCTTCGCGAGGATCTTCGATTCCCAGTCCTTGAGCTCCCGGATCCGGGTCGCCTCCGCGGAGGAGGTCGTCCCCTCGAGGCGTTCCGATTTCATCCGGAGCTCGGATTCCTTCAGCTGCAGCTCCTTTTCCTTCTTCAGGAGGGATGTGCGGGTCGAGTCGAACGACTTCTCGTGCTCCTGCAGCCGAGACTCGCGTTCCTCGATGGACTTGAGTTTCGTCTCCGACCCCCGGACCTTCGAGGTCAACTCGATGGAAGCCCGCTTCACTTCCTTCTCGCGCTCCGCCAAGGAAGCCTCCCGCGTGCTCACGGCCTGTCGGGTCTTCTCCAACTCCGTTTTCAGCGTGGCCAGGTCGCCGTCCCGGAGGCGGATCTCTTCCGCTTTCGCCTCGATCTCCGCTCGGGCGGACGCGACCTTGCGGTCCAAGTCCCTCAATTGGGTGCTCCCCTTCTCAATCCCGACCTCCCGCGTGGTGACTTCGCCGAGTTTCGACTTCAAATCCTTGGCTTGGTCCTCGAGTTCCTGTTGCAGAGCCTCCAGGTGGGCCTCGCGTCCGCGGAGGGCGCGCTCCTTGTAGTCCAGGGCCTCGCGCTTCTTCTGGTAGTCCTGCTGGACGATCGCGACCTTCGAGTTGTCCGCCTTCAGGATTTCTCGCTGGTAGATCGACGTCGACGAAGCGATGATGTGGAGGAGCGATCCCGAGATCTCCGTCGTCAGGGCTCCCACCAAGTACGTGAACGTGTACAGGTTTCGGCCGTCCACGGTTGCGATGGAAAGGTTCGGATCGAACAAGGTCAAGAAGACCATGAGAACGGGCAGGAACAGGGCCAACCCGACGCTAGCGAGCTTTCGGCCTCCGAGGCCTTGCCACGTCATCCCCATCGACACGATTGTGAGCGGCACTCCCACCGTGGACAGCGGGTAAATCAAGGGGATGGCCCAGGTGGGCAGGGCCCCTTGCATCGCGAGGATGATCGCGAACGCGACCACGAAGAAGAGGGCCATTCCGGCGCACGAACTCGCGAAGTGACGCGACACGTAGTGGCGTCGATACGGTTCCCGTTTCAGTCGGACGGCATCCCAGGAACTCAGGGCACCGGCTACCGCGGGGAGGAGCCACAGGATGTAGTCGAGGCGGAGCCCCGTGATCGGCAGGGGCTGCCCGGCAAAGAACACGAGGAGAATCACGTTGAAGAAGAACGCGAACGCCGCGAGGAAGCCGTAGCCGTGGGCATGCCGCGCGAACGTGAGCTGGAGCATGCCCTGCTGCGCGTCCGCGGCGGCTTCGGGCGCCTGCAAACGCTTGGACGGTTTCAGCCTCTCAAGGGTCGGTCGGAACCCCGACTTGGGGGCCGGCGGCTTCGTAGAACTCGCCTTGCGGGCCATGGAGTCCCTAATTGCACCTACGGCTAGGAGGGCTAATCCAAACGAACCTGGTACGTTTACATAAAGGATGCGACGAGAAATACCAAACTTGATACTATATTGCATGAAGTGCGGCGCCAACCCGAACGATGCCGGTCGCGAAGCAAATCGGTGATGTTATGTCGGACGGACGCCTGCAAGACGCGAGGAGAACGATGCCCGCACTGGGTGAACCGGCCCCGGACTTCACGTTGCGATCCGACGACGGACGACGGTTGTCATTGAAGGACTTCCGAGGAAAGAAAGTCGTCCTGTACTTCTATCCGAAGGACGACACGCCAGGTTGCACGAAGGAAGCGTGCAGCTTCCGAGACAATCTCGCCCGCGTGACGTCGAAGGGAGCGGTCGTCCTCGGCGTCAGCCGAGACGACGCCGCGAGCCATGGAAAGTTCCGAGACAAATACCATCTGAACTTCCCGTTGTTGAGCGACGACCAGGGGAAAGTCACCGAGGCGTACGGCGTCTGGAAGAAAAAGAACCTCTATGGCCGCGAATACTTCGGGATCGAACGCACGACCTTTCTGATTGATGAGGGCGGTAAGATCTCTCGAATCTGGCCGAAGGTCCACGTTGAGGGCCACACGGACGAAGTGCTCGCCGCGCTCTGAGGAGAGAAAGCTTCATCTCCGCTCGGGGATTCGTCTGCGGACGCGTCCATGATCCCACCGAACGCGGGGCCGCCTAAAACGATCGTCATCGTCTACCCGGGCGCCGAGGAGAAGGTTCGCAAGCAGTACGTCTACCAGACCTATCTCACACCGCAAGAACACGACCGCATCGCGCTCGTCCCCGGAAACCGCCTCGTCGTGAAGTTCAAGGACGAGGTCGTCGGGGAAGGCCAAGCGATCCTGGTAGAGAAGACGATTCTCGAGCGGCTCTCTCCGTACGATGCGATGTCCGCGGGATACGAAAACGTGGACGCTCAGAAGAAACACGTCCTACAGACGATCCTCGCGGGCGTGAGGAAACCTGAGAAAGCCGAGTTCTGGAAAGTCTTGTTTCGCTGGCTCTGACCGGGAGTAGACCTAGACCTTGGATCGAAGAGCGGGCCGCCACGAGCCGGTCCCATCCGGTAGTTCCTTTCTCTGGAAATCCTGGTAGAGGTTGGGGTAGTCCCGTTTGCAGATCTGCGCGACCTGATCGAACACCATTCGGATTTCGACTTCCGCCGCGGGATCCGTCCGCATCTCGATCACCCACCGCAAGGTTCGATGGTTCGCACTCCAGATCACGTTTGTGGCCAGTCCGTCCGGGAGAATGCGACGGAGGGCCGAGGTCAACCTCTTCTTTTCGTCCATCGTCATCTTCTCCCAGGGAATGCTTCCCTCTAGGGCGCGGTAGGCTTCCTCGGATTGTTCCACCGCGGCCTTCATCGCTTCGGCCTGCTCGGGACTCAGCTCGTCGGGGATCCAGAAGTTCACTTCCTTGGGGCGTACGTACCGGAAGGACTCTTGGCTAACCGCGACTCCGACTCGGTGCCGAACAAGCTCGTGCGTCATAACGCGTGAGACACCGATCATCACGAAATTGACCACGGCATGCTCCGCGACGCTCCCGTCGCCCTTCCGGAGAAGGTTTTCAAAATAGTCTTTCGGGTCGAGCCGAATTTTCGTGACGTTCGGGTTCAATCCGACCTCGAAGGATTCGTAGCAGATGCGACCGGCAAGCTCAATGAGGGTCTCCCCGGTGTCGGGCGCTGTCTCGAATCGCTTCGCCCCCTCTTGGGACACGCTGAGGGCGGTGAGCATTTTCGAGATTCCCTCTCGATCGATCCGGGTCTCGCCGATCTTGATCACAATAGGCTTTGTTGCTCGCATGGCGTCCCCACCAGAGGCTCCCTCCCGAAAGAGCTGGTCCATCTTAAGGAGGTGGTCGAGCCTTAGAGGTTCTTGGTAACGGTGGACGTATTTAGAGCCGGGTCACGATGAGATTCAAGAGGATCCCGAAGTCCTTCTCGGACACTTTCGGCCCCGCGCCGAGCATCGTCCGAATCCCCACGCTCCGACTCACGCACCACGCCGCGCTTTCGATGGCGGATCGGGCCGCGAGCGTCTGCTCGTCCTTCGACGCCGAGCCATCCCACTCGCTCCCGAAGTTGTGGACCGCGTTGATCACGCGTCGGAACTGAGTCGCTTGAGGAATGAGTTTCGA
>Ga0137415_10002273_pt1 | contig 19164 bp, 22 predicted proteins | sample CZODoug3_1_1_16f_FD_183082 | JGI IMG/M metagenome (GOLD analysis project Ga0137415, IMG submission 183082) | Vadose zone soil fungal communities from Angelo Coast Range Reserve, California, USA - CZODoug3_1_1_16fungal (Hybrid Assembly) | ecosystem: Environmental > Terrestrial > Soil > Vadose...
CGGGACTCGAGCTTGCGGATATAGCCGGCGATCTTCTCGTTCTGCGCGACGATCTCGGTGAGGTTCTGGTCGAACTGGCGTCCGGCGTCCTCGAGGTCGCTCAGGTCCACCGTCGCGTTGAGCAGCAGGAGCACGCGCCGCACGAGCGCCAGCGCGGCCTTGGGGTTCTCGATACCCGAGATGTAGTGGGGGACGTTGGCCCAGAGGCTTGCGGTGGCCAGCCCGTTATCGCGGCAGGCGGTGTTGAGCACGCCCACGATGCCCGTCGGCCCCTCGTAACGCGTGGGCTTGATCCCCAGCAGCCGCGCCGTCTCGGGGTCCGCGGCACCCCCCGAGAGGCGAACGGGGCGCGTGTGGGGGACCTCGGCCAGCAACGCCCCCAGCGTCAGGACGAGGGTGGCCTCGCAGCGACGGGCCAGCTCGATGATCGCCGCACAGTAGGTCTTCCACCTGAGGTGTGGCTCGGTGGCCACACCCACGATCAGGTCCCGATCCAGCTGGGGCGGCTGGGCGATCGAGAACTCGGTGGCCGGCCAGATGATCTCCCGCTCGGTCTCCGAGCCTGCCTTGAAGCGCACGGTCGGCCGGGAGAGGCCGAAGTGGTAAAACTCTTCCGGGTCGATCTCGGCGAACTTCCGGCCGTCGAAGGACGTGGCCAGGTACCGGGCGGCCGTCGTGGCGGACTCGGCGGCGTCATTCCAGCCGCTGAAGGCGGTGATGAGGATCGGCCGCCGCAGGCCGGAGGGCATGGCGTGGATGGTCAGCGCGTCCATAGACAGACGAGTCTACCATTTGAAGGCTCGACAACTCGGAGGTAGGATGTGCCCGCTGAGTCGACTTCATTCGCCCGGAGGACCGAGTCATGCGTAGCAACCGGTGGCGGCTTCTGCTGATCGGCGGTGTGCTCGTCGTGCTGGCTGGATGTGCATCGAGCGAGGAGTGGACGACGTGGAAGCAGCATCCCACGCATTACGCGTCGGGTGACCACGGCTTCTTCTCGCTGCGGAACCGTGACGGCAAGTCGGCGAAGGTCACGCGCGACGACATCGCGCTCGCCCGGGACCAGGGTTGGTGGGGCAAGCCCATCACCGTGAGCCAGGAGCAGATCCTCGAGCGCTGATGCCGGCTTGACAAGGCCGGTGCCGCGAGCGTGACGCTCCCGGCACCGGCCTCGGACGTCTGGATCGCGCAACTCCCCGCCGCCACGGAGCAAGCGGCCGTGGCACCCTCGATGCAAAGGTGGCCCGCATGACGACACGACGAATCGCCCTCATCTTGCCCGTGCTGCTCCTGTTGGTGGCTGTCGCCGAAGCGGCCGCGCCCTCCGAGGACCGCATCCTCGCCCTCGACCGCTACACGTCGGACAAGGGACGGACGCTGGGCGCCACGTACGCCGTGACGCTCAAGCAGATCAACACCTCCATCTATCACTGCATGCCGTGGCTCGAGGTGCCGAAGGAGGGTCTCGGGTTCTACAAGCCCCGCGACGCCGCGCGCGATGACCGCTACCTCTCGCTGCGCGTCTACATCGAGCAGGAGCCGTCGATGCAGTTCGCGGCGATGCCGGTCGAACAGCGCGCGTCGTCGATGTTCTCGCGCTACGTCGGCCCGCTGCTGCGCCGCCTGAGTGGCAACGGCGCCATGCTGAACGACAGCTCGCTCGACGGCTTCACGGTCATCCTCGAGTGGCTCAAGGAAATGCCGATGTCGGGCGGGCGCCCCGTGCACGAGACGATCGCCGTGTTCCTCGACAAGGCGACCGCGCTCGAATACCTGCAGGGGATGGTGAAGCCGCCCGACCTCGCCGAACGCGCGCGCGTCTACGGCTGGGACGGTGAGTCGCCGCTCGGCCGGCTGCGCCTGGCCGCATGGGACGACAACTTCGTCTCCACCTACAAGGTCGAGAACTACCAGCTCGCTCCCGGCGTCACCTGCCAGTAGCCCTTCGAGGGAAACGGGGAACCCTCCGAGGGTTCCCCAGCACCCGCCGCAGCAGTCGTCGCAGCCCCGGAAACGCGATCCCCCGCCAGGGGACGCGTGCGAGCGCGAACCAGCGCACCTCCGCAACGTCGTCCGCCGCCCGCATCACCATCGACGTCGGCGTCACGCGATATGCGGCGGCCAGCACCGAGAAGCCGCCGGGTCCGTAGCGGTCGGTGGCGAAGCCGACGAGGCGCGCGCGTCGCACCCCGACGCCGATCTCCTCGCGCAGCTCGCGGCGCAGCCCCTGCTCGGGTGTCTCGCCGGCTTCGAGGAAGCCACCGGGCGCGTCCCAGGTGCCCTGATACGGCGGACGCGCTCGCCGCGTGAGCAGCACGCGGCCGCCGCGCACGATCACCGCCACCACGGCCGGCACCGGGTTCGCGTAGAAGGTCCAGCCGCAGCGGGGACAGCGCCGACGCCAGCGGCCCTCCAATCGCGCCCGACGCAGCCGCGCGCCGCAGACCAGGCAGAAGCGCGCGGTCACGCGGGCCGCGGAGCGCGGGACGAGGGCGCGGCGGCGCGAGCGAGCGCGGCGCCGACGGTGTGCGCGATGGCGGTCAGCGCGCGCGCCGCCTCGCAGGTCGGCGCCGCGGCGACGAGCGGCTCGCCGAGGTCGGCGGCGGCGGCCAGCGCGGGATCGAAGGGCACCGCCCCGAGGAACGGGATGCCGGCCTCGCGCGCGAGCTCGGCGCCCGAGGGTCCGGGGAAGAGACCGCTCATGTTCTCGACGAGGCCCAACACCGGCGCCTTCGTCTGCGCGGCGATCGTGATCGACTTGCGCACGACCAGATGCGAGACGTCGGAGGGGATCGTGACCACGATCGTGCCGGACAGCACGGGCAGCAGCGAGGCCACCGTGACGAGGCGGTCGGTGCCCGGCGGCAGGTCGAGCAGCAGCACGTCCAGTGCGCCCCAGGCCGTGTCCGCCAGGAACTCCCGGAGCGCGTTGGCCTCCATCGCGCCACGCCACGTGTGCGACTCCGCCTGCGTCGGCGCCTCCCAGGTGAGCGGCGCGTCGTCGGAGGGCAGCAGCAGGTCCATCGACATCACGCGCACGCCGAGCGCGCCTTCCGGCGGCGTGACGCCCTCGGCGCCGACCACGAGCCGCCGACCGCGCACGCCGAGCATCGTGGCCATCGTCGGACCGTTGAGATCGGCGTCGAGCACGCCCACGCGCCGGCCCTCGAGCGCCCAGCACGCGGCGAGGTTGGCCGTGAGCGAGGACTTGCCCACCCCGCCCTTGCCCGAGACCACGGCCACGACCGCGCGCACCTCGGCGAGCCGCGCGCGCAGGCGCGCATGCTGCTCGCTGACCTGCCCCTCGATGTTGGAGCCGCCGTCGCCAACGATGTCCTTGTAGCGCTTGGGCACGGGCTACTCCGCCGGCTTCTGATCGCCGCTCCACGCGGCGACGGCGACGAAGAGCAGGGCCACGACGGTGACGAGGAAGAACACGGCGCCGCCGACGCGGAAGGTGATCTCGCCGCCCCACGGCGCGGCGACCGAGGCCGTCTCGGGCCGCAGCACCACGCGCAGCACGTACCACGCACGCACGGCCATGAGCAGCGTCAGGATGCGCGCGAAGTCGCGACGGCTCAGGACCCAGCGCTCGAACCACCGGCGCGGTCGGATCAGGAGATACGGGATGACCACGACGAAGACGAGGCCGAGCACGATCCACGTCAGTCCCGGAGCCGCCATCGAGCCGCGCACGCCGATGCCCTGCATCGCGAGGTACGCGCCGCCGATCCAGTAGACGATGCCGTAGGCGAGGTAGGCGCGCGCGGCGTCGCGATAGCGGTCGCCGGGATCGAACGGCGGGTGCTCGGGGATCATGCCCTCGATCCTACGCCGGACTACGCTTGGGGGCGGAAGCGGCCGCCCCACCTGCCGCGGACGTCGGCGAGCAGGGCCGGCGTGATCACGCCCTCGCCGCGCGAGCGCGCGTACGCCTCCACCGCCTTCACCACCATGCCGCGCGCGAACGACGGGATGGCGTTCAGGCGCTCGCGCGCCGCCGGCTCCCACGTCAGCTGGTAGTCGACGGCCAGCCCGAACGTGAGCGTGGCCGGTAGCTCGACCACCGCGCCGCCGTGCGCCCCGGGTTGATAGCCGCAGGCGGGGTCCTCCGCGAGGTAGTCGCCGTAGGTCGCGAAGGCGCGGCAGCGGCAGCCGCCGCACACCTTCGAGAACTCGCAGGCGCCGCAGCGCCCGCCGAGCTTCGGATCGCGCAGGTCACCGAAGACCGGCGCCGAGCGCCAGAGCTCGGCGAAGCCCGTCGCGCGGAGGTTGCCCGCGCTCACCGGCATGTAGGGACACGGCGTGACGTCGCCCTCCGGCGTGATGCGGCAGTAGTACTTGCCGGCGGGGCAGGAGCCGTGGGCGTAGTTCTTCAGGAGCGGCGACGACGGGTTGAGCTCCCAGAGGATACGGCGGAAATGCGGCGCGCACTTCGCGCGGATGAGCAGGCCGTCGGCGCGGCCGACCGGCGTCGACCAGGGGTCTTCGAACGTCTCGGGCGGCGCCGCCTCGGCCATGCCGAGCATGCGGCGCACGAACGACGGCGGCCCCTGCCCCGCGCCCGGTACCTTCGCCAGATAGGTCAGGATCTCCTCGTAGGCGCCGGCGTCGATGTCGGTGAGATCGCGCCCGCGCCCCGTGCGCACGAGGAAGAAGAAGTTGAGGACCTTGGCGCCGAGATCCCGCGCGAGGTCGATCATCGCCGGGACCTCCTTCACGTTCCAGTCGGTCACCGACATGTGGAGCGAGAAGTCGAGGCCCTCATCGCCCAGCACGCGCGTGGCGCGGACGGCGGCGTCCCAGGCGCCGGGCAGGCGTCGGAAGGCGTCGTGCTTCACGCGATCGGTCGAGTCGAGGCTGATGGAGGCGCCCAGCACGCCGTGCTGGCGCATCAGCTTCGCCTCGCGCTCGCGCAGCAGCACGCCATTGGTGCCGAAGACGGTGGTGAACTTCTTGTCGGCCGCATAGCCGGCGACGTCCCAGATATCGCGGCGCAGCAGCGGCTCCCCGCCCGTGAGGATCAAGAACACGTTCGGGTTCACACTCGCGATCTCGTCCATCACCCGCCGGCACTCCGCCGTGCTCAGTTCCCCCCGCGTGTCGGCCCCGCCGTGCGCCGACATATAGCAATGCGCACACTCCAAGTTGCACCGCTGCGTCAGGTTCCACGACACCGAATACGCCGTATAAGCCGGGGCGATGTCGGCCGCGGCAGACGTCGAAGGAGTGACCGGCTCGGTCATGAATGCGGCCCGAGGCGGCAGGCGACGCCGACGGAGGCTGGCGCGGGAGCGGAGCGGGGTCCGCCGACCCGTCCCCCGCAGACTGAGCCGCGGCGCAGCGCGACGATGGAGAACATCAGCCCATCCCTACGCGCACACGCACGTGGTCGCCGGACCCCGCCCGCCCCCGCGCCAGCCGGCGCCCGCACTACCGCGGCTTCTTGTTCGAGACGTAGCCCGCGATCACCTCGTTCATCGTCTCGCGCGCGTGCCCGATGCCTTCCTCGCACACCGCGAGATCGATCGCAGACAAGCCCTTGGCCGTGGCGACCTTCTCAACTTCCTCGCGCGTCATGTCCCGCATGAAGCCCGCGGGCACGCGGTTGAGCCGCGCGGTGGCGTCCTCGGTCCACGTGAAGGCGCCCGCCTCGGTGGCCACCGCCGCCGGCGCCTGCGCGGGCTCGAACTTCGTGCGCGCCAGCAGCGTGTCCCAGCCGGCGCCGAGCTTGTCGCGCCCGACCGTTTCCTCGATCATCGGCAGCGCGAGCTGGCAGGTGATGACGGGGATCTTGCGGCTGCGCGCGTACTTCTCGACTCGCGCCTTGGCGCGGCGGCGCAGGTAGGCGTCGGTCACCTCGCGGAGCGCGTCGCGGGCGTCGGCCGACCACTTCACCTGCACGCCCGGCAGCGCCTCTTCCTCTTGCACCCCGCCTTCCTGGGCGGCGATCGCCTCGACGACGTCCCGGCTGATCACCTGGAACTTCTCGGGCGCCGCCTTGCACACGGGGCACGTGACCACCGCATTCGGTCCCTTCACCGTGTAGCCGCAGATCGAGCAGATGGCCGTGGCGGGCTGCGACTCCGCCCGGAGCTTGGCCACCGCGAGATCTTCGGCCATGATCTGCATCTTCTCGGCCATGCGCGTCGGCATGAAGATCGCCATCGCCTCGTCGATGACCTTGTTGGTGATGACGGTGTGCCCCTGCTCGATCGCATAGCGCAGCAGCGCGGTGCGTGCCACGCCCTTGACCTGGGGCGGCACGCGCTCCATGCGCGCCTCCGCCTCCTCCGTCCAGGAGATGATCTCTTCCGCCTTCACGTCGAGCGGCGGGTAGAAGCGCCCGCCCGTGAGCAGCACGTTGCAGGGCGCCAGGCGCAGGAGGTTCTCGGTGTTGGAGCCGAGGTCCTTCTCCGTCTCCTCGGAGTGCACGCCGACGCGGCCGAGGATCAGCAGCCAGGGCTGCTCCTTGCGCGCGAAGGTCAGGACCTTCTCGAAGCACTTGCCGTCGAGCAGCGTGATGCCGAGATCGACGCCATCCTCGGCGGCCAGCTTGCGCGCGATCTCGAGGTGCGACTGGTAGATCTTGGCCAATCCGGTATCGATGATCTCCTCGTGCAGCTGCTCCTGCTCCTTGAAGCGGAAGATCTTCGACGCCTTCTCGCTGAGCACGCCGACGATGCCGTTGAACATCGCGTAATGCAGATACGGATCGTAGACGGCGAGCGCCTGCACCGGCCGGCTCAGCGCTTTCGACAGCGCGAGGCCGATTTTCAGGCCGTGGAAGGACTGCGGCGAGCCGTCGAGGCCGACCACGATGGCGCCCTGGCCGTCTCGGAGCGCGTCGGGATTGCGCACGACGAGCGTGTCGCGCTCCACGCGCCGCACGAAGCGCTCGGTCACGGAGCCGAGCTGGCTGTCCTTCACCGCGCCCATGCCGAGCGCGCCCATGATCACGAGGTCGTAGTCGGAGGCCAGCGTGTCCTCGATGAGCGCCTTGTAGTGCTTGCCGTCCATCATCTTCGGCGTGAAGGGCAGGCCGGCCGCCTCCGCCTTGGCCTTCATGACGTCGAGATAGGACTCGGAGATCAGCTGCAGACCCATGGCGATCAGCGAGTCATGGATCTTGCGCTGGCGCTCGAGCTCGTTCTCGTCCTTGTATTCCTCGGGAAGCGTGTACTCCATCTGCTTGAACCGGTAGTCGTGCAGCCGCGCCGCGTAGACGTGGGAGCCGGTCAGCCGCGCCCCGAACGCGCGGCCGAGCTCGACCGCGAGATCGATCGCGCGGTTGCTGTGCTCCGAGTTGTCCACCGGCACGTGGATGTGCTTGTACATGCGCTCCCCCGTTTACTTGAGTTCGAACTCGACCGTCGCGGCCCCCCTGGGCGCGATGGTGACGTCCCTGGTGATCGTACGCGGCTCGTCGTAGAGCGGCCGCCCGTCCTTGTCGACGCCCTTCGGCCGGAAGCCCTCGTGCCACATGGTGACCTTGTACGTCCGCGGCGGCACATCCGCGATCCGGAACGCGCCCCGCTCGTCCGTGACCGCGACGTAGGGGCTGTCGTGGACGATCAGCCACGCGAGCATGTGCGGGTGCGCGTCGCAGAGCACGCGCACGACACCCGGCCTGGTGAGGCGCCTGGTGATGTCGACGAACTGGTCCCGGTTCGGCACGGCCAGGTTGAACACGGTCGCCGTGCCCGCCCGGCCGTGAGTGTTGTGCAGGACGGCGTCCGAGTTCTTCACGCGCGCCTTCTCGCCCACCGCCAGCGCGCTCACGTGCGAGACGAACACGCAGCGGCGATTGTCGAGCAGCACCTCGGCGGCGGCCCTCTTGCCCCGGGCGACGCCCTCGATGAGCACGACGCTGCCGCGCACGCCGCGGTCGGGGCCGACGACGAGCGCCTCCGAGGCTTTCTGCTCGCCGCAGACCTCGCGGTTCCGCTGCACGGGCAGCGGGTCGAGCGTCGGCGGCGTCCCCGCGAACCGCACGACGCCGGAGAGCGTGCCGCCGTCCTTCACGGCGATCTCTTCGTAGGCGGCCTGCGCCGCCGGCGCCGCCAGCGCGACCAGCACCACCGCCGGCCACACGCGTCTCACCCCGGCATCCTCAGGGATTCGGATTCAGGCCGTACTCGACGGCCAGCCACAGGCTGCGGCTGTAGCGGAAGAACCACAGCGGGAAGACGACGCAGAACGGCAGCCAGATCGCCAGCTGGGTCGCCGTCGACAGCTCGGTGCGCGTCCACAACAGGAAATAGCCGGCCACCGCCACCAGCGTCGTCGCCGCGTAGTTGACGTAGATGGCGCCGACCCAGTAGCCCTGCGCGCGCTCGAACTTCAGATAGCAGACCGGGCACACGTCGTTCATCGTGAACCAGCCGCGGTAGAGCGGCGCGCGGCCGCAGCGCGGGCACTGCAGCCGCAGCCCCCGGCCGATGCCCGTCGCCACCCGGCGCAGCGCCTCGGCCACCGCGGGCTCCGCTCACGAGCCGCCGGCTCAGTGCTTCTCGGCCGCCGCCGGCGCGGCGACCTTCTTCTCGTCCACCGTCTTCTTGGCGACCGCGAAGCCGTCCGGCAGCAGCACCAACACGAGCAGCGTCGCGATGGTCAGCGGGGTGACGGCGATCAGCGCCAGCGTGCGCGTCTCCAGCTTCAGGTGCATGAAGTACATCGCCACCAGCGCGGCCTTCCAGACCGCGAAGACGCAGAGCAGGGCGGCGATGAAGATCTTCGGAATCGGCAGGAAGATCACGCCCAGCTCGACGGCGGTGAGGATCGCGAGGTAGTAGAAGATCGCCATGTAGTTCGGGTGCTTGTGTTCGGCCATGACTCCCGTCCCCTAGAGGAGATACATGAAGGTGAACACCATGATCCACACCAGGTCGACGAAGTGCCAGTACAGACCCGTGATCTCGACGAAGTTGTACGAGTCCATCGGACGCGGCCGCCGCGACACCACGCCGATCGTGGCCAGCAGGTAGATCACGCCCGCCGTCACGTGCAGGCCGTGGAAGCCGGTGACGAGGAAGAACGACGTCCCGAACAGCGAGGCGCCCCACGGGTTGCCATTGATGTGCAGCCCGCGGTGGATCAGGTGCGTCCACTCGAAGGCCTGCAGGCTGACGAAGATCGCGCCGCCGAGCGCCGTGAGGGCCAGGAACATCTTGGCCTTGTCCCGGTGGCCGCGGCTCAGCCACTCGAGCGCCTTCACCATCGTCACGCTCGAGCAGATCAGCAGGAATGTCATCAGGGCCGTGAGGTTGATGCCGAGCACGGCGTAGGGGTTCGGCCAGTCGGCGCTGGTGGCCCGCATGGCGCCATAGCCGGCGAGCAGCGTGCCGAAGCCGACGGCGTCGCCGGCCAGGAAGATCCACATGCCGAGCTTGCCCCACGATTCGGGTGTGAGGGGCGACTCGGCGGGCTCCACCGCCGCCCCGTGCGCTGCGGTCGCAGTGCTCATGTCGTCTCCGTGTGAGTGCTGGGTGAAGGATCGCCGGGCGTAGCCGCCTCGCCATGAAGAGCCGCCCAGGCGCGCGCCGCCAGATGGCGCGGCCGCCAGCCGAGCTGCCACGCGAGGATGCCGACGATGGCCGACGCCACGATGAACGGCATCAGGATGAGACCGATGTATGGCCACGTGTAGCCGCGGTCGCCAAAGGCCGAGCCGATGCAGACGGCGCAGGCGGCGGCGCTCCGCGGAAGACCGAGGACGAGGAAGGCGGCCGCGAGGGCGCGACGCAGGGTCATATGAGGTAGACCGTGAAGTACAGCACCGGCCACACGCCGACGACGAAGTGCCAGAACATCGCGCACGCCTGCACCGGCGCGCTGTGGCCCTCGCCGAACCGGCCGCGCGCGACGAGCGCCGTGGTGACGAGGAGCCACACCAGGGCGGCCAGCACGTGCAGCCCGTGCAGGCCGATGAGCGCGAAGAACGTCGTGCCGTAGACGCCGGACGCCAGCGAGAGCCCGAAGCCGATCAGCCGGATCCACTCGTAGCCCTGCACGGCGAGGAACAGCGCGCCGAGCGCGGCCGTCCCCTGAAGCCAGCGCACGTGCCGCGCGGGCTCGCCGCGGCGCCGCGCGCGGCCCGCCGTCACGAGGGTCACGCTCGAGGCGAGCAGCACGAGCGTGTTGAGCCCCGTGATCGCGATCGGCAGCCGCGGCTCGAGCGGCGGCGGCCACGCGGCCATGCCCAGCCGCAGCACGAGCAGGGCGGAGATCAGCGCCCCGAAGAACATCGCCTCCGCGCCCATGAAAAACAGGACGGCGAGACGGAGATTGTCCAGCCCGCGGCGCGGACCGTGCTCGCGATCGTCGTCGCCGTCACCGCCGAAGTCCGGCGGCGCGGGCGGGATGCGGCCGTTGGTGCGCCGTTCGGACGGCGGCCGGGGCGGCGCGTGCAGCACCGGCGTCATGCCGTCACCACCGGATCCCGGCCAGCAGCGTCGCGAGGGCGAGCGTCGTCAGGATACCGAGCAGGACGCGGAGCGTCAGCCGGTTGCGCGTCTGCAGCTCGCGGCCGGGGCTTGTCCTACCGAAGGTAGGGCTCACGCCTTGTCCAGGGCCAGCAGCGCCAGCAGCGCCGGCAGATAGAGGAGCGAGGCGAACAGCACGCGGCGCGCGCCGCCCGGCGACGGGGTCAGCGCCTGCCAGGCGCCGAGCGCGACGAAGGCGAGGCCCAGCGCCAGCGCGCCCGCGAAGTAGACGCCGCCGGCGAGACCGGTCAGCGTCGGCAGCAGGCTCACGCCGAGCAGCGCCAGGCACCCGGTCACGATCTGTCGCTCGGCGCTCGTTCCGTGCGGATCGATCACCGGGAGCACGCGCACGCCGGCGCGGGCGTAGTCGTCGCGGTAGAGCCGCGCGATGGCCAGGGTGTGCGGCAGCTGCCAGAGGAAGAGGATGCCGAACAGGATCCACGCCCCGACCCCCGCCTCGTCGCGGGCGGCGAGCCAGCCGGTGACCGGCGGCAGCGCGCCGGGGACGGCGCCCACGATCGTGCACAGCGGGCTCCGCAGCTTGAGCGGCGTGTAGGCGAAGAGGTAGAGCGCGAACGTCGCCAGCGTCACCATGGCCGGCGCCACGCCGACGAACGCGGCGAGGTACGCGATGCCGAGCGCGGTGATCGCGCCGCCGAACGCCAGGGCCTCCAGCGGCATCAGGCGTCCGTCCGGCAGCGGCCGCGCCCGCGTACGCTCCATGCGCGCGTCGACGTCGCGCTCCCAGTACTGGTTGAGCGCGAGGGTGCCACCGGCGGCGAGCACGGTGCCGAGCGCCAGGTGCAGCAAGCGCGCCCAGTCCGCGGCCCCGGTGAGCCCGACGTAGTAGCCGACGAGCGTGGTGACGAGCACCATCAGCACCACGCGCGGCTTGGTCAGGGCGACGAGATCGGTCAGGACACGCCGGCGATCGCGGACGAGCGGCGCGACGATGACTTCGGTGGGAGGCGTCATACGCGTGACTCCCGCTCGGCGGTCGCCGGTTGCTCGGGTCGCGGCAACGCGCTGTTGGAAGCTCTCTGAATGAGATGGGGGGCCCCGAGATGGCCCCCCAAACCCCCCGAGCCCCGATCAGCGCGCTCGAACACACGCGACCCGGCGTTCAGCCGGACGGCGAGGACGACGGTGGCGGCGAGCAGCAGACCGCCCACCAGCCGGTGGACGACGGGCAAAACGAGGATGGTCACCTGCTCGCCGGGGATCCAGATCGACGAGAAGCGCGCGAGATACGCGCCGAGCCCGAGCGCCAGCTGCAGGCCGAGCAGGCCGAGCAGCGCGCGCGCCAGCGGCCGGGCCACCGCGTCGCCCGTGCGGCGCGCCCGGGCGGTGACGACGGGCACGACGGCGAAGACCGCGACGGCGCCGCCGACATGCAGCCAGAGCCAGCCCGCGTGCGTGACGAGCGCGCCGAGCACGATCTGCGCGTACGTCACGGCCACCGCCATCAGCGCCGAGCGGCGCAGCCCGCCGCCCGCCCGTACCCGCAGCGGCGTCCGCGCGGCCGGCGACGTCAGGTACACCAGCGTCACGACGAGCGCGAGGAACGCCTGCGCGAGCGGACCGTGGATGAGGGCGATGTCGTCGCGCTGCAGCACCACGCGCAGACCGCCGAGCATGCCCTGGGCGATGACGGTGAGGACGGCGACGAGGCCCAGCATCCGCAGCGTCGTGCCGCGGCGCCACAACGCCGCGGCGAGGGCCAGCGTGAGCAGCCCCACGGTCGCGCCGAGCAGGCGGTGGCCGTGCTCGTAGAAGACGCCGCCGACCATGCCCGACCATGGGTAGAGGAACAGGTTGTGGCCGAACGTGTCCGGCCAGTCCGGCACGGCGAGCGCCGCCCCGGTATTGGTGACGAGGCCGCCGAACACGATCAGGACGGCGGTGGCGAGCGCCGTCCCGAGGGCCAGGCGATGAGTGAGCATCACACCGTGATCCGCGCGCCCCTCAGTGCCGCCGCGCCCCGGCGCCGACCGCGGGCGGCTGCGACTGCGGCAGGAAGTCCTCCCGTGCGTCGGGGTCGCTGTACTCGTACGGCCCGCGGTACACGGTGGGGATGCGGTCACCCCAGTTGAGGTGCGGCGGCGGCGACGGCGTCGTCCACTCGAGGGTGTTGGCGTTCCACGGGTTCATCGGCGCCTTCGGCCCCGCGAACAGCGAGTAGAAGAAGTTGATCACGAAGAAGATCTGGGAGACGCCGAGCAGGAGCGCCGAGTAGGTGATGAACACGTTCCAGTGCTGCTGGTGCTGCAGGAACTCGTACTGCATCGGGTTGTAGATCCGCCGCATCTGGCCGCCCACGCCGATGATGTGCATGGGGAAGAACGTGCAGTTGAAGAAGATGAAGGTCCCCCAGAAGTGGAGGTGCCCGAGCAGCCCGTTGGTCATCCGGCCGAACATCTTGGGGAACCAGTAGTAGATGGCGGCGAAGGCGCCGAAGATCGAGCCGCCGAAGACGACGTAGTGGATGTGGGCGACGATGAAGTACGTGTCCTGGATGTAGATGTCCACCGGCGTGCTGGCCATGAAGATGCCGGAGAGCCCACCGATGACGAACATGGACACGAACGCGACCGCGTTCAGCATCGGAACGGTGAACTGGATGCGCCCGCCCCACAGCGTGCCCAGCCAGTTGAACGTCTTGATGGCCGAGGGGACGGCGATGATCATCGTCGTCACCGTGAAGGCCATGCCGAGGGTCGGGCTCATGCCGGACACGAACATGTGGTGGCCGTAGACGATCCACGACAGGAACGCGATGGCGATCATCGAGAAGGCCATGGCGTGGTAGCCGAAGATCGGCTTGCGCGCGAACACGGGCAGGATCTCGGAGGCGATGCCCATGGCGGGCAGGATCAGGATGTAGACCTCCGGATGGCCGAAGTACCAGAACAGGTGCTGCCAGAGCAGCGGCTCGCCGCCGCCCGACGGCGCGAACCACGAGGTGCCCAGCGTGCGGTCGAAGAGCAGCATGGCCACCGCCGAGGTCAGCACGGGCAGCGCCAGCAGCAGGAGGATGGCCGTGATGAACAGCGACCACACGACCAGCGGCATGCGGAACAGGTGCATGCCGGGGGCACGCATGTTCACGATGGTGGTGATGTAGTTGATCGAGCCCATCATGGAGCCGATGCCCATGACGAAGAGGCTGATGCACCAGAGGTTCTGACCCCAGTTCACGCCCGTGTACTGCGCCACCGCCGAGAGCGGCGCGTACGACGTCCAGCCGGCGGCGGCGTGGCCGCCCTCCACGAAGAAGCCGCTGAGCATGATGAGGCCGGCCGAGAACGTCGTCCAGAACGACAGCATGTTGAGGAAGGGGAAGGCCATGTCGCGCGCGCCGATCATGAGCGGGATGCAGAAGTTGCCGAAGGCGCCCGCCAGGATCGGCATGATCACGAAGAAGATCATGATGGTGGCGTGCATCGTGAACGCCATGTTGTAGGTGGACGGCTCGAGGATTCCGCCCGTCTCCTTGAGGAACACGCTCATGCCCGGAATCGCCGTCTCCGGCCAGGCGAGCTGCCAGCGGACGATGAGGGCGAGCAGGCCGCCCAGGATCATCATGAAGAGGCCCATGAAGAGGAACTGGCGCGCGATCATCTTGTGGTCGGTCGAGAAGATGTACGTGCGCACGAAGCCGACGTCGTGGTGCTCGTGCACGGTGTGCGCGGTCGCGGCGTGAGCGCTCATTTCTTCGCTTTCCCTCCCGTCTTCTGGTCGGCGGGCTTCGCGGCGTCGGCGGGCTTCGCGGTCTCGGGCTTCGTCTCCGCCGGCGTCGCCGCGGCGCTGAGGTTCTCGGCCGCCCACTTCTTGTAGTCATCGGGCGAGTGGACGTAGATCCAGCCGCGCATACCGGAGTGGCCGAACCCGCACAGCTCGGCGCACGGCCACTCGTACCTGCCCGGCTTGGTGACCTCGAACCACGCACGGATGGTGCGGCCCGGCACCGCGTCCTGCTTGATGCGGAACTGCGGGACGAAGAAGCTGTGGATCACGTCCTGGGACTTGAGGTCGACGAGCACGACCTTGTTGACGGGCACGTGCATCTCGTCGAGGAAGACCTTGTCGGAGCTGGGGTGCTTGACCTGCCAGTTGAACTGCTTCGCCGTCACCTCGACGACGAAGTCGCTGGGCGGCTGGCTCATCTTGATCCTCGACCATGCGGGTGCGGACAGGGCCGTGAGCACGACGAGGATGAGCGCGGGGACGATGGTCCACACGATCTCCAGCGTCGTGTTGCCATGGGTGTAGCGCGCCCGGCGGCCCGGCCGGTCCCGGTAGATGATCAGGAACGCGACGAGCGCCACCGTCACCAGGATGAAGGTGACGCCCGTGATCGCGTAGATCAGGTGGAACAGCCAGTCGATGTCACGGCCGTACGTCGAGACGTTTTCCGGCAGCCACCAGTCGAGCATGGGCTCTGGCTCTCCTTACTTGCCCTTCATCTCGAAGCTGACCTTCGTCGTCTGGCCGGCCTTGACGTCGACTTCCTTGTCCTGCTTGCCGAGCGTCTCGTGCCAGACCTCGATCTTCTGCTTGCCGGCGGGCACGTTCTCGAGCTTGGCCACGCCGTTGGTGTCCGTCACCGCGCCGATGCCGGGCACCACCGCCACCCAGCCGAGCATCCACGAGTGGACGTCGCAGGTGAGCTTGATGACCTCCGGCTTCTCGAACTTCTCGGTCATCGTCTTCTTGAACTTCGGCTGCGCCTTGTTGATGGCCGGGTTCGCCGTGGAGTACGTGTGGATGTTGTGCAGGATGTCGTCGGAGTTCTTGAGCTCGAGCTCGCCCGGGGCCATCACGCTCACGTGCGGAACGAACTTGCAGCCGTGCTGGTCCACCACGACCTTCTTGGCGGCCGGGCCGCCCTTGGCGTTCGGGGCGGAGGCCACGACGTTGGCGAGCCCCTTGTTGGAGCCGACCACGACCTTCTCGATGGTCGTCTCCGTCCCGCACTTCTCGGTGTCCTTGTTGACCTTGAGCTTTTCCACGACGGGCGCGCCGTTGTACTTCACCTCGACCTCGACCGTCCCGCCACCCTGCGCGCCGGCCAGCCGCGGCCCGATCACGAACATCGCCGCGCTGCCGACGAGCGCCATTGCGGTCAGCGCCACGAACGTCTTGCGCATGGATCGTCCTCCTGCGTTCCTTTTATTGGATTGCGCGGCTCCGCGCCGCGCGCACGATCAGCCCCAGCACCGCGAACGTGAGAAGAGCGACAGCGGGAGGAATGAAGAACCTGCGATTCGACTGCGGCTCCTCCAGCCGCAGATAGTACCACGATGTCAGCGACATCCTGGGCCCCGTCTCCCCCGCTCCGCCGTCCCACGCCTGGAACGCGACGGGCGTGAAGACGCCCGGCCGGAAGCTCGGTCGCTCGATCCCGGTGGCGGCCAGCGCGCGCTTCATCACCAGCGTGTACTGACCGTTCTTGAACACCGCCTTGCCCGCGGCCTCGCCGCCCTGGATCGGCGCCAGCTTCGTCGGGCCATGCGCGCTCACCTCCATGACGCCCTTGCCCTGCTCCCAGCGCAGCAGGTACACGCCGTCGGTGGCGTCGCCCATCAGGAAGTACGGCCGCTCCGTCCCCGTCGGCTGCTGCGGCGCGAACTGCAGCGAGATCGCGTCGGGGAACGTCGCCTTGCCGTCGCCCTTGTTCTCGGCGGGGTCGTCCCACGTCAGGTGAAACGCGATCTCCTTGTCGTTGTAGACGGCGCGCACGCCGACCAGATCGATCGAGGGATTGAAGTTGCGCGGGTCGACGATCACCTGGCCCTCGAGCAGGATGTTGTTCGGCGCGAGCTTGTTCCAGAACGCAGCACCCGGATCGTCGGGAATCGCCTCTCTCACCGCGGCCACCGTCACCAGCGTGGCCGGCTGCGGCGAGTCGGGGCCGAGCGAGACGATGTAGTTGGTCAGGTGCCAGATGTCCTCGGGCTTCTCCACCGCTTCGAGAAAGGCGGGCATCGGCGTGCCGAGCACGCCGTTGGCCAGGCGCGTGGCGATCTCGGTGCGCGAGCGGCCACCGCGGAAGTTCCAGCGCTTGGTCAGGTTCGCCGGCGCGATCGGCTGGCCCCACTCGTCCTTCAGCTCCGGACGCGACGGCCCGTCGCCGCGGCCCTCGGTGCCGTGGCACTTGTGGCATTCGATCGCCTCGAACATCTCCTTGCCGCGCTTGATCGAGGCCTCGGAGGACGCGACCTCCTTCGGCAGCTCGAGCTTCTTCGGCGCCTCCTTGAAGGCCTCGGGCGCGAACGTCTTGAGGTACGCCACGAGGTTGTGCCGGTCCTTGTCGGGAAGAACCGCCCACGAGGGCATGGAGGTCCCGGGCATCCCGTCGGTGATGATTCGGAAGAGGTCCTGATCGCTCGGCGTCTTGTTGGCGGTCGACCGGATCTTGTAGAGGCCCTTCGTGAAGTCGCGCGGCTTCGGCACCAGCAGCTCGGCGGACGCTCCCTTGCCGTCGCCCTTCTCGCCGTGACAGAGCAGGCACTTCCGCTCGTACACGGCCTTGCCCGCGTTGGCATCCTGCGCGAAGGCGGGAGCCGCGCCCGCGAGCAGCAGCAGCGCGGCGACGATCCTAATGCCCGCCATGCTCGCTGGCCTCCCACCGTCGCGGCTGCTGCCCGGTGGCCTCGTAGAGATAGATGATGACCTGCCAGATCTGCTCCTCGGTCAGCCGGTCTTCCCAGGGCGGCATCACCGAGTTCCACGGCGTCGATTCCTTCGGCAGGCCGGGGCCGCCCTTGGCGATGCGCCAGAACAGGTAGGCCTCCTGGAGCATGGCGATGGTGCCGGGATCCTGGAAGTTGGCGGGCGGCGGGTTGAAGCCGGGCGCGAAGTGGCCTTTGCCGTCGAGGTTGTCGCCGTGACAGTACATGCAGTTGCGGATGTAGATCTCGCCGCCCTTGGCCGCGTGCTCCTTGAGCTTCGCGGCGTCCTTGCGCAGCGGGTTCTCGGCGCCCGAGATGTTGAACTCCTTGCCGCGGAACTGGATCGACGCGGGCGGCGCCGGGTGCACGGCGCGCAGCTCGGGCGGGGCCTGCGGCTTCGCGGCCGCCTGCGTGTAGGCGTAGTAGCCGAGCAGGAGCGGGAGGACGACGAGCAGCGCCATGCGCAGCGGGCGCCGCTCCGGCCGCACCAGCGTGGTCCAGATCGGTGTGATGAAATCGCGCCACGAGTCGCGGTCCGACGACACGAAGACGAGGACGGCGAGCGAGATGATGAACATGTACAGGGACAGCACGCTCCGGGGCGCCGGCGGCCGGATGCCGAAGCGGAGGATCACGAAGGCCAGGACGAGCACGAGCACCGCCTGCAGGAAGCGCGAGCGCAGGAATCTCATCGGCTTATTTCAGGGTCAGGAGGAAGGCCACGAGATCGACGTACTCCTTCGACGTGAGCCGGGTGCCGAAGTCCTGCGGCATGACCCCGGGCGGGAACCCGGCCACCGTCCCCGAGCCCTTCGGATCGAGGATCTTCTTCATGATGTAGTCGGGCGTCTGGATCTTGGCGATCTGTGAGAGGTCGGGGCCGACCGGCGAGGCGCCGATCTTGCCCGCCTTGTGGCAGGCGATGCACGTGCCCTTGCCCTGGAAGACCGCTTCGCCGCCCTTGGGATCGCCGGGGATCTTGATCTCGGCCGCCGCCGCGGCGCCGCCACCCGCGCCCACGCTGGCCGGGATGTCGTTGAGCGTGACGTCCACGGTCCCACCGAGCGACTCGAGGAAGGCCGTGAGCGCCCAGACCTCGGAGCGGTTCAGCGCGATCGGCGGCTTGTCCACGGCCGGCATGATCGGCGGGTAGCCCTCGACGACGTACGCGGACGGCTGCAGCAGCGACTCGATGATGTAGGCCTTGGCGCTCATGCCCGGCTTCGTCTTGCCGGCGCGGGCGCCGATCCCCCCGAGGTCCGGCGCGCGCGTCCCCTTCTGGCCAATCCTGTGACAGATCTCGCACGTGCCCTTCGTCTTGAAAATTTCTTCACCAGCCTTGATGAGTTGAGCTGGGGTCACATTGCCACCCTCGAGCGACAGCTCTTGCGGCGGCTTGGACTCGATCTGCGGAATGGAGTTCGCGAAGCCCGAATAGCCGGCCATCACCAGCACGGCGAAGGCTCCGACCTTGACGACGACGGGGATCCGCATCAGCGCTCGCGGTCGCTGCCGCCGGCGATCGCCGGGGCCACGTGCCCGTGGCCCTCGGCCTTGCCTTTGTCGCCGAGACCGCCGAGCCAGAAGATGAACAGCACGAGCAGGAAGAACGAGAGCGTGACCAGCGTGATGACGTTGGCGGCGTAGCCGAGGGCGGGGGTCGCCGCATCGACCGAGGTGTCGCGCATGACGCCGTAGACGTGCCAGTGCTGGCGGATGCCCGAGCGGGCGAAGCCCATCAGGCCCATGAGCCACGTGAAGGTCACCGCCAGCAAGATCAGCACGTACTGCGAGTGGGGCGCGATGGTGCCCCAGCGGATCTGGCCGGTGGTGCGCGCGCCCTTGAACATCGGGATGTCGATGGCCATCACGAGCACGATGGCGCCGAGCACGGCCAGCACCTGGTAGACCGAGAACCCGATGCGGATGATCGATTCCACGAAGTAGCCGTAGATGCCATAGAACACGACGACCGCCGCCGCCGCCGCGAAGGCCGCCCACTGGAT